>Ga0207648_10000703_pt1 | contig 37521 bp, 30 predicted proteins | sample KBSMisM32_FD_184310 | JGI IMG/M metagenome (GOLD analysis project Ga0207648, IMG submission 184310) | Miscanthus rhizosphere microbial communities from Kellogg Biological Station, Michigan, USA - KBS Miscanthus M3-2 (SPAdes) (version 2) | ecosystem: Host-associated > Plants > Roots >... | reverse complement strand
GGCGGCGCCCGCCACAAAACCGAAACGATGAAGTTTGCTTAGAGTTTCTTCAGTTCTCCAATCCGAGTCTCGACAACCTGAGCAAACCCTTCCACTTCCTCGGGCGTGTAGCCGGCACTGCGAAAAGCGTCGCGAATTTGCTCATGCGAAAGCTTGGAAAGTTCCTCCCCCACCCACTTCGCGTGAGATCGCGGGATATTTTTTCCAATCCAACCCATCTTGACGCGGCTGATGTATGTGGGAAGGCCGAACACGAATATGAATGAAGGCCGGCCAGGGACGTTGAAATCGACTTGTTCATCGGTGACTTTGCTGATGAACTTCGAGCGCCGGTACTGTTCAAGATTGCCCTTAGATTTCTTCTGCGTCAGGCTGCGGCCGGGGGTGCCAAAAGTAGCTCCCAGGTCGCTCACCAAATAAATCTGGTGTGGAGAAGTTTGAGACTTAGTCTCCATAATCCCGTTGTTGACGTCTTTCAAGTCCCAGTTGTTGAGAAGCGCCATCATTACGCGCAAACCGTCGAATTCGCGGCTACCGGCGAACGGATTTTTCTTCCAATGCCAAGAGCCGATTTTCTTCTCATTATCGAGATATCGCTTCAAGCGCACATCGCGCATCGTGCCATCACGATCAATCTTTTCTCTACCTCTCAGCAATTGCGCTGGCACGCCGTCGACCTTCAGTTCATGAACGAAATAGTCCTCGTTGGAGAAGAATCCGATTGCCCAGAGGAGTCGCGAGGCAGCAGTTTCCGGACGTGCCTCAACGGCCATCTTCACTTTCCACTTCGTGCCGTCTTGATCGACGACGTCAAATTTTGGGTTCGAGCCGCTCTTGTCTTCCTCAGAGAAAGTCATCTTGCCGTGCGGTTCGTGATCTTTTCCTCCTGGACCGTAAAAGAGGTTCCGAGAGGATACATCCACCTTGTTCCATAAAATCGCGGAGCTGCCTGCCGATGGAACGGTGCCGTCCGACGGGTCGGAGGCTAAAACTGACTGCGGCGAGAGAATTGCAAGTGAGAGAACGATTAGGAGATAACCCGACGCCGCACGGCTGCGCAATCGGGAGTGTCGGAACCGCCGCAAATTCAGGTCAGTCATCATTTGGGTCGGCACTCGTATAGACTTAATTCGCTTCCAGCGATGAAACACGTGAAGCGTCACCATTATGGTAAGTAAGGGTAGAAGCGAAGTATCTAGGGTGAAACCCGTACAGGAGCGTGGCAAAACTATGAGTCATTTAGCCGGGGAAATGCGACAGTGAAATTACTTATCCAGCCAGGAGAGGGAATCGCTCCATTGGTCACCGGGATTGCGAAAGCCAAGAAATCAATCGAGATCGTAATTTTCCGATTTGACCGGACTGAATTGGAGAAAGCACTTGGGGACGCGGTCAAGCGAGGCGTAGCCGTTCACGCCCTGATCGCCTTTACCAATCGAGGCGGGGACAAGAAACTGAGAGAGCTCGAAACGCGTCTGTTGGCCAAGGGGATAACAGTAGCTCGTACGGATGATGACCTGGTCCGTTATCACGGAAAAATGATGATCGTGGATCGGAAGGAGCTTTACTTACTTGCGTTCAATTTCACCTATTTGGATATTGATCGCAGTCGTAGCTTTGGAATAATCACGAAAAATCGTACTTTGGTGCAAGAGGCGATCAAGCTCTTCGAATGTGACACAAAACGCCGAACATATGCAGGAAGTTGCGCAAAGTTTCTGGTCAGCCCCGTGAACGCGAGGAAGCAATTGGGAGCGTTTCTGAAGGGGGCCAAGAAAGAATTGTTCATCTACGATCTTCAGGTTAGCGATCCTTCTATGATCAAAACGCTGGAGGAACGTGCTAAATCCGGCGTTAGCATTCGGATTATAGGCGGCGCAGCACGGGCGTTGCGACAGGCGGATGTCCGTAAACTACAGCGATTGCGGCTCCATGCACGCGTGATAATACGTGACCGCAAGCAGGTGTTCCTTGGAAGTCAAAGCTTGCGAAAGCTTGAACTGGATGAGCGACGTGAGATCGGGATTATCTTCCGCGACATGAAGATTGCGAACAGCTTGATCAAATGCTTCGAGTCAGATTGGACGGGAAGCAAGTCGAAGCTGGAAAACGTCAAGCCCCGCAAGGCTGCCAAGAAGGTTGCACGTGCTGTAGTGCGTGGCCTTGATCCGGTGGCGCCAGTTGTCGAGAAGGTAGTTCGAGAGATGGTGGGGCATGCGGGCCAAGTCGACCTCGATCATAGGAAGGTCCAAGAAACGGTAGAGGACGTGGTGGAGGAAGCTGTAAAGACGGCCGTGAAGAATGTGGTTGAAGATGCGGTAAACGGAAAGAGCTCAAACAAAACAAAGTAAAGCGCCACCAGGCGCGAAGCGAAATTCGTGACTACCATTCTCGGGTGGTCAGGCATCCAACCGTACATGAGATGGTTTCGGTTGATTTGCTGCGGCCTGGCAGTGGTTAGTTCGATCTCGTACGCGCAAAGCACGCCCAAAGTTAACGCAGACAGCCTAGTCGGCAAAAACTTCACCGATCGCGTATCGGCTTACGTTGCCCTCCGAAAGAGTGCGCAAAGTAAAGTGAATCCGCAAAAACCTACTAATTCTGCCGACACCCTCGATAGTCGAGACAAATTGTTAACGCAAGAACTGAAGGCGGCCCGACAGGGGGCAAAACAAGGCGAAATGTTTACACCGGAAGTGGTCGTTTTGTTTCGCAAGCTTGTGGCGTCTTCATTCAACAGCTCCGATGGTGCGAAGGTACGCGCGAGCTTGCGCCACGCTGAGCCTGTGAGCAAATTTGCCTTGAAGATTAATGAGGACTATCCGTCGACAGTTCCGGTGCAGTCCATGCCACCCTCGGTGCTCATGAATCTACCGCAATTACCGAAAGAGGTCGAATATCGCATTGTCGGACGCGATCTCATACTGTTGGACGTCGGCACCAATCTCGTTGTCGACATTGCTCCTAACGTCGTGCCATCGAGTTAAGGCCACTTTGAGCGCAAGAAGGGCTTAGTCAATTTAAAAGTAATGAAGGAATTGAAAATGCGGGCAGGTCGATATCTTCAAGGTGTTGTTTTGGCGATCTTGGTCGCCCTTTCAGTAGGTCAGCCAGTCCGCTTAAGTGGTTTCCGCGGTGGCAGCAGTGCAGTTCCGCAGGCACAAACTGCGAGCCAGGGTCCGGAGGTCCGACTACCGCTACAAGATAAGTCCGTGCGCTTCGCCGTTATCGGAGACAGCGGGACTGGCGAGGCAGCGCAGTTTGAAGTGGCGCGCCAGATGGAACTCTACCGGCAGAAAGTGAAATTCGATACTGTGCTAATGCTCGGAGACAATTTGTACGGCGGAGACTCGCCTCGAGACTATCAGCGAAAGTTTGAAGAACCTTACAAGGCGCTACTCGATGCAGGCGTGAAATTCTATGCTTCGCTGGGAAATCACGATAGCGCGAACGAACGGTTCTACAAGCCGTTTAACATGAATGGTCAGCGTTACTACAGCTTCAAGTTGGGCAATGCCACAATTTTTGCGTTGGACAGCACCTATATGGATTCCACACAGCTGTCCTGGCTAACCAAACAACTTGAGGCAGCTAACACGCCATGGAAGATTTGTTTTTTTCATCATCCGCTGTACTCGGATGGAAAATTCCACGGCTCGGATCTTGATCTCCGTACTCAGTTGACGCCGGTTTTTAAGAAAGAAGGCGTCGGGTTGGTACTATCGGGACACGAACACGTGTACGAAAGAATTCTTCCCAAGGACGACACCTACTACTTCGTTCTCGGCAATTCAGGTCAGTTGCGCTATCACAACGTGCGTTCATCGTCTGATACGGTCGTGGCGTTTGATACTGACCGCGCCTTCATGCTCGTAGAGATCGTGAACTCGACGTTGAATTTTCAAGTTATTTCTCGGGATGGGCGAACCGTCGATGCGGGAAGCTTGGAATTGTTGGCCAAACCAATGCCCGAACCCAAAGATCCACAGGCATCAAACTGAGCACAGGGGTTTAATAGAAGTTCAGCGCTAACAACACCTAAGTGAAGTGAGCTTCCCAACGCAGTGCTTAACTAAGCGCATTTGCGCTTTCCTAATAGTTGGGTGGCTTGGGCGATAAGAAGTTCAGCAGAATCGGTTTTGGAAACGATGGCTGAAAATCCTGCTGCATGTGCTTCCTGTTCAATCACTCGTCCTGAGTGGTTCGTGAACATGATCAAAGGGACTGCCGGCAACAGCGAAGTGAGCTTTTTCGCCGCCTCCAGTCCATTCATGATCGGCATCGACAGGTCCAGGACAATCAAGTCAGGACTAATGCCTGGCGCCATTCGAACCGCCTCGGCGCCATTTTCAGCGTCCACAACTTCATAACCTTGGCTCTCGAACAAGGAGCGCACGATTTTGCGTATCGCAGCATAGTCGTCGACGACCATTACGCGTGTTGTGTGCGCCATTGCAAGCCCCTTATGAGTCTTAGAAACAGGGTCGGCTTCTAATGCCCTGCAAACAATCAGGGTAGTACCCTAAAGTATCGTTCGAATTGTCCTGAGGCCATGCGCAGGGCCCAGGATCACGAGCCTTCTTCGGCCTTGGCGGCATCTTTGTTGCGCAAAAAAGTGTTGATCTGGGCGATTACAGCGGTCAGCCTCTCTGGATCTTTCTCAGCGGCCGCTTGCCGGCACAATTCTGAGAACGGGTCAGGGTCGACGGATCCCGAAACATTGGAAGAAGGGGCAGTTAGCCGTTCACTTTCTAACACCTGCAAGCCGTGAAGCGCCCGCTGGATTGCGAGCAGTTCGTCGCGGTGCATAGCGTGGCCGTTTATCGCCGCTTGCCTGTCCACCAAGGCAAGCCTGGCGTTTTCAAGTCGACCCGCAAGAGTCGAATTGTTTGTCTCTAAAATCGCATCGCAAAATGCCTGCTCCCACGAATAGAGCGGAAGAGGCGCGTCGGTCGACATGCATCATTCTCCTTAGGCTCTGCCACAGCGGTACAGCGTGGATGCAGACTTAGGTTGTTGCTTGCGGATTCGAAGCCGCCAATTACGATTCAGTGGCCAACCTACCGAAGCTCCAGCAGTCAACGACATACGGTGTTAACTGTATAGACTTGAGTGAGCATTCCGGCCTAGCATCCCGTTTCGGTCATGAGGCGACTAAAAATATGAAAAGTCTTCGCATCTTGCTTGCGGACGACCACGACATTGTCCGCAGAGGGCTAGTGGCGATCTTACGTTCGCGTGCCGGCTGGGATGTGTGTGCTGAAGCTGAGACCGGTCGTCAGGCCGTCGAGAAGGCGCGTGAATTGAAACCAGATATCGCGATTCTCGACATCGGCATGCCAGAACTTAATGGCTTGGACGCTACGCGGCAGATCGTTCTGGCCGACAAGAATATTAAAGTACTAATATTGACGATAAGTGACTCTGACAATCTCGTTCGTGCAGTGCTCGAAGCAGGGGCACGAGGTTTTCTACTGAAATCGGACGCCGCCCTCGAACTGATCAACGCGGTGGAGGCCCTGCATGCCGATCGCACGTTTTTTACATCGAGAGTATCTGACGTCATGTTGTCGGGGTTCAGAGATGGCGGTCGCGCCCGAACAACGGAAACGTCAATACCGACGCTCACTGCGCGCGAGCGAGAAGTGGTTCAGCTTCTTGCGGAGGGAAAGAGCACCAAGGAGGTCGCGTACCTGCTCGGGGTTGGCGTGAAAACGGCTGACACTCATCGCACCAACGTGATGAGAAAGTTAGGCTTGCACTCGGTGAGCGCCTTAGTTCTCTATGCCGTTCGAAACGGCATGATTCAGGTAACTCCTACGCTGACCCCACAATAGTCAGTCACTTTCTGGTCGACGTGTGTGTGCAGCACGCGGGGCTAAGGTGGACGCTGTATTGAGCGAGTGGAGCGATGCTGGCAGAATGATCGACGCTGCGGTTAAGTCATTGTTCTTTGATGATTGTTTGTCAGTTAAGCGCTGCCGACCGCTTCTTTTCCGTAGCGTGTCGTTAGCCACCCAGTAAACGCTTGTCCACAGCAACGCATCACACTCTTCCCCGGAGCTGTGGATGTCTGCCGAAAAAAATGTCCCCACGCGAATCTTGATAGCGGACGACCATGACATCGTGCGTCAAGGGATTTGCGCGATTATCGCAGGACACCAGGGAGTGGAAGTCTGCGGCGAAGCTGCGGATGGCCGCGAAGCGATCGCAAGGGCGCGAGATCTAAAACCAGACATCATCGTCATTGACATCGCCATGCCGCTGCTAAATGGGTTGGCGGCTACGAAACAGATCACGCGAGATTTTCCTTGGATCAAAGTTCTGGTCCTGAGCATGTACGACTCCGAGCAGGTTGTGCACGACGTCTTGGAGGCTGGGGCGTTTGGATATCTCCTGAAATCTGACGCTGGCCGTGATCTGATCACCGCGTTGGACGCGCTTCAGCACGATCGTCCGTTCTTCACCAACAAAGTTTCTGAGATGGTCTTGGAACTTTTCTTGCGGAGACCGGCGGGCTTTGAGGGTAAGGAACGTGCGCTCACCTCTCGTGAACGCGAGGTGATTCAGCTGGTGGCAGAGGGCAAGACAACGAAGCAAATAGCTGAGACCTTGGGGCTGAGCGCAAAAACCGCGGATAAGCACCGCGCAAATTTAATGAGAAAACTGAAGGTTCATTCCGTGAGCGAACTGGTTCTTTACGCGATTCGCAACAACATCGTTCGCGTGGGCGTACATATTCCTCGCGCTGTCACAGACTGAATGTGGCCAGCGTCGTGACGAGGTGTTATCTCGCGCCGCGATATGTTGCGTGGCGTGTTCTAGCTTTGGTGTGCGTCATCAGCGTTGATCTACGGTAAACACTGTAGAGCCACCAGCGGCCTTCACGTGGTCAAATTGCCTCAACTGCCCTGCGCTGGCCCTCCCCTGTGTAGGCACCTGGCTGCAAAACAACATATTTAGAGGATGCGATGCAAGATACTGCCGCTCCAACTCAGCCCGCTTCCAAGAGAAAGCGCAAGTCCCGCGCTGCCGATCTGCCCGAACTGTCTCTTCAATCAAATGGTGACGACTTAAGCCTCATTCTGGCTAGTCTTCAAACTATGCGTGATGGGGACTTTTCGGTTCGGTTACCCGGTTCTTGGACAGGTATCACGGGAAAAATCGCCGACACGTTCAATGAAATTGTTGCCAACAATCAGCAAATGGCCGAAGAGTTGAACCGTATTGGGCAAGTAGTAGGCAAACAGGGTCGCACGCGGGAGCGCACTCGGTTGCAGGAAACGCGCGGGGCGTGGGGCCAGATGGAAGTCTCCGTGAACACCTTGGTGGACGATTTGATTCAGCCGACAAGAGAGGTTACTCGTGCGATCGCCGCCGTCGCGCAGGGCAACTTAACGCAAACCGTTCGGTTCGACGTCGATGGCCGTCCCTTGGAAGGCGAGTTTCTGCACTCCGCAACCATCGTTAATACGATGATTCAGCAGTTGGGAGTCTTCACCGCCGAGGTTATCCGCGTCGCCCGCGAAGTGGGCACAGACGGAAAGCTTGGTGGACAGGCCCAGGTTCCAGGTGCTGCGGGTACGTGGAAAGATTTGACCGACTCCGTGAACTTGATGGCCAGCAATCTTACGGGTCAAGTTAGAAACATTGCTGAAGTCGCGACAGCTGTAGCGAACGGTGATCTCTCTCGCAAGATCACCGTCGATGTGCGTGGCGAAATCCTTCAGCTGAAAGAAGCCATTAACAGCATGGTGGAGCAATTGCGCTCCTTCGCGTCGGAAGTAACGCGAGTCGCACGCGAGGTAGGGACGGATGGGAAACTCGGCGGTCAAGCGGTTGTTTCAGGGGTGGCAGGAACATGGAAAGATCTCACCGACTCCGTCAATGCGATGGCAGGAAACCTCACCGCGCAGGTTCGAAACATTGCAGAAGTTACAACCGCCGTTGCCCGAGGGGATCTGTCCCGCAAAATTACCGTTGACGTAAAAGGAGAAATTCTCGAATTGAAAGACACCATCAACACGATGGTGGACCAACTCAACGCATTTGCAGGAGAAGTGACGCGCGTCGCACGAGAAGTCGGCACGGAAGGAAAACTGGGAGGGCAAGCTCAAGTAACGGGAGTCGCGGGCACGTGGAAAGATCTCACCGACAACGTGAACTTCATGGCCGGCAACTTGACAGCGCAGGTACGGAACATCGCTGAAGTAGCCACTGCGATTGCGAATGGCGACCTATCCCGAAAGATCACGGTCGACGTCCGTGGCGAGATTCTGCAACTGAAGGAAACGCTCAACACGATGGTCGACCAGCTCAACCGCTTCGCGGGAGAAGTAACGCGCGTGGCGCGCGAAGTGGGTAGTGAAGGGCGCCTCGGAGGTCAAGCGAACGTGCCCGGCGTCGCAGGAACATGGAAAGACCTAACAGATTCGGTCAATTCGATGGCCGGAAACCTGACCGCGCAAGTTCGAAACATTGCCGAAGTTACGACGGCTGTGGCACGCGGAGATTTATCCCGGAAAATCACGGTCGACGTGAAGGGAGAAATTCTTGAGCTCAAAAACACCATCAACACGATGGTCGACCAATTAAGTGCATTGGCCGGGGAAGTCACTCGTGTCGCTCGCGAGGTAGGTACAGACGGAAAGCTTGGTGGGCAAGCTCAAGTGCCAGGTGTGGCCGGTACCTGGAAAGATCTAACGGACAACGTTAACTTCATGGCTAGCAACCTCACGAGCCAGGTTCGAAACATCGCTGAGGTTGCAACTGCCGTTGCTCGCGGCGACCTGTCGCGAAAAATTGCTGTCGACGTCAAAGGCGAAATTCTCGAACTCAAAGACACCATCAACACGATGGTGGACCAGTTACGGTCCTTCGCCTCCGAAGTGACTCGTGTTGCTCGCGAGGTGGGAACTGACGGCAAACTGGGCGGCCAGGCACAGGTGCCGGGCGTCGCCGGTACGTGGAAAGATTTAACCGATTCGGTCAACTCCATGGCCAGCAACCTGACAGGCCAGGTCAGAAACATTGCAGAAGTTGCGACGGCCATTGCAAACGGGGATCTCTCCAAAAAGATCACCGTGAATGTGAGCGGCGAAATTCTTCTTCTGAAAGAAACCATCAACACGATGGTGGATCAGTTGAATGCTTTTGCTGGAGAAGTGACGCGCGTTGCCAGGGAAGTAGGTAGCGAAGGGCGTCTTGGAGGTCAAGCCAGTGTTCCTGGCGTTGCGGGTACCTGGAAAGATCTTACGGACTCTGTGAATTCCATGGCTGGAAACCTCACAGGGCAAGTGCGAAATATTGCCGAGGTAACCACGGCCGTCGCACGTGGCGATTTGTCACGCAAGATCACGGTCGATGTCAAAGGAGAAATTCTCGAATTAAAGAACACCATCAACACGATGGTCGACCAACTTAATGCGTTCGCGGGAGAGGTCACGCGCGTCGCTCGCGAAGTGGGTACGGATGGCAAATTGGGAGGGCAAGCAGAAGTGCCAGGTGTCGCCGGAACCTGGAAGGATTTGACCGATAACGTGAACTTCATGGCCAGCAACCTTACAGGCCAGGTGCGAAACATCGCTGAAGTTGCAACGGCGATCGCGAACGGCGATTTATCAAAGAAAATCACCGTTGATGTACGTGGCGAAATCCTTCAACTGAAGGAAACGCTCAACACCATGGTTGAGCAGTTGCGATCGTTTGCGGCAGAAGTGACGCGCGTCGCTCGCGAAGTTGGTAGCGAAGGCCGCCTCGGTGGACAGGCCAACGTCCCCGGCGTTGCCGGAACGTGGAAAGATTTAACCGATTCCGTCAATGCTATGGCTGGAAACCTCACCGCTCAAGTTCGAAACATCGCGGAAGTCACGACAGCCGTTGCCCGTGGCGATCTCTCCCGAAAGATTACCGTCGACGTCAAAGGCGAAATTCTCGAGCTCAAGAACACCATCAACACGATGGTCGATCAGCTCAATGCCTTTGCTGCAGAAGTCACACGCGTGGCCCGTGAAGTCGGTACAGAAGGAAAGCTTGGCGGACAAGCACAAGTGCCCGGTGTTGCGGGAACGTGGAAAGATCTTACTGACAACGTAAACGTCATGGCTGCGAACCTCACCGAACAGGTGCGCGGCATCGTGAAAGTCGTGACTGCCGTCGCCAACGGTGTCCTCACTCAAAAATTGACGGTCAATGCCAAAGGTGAAGTCGCAGCGCTCGCCGAAACGATCAACAACATGACCGATACGTTGGCAACATTTGCCGACCAGGTCACCACGGTTGCCCGTGAGGTCGGAGTGGATGGTCGTTTGGGCGGCCAAGCTAACGTTCCGGGCGCAGCCGGAACGTGGAAGGACTTAACCGGGAACGTCAACTTGCTTGCCGACAACCTGACGAACCAAGTCCGCGCGATTGCCGAGGTCGCGACGGCCGTTACGCAAGGTGATTTGACTCGTACGATTCAAGTCGAAGCGAGGGGTGAAGTTGCGGAACTAAAAGACAACATCAACACAATGATCACGAACCTTCGCCTGACAACCGAACACAACACGGAACAGGACTGGTTGAAAACAAACCTCGCACGGTTCACCGGCATGCTTCAAGGCCAACGCGACCTGACGCGAGTGGGCCGAATGCTTCTGTCTGAGCTGACGCCACTCGTTAACGCTCAGCAGGGCCTCATTTATCAGATGAAGTCAGAAGACTCTGGCAGCCTAGTCCTGCTATCGGCTTTTGCTAGCGACGGAGCAGATGGGCATTTGCGGCAAGTGAAGGTTGGAGACGGGCTGGTCGGGCAGTGTGCAGCAGAAAAGCGAAAAATGCTTATTACGGATTTGCCGCCCAACACGATATCCGTACGAACGGGGCTCTTCGAGGCGGTGCCGAAGAACGTAATCGTTCTTCCCGTCCTTTTCGAGGACAGCGTAAAAGCGGTCATCGAACTGGCTTCTCTGAGTGCCTTTACAACGCTTCAGCTTGCTCTGCTGGAACAACTCACCGGAAGTATTGGAATCGTGCTCAATAGCATCGAAGCGACAATGCAGACGGAATCGTTGCTGGAGCAATCGCAACAGCTCGCGACCGAATTGCAAACCCGTCAGAATGAATTACAGCAAACCAACGAGCAGCTTGCACAGAAGGCGCAACAGCTCGCAGAACAAAATGCCGAAGTGGAGCGCAAGAACCGGGAAATCGAGCAAGCGCGCGGCGCTTTGGAAGAAAAGGCCAAGGAGCTTGCGCTGACCTCCAAGTACAAGTCAGAGTTCCTTGCGAACATGTCGCACGAGCTTCGTACTCCGCTGAACAGCATTCTCGTTCTTGGCCAGCAGCTCAGCGAAAATCCCGAAGGCAATCTGACATCGAAACAGATCGAATTTGCGCGCACGATCCATGGCGCAGGCACCGATCTGCTGAACCTCATCAGCGACATTCTCGACCTTTCAAAAATCGAATCTGGCACCGTATCCGTTCAGGCCGACGAGGTTGCTTTTGCGGGTGTGTTGGAGGCCGTGGCTCGTCCGTTCCGGCACGAGGCCGAGAACCGGCGGCTGACGTTCGAGGTCCATACTGATCCATCGCTCAGCAGGAGTCTGGTCACGGACTCCAAGCGCCTGCAACAAGTTCTGAAAAACCTTTTGTCAAACGCTTTCAAGTTCACCGAACAGGGCACTATTCGTCTGTCGGTCTTCTCGGCAAAGGGAGGATGGAATAAAGATCATCCAGTCCTCAGCAATGCGGCATCCGTCGTTGCATTCGAGGTATCGGACACGGGAATCGGCATTCCGAGTGAAAAGCAACGCATCATCTTCGAGGCGTTTCAACAAGCCGATGCAGGTACGAGCCGTAAATACGGCGGAACGGGATTGGGTCTAGCCATCAGTCGCGAGCTCAGCAACTTGCTAGGCGGCGAAATCCAGCTTTATAGCGCAGTCGGGAAGGGAAGCAGTTTCACTCTCTACCTTCCGCAAACCTACGTTGGTGCAACGAGTGGCGGGGGGCACGTTGCTGAGTTGAAGTCTTCTTTGTCTATCGCGCCGGCCCAACGATTTGCGGCATCCATGGCTGAGTCCGCGGTCGAGCGCATCGAGGACGATCGACAGAATCTGCAGGCGAACGATTCGATCCTGCTAATCGTCGAAGACGATCCTCACTACGCTCGTGTCCTTTGCGACTTGGCAAGGGATTTGGGATTCAAAGTCCTGGTCGCCCTGAAGGGAAGCGAAGCCTTAGCCCTCACCCGCGAGTATCATCCGACCGCAGTTTCCTTGGACGTATTTCTTCCCGACATGCTTGGCTGGACTGTCTTGAATCATCTCAAGCAGGACCCTGCCACGCGGCACATTCCAGTTCAGATGCTAACGCTCGATGAAGATCGTCATCACGGTCTTGCTCGGGGAGCTTTCTCGTTTGTCGTCAAGCCCGCAACACCAGATGCTATTCAGGGTGCCTTAACTCGCATGCGAGAGTATGCGACCACACGAAAGAAGCGACTCCTGATCGTTGAGGATAGTGCGGCAGAACAGATGAGCATCAAAGAGCTTCTTGATCATGATGACATCGAGATATCGATTACCGACAGAGGTGAAACAGCGCTGTCCATGCTGGACGCGCAGCATTTTGATTGTGTAGTGCTGGATCTACGTTTGCCAGACATGTCGGGGTTCGAAATCCTGGAACAGTTGCGGGACCACGCAAGCCTTGGGGAATTGCCGGTGGTTGTGTTTACGGGCAAAGAGCTGTCGCCGGAAGAGGACGCGCGGCTGCACTCGCTGGCTCGTAGCGTTGTGGTAAAGGGCGTGGAGTCGCCCGAGCGATTGTTGGACGAAACGTCGTTATTCCTGCATCGGGTTGTGGCAGACCTGCCTCCGCAACGCCAGAAAATGCTGGATCAGCTTCACCGGTCCGATGAAGCCCTGGTTGGGAAGAAAGTGCTCGTCGTTGATGACGATGTTCGCAACATTTTTGCCTTGAGCAGCGTCCTGGAACGCCATGGGATGACGGTCATCACCGCGGGAACTGGGCGTGAAGCGATCGCAACGCTCGAGTCAGCGGACGACGTGACTATCGTGCTGATGGACATCATGATGCCTGAAATGGATGGCTACGAGACCATGCAGGTCATCCGACAAAATGCAAAATTTAGGCGCCTTCCGATCATCGCTTTAACGGCGAAGGCAATGAAGGGAGACCGCGAGAAATGCCTGGAGGCGGGCGCCACGGAGTATCTTGCAAAACCTGTCAATACTGAGCAGCTATTGTCTGCTTTGCGTATGTGGTTGCACCGTTAGTTCTGGGTGGACGGCCTTTCAAAACCGGCCGACGATTGTTCGGAGAGGAAAGTGACAGACAGAGAACGCGTCAACATTCTGATGGTGGATGACCAGCCCGCTAAGCTGCTCAGCTATGAGACGGTCCTCCAAGGCCTCGATGAAAACCTCATCAAGGCCAGTTCGGGAAAGCAAGCGTTGGAGGAACTGCTGCGCACTGACATTGCCGTAGTGTTGATGGATGTCAGCATGCCTGAACTCGACGGGTTCGAACTTGCCGAGATTATTCATCAGCATCCGCGGTTCCAGCATGTAGCGATCATTTTTGTCTCGGCAGTTCACCTTTCGGACGTCGATCGTATTAAAGGCTACAACCGTGGCGCTGTTGATTATGTGTCGGTCCCGGTTGTCCCAGAAGTCTTGAAGGCGAAGGTACACATCTTTGTCGAGCTTTATCGGAAGACCAGACAACTCGAACGCCTGAACAATCAGCTGGAAGATCGCGTCCAGGTTCGCACAGAAGAACTCGCCAGACGAGCCGACGCATTGGAATTGCTAAACACGGAACTGACCCGCAAAAACCAACAACTGGACGCCATCATCACAACAGCGCCCGACGCAATCTTCAGCTGTGACGCGGATGGATCTCGGGACTACACGAGCGACCGATTTTTTGAATATACCGGCGGCAGTGCAAGTTCATCGAACAAATTTGGATGGCTTCAATACGTCCACCCGGAAGACGCCGAGCTCGCGCGAAGCACCTGGATGGAGTCAGTCGCATCCGGTACCAACCATGAAGCCGAATACCGGCTTCGCAATCTTGCCGGAGAATACAAATGGTTTCGGGCACGCGCTGTACCAATCAAGGACCAGACCGGAGCGATCATCAAGTGGTATGGCATCTGTTCAGACATACATGCCAGCAAGACTGTTGAGAACGCGTTTCGCGACAACACCGCTGAACTAGAGCGACTGGTAGAGGAGCGAACCCGAGCATTGCGCCTTCTGTCGGGTCGCTTGATGCGCGTGCAGGATGATGAGCGAAGGCGACTCGCCCGGGAGCTGCACGACGGCTTGGGACAAGATCTCACCGCCGCGAAAATCTTTATGGACTCCTTCGTCCAGCAGGATCCTAAAAGCCCTCACATGGAAAATGCAGCACAGGCGCTCCATGTATTGGAGCGAGCGATTGCTTCGGTGCGCAGTCTCGCTCACTTGCTTCATCCTCCCCTCATGGATGAGGTGGGGCTACTCTCTGCTCTTCGCTGGTACGTGGAAGGGATGACCAAGCGCACGGGTATTAACGCATCACTGTCAGTTCGGCCTATGGACTTTCCTCGCCTTCCCGCAGACTTCGAGATGGCCATTTTCCGAGTGGTTCAGGAAGCGCTGACCAATGTTTACCGGCATTCGAATGCGAAAACGGCTTTAGTGGAAATGGAGCTCAAGGGCGAAACTCTCTTTATCAAAATTCAAGACGACGGCAAAGGTATCGAGGAGCCCACGGCAGAGTTGCAGCCAGGCAGTATAGGCATTGGAATCGATGCGATGAGACAGCGGGTGGCAGAACTTGGAGGTAACCTACGCTTGAGCAACGCAAGGCCTGGGACCGTTGTAGAGGTAATGATGCCCAGCACCGTATTTGCTACGAGCAGCGCGCTGAACTAGCGCTCCCAGGGAGCGGTTTCACGGCATCGACTTTGGAAAAAAATCTTCGCCTTTTTCGATCGCGCTCAGCGCGGCAATCAGCTCTTTTCCAAGTTCGGACTTGGTGACATAGCCTTTCGCGCCGGCCGCGACGGCCTGTCTTAATAGTTCGCTTGATTCATGCTGGCTCACAATAATCACCGATGCCTTCGGAACTGTTCCGGTGATGCGACGAGTCGCCTCCAAACCGTTCAGCCTCGGCATGCTCACGTCCATCAGGATTACATCAGGTTTCAGCTCCTCGGCTTTTTCGATGGCCTCTTCGCCGTCAGCGGCTTCTCCGAGTACCACGTACCGTTCCGCGGACAAGAGTGTGCGTATACCCTTCCGCACAATCTCGTGATCGTCCACGATTAGGATTCGCATAAAACGAAGGTGCTTCAACCCGACATCGCGGTCAAAGCGATGCAGTCAACTCGAAAACGCGTTAATCCGAACACTCGTATCAAACTTTCCGGCAATCTTACGCGCAGCTCTGGTGCGATCGCACTTTCAAAAATACCTTAGACCCAGCGAATAACGGGAAGTTGCCCGAAATGGTTTTGACACGGACGCTTAGTCGGAGTCGCCTGTTTGGGGTTTTATGGCCTCCGGTGTAGCTTCAATCGTTACGTCCACCTTAGCGCCAGGTTTGAGACTTACGTCTTCGCCGGCATCATCTTTCAACACATTGTCGATTCGAATCTCGCGATAGAGTTCTTCAGCGCCCTCGACGGCGATCTGCGCTTTCTCAGGTTCTGTGGGCCGAAAAGGCGGAATGATCTTTTCCACCTTGCCGGGCAAAGTTACTGATGCTTTCTCCTCTGACTCGAGTGGTTCTGTCATGCCAGACACTCCCGTTCACAGACAATAGGCTCGTAGGGTACCGACCGACGCGATTTTACCGCGTATAGGATGTCTATGCGAGGGCAATGGTTTCTCAAAAGGGAGGGTGCTCTGGGGGGCGGTTTGTTCGTAAATTGCCAAGAGGAGAATCCTGCAGTTCGTGTCTGGTGAACTGACTTGTAGTCAACTCAGAGCCAAATCCGTTGAGAACCCAGCTCTTCTGATTTCGAAAACAACTTCGGGGTAATTGGCGTTTGGTTCAAAAAAAAAGACGGCCCGCGGGAGTTTCAAATTTCCCGCGGACCGTGGTCTGAGCAGTTTATGTGCAGGCTGCTGGAACAGCAGAGCACGCGGAATTTACGAGTGGAACGATATTGCCACTCAAGAACGGACTGGCGCCTTGCTCTTTCGGAGCGTTAGAAACAAAACCCCAGCTAGTTACTCCCACCACGACATTCGCGTCGGGAGCCGTTCCTGCGGTCGTCCCGGTCAGCGATGGACGAACTCCGAAATTAATGAGCCACGGCCCCCCACTGGATCCGCCGCACATCAAGGATCCGATGACAGTATTGTTGGAGTTGGCAGCCGATTTGAAACCCTGCGAATCGTTCCGCTCCATCAGCTCCCCGTTGTCCAAGCAGACCGGGTATCCAACTTGCGTAATGTGCGTGAGGCCTGCACTTGTGAAGCCTAGCCCGTTCCACCCAAAGCCATACCAGCCGGTGGAAGTTCCGGGATACTTACCTGCCTTCGCGTTCAACAGGAGTACGGCAACATCATCCCTGCAGACCACACCGGCAACGGCGCAAGGATCGGAACCGTTGAGGTAGGACGTCAAAACGAATGCGTTCTTGACCGTCCAATCCCCGAATGGAGCGGCGCCATTCCGATAGCCGGGAATGAAATGCCAATTCGAATAAAGCTGGCCCGTTCCGAAATTGGCGACACAATGTGCGGCCGTAACCACGACACCTTTCTTAATCAGGGACGCCGAGCATACGAACGTGTCGCCACCGATATTGAAAAATAACCTGCCCGAAACCCGATAGGGAAACCTGGTGTTCGTTGCGACATTCAAGTCGCCTCGCGCAGTGCTGAAAGCGTGGTTATTCGTGCCAAATTCCTCTGGGGTGACTTCATCCGAGGTGTCTTGTCGGGCTGGAGCGCCCAAGAAAGTTGGATCCAACGCACCGTCACCATACGAGCCCGCTGAGAATCCCGGCCTTCCGGAAGGTTGTGTGGATCGTAGTGCATTGATCAGATCTTCCGTGGCGGCAGCTTCCGAACGGCCTGGCGCAGTCGGCAGCTTCATCGGTTTGGCGTGGATGTAGTCAATGGTCGCGCCCCCCGCCGTGCTGTTCGCGACTACCGTTACTGCTCCCCCTTGAACTGTGGAGTGCGCAGCATCAGAGCTGCTTTGGGCTGCGATCGGTGCGATTCCTGCGAATCCTAACAATCCAATTGCAACAACAGAATTCAATATCATGCGCATTGCATCAATCTCCTCTGGTGTTCGTGATCATCGTTATGAAGTTCAATCCGTTCTCTCCAGAAAACTTCGGGCGATTGCGGACGCATAAAACCGCTGAGCATGACGAAGGAGGCACCCCACGGACGTTCGGAAGATCTTACAGGCTCGTACAAATTGTCGTGAAACAAGCTACCTAGGAAACGTGGCGAGCGCATCCGTCGCTGTTTTCGCTGATTGGTAGTGACGAACTTGCTGAAACTGTTTCACCAAAACCATGGTTTTCTTGGTACCGAAGTTTCCGCTTGGCTCTTCGCTTTGTCAATTCCGGCACCGCAATTTGCACACAAACGCCCTAAAACCCATGGTGCGTACAGAATTCACCCGATCGACATCGCCCGTCTCCTGCGGCATTATCACAATTCGTTCTACATTTATGAACAGTCATCCAATTGCTCGCGCCTATGGTTCGGGACGACAAAAAATGCCCATGCCACTGACAATTTCGTGCCGGAATGCCGAATTAAGCGCATCCGCGGACATCGACTCCTTGGAGGACGATGCAGACGCGTCGTTGGACCGCGCGCGGCAACGATGGGTGGAAATTTGCCAGGAAGCCGTTTTGCAACGTGACACTTCCATGGGAATGCTATCGGAAGAGATCAATCGTCTCCTCTCTAGAGACGATTCGCGAACCTGAATCTGCGGCAGAGCTAGACTGGCCCGTCTCGCACAATGAAGCGGTCATTACAACGGCGTGATCAGCCTTCGGTAGGCGAGACGAAACCTTCCTCCGAACCCAGACACAAAGAAAACTCGTTGACTGAGTTGGGTGCGGAAGCGAAGGCCTGCAAGGCATGCGATCTGTGGAAAAACGCCACCCAGACCGTCTTCGGAGAGGGTACCGAGAGTGCTGAAGTAGTATTCATCGGAGAGCAGCCCGGTGATAGGGAAGACATAGAAGGGCGGCCTTTCGTGGGCCCCGCAGGGAAGGTTTTTAACTCCGCCCTCGATGAAGCCGGGATCGACCGCACCAAAGTTTACATCACGAATGCGGTCAAGCATTTCAAGTGGACTCCAGCCCCTCGCGGCAAACGACGCATTCACCAAAAGCCTAACGAACTTGAAATCGCAGCGTGTCTCCCTTGGCTCGAAGCGGAGCTCCGCATTGTGAAGCCGGCTATCGTGGTTTGTCTGGGGGCTACCGCTGCTCAATCCGTTTTAGGAAAATCGTTTCGCTTAATGAGGCAGCATGGCGAGATACTCTCTTCGCCTCTTGCAAGGGCGGTGATGGCGACGATCCACCCGTCTGCAGTTCTGCGCACGCCGGACGAAGCCTCGCGGCGCTCCCAAATGGCTCTACTGGTTGGAGACTTGAAGAAAGTCTCGAACGTCCTCAGCCACGGTTCGCACACGCCGGGTGGCCGCAATCACAGGCAATCTCCACTTCGCTAGATCCGGCGGTTTTGCAAAGCTCGCTGCAGAATTTGTCGCTGGCTGCCACTTGACACTGGCAAGACGGGTGAGCACACTTCTGGGTCTCTGACGCCATGAAAACTCCTCTCAGTAATTAAGAATCTCTATGCGGCTAGGGGAGGTCCATCGACTGAGTGACTGGTCCATTTGCTCTTGACTGACTGCAATGAACTCCACGCTTCCTCGATTGCGGCGCGTTCCGAACTTTGCTCCGAGCTGTAATAGAGCGTCTTCATACGACGAAATAGCGCCGCTTCTGCAGCGGCAATCGCCTGCAACGCCAGTTGGTGATTGGATTCGGTGACTGCTCCTACGTATACGCTATACCACTCAATCGAATCGTAACCGCTGATCGCGACTCCGTTGGAATTTGTAGGAAGCTTTGGGATCGGCGTGCTGGACGGAATATCGAGAGATTTAGTGGTATCGAATATGGAAGAAACGGGCGACTTTCGCGAAATGGAATCCACAAAAACCCCCTTAACCGAACACGCATTCAATCACATATATCTTACCCGCGCAGACAGCCGTCTTCAATCAGGGAGATACCTGAGCAAACCGTGCGTACTCAAGATTTTGCGGTCACTGCTGGCATTTGATGAGAAGAGAGCACTATCTAGCAGAACGTTTCCACAGCTTCGCGAGCGCGTCCGCGGCAACGTTGAGTGCCTGGTCTTTCATAGGTTTGCCATCGACGTACGAAGATAGAGGAAGTGTGCGCAGTAACAGTGTTCGGCTACTTGCGGCACCGTCATGGGTGACGGCGGTGATCGCTTGATCAAAGATGCTTTTAGCGGATGCAGTGTGTCTTGCCATGTTGCCTATTAGAAGGCTGTTCGGGCACACCGACAATCAAGTGAATTCTGGAGTTGGCTGATGTTTGCAACCGTAGACCGCGTTTGGCGGCTTTTTGAATGTGGGGCAACTACGCAACGAGGCAGGTGTCTGGCTTGACGTACGACAAAGTCGAGGCGGCGAGTCTCACGCTCAACAGAGTTCCACAGTAAGGGCAGTAAACATCACACTCGCGCTCCGGACCATCTTCGCCGCCGATTTCAATCGACCTTAATCGGTTGCCGCTTTCAAGGCACTGGCGTGACGGACAGTGGATCAGGAATTTTGAGTCTGACATAAAAACCTGTCTTTCAAAACGCGCGTTCAAATCACACCGCGCAAAGTGCAATCGAATCGAGTGACACTAAGATAAATGATCTTCTCGCTTTAGGCCAATAGGGAAGATTCCTTACCAGCATTCACATTCACAGTGAGGTCGTCCTTTGAGCGTACGTCGGACAAAACCCGCAGCCCCGTGGGAGTTTCCGTGTAGGCGCCGCGCAACATCTTCTCGTATTGCGAATCACTTTCATGATCGGCGAACTGCGTAAGGCTGACTGGGGGGACTGTGTAGTGCGCCGTCGCTGTCCTTTATTAGCTACGGGATGAACCCGATAGAGTGCAAGCGTTGTCGAGCGTACATTTCTTACAGGGATGGGAGCGTTTGGTGGGGGCTAAGCCCGACCAACCAATCGAGAATCGCAGCGGCCCTTAAGGAATTGAAACAGGCCAGATCACAGGCATCCCGGATAAGTGAGGAGTTATGAGGGTTGCACAAGTGGCACCTTTGTACGAGAGTGTCCCGCCCAAGATGTATGGGGGCACTGAGCGTGTGGTTTCTTACCTAACCGAGGAGCTCGTGCAGATGGGCCATGACGTCACGCTTTTCGCCAGCGGCGATTCGATGACCAGCGCGAACCTTGTCCCGATGTGTCCGAACGCACTGCGTCTCAACTCCGCTTGCATCGATCAATTAGCGCACCACGTTCTCATGCTCGAAAGAGTTTACGCAATGAAGGAGCAGTTCGACATTATTCATTTTCATATTGATTACTTGCATTTTCCCCTCACTCGACGAGAGAAGGTGGTCAGCGTTACGACGTTGCACGGAAGATTGGACATTCCTGATTTGCAACCTATCTACCAGGAATTTGGGGACATGCCGGTAATTTCTATTTCTGATTTTCAGCGAACACCTCTGGCATGCGCTGATTGGCGGGGAAACGTATACCACGGAATTCCTGCGCGAAGCTACGAGTTCAACGATCAGCCCGAAGGGTATCTCGCATTTTTAGGACGCATCACTCCGGAGAAGGGAATCGACGAAGCGATCCGCATTGCATTAAAAACCAAAACTCCTTTGAAGATCGCCGCAAAGATCGATCGCGTCGATGAAGAGTACTTTCGAACGACAATCGAACCTCTTTTGGATCACTCACTGATTGAATTTATCGGTGAGATCGGTCACGACCGGAAGAATTCTTTTCTAGGCAATGCCAAAGCTCTGTTATTTCCAATTAATTGGCCGGAGCCGTTCGGTCTGGTGATGATCGAATCTCTGGCTTGTGGAACGCCCGTAATAGCGTATCCTTACGGCTCAGTACCCGAGGTACTCGAGGACGGTGTGACGGGATTCATCGTCGATGATGTAGAGTCCGCATCGCGCGCTGTCCACGAGATCGGTGAAATTGACCGTCGCAATTGCAGAATGCAGTTCGAGAATCGTTTTACGTCCTCGCGAATGGCACAGGATTATGTTGGGTTGTACCGACAGCTTCTGGGAGGGGAGTCCAGAAGTATGACAGTGGACGAGGGAGTTCCCGTTGGATGATGTCAATACCCCCCAATACCCGCAATTCTATATAGCAACCAAGTCGGCCCCTGCTGACGACCGCGTCAGCGTGCTCAAATATGGGCGGGCATTCGCGATTTTCGACCGCTTCGGGGACATTGCCTCGGGCGGCCTCGGCGAACAGGGCATCTTTTTTGAAGGCACTAGATTCCTATCCGAGCTCGCTCTCTTCGTAGGCAATACTAGTCCGCTCCTATTGAGTTCGACGACAACCGAAGATAACTGTGTCTTTACCGCAGACCTCACGAACGTGGACGTGTTTTGGCACGATAAGGTCCTGCTCCCGCGCGGTACGCTTCATGTCAGACGGTCCAAAGTTTTGTGGGATGGCGCCTGCTACGAGCGAATAAAGATTTCCAATTACGGTCTCGATCCCGTGCGCGCTCCGATCGCGCTCAAATTCCAAGCGGATTTTGTTGATGTGTTCGAGGTACGCGGGTCTCATCGAGCGCGACGAGGCGAATTCTTTCCGCCCGACGTGGGTCCAAATTCAGTCACGCTCCGCTATCAAGGGCTGGATGGGGTTGTCCGGCGCACTCGGCTCGTGTGTGAGCCGCAACCGGCCAGGACTACCTCGGAGGACATACAGTTTCAGATTGATCTGCCGCCCCAGGAGACGACCGTGTTGCACGTGGCAGCTCTGTGTGAAAGTGAGCGCGCTGCTGGCAACATTGTTACCTACGACAAGGCGTTGAGCTCTGCCCGAGCGTCGGTAGCGTCCGCGGGTGGAAACGGACATTGCACAATCCAATCCGCGAATATCCAACTCAACAACTGGATTCATCGCTCAGCCGCGGACATCAATCTCATGACTGCCGGTAATCCGGAGAGTGGCTACCCATACGCCGGCATCCCTTGGTTTAGCACTGTGTTCGGGCGCGACGGCATCATCGTCGCACTTCAGTGCCTTTGGATGAATCCCGGTTTCGCCAAAGGTGTGCTGCTGCATCTCGCGGAAACGCAGGCTCGAGAGACCTCACCGGAGCGCGACGCAGAGCCGGGCAAGATCCTTCATGAAGCCAGACAGGGAGAAATGGCCGCGCTCGGCGAAGTCCCGTTCGGGCGCTACTATGGCTCCGTTGATTCCACACCTTTGTTCGTGATGCTTGCCGGCGCCTATTATGCGCGAACGGGTGATGGTGAACTCATCCAATCACTCTGGCCCCACATTGAAGCTGCGCTGGGATGGATTGACAAATATGGTGATCGTGACGGTGACGGGTTCGTTGAGTATTCGCGCAACTCGCCGCGTGGCCTGGTGCAGCAAGGGTGGAAGGACTCCAACGATTCAGTGTTCCACGCAGACGGCCACATCGCTGAGCCTCCCATCGCGCTATGTGAGGTGCAGGGCTATGTGTACGCCGCTAAAAAAGCGGCTGCCGTTCTTGCAAAACTTCTCAGAAAAGATGAACAAGCTAAGGTTCTCTCAGACGCTGCCTCTAAGTTGAAGACGAAATTTGCTGAGCAGTTTTGGTGCGACGAGCTGGGCACCTATGCCCTGGCATTGGACGGGCGCAAGAATCCCTGCCGCGTCCGCACGTCAAATCCAGGACACTGCCTCTTCACACTCATTGCAGCTCAAGATCACGCGGAAAAGATTGCAGAGCGAGTTCTGCTGCCGGAATCGTTTAGTGGGTGGGGGATTCGCACCGTGAACGTGGGCGAGGCTCGTTACAATCCGATTTCTTATCATAACGGTTCCATTTGGCCCCACGACAACGCACTCTGTGCCGCAGGATTGGCTTACTACGGGTTCAAAGAGCAGGCATTACAAATATTGGTGAGCCTGCTTGATGCGAGTTCTTTCATGGATTTGAACCGGATGCCGGAACTGTTTTGCGGCTTAGAACGGCGCTCTGGTGAAGGGCCAGTGCTGTATCCGGTGGCGTGCTCCCCTCAGGCTTGGGCAGCAGGGGCCGTTTTCTTGCTGTTGGAAGCCTGCTTGGGGGTATCTGTTAATCCGCAAATGAGGACAATTACTCTTCACCAGCCAAAGCTACCGCCTGAAATTCCTGACATCAAAATTACCGAGCTTGGTGTCGGGGACGCGTGCGTGACTTTGGCGATTGGACGCTCCGCCGCTGATCGAGTCGAGGTTCGTACCCTTAGTTCGAGAGGTGATGCCCGGGTAATAGTCGAGTAACCCGACAGTACGGAAGTCTTTGAGCTTGGCCAAGGCTATGACCGCCGGCTGCGGGACGTACCTCCTTCCATTTCAGCTGCGGCAACCGCGCGATGGTTTTCGACATCGAACCGTCGTTCTTCAAAGACTGCTGCCATGGCGCGCCGCAATGCCAAGTCGATTGCAACCAGTACATTGGTCGAGTTGCCTCTCGATCAGAAAGAGGCATTCTTTTATAAGAACGTCTTGCAACTTCTGAACAGGCATAAAATTCCCTATGCCATTGCTGGCGCATTCGCTCTTCATCAACACACAGGAATTTGGCGCGTAACAAAAGATCTGGATGTCTTTCTGACTGCTGAGAGTCTTTCTCGCGCCCTGTCAGTCCTGGCCAAACGAGGATTTAAATGCGAAATCACGGATGCCGTTTGGCTTGCGAAGGTGCGGAAAGGCCGTTTCTTCATCGACCTTATCACCGGCATGAGCAACGCTGTATTTGTCGTCGATGAGACGTGGATCTCGCGCGCACGCCCTGCGCTCGTGCTGGGAGTCAAGACGAGAATTCTCGGCACCGAAGAGCTGTTGGTGTCCAAGTTGTTCGTCAGTCGCCGGGAGCGTTTCGACGGTGCAGACATCGCCCACATTGTGTATGGGAGCCGTGAACAGGTGAACTGGGACAGAGTTCTCGACCTCGTCGGGGATCATTGGGAACTGCTGTTGTGGTCGTTGCTCTTATTCCGCTACGTCTATCCGTCCCACAGCACCAATGTACCCGCCCGAGTCTGGGCCCGTCTGATCACTAGGCTGAGAAATGAGTTGGCAAATTGCAACTCAGAAGCTCCCTTTCGCGGCAGTCTTGTCGATGACAACATGTTCGCGATCGACGTTGCTGAGTGGGGCTTACCCGATTTGCTATCGAAATATCGCGAGCGGCGTTTGCAGGACATATCATCCCTCCCACAGTTGGCGCCGCGAGGAACGAAAGGTGCAGCTTAGTTGCTGAGATGAGAGTCGCTGCCACCGCCGATTTGCACTATTCGAAACAGTCCTCGGCTGTCCTAAAGGACCAGCTAAGCGCCGTTCGCGATCAAGCGGATGTCTTAGTCGTCGCAGGTGATCTCACGAATTTTGGTAAGCCCGAGGAGATGGAGCCGCTCATCAACATTCTCGTGCGCTTGCGTATCCCGATCATCTCGGTACTCGGTAACCACGACTACGAAAGTGGTCGAGAATCCGATCTCATCCAGATGATGAGCTCCGAAGGCATCAAGGTTCTCGACGGCACGGGTTACGAACGAGATGGAGTAGGTTTTGCGGGCACAAAAGGTTTTGTGGGTGGCTTTGGCCGCGGCATGTTGACAGCGTTCGGAGAGCCCGAAGTCAAAGCATTCGTGAAAGCATCGATCGACGAGGCGCTAAAGCTCGAGCGTGCCATGGCACAGCTCAGGGCTCCGAAACGGGTAGTTGTCCTACACTACTCGCCAATCGCCGCCACCGTCGTCGGAGAGGCGCCCGAAATCCATGCGTACCTCGGCAGCTCGCGCCTTGGCGAGGTTATTGATCGCAATGGAGCAGATCTCGTCGTTCACGGCCACGCTCATCACGGTACTTTGAACGGAAGCACCACGGGTGGAATCCGTGTCCACAATGTGGCCATCACTCTCTTGCAGTCCCAGGAACCATCGGTGGCCTACAGGATTTTCGATGTTTAGCTGCATACTCGGGGCTTGCCGGCGAAATACACTGTTTCCCTGATTGCTGCGAAGTGCCGGTTCCCGTACTTCTATAAGTGCCGCCACCCTGTCTGATCTCTCCCCGGCTTCCATAAAGGCCAGTGGACTTGAAATTAGGAGCTACAAGTGAAACGTACCGTATTAACGATCGCGGCAACGTTAGCCTTCGGCCTTTGTGCCTTGGCACAGCAAAAGCCTTCAAATGACCCAAGGACCGCACCGCCGGGCGCGGATCCCAACACGATGCCGACGCAGCAGACTCCCGACACGGCCAGTTCGCCACAGACGAGTGCGAGCGACTCCAAGGGCGATAAGAAGCTCAAAGGGTGTCTCCGTTCGCAAGGCGGCTCGATCGTCTTGGAAGAGAAAAAAGGTAAGCAAGTCGCATTGACCGGCGGGCAAGATCTCGCCGCTCACGTGGGGCACACCGTCGTTGTTCACGGAAGCTATGCCGGTGCAGCAGGCGCGCCGGGAACTGCGACCAGCACCGCGGGCGCCAGCGGCGCGGGCGATCAGTTTACTGTCAGCCGTATCGACATGGTCTCTGAAACCTGCAGCGCGGACAAGGCCAAAGACAAGACTGCACAGCCTCAATAGCGTGCTGTTGATACAAGAAAAGGCTCCCACCTGGGAGCCTTTTTCTATTGTTTAACTATGCGGCTCGACGGGTTCGGGCCGCTTTGACGGCAGCTTGGCTTCGGGATTTCTTTCCGCGCTCCGCTGCACTGCGCTTAGCTTGCTGAGAAAGAGCTCGCTTGCTGGCGGTGGTGCGAGGTTCGCGTTTCAATGCATTGAGCGTTGCTCTCGATCTCTTGGCGGACACTTTCTTCTTTGGTCTTTTACCGGTTTGAGTGTCTTGTTCGGCTTTTCTGCGAAGAGATCCGGGGCCCTTCGGCGTGGCCAGTTTCACGCCAGCGCGTCTCGCTTTGGAAAGTCCAATGGCGATTGCCTGTTGCGGGGAGCTTGCTCCATGTTTTCCTTCTCGGACATGGTGCATTTCCTCCCGTACAAATTCTCCTGCCTGTGTGGATGGGGATTTGCCTTCTCGTGCGTCCTCTTTGGCCCGTTCCAGCGTCTCTCGTTCTGGCATTTCGAATCCTCCTCGTATACGACAACCTGCGCAGTATGAGACGAATCAATCGCCGAATGCATCCGAAATTCCCTGTAGAAAGTGCTGTACATTTCTGCAGGCTTCCGCTCGATGGACCGCTGTCTGGTTAACCGATACTCAGCCCTGTACGATAGTGCGCATCGTCGTGAAAAGAGTTGTCGGCCTCCGACATCCACATTTGAAAGAAGGAAAAAGTCATGACTAGCGACCGCAGCCGTAGAGACTTTCTAAAGCTGTCAACGGCAGGGATGGCTGGAGCTGCCGTGCTGAAACCGAGTCCGATGTTCGCAAACGGATCGCCGGAAAAGGTCAATAGTCCAATTGAAGTTTGGATCACCAACGACAAACTGAAATGCACTAAGGTGAACCCCATCGCTTGGAAGAAGGCATCGGGCGAATCCAGCACGACGACTATCGTCCTTAAAACGGAGAAAAAACTTCAGACCATCCTCGGCTTCGGAGGTGCATTTACAGACGCCGCTTGTTACACGATGAATCGCTTGGACCCGTCGGCTCGTACCGAGTTGTTCCACGAGATGTTTCACCCATCGGCACTAGGTCTAAACGTTTGCAGAACCTGCATCGGCGCGAGTGACTATTCCACTGAAGTATTCAGCTATGACGAAGGTGAGCCTGATCCGGATCTGAAGCGATTTTCGATTGAGCATGACCGCAAGTACGTCCTGCCGATCCTGCGTGAAGCGATAAAACAAAATCCCGATCTCTACTTATTTTCGTCTCCGTGGAGCCCTCCGGGTTGGATGAAGGCGAACGGTTCGATGCTCGGCGGATCTATGCGGAGGAGGTACATCGGGAACTACGCGCAATATTTCATAAAATTCTTGCAGGCGTATGGGGCAGAGGGGGTGCCGATCGCGGCGGTTACCCCGCAAAATGAGGTGGACACTGATCAGGATGGCCGAATGCCAGCGTGCATCTGGCCGCAGGAGTACGAAATTGAGTTTGTCCGTGCTCTTGGTCCGCTGCTTGAGCAAAACAAGTTGGCAACAAAAATCTGGATACTTGACCATAACTACAATCTTTGGGGACGGGCAGTCTGCGAACTCGAAGACCACACCCTTCGTAAATATTGCAACGACATTGCTTGGCATGGATATGTCGGTAACGCGCAAATGATGAGCCGAGTTCACGACGCTTTTCCTGAAGTCGGAATGCACTGGACCGAGGGCGGCCCTGACTACACAAATGCAGACTACCTCACGGACTGGGTGAAATGGTCCACCGTGTTTTCAGAAACGATGCGGAACTGGTGCCAGTCGATTACGGCTTGGAACCTGGCGCTTGATGAAAAGGGTCGTCCGAATATCGGGCCCTTTCCCTGCGGTGGAGTGGTCACGATAAATTCCCAAACCAATGAGATCACGCGGAGCGGACAATTTTGGGCTTTGGCTCACTTTTCGCGCTTCATCCGGCGTGGAGCGCGACGAGTGGATTCTCAGTCCGCCGCCCCGGACGTTAGCCACGTTGCAGTTGAAAACCCGGATGGAAGTCACGTAGTCGTCGTGGCCAATGCAGGCGAAGCACGGACCGTCACACTTCAGAGCGGAGATGTAACGTCCGATGTGGAAATGCAGAAGAGCACTGTGGCTACGCTGGTTTGGCCTTAAGGAGTCGCACGTCACTTGCAAGAAGGGCCGAACCGAGCAGCTCGAGCAACGTTTTAGAATTCGAACCGATTTGTTCTTTCAAGCATCTCTAGTGCAATGAAAGCACCCTGCGACCATTCTGTCATTTCATTGACAGGTGCCGCAGCACCATGTGCACCTCACAACCGCAAGTGGGTTCTCGCCGCGACGATCCTTGGCTCGAGCATTGCCTTCATTGATAGCACCGTAGTCAATGTGGCTCTCCCTGCAATTCAATCCAATTTCCACACCACCTTAGTCAATGTGCAATGGGTTGTGGAATCGTACGGGCTATTTCTTGCGGCCCTGATCCTGGCGGGGGGATCGTTGGGCGACGTTTTCGGTCGAAGGCGCGTATTCGTGATCGGGACACTTGTCTTCGCACTGTCGTCTTTAGCGTGTGGAGTCGCGCAAACCATTCAGCAATTGATCATTGCGCGAAGTGTTCAGGGGCTCGGCGCAGCGCTTCTCGTTCCGGGCAGCCTTTCAATCATCAGCGCGTCATTTGATGAGAAAAGCCGTGGCCAAGCGATTGGTACATGGTCGGGGTTTACGTCGATTACGATGGCGATCGGCCCAGTGCTTGGTGGTTGGTTGGTTGAGCATGCTTCCTGGCGTTGGGCTTTCTTCATTAATCTTCCCCTGGCGGCAGCGGTAATTATTCTCGCGATGCGTCATGTGCCCGAGAGTCGCAGCGACGCGACTCGGATCGACTGGTCCGGCGCTGTTCTCGCCACCGTCGGACTCGGGGGCACGGTTAACGGATTGATTGAATCCGTCAGGTTGGGCTGGGGCAACCCGTTGGTTTATGGAAGCCTGACGATCGGATGCTTGTCCCTTGTTGCGTTTCTCTTTGTTGAGACTCGTACCGCTTTTCCAATGGTTCCACTAGCGCTCTTCCAATCACGAACCTTCAGTGGCGCGAATTTGTTAACGCTCTTCCTCTACGCAGCGCTCGGGATTTTCTTTTTTCTGTTTCCCATGAACCTGATCCAAGTTCAGGGATACTCGCCCACCGCGACCGGCGCCGCTTTGCTACCTGTCATTTTGCTGGTCTTCGCTTTGTCACGTTGGTCCGGTGGATTGGTCGCGCGCTATGGAGCGCGTGCCCCGCTAATCATCGGTCCATTCATTGCAGCGATCGGGTTCGCACTGTTCGCCATTCCCTCGGTCGGGCGCTCTTACTGGGTAACATTTTTTCCTTCTATGGTCGTGCTTGGCTTTGGAATGGCGGTTACGGTGGCGCCGCTCACCACGGTGGTCATGAACTCGATAGCTCAGGATCGAGTCGGAGCTGCTTCGGGCATCAATAATGCGGTGGCACGTGTCGCGGGAGTGCTGGCGATTGCTGTCCTTGGAATCGCGATGGGTGCGGCTTTCGGGTCGCGGATGGATCGGTCCTTAGCTGGCCTATCTCTGTCTTCCGATAGCCTTCACTCCCTGCAAACCGAAGAGATCAAGCTCGCGGGAATGATCGTGCCGGATACTGTGGAACCAAGTGTCAGGAACCAGATTCACACAGCGATAGGCGAAGCTTTTGTGTTTGGATTTCGTGTCACGATGTTGATCTGCTCGGTTCTGGCGCTAGCCAGCTCGGTGATTACGCGCTTTACCATTACAACCGCGAAGCCCAATCAGTGACCGCAAATTCATATTGATGAGATGTCGCCTGAAAGCAGTAGCGCAAACGACGGTATATTTGCCGAACTATGGTGGCCAATCATTCAACGACACGCGACCAAAAGGTAGTTGTGAAGGAGCGCACCCAGGGGTTTGGGCAGGTCTTTGGTACGTCACGGCTTTGCACATATTGTTGAGCTTGGTTGGGATCGATTCCGGCGTGATCGTCATTTGGGGACTGATTTCAGGTAAACTCAACGGCCTGACAGCGATCTTTCTCGTGACCACGCTGCTCACGAGCATTAGCGACTTCTTGTTTCCGGTGGATCACTGTTGCCTTCGCGCATTGCCAAATCTCGCTGATTAATGGAAGGAGAATCTCATGAGTACATTTACCACGAAAGACGGAACGCAGATTTACTACAAAGATTGGGGTTCGGGTCAGCCCGTCGTTTTCAGCCATGGCTGGCCGTTGAGTGCTGATGCTTTTGAAGACCAAATGCTCTTCCTCGCAGATCGTGGTTATCGATGCGTCGCTCACGATCGACGTGGTCACGGCCGCTCAAGCCAACCTTGGAATGGAAACGAGATGGATACCTACGCCGATGACTTAGCGGCATTAGTCACAACGCTCGATTTGAAAGATGCCATCCATGTCGGACATTCAACCGGTGGCGGCGAGGTCGCGCGCTACATTGGTCGCCATGGCACGAAACGGGTTGCGAAGGCAGTATTGATTGGCGCAGTTCCGCCTTTGATGCTGAAGACCGCCGCGAACCCTGCGGGCTTACCAATCGAGGCGTTCGATCAAATCCGAGCGGGTGTTCTCGCTGACCGCTCACAATACTTCAAAGATCTGTCCGAACCTTTCTATGGTGGCAATCGACCAAACGCAAAACTGTCGCAGGGGCTCCGAGAATCGTTCTGGTTACAGTCGATGATGGCAGGCCACAAAGCTGCGTACGATTGCATCAAGGCTTTTTCCGAAACCGACTTTACCGAAGACCTGAAAAAGTTCGATGTTCCGACCCTTATTCTGCACGGCGATGCCGATCAGATCGTGCCCATAGCGGCTTCAGCGATGCTCTCATCGAAACTTGTGAAAGGAGCCGTTCTCAAAGTCTATCCAGGCTTCCCTCATGGAATGTGCTCGACTGAGAAGGACACAATCAATAGAGACTTGCTGGCATTTCTGAAACAAGAAGGCCGGGTCGCAGCGTAACGCCGAAAAAACGATTGGCGTGTCGACTCCTTCATTGGTGCCCGCGAAAAATCGCGGGCATTTTCTTTTGTGCGTCGCGTCCGGCGGCACGTGGATTTGATGCTCCTTGTTCGACCATTCATTTCGTGGCGTCGCGCAAGAACGTTCCTTCCCGCAGCTCTGCAAACGCCTGTTGGAGCTGTTGCTGCGTGTTCATCACGATCGGCCCATACCAGGCCACAGGCTCTTCCAGAGGTTTCCCCGAAACCAGCAGAAATCGAATGCCGTCTTCACCGGCTTGCACCATTACTTCGTCCCCACGATCAAAAAGCACAAGCGTGCGGTTTTCTACGTCTGCTGGTGGGGTTGTGTCGGACCAGCTTACAGGTTCGGTCGGAACTGCCAGGGGGCCTGAGGCGTTACAGAATTTTCCAGAACCTCCGAACACATAAGCGAACGCGTGGCGCGTTGTTTCCACAGGGAGAGTCTTCCTGCGACCCGGCGGCACGGTAACGTCGAGGTAGATTGGGTCTGTCGCGATCCCTTCTACCGGACCCTTTCTACCCCAGAAATTACCACACACGATTCGGGCTTCCGTGCCGTCATCGTCCTTCACAGCGGGGATCTCGGCTGCTTTGACTTCCTGATATCGAGGCTTTGTCATCTTGAGGGCGGCCGGCAAATTCGCCCACAACTGAAACCCATGCATCCGCCCCGCAGCATCGCCCTTCGGCATTTCTTGGTGGATAATCCCGCTTCCCGCTGTCATCCATTGCACATCGCCGGAAGCAATTGCCCCTCGATTTCCCATGCTGTCCCCATGCTCGACAGTTCCAGCGAGAACGTAGGTGATCGTCTCGATTCCGCGGTGAGGATGCCAGGGGAAGCCGGCCAAGTAGTCGTCCGGAACATCATTGCGGAAATCGTCGAGCAAAAGGAATGGATCGAAATCGGATGTGTTTCCAAACCCGAAGGCACGACGCAGGTGTACGCCCGCGCCCTCCATGGTCGGCTTTGAAGACACTACGCGTTGCACGGGTCGGATGGACATACTCATTCCTTTCGTACTACGAAACACAATACCAACTCCCTCCGTGGTTGAAGAAACATCCGTGCCGTCCGCAGAATGTTTTTCCCGCCCGAAAGCAGGCGGCGTGAAACTATCCCTCTATCTTCATCATTTCAATAGACCGAAGTGGGCAAAGAGCGTTTAGAGATCGATTGTTAACGCACGGACAAAAGCCTGCTACATCGTCGCCCTACTTGGGATCGCCATTTGAGAAATATTTCAACTGCAACCCAACTCACGTACACCTGTGGAAATTTAGTGACAGGATAGTTAAGAAGCGTACAATCGATGTAGTGACTACTCAAAAAACTACCAAGTTTGTCGTAAAGCTAAACCGTTCTGGTGCTCGCTTTCCCGAGTACGTAAAGCGCATCGATCGCCTCCCAATCCAAACAACGACGAACCCCAAACTTGCGCTCGTGATGGGCCGGTTCACAGCGGAAGACGCAGTCACACGTCTCACGACAACTCGTTGCAGTCCCGAACTGATTTCTGTTCGGGTCAATGCGCAGGTTGTCCTTTCGCCCGCCGTCTGACCCAGTTTTGATTGCGAAGGTTCGCGTCTCTCGAGCAAGCGAGACGCTCGATGATCCCATCATTTACGATGGAGCCTTCACATTTCCTTATGACCGAAGTCCACTGCGACGCAATTCTGTTTGACATGGATGGTGTATTGATCGATTCAACGCAGGCTGTTGCCCGTGTCTGGCGGCAGTGGGCGCTGGAACACGGTTTCAATCCGGAGGAAGCGGTTGAGCGTGCCCATGGCCGGCCAAGTTTGGCGAGCGTACGCGAGTACCTCCCCAACTCCGATCATGAAGCCGAGAACCGGGAAGTCGAGCGGCGTGAAATGTCCGATCTGGAAGGCGTCATTCCTTTACCCGGTTCCGTGGCATTGCTGAATGCTTTGCCGCTCGATCGCTGGACGATCGCGACATCTTGCACGCGTCGCTTGGCGGAGGTTCGGTTACAAGCCGCAGGCTTGCCGACTCCAAAACGGATGATCACATCGAGCGACGTGACGAATGGCAAGCCTGATCCGGAACCTTATCTGAAAGCTGCCGCCCTTCTTGGCTTCGACCCAAAGAAATGCGTGGTTGTCGAAGATGCACCGGCAGGAGTTCGCGCGGGCAGGTCCGCTGGAGCACGCGTGATCGGATTCCCTACGATCGTTGGACCCGATGAACTTCGCGATGCGGGTGCGAATTGGACGGTCCGCAATTGTGCTGCTATCTCACCTAAGCCAAACAACTCGTCGTTGACTTTGATTTTGGCCCAATAAATCAAATTACTGGCCAGCTCGCTGAGCACTCGCGCCATGCGCTGCGGTGATCAGTTTCCCGATTGACGGCGCTACCATCAACAGCAAGTCGGCATGCGGCTTCTGAGACTCTTCGAGAAGCGTGCTCTGCGATGCCACCCAGGCATCAGGTGCAACCGTTCCGTTTCCCAAATAGTCCAATGCTTGCAAACCGGCAACCGACAGAGCTGAAAGATTCTGGGAAATTGGTGCCAGCTCTTTCAACAGTGCAGACCGTTGTAAAGTGGGCTGCAACAGCGCGTCGTTATCTCTCCACTGGTTAAGCATCGCGCGAATTTGAGATGCGACAAGAGGATCCTTCGATCCTCCCGCTACAAACGCATCGACGAGTTGAGCAAACTGTCGAGCCTTATCACTTTCCGGCCGGATAGAATCTACCAACCGGTTGAGTGGGGTCGAGGCATTGACGATTTCACGCGCCATGTCCATGCGCGTATAGTCCTTCACTGGTTCAACCACGCTGCCAAGCACCCGAAGCGCTGCAGTATCTCCGTCGCCAGTCATGCGGCCAAGGGAAGCGTTGTAGTTGGAATTGTGCATCAAGCCTAGAGATTCCAATCGCCAACTCTGCGTGGCAAGACGTTGATACATGGAAGTTGGGTCGGTTGTGTTTTGTGGAGACCATAAACGCTCGGCGACAACCGACACCCGGGGCCAAATGCGAGAATCGATATTTTCGGGAGTGATGAACTCAGCCCACATGCACGCCTCGCCACCCAGAATCATTTTGGCTTGATCAGGAGTCAGATTGGCTGCGTCTCCGGTCATCGGATCAATCGCGTAGTGACGCGAAGCGGGCCACATCAGGTCGAGGTAGTAGCCATACGAAAGTAGTCCTCGATAGCCTTGCTTGACGGCGGCTGCGAGTGATTCCTGGCCACGCCAGGATTGAACGACGACCGTCTTCGGTAGATCAGGGTGCAGCACTTCGTCCCAACCGACCATGATCTTGCCGTGCTTCTGCACAATCTTTTGAAGTTTCTCGTTGAAGTAGGCTTGCAGGTCTTGATTGTTCTTCATCCCGTGAGAACGGATGAATTCCTGGATCTTGGGATTCGCGTCCCATTGTTTGCCGTTAACCTCATCTCCTCCGATGTGGAAGTAGGAGTCGGGAAACAGATGAGCCATTTCACCGATGAACTTATCGAGAAACTTGTAAGTTTCCTCGAGTGTGGGATTGATGACTGGGTCCTGGCTGTCCGCGGTGCGCTCGACCTGATACGGCCCGGGTCCGCTGGCGAGCTCTGGATATCCAACCAACCACGATCGGCTGTGACCAGGAATGTCGAACTCCGGCATAACGCGTATGCCACGATCGCGGGCGTAGTCGAGGAATTCCCGAATCTCTGCTTGCGTGTAGTACAGGCCCTCCGAGCCCTGTTCGTGAAGTTTCGGAAATTGTTTGCTCTCGACGCGAAATCCTTCATTGTCGGACAAATGCCAATGCAGCACGTTGAGTTTTACGGCTGCCATTCCATCGAGGTTGCGCTTCAATACATCAAGTGGAATGAAATGACGGCTGACATCGATCAGCAGACCGCGCCATGGGAAGCGAGGCTGATCTTGAATGCTGATTGTCGGAATCGAGAAACCATCGGGACCAAGTTGAACAAGTTGGAGGAATGTCTGTAGCCCATGCATGGCTCCTAGCGGGGTGGCAGCCGTCAGCGTCGCGCCCTGCGGAGTGACATCAAGCTTGTAGGATTCGTCGTCGGCAACGTCCTGCACGGGCAAACTCGCGTGACCCACATCGACCCGGAGCGTGGCCTTTGACGGATCGCTGGGCGTCGGATGAAGCGGCATTCCCGTAAGCGCGGTGAGAGATTTTAGAAAGCGTTGACCGGCGCGATCCAAGCGCGGCTCACGGTATCCCGTCATTGCGAACGTGAATTGCTGGTTGATGGGAAGTTGCCCGGATTCGAAGTGCATACTGGAGGGAAGTGGCATCAAACTCGGCACAGGATTGGCCTGCGACTGTGCTCCGAGCACGAATGCCAAACAGACGAGTATGGAAAGAGCTAGGTGTCTCATGATCCTCCAAGAAGCGATGCGAACGACTGACAAGCGTAATGGGGATTACTCGCTCGCCGCAAGGGGGCTGGGGCTTAATCGCGAACTGTTGGCGGTGGTTTCATCTCGCCCTGAAAGAATGTTCGGGTTTAGAACCAAGCCATTCCGAGACGGGCAATCAACGATTGAGGCCAATCACGGCCTGGCCCAACGACAGACCTCCATCGTTGGGCGGCACCAGATGATGGGTGATGACCTTGAAACCGCATTCGTTCAACTTGCGTTTCGCGAGCTCGAGAAGGCGTACATTCTGGAAGACCCCACCCGTCAACGCAACGGTATCTGTGCCGGCCTCCGGCTTGATTAGCGAACAAATCTCGGCTATGCAATTGGCGACGGAGGCATGGAATCGTCCTGAGATCGTGCCCGGCGGAATGTTCTGCCTGAAATCCGAGACGATCGCACGCAACACAGGCGCTGGGTCCATCACGATTTCGTCACCTTGACTCAAATCAAAGCGATACGCCTCAGCGTCGGTCGAAGAGACAGCCATTTCAAGCTCAATCGCGGCTTGGCCTTCATAAGAAGCGAAATGGCAGATGCCGAGAATTGACGCGACTGCGTCAAACAAACGGCCCATGCTGCTTGTGTCCACGCTGTTGAATCGTGTTGCGATTTGTTTTCGAAGCACAGGGATCTCGCCGTTCACAGCAGCGGCGACGCATGGCAAATCGGATTCCCAATCAATGTCTGCGGCGGCCAAGTGAGCCAGGGCCATGCGATAAGGTTTCTTGATCGCAGCATCGCCACCAGGCATGGGCACATACCTTAAGTGAGCTGCACGTCGAAAAGATTTCGAACTCGCGACCAGAACTTCTCCGCCCCAGATAGTGCGATCGGTGCCGTAGCCGGTACCGTCATAGGCGACTCCAATCACCGTCTCAGCGGGGTCGAGTCCATGTTCGGCGGCCAGCGACGCGACGTGAGCGTGGTGATGCTGAACCTTCATTATGGGTATTCCGTTTGCTTCTGAAAATTCTTCCGCCCAGCGGGTCGAAAGATATCCGGGGTGCATGTCACAAACAACGCGGCTAGGTTCGCAACGAAAAATGGAACGGAAGTGTTCCAGGCCGCGTTCCATGGCGTGCATTGTCTCAAGATTTTCCATGTCCCCGATGTGTGGGCTTAAGTAAGCGTAGCTGCCTTTCGTAAGACAGAACGTGGACTTTAATTCAGCACCGACAGCAAGAACGGTCTCCCCATCGTGTTTCAGGTTTACCGGAAGCGGTGCGAACCCGCGTGCTCGGCGAATAGGAACCTCGCTCTTCTGGTGAAGGCGAACCACGGAATCGTCGCAAACAACATGAATGTCGCGGTTATGGAGAAGGAATGAATCAGCAAGAGACGATAAGCGTGAAAGCGCTTCCTCATTTTCCCTGCATATCGGCTCGTCACTCAGGTTTCCGGAAGTCATGACCAGTGGACGATCATCCAGAAGCAAATGATGGAGCGGGGAATACGGAAGCATGAATCCAACCAAAGCCGTGCCAGGCGAGACTAGTGGCGAAAGGTCACTGTCTTTCTTTCGTCGCAGCAGGACGATGGGGCGCTCGCGACACGTGAGTTGTTCGGCTTCATCCTCGTTCACGTCAGCGAATTTCCGTACTTCTTTCAGGTCTCTCGCCATCAACGCGAAAGGTTTGTCGCCGCGATTCTTGCGGCGACGCAAAGCACCCACCGCAGACGAATCCATGGCGTCGCACGCCAGATGAAAACCTCCAATCCCCTTGATTGCCACAATTTTTCCTTCGCGAAGTTGAGCACGTGCGCTATCCAGCGCGTCTTTACTCTTCTCTCCGCCGGGATAAAGCCAGACATTTGGACCACAGTCTGGACACGCGTTAGGCTGAGCATGAAAGCGCCGGTTACGCGGATCGTGATATTCCGCGTTGCAAGCTGCGCACATTGGAAATGCCGCCATGGTGGTGAATGGGCGGTCATACGGAATGTCTTTGATGATGGTGTAACGTGGACCGCAATTTGTGCAATTAATAAAAGGGTAGAGGAACCGTCGATCCGACGGATCAAACAATTCTCGCAGACAGTCGGAGCAAGTGGCGACATCGGGCGAAATGGGGGTGCTCGGCCCAAGTTGCGCTGCGCTCTCGTGAATTGTGAACTGTCGGTCCCCAGACGTCGGGATTGAGTCGATCTTCAGCGAGTCAATGCGAGCTAAGGGCGGCGGTTGTGATCGTAGA
>Ga0207648_10000699_pt1 | contig 37553 bp, 24 predicted proteins | sample KBSMisM32_FD_184310 | JGI IMG/M metagenome (GOLD analysis project Ga0207648, IMG submission 184310) | Miscanthus rhizosphere microbial communities from Kellogg Biological Station, Michigan, USA - KBS Miscanthus M3-2 (SPAdes) (version 2) | ecosystem: Host-associated > Plants > Roots >... | reverse complement strand
CGCGTTGCTCGCCAATCTGGTAGGCGAGAAACACTATGGACAGGATGACGCCAACGTTGGCCGCGAGCTGCACACCCTGGCTCACTCGATCGATATTCATGGATCACCTCTCGGGGCGTGACGCGCCGCCGTTTTGCGTGCTTAGGTGACGGGCACCGTTCGTTGGGTGCCGTGCGTCTCGTTGTCTATGTTGCCCTCGTTGAGACGGGATCGATACCGGCGGGAGGGTTTGTTCGCCTAAGACCCGCCCGCCGCCCGGGCAGTGCTGAGGCGGTTCCAGTGTCCGCTATGGGTCGTTCTGAGTCATTCGGCGACGACCTAGTTCGGCCAGAAGCAGTCATTGGAGCGGACAGTCAGCAGCCAGCGTTTGCCTAGGCTGATTTGGTGCACCACCCAATCGGGTGAGATTGCGATTCGTGGGGATGCACGGTTCGTGCCGGCGCCTCATCAGCGAACACGGTCGCGACTCTTGAAGGCGTACAGAGGGTGATTACCGGACGCGTCCGCTCACCGCTGCCACGGTAGCAATGAGTTCCGCGGGTTCGACTGGTTTGGAAACGTGAGCGACAAAGCCAGCCAGTAGCGCACGAGTGCGATCCTCAGACCGCGCGAACGCAGTGAGCGCGATGGCCGGAAAGCGGACGTCGCTGCTTGCCCGCAAGCTGCGCAGTAGCTGGTAGCCGTCAACCTCGGGCATTCCGATATCGCTGATCAGAAGGTCGGGTCGCTGCTTGCCCGTAGCAGCCAGCGCTTCGGACGCGGAAGCGGCGGCGGTGACAGTGGCTCCGCAATCGGAGAGCAGGCGGTGAACCAGGTCTCGCGAATCGGGATCGTCGTCAACGACCAGGACCACCAGGTTTGAGAGGTCTGCATTGACGAACGGCACCGCAGGCCGCTGCGACGAGCGAGGATGCTCGTGAGGTCTGTCGGGATTCGAACGGCTGACCGCCAGCGGCAGCCTTACTCGAAAGGTGGCACCCTGTCCTTCCCCGTCGCTGCTCGCCTCAACCGTTCCGCCATGAAGCTCCACGATGTGCTTCACAATCGATAGTCCGAGGCCGAGACCACCATGCTCGCGCGTCGAAGTAGCGTCAGCCTGACGAAAGCGTTCGAAGATGTGCGGAAGGAAATCCGGCCGAATGCCGATGCCGGAGTCGGCAACGCAGATTTCAATGTTCGAGTTTACGCGCCCGAAAGTGACCTGCACGTGGCCGCCTCTACGCGTGAATTTGACTGCGTTGGAGATCAGGTTCCAGGCGACCTGCTGCAAGCGATTCGCATCGCCGCTCACAGGTCCGGCCGCTGGATCGAGGATTGCTTCGAGTAGCACCCCCCGCGCGTCCGCGGCTGGGCGCGCAGATTCAATAGCCCCCTGCACGAAAGCGAACGGCATCACTGGCTGCACGTCTAAGCGCATCTGGCCAGAAATGATGCGACTCATGTCCAGCAGATCGTCGACCAGCTGAGTCTGCGCGCGCACGTTGCGCTCGATCACCCCTAAGCCTTTGTCGAAATTCGCGGAGGCCACGGAGCCGTTTCGGAGAATTTGTGTCCAACCGAGGATTGCGTTGAGTGGGGTGCGGAGCTCGTGCGACAGCAGTGCGAGAAACTCGTCCTTGGAGGCACTCAGCCGCTCCGCTTCGCTGCGCGCAGCACGTTCGCTGGCCAAGATTTGGTTGCGCTCCGCGAGCAACCCTTGCAACTCCCGCTCGATACGCTTCCGTTCGGTAACGTCGCGAAGAATCTTCGAAGCGCCAACGATTTCCCCTGTTTGGTCACGGAGGGGCGAAATGGTAAGCGCGACCTCAATCAATCGACCGTCCTTGGCGAGGCGCACGGTTTCGTAGTGCTCGATACGCTTTCCAGCGCGAAGGCTCGCGATGATGTGCCGCTCTTCTTCCTGCCGATCCGGCGGAATGAGCACTGTGATCGGTTGGCCGATGATCTCGGCCGCGGTATATCCGAGCAACCGGGCGGCCGAAGCGTTCCAGGAGGTAATCTTGCCGTCGAGCGTCTTGGTGATGATGGCGTCATCGGACGACTCGACGACCGCGGCCAGGAGCGCCCGGGCATCCTGCTCAGCCTGCCTGACCGGCGAGGGATCAGCGACCCGTTCTTGATCTTTTAGCCGCATGTGCTGTGCAGTTTACGGTATTCCGCCATGGTGGAACGCGCCCTCAAACCTCATTATCCATGCCCTTCAAAAAACACCATCGGAGCGTTGCGAAGGCTCTTGTAGGACACCCAGGCTCAATGACCTCTCACCTCAAGATCGACTTTGTGTCCGATGTCTCGTGCCCCTGGTGCGTAATCGGGCTCAGATCTCTCGAACAGGCACTCGAGCGCGTCGGCGATGAAGCGACCGCCGACATTCACTTCCAGCCGTTCGAGCTCAACCCGCAGATGCCGGCGGAGGGGCAGGACATTGCCGAGCACATTGCGCAGAAGTATGGTTCGACGCCCGAACAGTTATTGCGCAACCAGGAAGGCATCCGGGCCCGAGGGGCAGCGCTCGGATTCACATTCAACCTGGACAAGCGCTTCCGAATCTACAACACGTTCGACGCGCATCGGCTGTTGCATTGGGCGGACCTCGAAGGTCGCCAGCACGACTTGCAGCGGGCGCTGTTCGCGGCGTACTTCACGGAGGGCCGCGATCCGAGCGATCGCGAGGTGCTGATCGATGTCGCTGCCCAAGCCGACCTCGATCCAATGCTCGCACGCGAGGTTCTGGAATCAGGCCTCCACGCCGACGAGGTCCGCGAGCGCGAACAGTTCTATGCTCGGCAGGGTATCCACGCGGTGCCCTCCGTCATCGTGAACGACAAATACCTGATTCAGGGCGGACAGCCGGTAGACGTTTTCGAACAGGCGCTACGCAGGATTGCCGCGGCATCGAGGCTGCCCGCTGTTTGAGGGTCTCGTGACACTGAAAGCAGGACACTGCCCGCAACGGTCGAGGTAAGCTCGACCGACGCTATGCTGGCGACGCCGACTATCCTGATCGTCGAGGACGAAGCAGCGATCGCTGAGACGATCGCTTACGCACTGCGGGCCGAAGGCCATGCGGCGGAACACGTGCTGCTTGGCAGCGCGGTCGTGCCGCGCGTGCAGGCCGGCGGGATCGACCTCGTGGTTCTCGACGTGGGCCTGCCCGACATGACCGGCTTCGACGTTTGCCGGGCGCTGCGCGCCGTCAGCGACGTGCCAGTGATCTTTCTCACGGCCCGCGAAACGGAGATCGACCGCGTGCTGGGTCTGGAGCTCGGTGCCGACGACTACGTGGTCAAGCCATTCTCGCCGCGGGAGCTGGTGGCTCGGGTGCGAGCCCGCCTGCGGCGACGGACGCAGGCCGCGCAGACACGCTGGCAGTGCATCGACGCATTCGAGCTCGATCGAGAGGGGCGGCGAATCCGCTATCGGGGGCACCTGCTCGACCTCACGCGATACGAGTACGGCGTGCTCGAGGCCCTGCTCGCACGGCCGGGCGCGGTGTTGTCGCGCGCTCAGCTGATGGATCGCGTGTGGGCGGATGTACTCGACAGCAGCGACCGCACCGTCGATACGCACATCAAGACGCTGCGCGCGAAGCTGCGCGTCGCGGGCGGCGTTGACACGGATCCGATCCGCACGTACCGCGGCCTCGGCTATTCGCTCGAGGCCGGCGATTGAGCCGCCGCGAAGCGCTGTCACATGCGGATCGGCCTGCGCATCCTGTTGGGTTATTTCGTGATCGTCGCGATCGCGGCGACCCTGCTCGGCCGCGTGTTCGTGCAGGAAGTGAAGCCGGGCGTTCGGCAGACCATGGAAGACACCCTGGTCGACACGGCGAACCTCCTTGCCGGGCAGGCAAGGGACGACCTGCTCGCGGGCAAGATCGATCACGGCCGCTTTGCCGAAAGCGTGCGGGCACTGACGGACCGCGACCCCGGTGCGGAGATCTGGGGCTTCGCCAAGCGCCGCATCGGCACCCGCATCTACGTCACCGACGAGCGCGGCATTGTCGTGTTCGATTCCAGCGGCCGCGACGTCGGACAGGACTACTCACGCTGGAACGACGTGTACCTGACCTTGCGGGGGCGCTACGGCGCGCGCTCCACACGCACAGATCCCGACGACGACTCCTCCACCGTGATGCACGTGGCCGCACCGATCGTCGATAGCAGTGGCGGGCACGAACGGATCGTCGGCGTCCTGACCGTGGCGAAGCCCAACCAGGCGATCGCGCCGTTCATTGCGCGCAGCCAGGACAAGATCCTGCGCTGGGGCTTCGTGTTGCTCGGGGCTGCGCTCGCGATCGGGATGCTTGCGGCGTGGTGGTTGTCGCGTCAACTGGGTGCTCTGCGCCAATACGCCGATGCGGTCACCGCGGGCGAACGCGTTTCGCCGCCGGATGCGCCCGGGGAGTTCGGCGACCTCGGCCGCGCGCTCGAAACGATGCGCGAACGCCTGGAGGGCAAGCAGTACGTCGAGCAGTACGTACACGCATTGACCCACGAGCTGAAGAGCCCGCTCGCCGCGATCCGCGGCAGTGCAGAGCTGGTCGAGTCGGGTGGTGAAGCGATGCCGGCCCCCGACCGTGCGCGCTTCCTCGCCACCATCCTCGCGCAAGGCGACCGCATGGCCGAGATGGTCGACAAGTTGCTCGCGCTGGCTGCGGTCGAGCACCGGCAGCGGATCGACGAACCTCGTCCCGTCGATTTGAGGGTCCTGGTCGACGAGGCCGTGCAGCGGCTGGCGCCGAAGCTCAGTCGTCGTGGCCTGTCAGTGCGCGTCGACGGCTCGCCCGCGGTCGTGCAGGGTGACGCCTTCCTGCTGCGCCAGGCGTTGGTCAATCTGCTCGACAACGCGGCGGACTTCGCGCCGCAGGACAGCGCGGTGGAGGTAGCGATCGCGCGCGCTGGCGGCCATTGGAACGTCACCGTCGCCGACCGTGGGTCCGGTGTGCCTGATTACGCGCTCGAGCGTGCGTTCGAGCGCTTCTACTCCCTGCCCCGGCCCGGCGGCGGCCGCAGCAGTGGCCTCGGCCTGTGTTTCGTGGCCGAGGCGGCCGCGCTGCACGGTGGCATCGCAGGACTGGCCAACCGCGAGGGCGGCGGTGCGCTCGCGACGCTGTCGCTGCCTGCATGACTTCACGTTCGCTTCACACAGCCGCCATCGCCAGACCGCGTGGCGCGCCGAGACTGTTTCCGGCACACCCACGGAGGCAGTATGCGGTTGTCAATCAAGATCCTGATGGTCTTCGGCATGACCATCGCCCTGATGGTCCCGATCACGATGATCCGTGGCACCGTCGCGGACCGGCAGCAGTATCGAGCGCAGGCGGTGGAGGAGATCGCACGTAGCACCGCCGGGGCTCAGGCGCTGGCCGGGCCAGTCCTGTTCGTGCCCTACAGCGATCGCGTCGTGGTGATGCAGGCCAACGCGAGCGGTGTCCCGCGACCGGTCGAACAGCTCGAGACCGGCACGTGGATGTTCTTCCCCGAGTCGCTGGACGCCCGCGGGACTTTGCGCTCGCTGCCGCGGATGCGCGGGCTGCACGAGGTACGCGTGTTCGAACTGGACACGACCCAGCGTGCGGTCTTCCGCGCGAAGATCCCCCGCGATGACGATCCGGCGACGCCGCGCAACATCGGTGAGCCGCGACTGGGCATTGGAATAAGCGACGTGCGCGGCCTGGTCGGCGTGCCATCGCTGCACGTCGCCGGAGCGTCACGGGAACTCCGCCAGGGACTGGGCCACGGTGGCGGAAGCGGCCTGCACGCCGTGCTCGCCGTGCCGACTGAAGGCTCGATGCTCGAGCTCGACGTCGAGTTCAAGGCCTCGGTGCAGGGCACCGAAACGCTGTCAATTGCTCCACTGGCGGAGCGCAATGCGATCGCGCTGGACTCGCCGTGGCCGCACCCGCAGTTCCACGGCGATTTTCTGCCACGCACGCGCGCGATCGGTCCGCAGGGCTTCCGGGCACGCTGGGAGATCTCGTCGCTGGCCAGCAATGCGCAGTCTCAGTTCCGAGCCGGACTGGGGAAGCGCGATTCGGACCACCCGATCGACCAGATCAGCGTGTCGCTGGTCGATCCGGTGAACGTCTATTCGCAGGTCGACCGCGCGACGAAGTACGGCGTGCTGTTTGTGCTGCTCACCTTCGTCGCCTTCTTCATATTCGAGTTTCTCACGCAGTTGCGCGTCCACCCGATCCAGTACGGCCTGGTCGGTCTGGCGATTGCAATCTTCTTTCTGCTCCTGCTGGCGCTGTCGGAGCACATCTCTTTCGGCATTGCATACCTCGTGGCCGGGCTCGCCTGCGTCGCCCTCATCGGCTATTACCTGCGCCATGTCCTCGGCGGCTGGGTGCGAGGTGCCGGGTTCGCGGCGATGCTCGCGACCCTCTATGCGACGCTGTATGGCCTGTTGCTCAGCGAGGACAATGCGATGGTGCTCGGCGCGGGCCTGCTGTTTGTGATCCTGGCTGCGATAATGGTGCTGACACGCAAGTTCGATTGGTATCGATTGGCAACGACGTTGCCGGCATCTTCGCGGTAATGACCGACGTGACGCTCAGTTCGCTCTGCGTCTCGTCAGGCCGAGACCGAGCAGGCCCAGGCCGAGCAGCGCGAGTGTGCCGGGCTCGGCAACGGACGAGATCGGGACCAGATTGAAGAACCTTGCTTCCGCACTGCCATCAAACAGGATGGCGGCGAGCCCCACGAAACCAGGAACGAAGTCTTCAAAGATTGTCGTAAAAGCAGCCGGCACAGGGATCTCGATCGTGATTGATTCGAACCCGAAGGGTTCGGTCATGAACCAGGTTGTAAAAGCCCTCATTTGGATTGGGTCGGCACTCGAATACCAGAAGCCGTTCGCAGCCAGTGTCGGCGGGGTCCCAACGACTCCAGAGAAGCTGAAACTGCCGCCAGAGGTCTCGATCGGGGGCACGAAAATGGTCGTCGAGAGGTCAACAGCCAGCAGGGTGAGGGCAGAGTTCGCCGGCGGGGTGAATTGAAACCGCATTCCGGCCGGAGCCGAGTAAGTGATCTGCAGCGTCTTGTCGGCACCGAAGTCGCCGGTCAATGTCGGCAGCGAACCGGTAGGCAAGAAAAAGTCCGTGTCGGTTCCACCACGAAATTCGATCGGCCTATCGGTGGTGGCTGTGTAGACAATTGTGGCCGATGTCCGGCTGGAAACCACAGCCAGCAGTCCAACGGCCACCAGCCCAAGAATCTTGTTCTTCATCTGTCCCCTCCGCGCCTGTCCCGGCGCTTATGTAGCGGGACCGGCTGCAAGTCTTGGGCCACGTTGCTCGCTTTACGTTGCATCGGTGACTGCCGTCGGCTCGGCAGACAGCCTTCCGGTCATGAACGCGGTTGCTCCAGTTCTCGGTCCAAGAGCTTGTCGACCTCGCGCGCGCGCTCCATCGTCGTGGTCAGCACGTCCAGAAGGTCCGTGGTGATGTCCCATTTGATGGCGACCACATTGCGGAATTCAGCCGTGCGCAAGACTCGGAGGAGGCGGTCCTGCTCGAATGCGGGTGGCAGACCTTCCTTGATGTCCGCTCGCAAAGCTCGCTTATGGTGTTGATCGAAAACAGCGAGGTAATCCAGATTGCGCACGATGTATGGTTGGAACGTGTTCACGAGTTGCAATTCGTGCGTGTTCGATACGAGCCGGATGATGTCGGTGCGCGCGTAGAAAGACGCCAGAGCGTTGCGCAGTTCCTGGCTGCGAATCAGCGAGAGATCGCCCGAACCGATGAGGTTCGCGTAAGTGTCAGACACAATGGAGGTGCCGACCATATAGAGCAGCCGGTTGCAGTTTCGATTCAGTTCCGCAAGTGGCATTTGCGGTTTTTCACGACGGGACTCCTCTAGCAATGCCACCATTGCGAGAGCGATTCCTTCGTAAACCTTCGTGTCGCTCTCCAGTTCTCTTATGACCTGTCCGAAGTCCTGCTTGAGCTCGAGCAGGTAAGCATGTTCCTTGCGTGCGTCGAGCCGAGAGAGCCACCATTCATTAACCTGCACGCCAACGAAAACGCCAGCAACGACGACCAGGAAATCCAGGACAACCGCTGTCCAGTTCTGTGCCTTGACGTGCTCGGTGACGCGTAGCAATCGCATGGCGCCTCCCCTAAGGCGTTTCCCGAGGCATACGGGCCTCGCGCTAGATGCCACGAATGTCGCATGTAGTTGGGCACGTCAACAACCCATGCCTCCGGTACACTCCCGGAGGCCGTGAGAACCACGCCCCTCGAATCACGCAGCGCAACGAGCAGGGGACGGAGATGACCAGTGACACGGACCGTGGTACGCGCTGGCGTATCGTCCGCGATGTTGCGGTGTTTCAGTTCAAGTGCGGCTTGGAGGCCGTACTCGACCTGACACTCATCCCGACGTCGCTGGCGGCGGCGGGAGTGGATCTGATCGTGGGCAACTGGCGAAGACCGCGCTTTTTCCATGCCGTGCTCCGATTCGGCGAGCGCTGCGAAGACTGGATCGACCTGTGGGGTGTGGCGCCGAACGGCATGGTTGAGAGTCGGCCGGGTGTCGATGCGGTCATGCAAAACATCGAGGCAGTGATCCGCGACCCGCGTAGCGGCCCGCACGCGGTGCGTACACTTCGGCGCTGGGCCGCAATGAAACTTGCCGGTGGTGCTGAGGACGGACCGCGATATGCTGATCGCGACGACGACGCCACGACCTGACATTGCAAGGAACGAGTTTCCGGCGTTCCATCGCGAGCCTTGATGCAGGTTAAATCGTCACTGAGCAGAGGCGCTCGTGCCTCGTCCGCACTGGCACTCCCACTGGCAGCAACGGGGGTCGTGTTCGGTGACATCGGAACGAGCCCCCTTTATGCCCTGCGCGCTTGCTTTTCCGACGTTTCGGGCATGAGTGTCGACACGCTCAGCGTCCTCGGCATCCTGTCGCTCATCTTCTGGTCCCTGCTACTCGTCATTTCCGTCAAGTACGTCGGCATCGTCCTCCGCGCGGATAACAACGGCGAAGGCGGCGTGCTTGCGCTCACTACAAGGCTACTCAACGAGCAGCCGCTGCTCAGACCAGCGGTGGTCGGGACACTCGGGCTCATCGGATGCGCTCTTTTTTACGGCGACGGCGTGATTACCCCTGCAGTGACCGTGCTAGGTGCCCTGGAGGGAGTAAGCATCGCAGCCCCGGCCTTTGAACGTGCTGTACTCCCGCTCTCGATCATCGCGCTCCTGTGGCTTTTCACTCTGCAACGTCGTGGCAGCGGCGCGATCGGACGCCTGTTCGGGCCGTTGATGCTGGTGTGGTTTGTCGTGCTCGCGATCCTTGGCATTCGCAGTATTGCTGCACAGCCAGATGTGCTTGCGGCGGTAAACCCCTTTTATGCGTTTGCGTTTTTTGCCGAACACTCCACAGTAGCGTTCGCCGTATTCGGAGCGGTGTTCCTCACCGTAACGGGCGGCGAGGCCCTGTATTCCGATCTCGGGCACTTTGGCCGGCGTCCGATCGCTATCGCCTGGTTCCTGCTTGTGTGGCCGTCTCTATTGCTCAACTACTTCGGGCAAGGGGCACTCTTGCTGACTTCTCCGCAGGCGATTGCAAACCCCTTCTATATGCTTGCCCCTGAGTGGGCACTGGTCCCCTTGGTGGTCCTCGCTACCGCAGCCAGCATTATCGCGTCGCAAGCTGTCATCTCCGGCGTATTTGCGATTACCCAGCAATGTCAACGGCTGGGCTATATCCCAAGAGTACGCATCCTGCATTCTTCCGCCGCTGCCATCGGCCAGGTGTATGTGCCGTCGGTGAACTGGCTCGTATGCACGGCGACCATCGGCCTCGCTCTGGGATTTGGCTCCTCCGCCCGCATCGCTCACGCCTATGGGGTGGGAGTCTCCTGCACCATGCTCATCGATACCGTGCTGATAATAATTCTGCTGTGGGGCACGGCCACGCGATCTGCCCGGGTGCAGGTCTTCATACTCTGTGGAGTACTCGTGGTCGATACAGCTTTCGTGATCTCGAACCTGGGCAAGGTGCCCACTGGAGGCTGGTTTCCAATTGTCTTTGGACTCGCAGTCTTCGGTTTGATGAAAACCTGGCAGGAAGGCCGCGTGATCGTAACCGAACAAATAAGGCGCGAAGAGCGCCAGGCGGTGGGCTTTCTGGAGAAACTGGAACGAGAACCTCCGTTGCGAGCCGCAGGTGTGGTTGTCTTTCCCACGAGTAACCCGTACGGCATTCCGCGCACGCTCATGCGAAATGTGAAGATGAACGCGGTGCTGCATGAACACACGATCATCTTTACTTTGACTACGGAGAGAGTGCCGCGAGTGAGGGAAAGCGAGCGGGTCAAGGTCGAGACCCTCGCTCCCGGGTTGTACCGCGTGATAGCTCGCGCAGGCTTTATGGAGTCTCCGGCAGTCCCCAACATCCTGTGGGCAGCACGAGAGTGGCTGCCGTGTCACATCGAGGACGCGGTCTATTTTCTCGGCCGGGATGACATCGTCGTCGGCAGCCCTCGGGGCATGGCGCGGTGGCGCAAGAAGTTATTCGTGTTCCTCGCGCGGAACTCTGAGTACGCGGCAGCCAGTTTTGGAATCCCCACTTCGCGTGTCGTGCAAGTGGGTGGGCAGGTGCAGATCTAAGCTCAGTCGTCGTCGCGATCGTTGCCGTCGTCGGGCTTGTCCTTGCGGTCGTCGCCCTCGTGCTTGCGGTGCTCGAGCATCTGCTCGCGCTGTTCGGGCGTCATCTGGTGCCAACGCTCGCGCAACTCGCGCCGCTTCTCCGGCGACAGATCCTCATAACGCTTTGCGCCCTGGCGCAGCCGGTCCTGCTCTTCGGGCGACAGCGACTTGAAGCGGTCATAGCGCTCCTTCATCCGCTCCCGTTCCTCGGGCGTCAGGTTCTTCCAGTGCTCGGCCTTTTGCCGCACCCGCTCCCGCTCCTCGGGCGACATGGATTCCCACCGCTCGGCGCCCCGTGTCAGCGCCTGCTGGCGCCCGGGCGGGAGCTTGTCCCAGTACTCGCGCATCGGCTCGAGCACGCCCTGCTGCGCGGGCGTGAGCTGCTGCCATTCCACGCGGTTCTGCTGCTTTCCGTCCCGGTCCTCATCCGCAGCAACGACGGCCGGTACCGCGACCATCGCGGTCCCTGCCACCAGTGCTACCCAGCGCTTCATACGATGCATCCGCAGGATGTGGCGCGGCTTCAGCCGACGCCGTTGCTCCCGTTGCCCGCCTGGTCCGCCACCCAGCTGTAGAACTCCGGATCCTCGATCATAAGCTCGAAGTCCTCACCCTCGGCGGCCAGCTCGACGATCTCGATCGGCGCCTCGCCATTGATCTGTACCTGTTGCGAATCGCCCGTGCCTGGGAACCGCCACAGCACCGCCGCCACCAGCGCGGCGGCCACTGCGCCTGCCGGCGCCCAGGAGCGCCAGGCTGGCGGGCGTGCCGGCTCGCGGCCGGCGACAGCGGCCTGCCGTGCCCGATTTAGCCGTGAACGGGTCTCCGCGTCCAGACTTTCGACGCTCGCGTCGAAGATGTCGCGGGCCTTGTGCTCGAAATCAGTCATCTGCTCGTTCATGTCGATCACCACGCGTCACCAAGCTGCGCACGCAACGTCCCGAGGGCGCGGAAATAATGCGTCTTCACGCTGCCCTCGGAACAGCCCATCGCGGCGGCGGTTTCCGCCACGTCCATACCCTCGAGACAGCGAAGCGTGAATGCCTCACGCTGGCGCGCCGGCAACGCCCCGAGGGCGCGCTCCAGCCGCTGCATCGCTTCCGAGGCCATCAGTCTTTCGCTCGGATCCGGCGCGCCGTCCGAAATGTTCTCGAACGGATCGTCGGGCCCGTCCTCATCCGGGCGCAGGTTGCCCGGCCACAGCGAGAATATCCTCGAGCGGACGCTGCTGCGCCGCTGCGAGTCGCGGATCCCGTTATAAAGGATCCGATAGAAGAGCGGCTTCCACTCCTCCGCCGGACGGTGTCCGTAACTCTGCGCAAGCCGCAGCATCGCGCCCTGCACGATATCGAGCGCATCGTCTGCGTTCCGCACCGCCATCTGTGCAATCCGGAAGGCACGCTTCTCCACGCTGGCAAGAAACCGATCGAGCGCTTGCGAATGCTCCAGACGCAGTTCCTCCTGCCCGACCGGCCCCGCGTCGAGGAGCCTCGCCGCGGCACCGAAATCGAGAGTACCAGAGCGTTTCATGCGCGTAGACTCGTGCCGTGGCGGCTGCATCATTCCGGCTCCTGTGGGGCCAAAACGCCAGCCGCGCCAATCGGTTGACGGGTATTGATGTGCGAAGTTGTGCACTGCTCCGTCGTGGGCGGGGCGGACCCGCGGGCGACAGGCAGCACAACCGGGTCCGCGGGGCGGCGATCCATGTGATTTGGCTTAAGCCATTGATTTTTAAGCCAGAACCCGCTGTCGGATAATTCTTACGCAGGCTGGAAAACATGCTGCGGCGCCCGGCACTTGGTCTCGCTCTGCGCAGCTCATCCACAGACTTGTCCACCGTCTTTGTGGACAAGACCGGCTGAGCGGTCGCGCGACGTATGCCGCTGATCGTCGTCGTCGCCATCGACGCGCCGCTCCGGCGTCTGTTTGACTACCGGCCGCCCGCCGGGTCGACGGACGATGCCCTCGTCCCAGGTACGCGACTCTGGGTGCCGTTTGGCCGTCGGCGCGCGGTCGGCGTGGTCATCGAGCTCCGCTCGCGCTCGGACGTCCCCGCCGCAAAGCTCCGCACCGCCATCGCGAAAATCGGCTCCGAGCCAATCTTCGATCGGGCGCTGCTCGAGCTGCTGGTGTGGGCCGCGGACTACTACCGCCACCCGATCGGCGAGGTGATCGCCGCAGCGCTGCCCGGGCCCCTCCGCACCGGCGCGGATGCCGAGGCAACCACGGTCCGCTGGGCATTGAGCGTCGCCGCCCGCACGGGTGGGCTTGCGCCTCTCAATACCCGCGCGCTTCGTCTACGCGAGATGGTGAGCGCGCTCGAAGTACGCCGCGACGCCGGTGAACCCGAGCTTGTGGCGCTCTCGCCGCGCTGGCGCGAACACCTGCGCGAGCTCGAACGGCGCGGCTGGGTGACGGAGCTGCGCGTCGAGGACCCGATCCGCCCTGCTCCGCTCGTCCAGGCCGCGCGCGGACCGGACCTGAGCGCCCCGCAGCAGGACGCGGTCGCCGCCATCGGCGCGGCGGCCGGCCGGTTTCAGCAGTTCCTGTTGCATGGGGTCACTGGCAGCGGCAAGACCGAGGTCTACCTGCGTGCGATCGAGCGCGTGGTCGAACAGGGTTTGCAGGCGCTCGTCCTCGTCCCCGAGATTGCCCTGACCCCGCAGCTCGTGGCGCGGTTCACCGAGCGCTTCCGGGCGCCGCTCGCGGTGCTGCACTCCTCGCGCACCGACCAGGAGCGGCTGCATGCCTGGCGCTCGGCGCGCAGCGGCGAGGCGCCCGTCGTGATCGGCACGCGCTCGGCGGTGTTCGCACCGCTCGCACGACCCGGCCTCATCGTCGTCGACGAGGAACACGACGCGTCATACAAGCAGCAGGACGGCTTTCGGTATTCGGCGCGCGACCTTGCATTGATACGCGCGCAGCGGCTGTCGATCCCTGTGGTGCTCGGCTCGGCGACGCCGTCGCTCGAGAGCCTCGAGCGGGTCCGCGCCGGCCGCGCGACGCAGCTGACGCTGCCGGAGCGTGCGGCCGGTGCACGGCCACCCGTCGTGTCGCTGATCGACCTGCGCCTGCATGCGGCGACGCAGGGGATGGCGACGCCCACCGTACTCACCGTGAAGCGGCACCTCGACGACGGCGGACAAGTGTTGCTGTACCTCAACCGCCGCGGTTACGCGCCGACCCTCTTCTGTCCCGCCTGCGGCTGGGCGGCGCCCTGCCCGCGCTGCGATGCCCGGCTCACCGTCCACCAGCGGGATCAGCGGCTGCGTTGCCATCACTGCGGCACGGAGCAGCCGGTACCGGAGGCCTGCCCCACGTGCGGGCAGACCGTGAAGCCCGTCGGTCAGGGTACCGAGCGGATCGAGGAGACACTGGCTCAGCTCTTCCCCGGCGTGTCCCTCGCACGCATAGACCGCGACGCGATGCGCCGCCGCGGAGCGCTCGAGGACACGCTCGACCGGATCACGCGGGGCGAGGTGCGGCTGCTCGTCGGCACGCAGATGCTCGCGAAAGGACATCACTTTCCCGGCGTGACACTCGTGGTGGTGCTGAATGCCGACCAGGGGCTGTTTGGCATCGACTTCCGCGCAAGCGAGCGGCTCGCGCAGAGCATCGTCCAGGTCGCCGGGCGCGCGGGCCGCGCCGAGCGCCCGGGCGAGGTGCTGATCCAGACCGAATATCCGGAGCACCCGCTCCTCGCGCATCTCGCGAAGGGCGGTTACGACGAGTTCGCCGCCGCGGCGCTCGAGGAGCGGCGCGCCGCGGGCTGGCCGCCGTACACGCGTCTCGCCGTGCTGCGCGCCGAGGCGGCGCGCCGCGAGCCCGCACACGCGTTTCTCGAGCGAGCGCGGGCGTGCGCGGATCGGACCGCGACACGGGAGGTCGAGATCCTGGGTCCGGCCGCGGCGCCGATGGAGCGGCGCGGCGGGCACTACCGCGCGCAACTCCTCGCGCGCGCGGCGAGCCACGCGCCGCTGCAGCGGCTGCTCGCCGCGTGGTTGCCGGAAATCGAGGCGCTGCCGGAGGCGCGCCGGGTTCGCTGGTCGATCGACGTCGATCCGGTGGAGCTCTTCTAAGTCTGCATGCCGGGGACTGCGAGATTTTTCATTTTTCGAGAGGGTATTCCGCGTCGCGCCAGGCCTTCATGCCGCCGTCGAGCGCAACGGCGCGCAGATAGCCGAGGTCGCGCAACGTCGCCGCCGCGAGTGTGGACACCTTGCCGAATTCGCAGACGGTGAGGATCCGCAGCGTCGGATCGGGCAGCTCCTCGTTGACACGCAGCTCGAGCTGTCCGCGAGGTAGATGGCGGGCGCCCGGCACGTGCCCGGCCTGGTAGGCATCCTTCTCCCGCACGTCGAGCACGATCAGCGGTTCCTTCCGCTCGACCCGGGCACGCAGCTCGTCGAGCGCCATGAAGGGCGTCTTTGCGGCGGCCTCGGCCAGGAGCTGAGCGACAGTCTTGCCGCCGCTCATGTTGGTGCGCAGCGCCTCGGTGATGTGGGTGGGCGCGGACAGGTTGAGCTCGCGCATCATCCTGCAGAAGGCCTCGCGGTCCGCGACCTTGAGTCGTGGATTCTCGGCGAGCTCGCGGCCGAGCGTGCTCGAGCCCTGGCTCTTGTAATCGTGCGCCGGGTAGATCTTGAGCGCCGGATCGAGCCTGAGGAGGCCGTTGAACAAACTGTCGTACAGCGCCTCGGGGTCGCCGGTAGGCAGATCGGTCCGCCCGGTGCCGCCGATCAGCAGTGTGTCGCCAGTGAAGATCCGGTCCTCGAGCCGCAGACACATCGAGTCACGCGTGTGCCCCGGGGTGTGCAACGCGGTCAGCCGCAGATTGCCGACCGCGAGGATATCGCCGTCGTCGAGCCGCATGTCCGCGAACGGCGCGGGGCTGTCGCGATGCATCACGACCGGAATGCCCGCCGTCTGGCCAAAGTGATGCGCCGCCGAGAAATGATCCGCGTGTGTGTGCGTGTCGACGACGTAACGGATCCGCAGCCCATCACGGGCAGCGTGCGCGTGATATCGGTCGAGCTGCCGGATCTCAGGGTCGATCAGGACGGCGGCGCAGGTCGCCTCGCATCCGACCAGGTAGGACTGACAGCCACCGGTCGCGATCTGCTCGAACAGCATGTGTGCCGGGTTCGGGAGTTCGGTTGAGGTGCCACACCATAACCGAAATCCCGCGGCCCGGCACCGGCCGGGAGCGCCCGCAGCTTAACGGTGGTGAAGCGACCTGAGCTCGTCGGCTGTGACCTTGCCGTCGTTGTCCGCATCGACGGTCGAGAATTTCTCCGCAAGCTTGGGCATGGCGGTTTGCGCTTCGGCGAGGTCGATGCCGCCGTCGGCATTGGCATCGGCAGCTTTGAAGCGCTCGACGCCATGTTCGCGCATCTGCTCGTGACCCTGCTTGCGGGCCGCGTGCATCTCGTCGCGCGTCAGCTCACCGTCGGCATTCGCGTCGAGCTTGGCGAAGCGCTCACCCACCCACGACGACGACGCCTCGGCTTCGGCCCGCGACAGGTTGCCGTTGCCGTCCGTGTCAGCGGCCTTCCAGCGCTCCTCGCCCCGGGCCTTCATGTCCGCGTGGTGCGCTTCGCGCTGCGCGCCGAGCTCGTCCTTGTCGAGCCGCCCATCCTTGTTCGCATCGACCGTGTCGAATTGCCCGGCGAGCCAGGGGTGTGACTTCGCCTCGTCACGGCTCACCGCGCCGTCGCCGTCGGCGTCCATTTTCTGGCGGTCACACTCGGCGCCGCCCGCGTGCGCGGCGGCTGCGGTGAGCAGGGAAATGAGCGCAATCAAGGGTCGCATGGCCCGTACTCCGATTCGATGTGGGAGTAGGGTCCAACGCCGAAAGCGCGCCGCGGTTGACCCCAGATCAACCGCGGCGACGTGATTACTGCGGCGGGAAGTTGATCGTCGCCGTCTGACCGGCGGTCACCGTCACCGCCACACCGTCGGCCGGCGTGAACGTGACGCCTTCGTCCGCGTCCACCGGAAGGTTGGCCTCGTTCGCATCCACCTCGGGGTCGTCCTTGTCGCAGGTGTAGGCGAGCCGGTACTCACCGGCCGGGACGAAGCCGATCGTGTAGCTGAAGCTGTTCTCGTCGACCATCGCGCTTGTGAGCGCGTTGTCACCGTTCACATCGTCCCAGACCAGGTCGTCGTCGTCCGGCGTACCGGGCTCAGTGTCGGTGACCGGGCCAAAGAGGTACACGTTGCCCGGGTAGACGCCCGACGGCGACGGCTCGCATTGCGCCGCGGTCATGAAGTCCGAGCTGACAGTGCCCGTAATCGCACCCACCTCGAGGTTGTCGACGACGCGAAGAACGGGCTTCAGCTGGTAGGCCTGGCCGTCACAGACCGGAAGCTCGGTCGCCTGGCCCGGCGGCTTCAAGACCGAGTGCCGGAGATTGAAGTCCACGGTGAAATCGGTGGTCGTCCCGACGCCAACCGTAAAGCCACGGATCATCTGCAGGCCGCGCTCCTCGCCGCTCGGAATCCGCAGTTCGCATTCGGCGCCGTCGATCATGATGTAGGAGTCGCCGGCCACGTCAGGATCCGCGAGCACCTTGAGCCGCATCCAGGTGTACTCGCCGGCCGGGACTTCCTCGCCGTCGAGCAGCATCGCGCGCTCCTCGCCCTGATATGCCAGCAGGTCGATCGTCTTTGGCGTTTCAAAATCGCGCGAGAACGCCGGACCATCCTTCGGCTTGAGCTCGACGCCCGTGAACTGCACCACTACGACGTCGGCGTAGTCCACCGGTGAATCGGTAACGGCCACCGAGATCTGACCAGTGGATTCGTCGTCACTGTTGCAGGCGGCCAGGGCGGAAACCGCCAGGGCGAGCCAGCAGACCTTGAAAAAAGAGGTGGTAGACATAACGCGCCTCCAGCCAAAACCGCCCGTCTCGGCGGCACGCGCGACGGTAGCGCAACCAAAAAAAACGCAGCCGTATTGGTTCACATTTCGGCTCGCCGAGGCCGTCGGACTTCCGTAGACTTGCGCCCCTCGCGGTCCGCGTCCCACAGCAAGACTTTGAAATACCTGATCGACCGGCTGGTGCGGGACGCGCTCGCCGCCCTGCCTCCAGAGCTTCACGACATAACTCCGGCAGCTGCCCCGGTGATCGAGCGCACGCGCGATTCGGCGCATGGCGATTTCTCGACCAACGCTGCGCTGCAGCTTGCGAAGGCCGCGAAGCGCAAGCCGCGCGAGCTGGCGCAGGCGATCGTCGCCGCCCTGCCCGCGAGCGACATCGTCTCGCGGGTGGAGATCGCGGGCCCGGGATTCATCAACTTCTACCTGGCGCCGGCGGCGTATTACGCCGAGCTCTTGCGGATTGCCGAGGCCGGTGCCGCGTATGGTCGCAGCCAGTTGGGCGGCGGCCGACGCGCGATAGTCGAATTCGTGTCCGCCAACCCGACCGGACCGCTGCACGTCGGCCACGGCCGGCTTGCGGCGTTCGGGGCGACCGTCGCAAACCTGCTCGATGCGACCGGGCACACGGTGTACCGCGAGTACTACATCAACGATCACGGCCGGCAGATGGAAATCCTCGCGGCGAGCGTCTGGCTGCGCTATCTCGAGCGCTGCGGCGAGCCCTTCGACTTCCCGAGCAACGGCTATCGCGGTGACTACCTGCTGCCAATCGCGGACGAGCTGCTCAAGGCCCACGGACAGTCACTCAAGCGGCCCGCCGGGGATGTCTTCCGCTCGCTGCCGCCCGACGCGCCGGCCGGCGACAAGGAGGAGTACATCGACGCGGTCATCGCCCGCAGCAAGGAAATGCTGGGCGCCGACGGCTGGTCGGCCGTCTTTGAGCTGGGGCTCAAGGACATCCTCACCGATATCCGCGACGATCTCGAAGAGTTCGGCGTGCACTACGACCGCTGGTTCTCGGAGCGCAGCCTCTCCGAGGAAGGCGCGATCGATCGCGCGCTCGAGCTGCTGCGGAAGAGCGGCGTCGTCTACGAGAAGGACGGCGCCGAGTGGTTCCGCGCAACCGATTTCGGCGACGAGAAGGACCGGGTAGTCGTGCGCTCGAACGGCGCGCGAACCTATTTTGCCTCCGACATCGCCTATCATCTCAGCAAGCGCGAGCGGGGCTTCGAGCAGCTGGTCGACATCCTGGGCGCCGATCATCATGGCTACCTGGCACGCGTGCGCGCGGGTCTCGTCGCCATGGGGCAGCCGGGAGACAGTCTCGAGGTCCGGCTCATTCAGTTCGTGACGCTGTATCGGGGCGGCGAGAAGGCGCAGATGTCGACGCGCTCGGGCGAGTTCGTGACCCTGCGCGAGCTGCGCAGCGAAGTCGGCAACGACGCAGCACGCTTCTTCTATGTGATGCGCAGCAACGACCAGCACCTCGACTTCGATCTCGAGCTGGCAAAGTCGCACTCGAACGACAACCCCGTCTACTACATCCAGTACGCGCACGCGCGGGTGTGCAGCGTGATGCGCCAGCTCGTGGAAAAGGGGCATGCGTACGACGCCGCGCAGGGCCGCGCGTCACTGTCGCGGCTCACCGAGCCGCACGAGCTTGCGCTCCTCACCTCGCTCAGCCGCTATCCGGAAGTGATCGAGCTGTCGGCGCTGCAACGCGCGCCGCACACGCTGGTGCATTACCTGCGCGATCTCGCGAACGACTTCCACACCTACTACAACGCGCACACCTTCATCGTCGAGGATGGGCCGCTGCGCGATGCGCGGCTGACGCTGGTTCTCGGGCTGCAACAGGTCGTCGCGAACGGCCTCGCGCTGCTGGGCGTCTCCGCCCCGGAGAAGATGTAATGACCCCGAGCCGGACCTTGGCGCGCGACTACAAGCATGTCCGGCGCAATGCGCCGGGCACCCAGGGCTTCACGGGCTGGACGGGGCTTTTGATCGGGCTCTCGATCGGTCTTGCGGTCGCGCTCGGCGTGTTCCTGCATTACCGCAATCCCGCGCCGGAGCAGCCCACGCCCGAAGCGACCGCGGCGCCCGCCTCCGCGCAGGCAAGCGAAACCGCGCCCCCGGCTCCGGCGCCTGCGGGCGCGCCGCCCGAATACGACTTCTACAAGATGCTGCCCGAGCAGGAAGTCGAGGTGCCGAAGGACGCGCGCGCCCCCGTCAATCCAGTCGCGCCGGCCGGCGTGCGCGGCGACGTGACTTTGCAGGTGGGATCGTTCAAGGGCATGGACCAGGCGGAGAAGATGCAGGCCCGGCTCGCGCTGCAGGGCATCGAGTCCCGCATCCAGCGCTTCACGTTGCAGGACGAAACCTGGTATCGCGTGCGCATCGGGCCGATCGGCACCGTCGAGGAGCTCGACGCGGTGCGCGCTAAGCTGGCCGAGGCGGAAGTCGAAGCGACGGCCGTGTCATCCCAGGTCGTGGAGACCCCGCCGCCCTGATATATAAAAGGACGGCAGCAAACGAGGACGTCCTGTCCACGAATGCCGCCGTCCTTGACTCGTCCCTTCCAGGTGCTGTGCGGGCAGCGGTTCGATAAACCTGCCAGCACCGCACAGCACCAGTTGATCGCCCGTCTTTCGTCGGTGGCCCAAAGTCCTGCAACGACTTCCGGGGCTTTCAAAACTGTCGGGAGCAATTGTGCGTGGGGCCGTGCTGTGCCTCTGCCGGTGCGCAGCGATTATGTCTGTCGGCCCAGTCCGACAACCCTGCGCTCAGCTCAGAAGCGCAAGCAGCCCGTTGAGCGGTACGTGGACCCAGCCGGGGCGGTTCTCGAGCTCATAGCGCAACTCGTACAGGGCCTTCTCGACCTGAAGTATGCGCAGCAGCCGCTCTCGCGTTGCGGCATCGCGAGGCCGGATCGCCGCGCTGCCGAGACCGCGCTCGTAGCCCTTGATGAACGAATTGGTTGCAAGCCCGTACCATTCCACGAGCGCGTCGGCGAGGAACGCTTCGACATCCGGCCGTCCCGCGCGCGCGTGCTCGAGCGCGACCGCACGAGCATAGTCGAACGACCGCAGCATACCGGCGACATCGCGCAGGGCGAGGTGCTTGCGCCGCCGCTGCTCGACCGGTCGTGCTGGCTCGCCCTCGAAATCCGTGATGATGAAACTTTCCTCGCTCAACAGGACCTGACCGAGGTGCAGATCGCCGTGGAAGCGGGTCTTGACGAGACCGGCGATCGACAGCTTCCGCAGCGAGCCGAGAAGACCGGCGATCGCTGAACGGCTCGCCAGCGCCTCGGCGATCCGCGGCCACAGAGGTTCGGGCAACGACGCGGCGTGATTCTCGAGCATCGCCAGGGTCGCGTCCGCTTCGCGTTCGAGGTCGCGGCTCCAGGCGTCGAGATCCGCGGCGTCGACCGGCTCCGGGTTGAAAGCCGCGTTTTCGGTCTCTCGTGCAAGCACGGCGTGCAGCTCGCCGACACGTCGGCCCAGCGTCTGCATCTGGTTGACATACAGCTCATGCGCCGAAGGCCGTTGCTCCGGATCGTGCGCGATCGAGGCGAAGCGCTCCAGGTGGTTCAGTGTGTAAGTCCAGCCGTCGCCCTGGTTGCGCCTGAACTCGAACAGCGACATCACCGCGACGGCGGCGTCACCTTCATCGAGCATTACAACGCCGGCGAGCGCCGGAGAGTCCCGGAATCCGGCCTCCGTCAGGTACGCCGACATCTCGATCTCCGGTGCAAGTCCGCTCCGCAGACGCCGATAGGCCTTCAGGAACAGCGCTTCGCCGAAAATCACGCCGGTGTTGCTCTGTTCGACGGACAGACGTTGCACGGGCTCGATGCCCTGGTCGAAGAGCCGGTCGAACTCGGGGGTCGGCTGAAATTCGAGCGTCGCTGCGCCGAAAGGCACACGCCCCCGTGCGCGCATCGTCTCGATCAGGCCGAGACAGAACGCAGGATCGGCAAATGCGTCGACCAGCGCTCCGACTCGCGCGTGCTGGCGAACCTTGGCAACCGACCAATCGGCCGACACCTGTATCGCGGTCTCGCGGCCCTCCCAGGCGATGGCCAGGGGAAGAAAGTAGCGGTGCTCCTGCCCGTCCATGCTGCGCACGGACAGGACCGACAGCAGCCAGTCGCCTCGCCCTGCCATCCGCCAGGCTGAGTTCAGCACCACAGCCACGCGTTCGATCGGGCTCGCCTTCTGCGCGAACCAGCGTCGCCGCGAAAGGAACTCCGGCAAAACCTCCCGCGTGTACTGCTCGAGGGTCCGGCGCACCAGCCTTGGCGTTTGCGGATCCGCGGCCTCGACGGCGACCGATTCGAGCTCGTGTGGCAATACCAGCACCGGTAGCTCGCTCGGCGGCAGGTGCTCCACGTGCCAGTCGGGTGGCTGCGCCTCCTCGCTCAGCAGCAGCCAGAAGAAGCTGTGCGGGGGAAGCGTCAGAAAATAGGGTAGCTCGCCGATCGGCGGAAATGAGTTGCGGCCCATCAGTTCGACCGGCACGCGCCCTACAAACGCCGACAGGTCGAGTTCTGCGGCCTGCGCGGTCTGCGCGAGATTGGCGACGCAGAGAACGGTCTGCCCTTCGTAGCTGCGCAGATATGCAAAGATCTTGCGATTGCGCGGCCGCACGAACTCCAGCGTCCCGCGACCGAAGCATTTGTGCTGTCGTCGAACCGCAAGCAGCTGTCGGGTCCAGTTGAGCAGTGACGACGGATCGCGCACCTGGGCCTCGACGTTGACGGCCTGGTACCCGTAGATCGGATCCATGATCAGCGGCAGGTATAGCCGCTGCGGGTCCGCGCGCGAGAATCCGGCATTGCGATCGATGCTCCATTGCATCGGCGTGCGCACACCGTTGCGGTCGCCGATGTAGATGTTGTCGCCCATACCGATCTCGTCACCGTAGTAGATGATGGGAGAGCCCGGCATGGACATCAGCAGCGAGTTCATGAGCTTGATCCGGGCGAGGTCGTTACCAAGCAGGGTCGCCAGCCGCCGGCGTATCCCGGCGTTGACCCGCATACGCGGCTCCTGCGCGTACATGCGATACATGTAGTCGCGCTCGCGATCCGTCACCATTTCAAGTGTCAGCTCATCATGGTTGCGCAGGAATATCGCCCATTGGCAGTTCTCCGGTATGTCCGGTGTCTGACGCAGGATCTCGGCGATCGGGTAGCGGTCCTCGAGCGCCAGCGCCATGAACATCCGCGGCATCAGCGGAAAGTGATATGCCACGTGACATTCGTCGCCGTCGCCGAAGTACTCGCGGACGTCCTCGGGCCACTGGTTGGCCTCGGCGAGGAACATCCGGTTCTCGTAATGCCGGTCGACTACCGCCCGCATCTGGCGGAGCACGGCATGCGTTTCCGGTAGATTCTCGTTGCTCGTCCCCTCGCGCACGCACAGGTAAGGGATCGCGTCGAGTCGCATGCCGTCCACGCCCATATCGAGCCAGAACCGCATCACGTCGATGACGGCGGCGACAACGGCTGGATTGTTGTGATTGAGGTCGGGCTGATGCGAGAAGAACCGGTGCCAGTAATACTGCTTCGCCTCCCGGTCCCATGCCCAGTTCGAGGTTTCGGTGTCGGTGAAGATGATGCGGGTACCGGCGAATTTCTGATCGGTATCGCTCCAGACGTAGAACTCACGCTCCGGTGAGCCCGGCGGCGACGCGCGCGCGGCCTGGAACCACGGATGCTGATCCGAAGTGTGGTTGATGACGAGCTCGGTGATGACCCGCAATCCCCGCCGGTGCGCTTCCTCGACGAAGCGACGGAAGTCCTCGAGTGTCCCGTAGTCACGGTTGACGTCGAGGTAGTCCGCGATGTCGTAGCCGTCGTCACGCTGCGGTGACGGGTAGAACGGCAGCAGCCAGATCGTGTTGACGCCGAGCTCATGGATATAGTCGAGCTTCTGCGTCAGGCCGACAAAATCCCCGGCGCCGTCGTCGTCAGCGTCGAAGAACGCCTTGACGTGCATCTGGTAGATGATCGCGTCCTTGTACCAGAGCGGGTCGTTCTCGACCGCGACGGCTACCGTCTCACCTGACACCGCACTGTCCACCATCGCACTCCCCGCCAACCTTGGTGGTGACCACAAGGCCGGTCGCTACAGAAAATAGTCGAACTCCTTCTCGGTCCGCACGTGTCGTTGCACGACGAAGACGTGCGCTACGACGCCGTGCGGATCGAGACGCACGTAGTTGCGCGGACCCTGCCAGAGAAAGCTCCCGCCGCCGAGCAGATCCTGCATCCGGTAGGGCGCGTCGGGCGTCAGGCCGAACCTTTCAAGTGGCATTTCGAGCCAGCCGGAGTGCGCATTGTATGGATCGAGATTGACCACGACGACGACCGCATCATGGCCGGCGTCGGTCTTTGCGAACGCCAGCATCTGCTCGTTATCGATCGCGAGAAACTCGAGTCCCCAGTCGCGCTGCAGAGCGGGCTGCTCGCGCCGGATGCGATTCAGCCGCGCAATGAAGGGCGCGAGTGAGTCAGCACGCTCGAGATCCCATTGTCGTTGCTGGTACTTCTCGGAGTCGAGGTACTCCTCGCTGCCGATCTCGCGCGGGCGATGCTCACCGAGCTCGAACGCGGGACCGTAGATGCCGTAGCTCGCGCTCAGTGTCGCGGCGAGCGTAACGCGGGTCATGAACGCGGCGCGCCCGCCGATCTGCAGGTACTCCGGCAGGATGTCGGGCGTGTTCGGCCAGACGTTCGGCCGAAAATACTCGCGGCCGGGCCCGTGGCACAGCTCGGTGAAATACTCCTGGAGTTGTGCCTTCGTGTTGCGCCACGTGAAGTAGGTGTAGGACTGCCCGAACCCTACCTTGGCAAGCCGATGCATGACCTTGGGCCGCGTGAAGGCCTCCGAGAGAAAGATCACCTCGGGATGCTCGGCTTTGACCCTTCCGATCATCTGCTCCCAGAGCGCGAAGGGCTTGGTATGCGGATTGTCGACGCGGAACAGCCGCACGCCCTTGCCGATCCAGAACTCCACGACGCGGATCAGCTCGGCGTGCAGCGCCGCCCAGTCGTCGGTTTCGAAGTCGAAGGGATAGATGTCCTGGTACTTCTTCGGCGGGTTCTCCGCGTACTGCACGGTGCCGTCGGGACGGAACCGGAACCACTCCGGATGCTCGGCGACGTACGGATGATCCGGTGCGCACTGGAACGCGATGTCGAGCGCGATCGCGATACCCTGCTCCTTGGCAAGCTTCATGAGGCGCGCGAAATCCTCGAGGGTGCCGAGCGCCGGGTGAATTGCGCAGTGCCCTCCTTCGCTGGCACCGATGGCCCAGGGGCTGCCCGGGTCCTGGGCCTGCGCGACCAGCACGTTGTTCGGTCCCTTGCGGCGCTCGCGACCGATCGGATGGATGGGCGGCAGGTAGAGAACGTCGAAGCCCATTTTTGCGACATAGGGCAGCATCGCCTCGCAGTCTTGCAGCGTGCCGTGGCGCCCGGGCTCGCGGGACGTCGAGCGCGGGAACAGCTCGTACCAGGCGCCGAATCGAGCCAGCACGGGATCGACGATCACTTCGAGCTCACGGTCGAAATGGCTCTCGAATCGTCGGTCCGGGAAGCGCATCGCCACTCGGTCAAGCTCCGTGTCGAGTGCCAATGTCCTGCCGGCGTCCGCATCGCGCGACGCCGCAAGGCGCCTGGCAGCGGCCTCGAGCCGGGCACGGTCTTCGCCCGCCGCGCGCCGTGCTACGTCGGTCAGGAGATCCGCGCCGACCTTGAGCGCCAGCAGGATGTCGGCCGGATCGTCACGCCGCTCGAGCTCCCGGCGCCAGGTGAGGTAGCGATCAGCCCACGCGACGACCGTGTAACGGTATCGACCGAGCGCGGTAACCTCGAAGCTGCCTTGCCAGCGATCGTTGCCGAGGGGCTGCATTTCGACCTCGGACCACTCCGTCTGGTCCGCACACCGGTAGCGGAGCATGCAGCGGACGGAGTCGTGGCCGTCCGTGAACGCGTCGGCTTCGACTCGCACGAGGTCGCCGAGCGTACGCTTGATCGCGAAGCGGCCAGCGTCGACCTGGGGCTGCACGTTCTCGATGACGGCCCGCATGCGCCCGTCCATGGCGGAGCTCGACCCTCGTGGCCGCCGCGCCGTCTTGCTGCGATCGTCGGTCAAGACTGCCGCTCGACCGGACTGAACACCACACACGCGAGCGGTGGCAGCATGATCGACAGCGATTGGTATTGTCCGTGGGCCGGGACCGGCGCGGATTCGACACCGCCCATGTTGCCCTGCCCGCTGCCGCCGTAGATCGGTGCATCGCTGTTCAGCAGCTCGGCCCAGCGGCCCGGCTGCGGCACGCCAACACGATAGTTGGGGCGCGGCACCGGCGTGGCATTGCAGACGACGAGCAGCATGTCACTGCCCGTTCCACGACGCAGGAAACTCAGCACGCTCTGCTCGAAATCGCCGGCATCGACCCACTCGAACCCCCGTGAGTCGAAGTCATGCGCATGCAGTGCCGAATGCTCACGCAGCGCGCGGTTGAGGTCGCCGACCCAACGGGCGATTCCGCCGTGCATGGGCTGCTCGAGCAAGTGCCAGTCGAGACTGGACTCGTGGTTCCACTCGTTCCATTGCCCGAACTCACTGCCCATGAAGAGCAGCTTCTTTCCCGGATGCGTCCACATGTATCCCAGCAACAGGCGCAGATTCGCGAACTTCCGCCACTCGTCTCCCGGCATCTTTCGCAGCAAGGATCCCTTGCCATAGACGACTTCATCGTGCGAGAGCGGCAGCACGAAGTTCTCGTGGAACGCGTACCAGAGGCTGAACGTGAGCGCATTGTGCTGGTACTTTCGATGTACGGGATCCTGGGCGAAATACTTGAGCGTATCGTTCATCCAGCCCATGTTCCATTTCATGCCGAAGCCGAGCCCGCCAAGGCTCACCGGCCGCGACACCGACGGCCAGGCGGTCGACTCCTCGGCGATCGTCTGGGTGTCCGGGTGGTCCCGGTAGACGTCGCTATTGAGCTGGCGCAGGAAGTCGATCGCCTCGAGGTTCTCGCGCCCGCCATCCCGATTCGGCAGCCACTCGCCGGCTTGGCGACCGTAGTCAAGGTAGAGCATGGATGCGACGGCATCGACTCTCAGTCCGTCTGCATGAAACTCGTCAAGCCAGTACAGAGCGCTCGACGCCAGGAACGCCCGCACTTCGTGGCGGCCGTAGTTGAAGATGCAGCTCTTCCACTCCGGGTGAAAGCCCAGACGCTCGTCGGCGTGCTCGTACAGATGCGTGCCGTCGAAGTAAACAAGTCCGTGTTCGTCGTTGGGGAAGTGCGACGGGACCCAGTCGAGTATCGCACCGATGCCATGCGCGTGCAGGGCATCGATCAGTGCCTTGAGGTCTTCCGGCGTACCGTAGCGCGATGTTGGCGCGAAGAAGCCGGTGCACTGGTACCCCCAGGAACCGTAGAAGGGGTGCTCCATCACCGGCAACAACTCGACATGCGTGAAGCCCAGGTCGCGCGCATACCCAGGCAGCACCTCCGCAAGCTCGCGGTAAGTGAGCGAGCGATTTCCCTGCTCCGGATGCCTGCGCCATGAACCCAGATGCACTTCGTAGATCGAAATCGGAGCCGAGAGCCCGTTGGCTGCGCGGCGCCTGCGCATCCATTCTTCGTCCTGCCAGCGATACGGGGCGTTCCAGACCAGCGACGCCGTCCCCGGCGGGCGCTCGGCGGCCCGTGCGTAGGGATCCGCCTTGTCGACGGCGTGATCAGTCACGGCCGATTCGATATGAAACTTGTACGCGGTCCCCTGGGCAACACCCTCGATGAACGTTTCCCAGATGCCGCTCCCGTCGTCCCGTGCCGTCATCGACCGTGATGCCGCGGCCGACCAGTCATTGAACCCACCGATTACAGAAACGCGGCTCGCATTCGGCGCCCAGACGCGAAACTCGGTACCGTCCTGCTTGTTTCGCCGCGCCGGATGTGCGCCGAGCTTGTCGTACAGGCGACAGTGCGTGCCTTGCCTGAACAAATAGATATCGTGGTCAGTCAGCGACGTGCGACCTTGTGCTCGCTGCCGGTCCGCTACCAGTGTCAATAACGCGTCCTCGAAGATTCGTACGGTTTGACCGTTCTCCGACCAATGGTAACCAAATACGCCGTCCGCGCGGCATGTTCACGGGCCTGCAAAACCGCCTTGCAGCTGGAACGAGATCAGCTTGCAGACCTGGGGGCCCGTCGCCGGACGGGCGGTTCGTTCACATCCTGTCGGAGCTGTGTCGCTCCCGTAGCGCGGGACTGTGTCTGTCTGCGCCGTGGCACAACCCGGTAGACTCCCGTCGCCAAGCTCCGTGCGGGTAATGAGGACGAACGCAAATGAAGGAGCCGCCCAAGGAGATCTCGCTCGATCCGGCCGACTGGTCCGCGATGCGGGCGCTTGCACACCGCGCCGTCGACGACGCGATCGACTATCTCGCCACCGTCCGCGACCGGCCGGTGTGGCAGCCGACGCCCGACTCGGTGATCGCGAAACTCCACGCGCCGCTGCCGCGCGAGCCGCAGGGCGCCGAGCAGGCGTACGCCGATTTCCGCGAGTGGGTGATGCCGTATCAAATGGGCAACACGCATCCACGGTTCTGGTCCTGGTACATGGGCGGCGGCACCGCCTTCGGCGCGCTCGCCGATTTCCTGGCGTCCACCGTCAACCCGAACATGGGCGGCGGCAACCACGTCGCCAACTACGTCGAGGGCCAGGTCGTCGACTGGTGCAAGGACATCGTGGGTCTCCCGCGCGACGCGGGCGGCCTGCTCGTGAGCGGCGCGTCAATGGCGAACTTCGTCGGGCTCGCGGTCGCGCGTAACGCCATGGCCGGTATCGACGTGCGGGCCGAGGGCGTGGCAGCCATACCGCAGCCGCTGGTGTTCTATGCCTCGACCGAGGTGCACAGCTGCGCGCAGAAGGCGATCGAGCTCTTGGGGCTGGGCAACGCGGCACTGCGCAAGATCCCGGCGGATGCAGAGTTCCGCTTCGATGTAGCCGCGCTCGAGCGTGCGATCGCGGAGGATCGCGCGGCGGGGAAGAAGCCCTGCTGCGTGATAGGAACGGCGGCAACCATCAACACCGGCTCGGTCGACGATCTGAACGGCCTCGCCGACATCAGCAAGCGCGAAAAGCTCTGGTTCCACGTCGACGGCGCGATCGGCGCCGTGCTGACGCTCTCGCCCACGCATCGCAAACTCGTCGCCGGGATGGAGCGCGCGGACTCCGTCGCGCTCGACCTGCACAAGTGGCTGCAGGTGCCATTCGAGGCCGGCTGCGCGATCGTGCGCGACCGGAATCTCCATCGCGGCACCTTTGCGCTGACACCGGAGTACCTCGAGCACACTGAGCGTGGGCTTGCGAGCGGGCCGCTCTGGTTCAGCGAGTATGGGCTGCAGCTCTCGCGTGGGTTCCGAGCGCTCAAGGTCTGGTTATCGTTCAAGGAGCACGGCGTCGACCGCTACGGGCGGCTCATCGACCAGACGATCGAGCAGGCACATCACCTGGCCGCGCTCGTGAAGGCAGCGCCGGACCTCGAGCTCATGGCGCCAGTGGTCGTGAACATCGTCTGCTTTCGCTACAACCCCGGCGGATTAAGCGTAGAGAAGTTGAATGCGCTCAATGAGGAGCTGTTGATCCGGCTGCACGAGAGCGGGATCGCAGCCCCTTCGTACACAACATTAAATGGCGAGTATTGCCTGCGTGCGGCGTTGTCGAATCACCGCACGACGACGGAGGATCTGGTAGCAACGGCGGAGGCGACACGAAGGTTGGCGCGGGACGCGGATCTCACTCCAGGCGACGTGCAGTCTCGGCAGTAGAATACAGTCTGCCACAGGCTGACCTTTGGCCACCTTCGCATTGCCAGATCTACAATCCGGCCCGTTCCGTAGCCACCGCCAGCTTCTTTAGCTCGGCGGCGCTAAGGCGAGAGCGAATGCGCGAGTAGAGCTCCGCAGCTTCTTGGTAATGGCCGCGCCGGAATGCCGCATCGGCCTTCGGCCTCAGTTGCCCTGCAAGCACGTCGAGCGCGTACGCTTCTGCCCAAATCTTGCGTTGATTCTCAATCTGGGCAAAGAACTCCGGATCACCGCGCAGTGCACGTTCGCCATATCGTATTGCCAGCTTCTCCAGGCGAGAAATACCTTCCGCAATCCCTTTTGGCGTGGTCGCCGCGAAGTTTCGGTATTGATCCGCGGCGACGGGATCGGTGACACGGATGAGCTCCGAAAGTGTGTAGCGAGTCCCGCGACGGGCGACGCCCAAGCCGAGCTCAAAGGACTGGCGGCCGTGGTAAACGTCAACCTCAAGATCGCCTTTTCGGTAACGGACGATCGTCGGCAGTGACTCGGCCTCGGAGAAGCCGAGCTCCTTGAGAAACGCAAACCTGTCGTTGACCGCTTCAGTGAAGTTGAGACGCGTGCGCTTCGGTCCAACTTTGTCGCTCACACTCATAGTCAGGTCCCCGGGGGTATCCAGAAATTCGTCCGTGGGTCAAATGTCCAACCTCGATCTCTCAGCAAGGCTCGCTCTGCGTTCAGAAAAATCCCTCCCCTATCTCCTGGGGACATATCCCGGATCGGACTCCCTTGACGCATCGCTGCGCGGAGACGACCCGCGTTCTCCGCCCACTCGGCTTTCCAGTTTGGCAGTTTCGTCGGCCAGCCAAGCTTGTACTCTCCCACCTTGAGTGCGCTTCGTTTCGCGAGATCGGCACCGCGACCAATGACAAGACGTCCGCCAGTCACTGCAACTTGAGCACCCCTCGTTACGGCAACGCCGACCGGTAGGATGCTCGTCAGCGCAAGGATCGAATCTTGCACCCTTTCGCCATTGCGGGCGGTATTCTCGTGCGGTGCGAACAGGCCGCTTGGATCGCCATCCCAGCCCCGTGCGCACGTAGGGCCACAGAAGGTGACTGTCGATTCGGCGTTCCACCAGTCGGCTACATTCAATGCTTCGAGTGTCGAGGCGAAGTCCCCTTCCCCCGCCGCCTGTCCCAAGTGCGGGCTGAGGTTCTCGGTTCCCGCCTTCTGTAGCCAGATGCGTTCTACAAGCGCGAGAACCTGCGCAAACGTCAGGACCGTGGAGTCCGGGTCTCGGCCCCGAGCGTTGTCGAAGTGCTGCAGCGGGTCGCAATACCCCGAGAATCCCCAGCCCGTGCAGGAGAATTGATTGCCGGGCGTCCCCTCGGGTGAATCATCCGGTGATCGCGGCACACCGACGTAGCCACTCGGGTCCGTATATGAGAGCGGGTTGTTCCCGACGTAGCTGTATCGGTTCCACCCCTGCGTATTCATCACGCCGTCGACAAAGGGATCGGCCGATACGAACCGTGCGATTACCGGGTCGTAGACCCGCCCATTCATGTGAATAAGACCGTTGTTGCCGAGGTGCTCGTGGTCGGTGAACCCGCGGCGGCTGATCTCCCGCAGAGTGGTGATGTCCTCGGAGGGCAAATCGCCGCTCCAGTTCGGACCGCGCCGCTCGCCAAAGGGTGCGAAGCTTGTCTGAAGCTCCGGCGCCCCAGTGCTGGTAGTGATCGCATCGATCGAGCCCAGGTGATCGCGCAGCAGGTAGCGGAGCGTGTTTGTTCCCGTCGACTTGCGCGAGTAGAGCGCGATCGGCACACCATTCGCGTGAATCGTGTGCCGGAAATCGTCGATCGCGCCGCGAGTGACAATCTCGAAGATCCCGCCCAGGTTGACGTTTGTGTACGTGGTCCCGCTGACGTTCAGCTTGTGATACCAGCGCTGCCCGTCAGCGCCGTACTGGAACTCGCTCGAGTTCGAGGCACTGCCCGGAATCTTGCGGATGCGCTTTGGGCGATTGTCGGCGAACCAAAGCAGCTCCGTGCCATTGCGGCTGGTCATGTTGCCGTTGGCGTCATAGAGAAAGCTCTGCGTGCCGCCAGCCGGCACGCTGATCGAGGTGACCGCGTGCAGCTTGCTCGGGTGGTAGCTGTAACTACCCACTCCCGACTGGCTCAGGATGTTGCCGTTGAAGTCATAGGCGAGGGCGAGCGTTTCGACAGAGTTGAGCCTGACGCGCGTCAGGCGGTGCAGATCGTCGTACTCGAACTCCTCGGTCAGCGAGCGATTGAGGTCCTGGCGGCTGGTGAGGTTGCCGGTTCGATCCCAGACGTACTCGACGTCCTGCCGGGCCGTGAGATCGGAGGCCGGTCCGCTGGTGATCGTGTTGAGAGATCCCGTGCGCGGCTCGATGCCGCGGATGGTCTTGAGGCCGTTTCCCAGGGTTTCGTCGAGTATCTGACCGTAGGCGTCCATCGTGGTCGCCTGCCAGAACACCGTCGACGGCGCATTGAAGTCCCTCACCCGCCTCAGCAGCCCCTGTTCGTAGTCGTACTTCAGCTTGAGACGATAGCCGGCGGTGCTCTCGGGATACGTCAGCGAGTCGACGAGCCCCGTGGTGCTCGCATAGCCGAGGTCGACGGACCCGAGGGAGCTTGCGCCCTGGAAAAACTCGGTCCGCAGCGGCCGGCCTTTCGCGTCGTAGGCGTGGGCTTCGCGATAGGTGATGACGCCGGTGCCACTGATCTGGGATTCCCTCAGCCGGTCGATCTCTCTCTCGGCCGCGCTCGTGCCCCACGTCCACCGGCGCGTGATGGTTCCGTTGCCCTCGGGCATCGCCTGCGTCAACGGCCGGCCGAGAACGTCCCAGGTGTACGTGGTCGTCTTGCCGTTTGCGTCTGTGTGCGACGCCATCTGGCCGAAGGCGTCGTAGTCGTATTGCCGTGTGCCGAGGTCCGCGTCGGTCGCGCTATCGAGCAAACCGCGCACGTTGAACGCCGCCGTCTGAAGGGTCCGGCCAGCGCTGTCGGTGACCCGTACCGGGTTGCCGAAGGCGTCGAAGTCGAAGGATTGGTGATAACCATCGTCATCGGTGGATCGCGCAATTTGCCCGCGACCGTCCGCGGTACGAATGGAGATATTTCCGAGCGGGTCGGTGAGCGTTGTCGTCAGCCCGACGTAGGTGATCGCGGTCGTCTGTGTCGATGAACTCGTGAACGGGCGACTGATCTGTGTGGGGCGTCCGATCAGGTCGTATGCGTACGTGGTCCAGTACAGCGGCGACGGGCATGCCGACTCGGTGCACGGCGCACTCTCGCGCGCCAGTCGTCCGAGATCATCGTATTGTCGTTCGAACCGGCTGTAGCCTCCGCCCAGGATCTGTGCGCGAATTACGAGCGGACGGTCATAAGCATCCAGGTGAGCGCTGTCACTGCGAATAGGGACTCCCGCCGTGTCCCTCAGCGTGGCGGTAACAGTCAGTCGGATCTGGCCGCAATTGTTTCCGCACTCGGCGTAGGCCCAGTCCGTGCGGGTCTGGTCGGGGCGTGTTTCGCGTGTACGCCGTCCGAAGCCGTCATACAGCCAGGACGTAGAGAGGCTATTGGGATCCGTATCGCTCGCGGGCGCTCCGAATCGCGGATCGAACGTGCGCTGTGTGGTCTGGTTGAGCGGATTTCGAAGGCCGATCGGAAAACGGCCATCCGCACTCCAAGTCGTCTGCCAGACGTGCGCCGGCAATTGAGAGCTGCTGACTGCTTGCGTCTCGACATTTCCGAACCCGTCGTAGTCGAGATCGGTCTGTACGCGCCACTGGGGAATATCGGGCTCCACCACCTTCTGGGTGGGACGGCAGAAAGTCGGGTCCCAGGTCAGGGCCAGCGTGCGCGTCTGCTCCGCTCCATCCGGCAGCGTCGAATGGCTGTTAATCTGCTGCACGCGCTGCGGCCGACCAACGCACCAGTTTGCTGAGGTAGTGCTCGAGAAGAGTTGGGAGAAAACGGTGCGCTCAATCCAGGTCCTGCCGCCGTGGATACCATTTGCACCGGATGCCTCGGTCGTCGTGCGCCTGATCTCGATAGGCGTCCCGGTCATCGCGTCGATGGTGAAATGGGTGACACCGCTCGTGAGCAGCGGAGGCTTGGACGTCACATCGACGCCGTACGTACTTCGCATGATGTGAACCGGGACCGGTAGCACGCGGCTCTCGATTCCGCCTGGCGGTGCAAGCGTGCTCCACGAGAACACATTGGATTCGATCGGGCCGTTCGCTTGGCGCACCTCGGTCCGTTCCAGGCTACCGGTGTGCGGAAAGAGCTGCATGTACTGCCGGTGCGTCTTGACACCATTTCGGTCATCCACTTGCGTGTGCAAGGAGAAACCTTCGAATCCGCGGCCCTGGGCGTGCTGGCGCGCACCTGCGTAGGTGTGATCGATCGAATACGTGCCACCGATCCCGTCGGAGGCACGGTGCTCTGTGACGACCGTCATCGGACCCTGCCACTCCTGCTCCGGAAAACTGGCGTGCAACGTCTTGCCGTGCACGCCCGCGGCGGTGAGTGGCGCGTAATTGACGTCGATCGTGTTTCCATAGCCGTCAGTCACCCGCGACAGCAGGTCCGGGGTGGTGCCAAGATGCTGTCGATAGCGCCACGTTCCGCTCTGTGCGTAGGCGAAGTCGTGCAGCCCATCGCCGTCGATGTCCGTCACGGCGGTCGGTGGGAAACCTGGCAAGCTGATCCCGACGCTCGTCCAGTTTGCGAACCCTACGCCGGTGGCCCGCGTCAGTTGCCAACCGCCGGAGGTGTATTCCGCCAACACGTCGTCGTAGCCATCGGCATCCCAGTCCAGGACGACCCATTGCAGGGTGAAGGGATTGAGGTTGGAGTGCGTGACCGGCAGGAAAGACGTCCCGCGACTGAACGCATACCACCACATGGCATTGTTCGGCAGCTGCGTCGGGCCGCTGTAGTAGAAGAGATCAGTCAACCCGTCGCCGTTGAAGTCGCCGAAGCCAGGTGGCCCGGCGCCGCCGGGGAGGTTCTGCGCAAAACTGCAGCCCCCACCGGCACAGAATGCACGCATGGTCCGGGTCATCGCGTAGGAGCCGAGCGGCTCCTGCCAGGTGCGCTTCTCATGCCGGTAGACGAGATCGCCGCGGCCATCGCCGTTGAAATCGGGTGTGCGGCCGGGCTGCTTTTGTGCCCAGTCGGAAAACACCTCGGTCAATATCCGGCTGTCCGCAGGTTGGGCCGCCACGAGCGTAGAAACGGTGCTCGAGAATCCCGTCCCACTTGGATTGCGCAGCCGGTAACGGATCGCGTCACCGCCGGCAAAGCCACCCGTGAGATCCGCCCACACAAGGTCGTCGCGGCCGTCTCCGTCAATGTCGAGTGCACGAGCATTCGCGCCGCGGCCGGTCGTCGTCGCTGGGGTACCTGTCGGGGTCAATGTGCCCAGGCCGCTCGTCGACCCCAGCATCACGTACCAATGAGTCCCGTTGTACGGAACCAGGACGTCTCCCAGCCCGTCGTGGTCGTAGTCGATCGGAATGGCGCCGGTGAAGTTCTGATTCGACTGCCCACTCTCGGTTGGCATGTTGTATCCGCCGGACGCATTCGCGAGCATCACGCGCCAGGTCCCGGCGCCGGAGGTTGCGCTGGAGACGTAGACCAGGTCCTCGCGTCCGTCTCCATTGACATCAAGCGGCATGGCGCCCGCCGGCACCGGCTGTCCGGTGTTCACTTCCGCTTGCAGACCGGCTGCGCCGTTCTGGTAGTCGAACGTCGTCGCGTCCCGGCATTGGGAACCCGCGCATTCCTCGATTGACGCCAGCCGGCTGCGGCTCGTGGAGGAGAGTGGCCCTTCGTAACTCAGCGCATAGCGCCGCAGGACCGAACCTCCCTGCATGACCTCGATCGCTTGTAGACGGTGGATCTCGCGCACCTGGCTGCCTGTGACGAACCCGCTGCTGATTTCACCCGCAGGCTTGCTCTCCCAGACGAAGTCGATCGAGTTGGTCGCATAGTCGATCCGGTCGATGCGGTAACTGCCGTTTGCCGTGTCGTTGTGCCAGGTAAACGTGATCGAGTTACCCGCGCGGTCGCTGACCCGGTTCAGTGCCCATGCACGGGCCTCCGGCTGGCCAATCGAGAGAATTCGCGAATTCGTGTTGGTGCCGTACTCGTGGATTAGCCCGCTCTTGAGCTCGACTTTGAAGCTGGCGGGGCCGTTCCCCGCAGAACCGGACGCCGTGATTCGCGAGTACGTCTCAATCTCGGTTCGATAGGTTGAGCCGGCCGCCCCGTAGGATCCGGAGAAGAGCCGCAACTGGTTGCCATCGATGCAGTAGCGATCATCGAGCTCGTTCTGCGGCGCCGAGGCGACGCCGTTCTGCGCCCAGGTCTTCTCGCAGCGGTGGATCGCTGACAGTCCCGACACGCTCCAGCCGATGCCCGCGAGCGTCCCCCGGTGGCGATGCCCGTAGGTGAGCGCGACTTCCGGCGCCAGACCGTTGACGCCCGGGGGCGCGAAGATCGGGATTGAGTACTGCGCCTCACCGGTCGACGAAACAGAGAAGCTCCCGGGCGTACGGCCGGTCGCCGCCGCCGCTCCCGCAACGGAAAGCAGCATCGTGAGCAGAGCAAGCCGGTGCTGCACGCTTATGACGCGCGACGTGAAGCCCGCACCGAGCAACCCGAGCGGCGCACGTCGGACCGGCTTCCACGCGTGCCCTTGCGAGGGTGCGACCTTCCGGAAAAGAAATGCGCTCTGGCGCATCCATGCGACCTTGCTCATGGCCAACCTTCCGTGGTTGCTGCCCGCACGATGCGGGCTTCACGGCGCCATTCATACGCCGAGGTCGCAAACGCGTCGCCGCGAGAAAGTCACACGATCGGGTCAAATCGAGGGCGTCTCGCCGACGCCGCGGCGATCGAGATGACGCAGGCCGATTGCCTCGGCGAGATGTCGCGGTGAGATCGAGGGTGCGCCCGCAAGATCGGCGATGGTGCGTGCCGCACGCAGCACGCGATGGTACCCGCGCCCAGAGAGTGCCAGCCGCTTCGTCGCGCGCTGCATCAGCGCCATGCACTCCTTGTCGAGTGCGCAGTGGGCGGACAGCGCCTGCACGGGAATGAGCGAGTTCGTGCAGCCCTGCCGCTGAAGCTGACGGTCCCGCGCCGCGAGTACGCGCGCCGCGACATCCGCGGATGTGTCCTGATTGGGGGGACGCTGCAGTACCTCCGGTGGGAGGCGCGGCACATCGATGTGCAGGTCGATGCGATCGAGCAGCGGCCCGGAGATCCGGCTGCGGTATCGGCCGATGCGTTCGCGGGTGCACCGGCAGAGCGCCTTTGGATCGCCGAGATGACCGCAGGGGCACGGATTCATCGCCGCGACCAGCTGGAAGCGTGCTGGAAACTCTGCCTGTCTCGCCGCTCGCGAAACGGCGATCAGCCCCGTTTCGAGCGGCTCGCGGAGCGCCTCGAGCGCGCTGCGACTGAATTCCGGCAACTCGTCGAGAAACAGTACGCCGTGGTGTGCGAGCGAGATCTCGCCGGGCCGCGGCACCGATCCGCCGCCTACGAGAGCGATCGCCGAGGAGCTGTGGTGGGGAGCGCGAAAGCTGCGACGTCCCCACTCATCGGTGCGATGACTACGACCAGTCAAAGAGCGGATTGCTGCGGCTTCGAAGGCCTCCTCCTCAGACATCGGTGGCAGGATGCCCGGCAGGCGCTGGGCGAGCATGCTCTTTCCGGCGCCCGGAGGGCCGATGAGCAGCAGGCTGTGCTCACCGGCCGCCGCAATCTCGAGCGCGCGGCGCGCATAGGGCTGGCCACGTACATCGATCAGATCCGGTTGCGGGGGTGGCGGCCGCAGCGCAGGTGCGGCTCGTGCCGCACTCAGGCCGGTCAGGCCACGGGCAAAATCACAGACCTCGCGGAAGTGCGCTGCGCCGCGGATCTGTGCTCCGCGCATCAGCGATGCTTCGTCCACATTTGCGGCCGGTATGACGAGGAGATGCCGGGCGCGTGTCGCGTGCATGGCTGTCGGAAGCACGCCGCGGATCGGCTGCAGCTCACCACCGAGCGACAACTCGCCGTAGAGCTCAACCCGGTCCAGCCGTTCACCCGGGAGCTGGTCCGA
>Ga0207648_10000694_pt1 | contig 37737 bp, 40 predicted proteins | sample KBSMisM32_FD_184310 | JGI IMG/M metagenome (GOLD analysis project Ga0207648, IMG submission 184310) | Miscanthus rhizosphere microbial communities from Kellogg Biological Station, Michigan, USA - KBS Miscanthus M3-2 (SPAdes) (version 2) | ecosystem: Host-associated > Plants > Roots >... | reverse complement strand
CGCAGACTCCCCGCTCTCCACCGCCGTCACCGCATACCCCGACGCACTCAGCCTCATCGCAATCAGCTGCAGCAAATCCTTGTCGTCGTCCACCAGCAGAACCTTGGGATTCTCATTGCTCATTGCTTAGCCTTTTTCCTTGGACTGACACGGTAATTCTTGCCGCCTGTCGTTACGCGGCGTCGGCAAGCGTACGCGCCGAACGGCGCGGAAGTGTGACACGAAAATGACCGCCGCTTCCCTCGGGCACCACCGCGATGTGGCCGCCGTGCGCCTCGACCAGCTCGCGTGCAATGGCGAGGCCCAGGCCGCTGCCCTTGATGCGCGTGCCCTCGCCCTTGCCGCGGCCGCGGAAGAAAAGATCGAAGATCGATTCGCGCTCCTCCGGCGCCACGCCCGGACCCGAATCGATCACCTCGATCACCGCTTCGCCCGACTGCACGTGCGCCCTCACCGTGATGCGCCCGCCGGGCGGCGTGAACTTGACCGCATTGCTCACGAGGTTGTCGATGATCGAGCGCAGCTTCTCCGGATCGGCCTCGAGCATCGCCGCCTCCGCATCGACTTCCAGCCGCAGGTTCTTCGAGCGTGCCGCGAGCTCGTGCGCACGCGCCGCTTCGGCCACCAGCGAATCCAGTACGACCGGCATCAATTCGAGCGACGCCGCGGCGTGCAGCGCGCGCTGGTAGTCGAGGAGCTCCTCGATCAGGCGCTGCAGCTTCACGCTGTTGTCGCGCACGATCGACACCACCTGCTTCTGCGCCGGGACGAGCGGCCCCGCCACCTGGTCGTTCAGCAGCTCGGCGCCTTCGCGCAGCGCGGTGAGCGGCGTCTTCAGCTCGTGGGACACGTGGCGCAGGAAGCGGTTTTTCTGGGTCTCGAACTCCTCGAGGCGCCGGCGCAGCCAGTCGAGGCGCCGGCCGAGATAGCGCAGGTCCTCCGGACCGCGCACCGCGATCGGCCGGGAGAAGTCGGCGGCTCCGAGCTGGCGGATCGCGTTGTCGATGGCGGCGATCGGCCGCGAGATATAGCGCGTCAGCGCGAGCGCGATGGTGAGCGCGACCGCCGTGCTGAAGAGCAGGAGCAGGATGAGGCCGCGCTGAACCTCGTCGGCGCTCGCGCGCAGACGCTCGACCTCGCGGTCGACGATGAGGTTGTTGATCGCGAGAACTTCGCGCGCCGCGTCGATGAGCTGGTCCACGCGCTCGGTGATCTCGGCGGGCTCGACGCGAACGCGCGGCATGCCGGTGAGAAGGTCGTAGAGCCCCTGCTCGTTGCCCACGGCGCGGGTGAGCGCGCCGAGCTGCGAGCCGTCGAGCGGAAGCTGCGCGATCTCGTCGGCGAGCTGCCGGAAGCTGCGGTGCACCCTCGCGTAGCCCTGCATGAGCTCCGGGTCATCGAGCACCGCCGCCTGCTGCGCCAGGCGCTCGATCGTGCCGATGCGCTCGACCAGCGCCCGGCTCGCGCGCGCGGCCTGCGAGGCGTTGAACACCGCGCTGCGGCTCTGGCCCGCGAGACGCTCGGTGTTCCACGCCGAGTAGGCGAGCGCGCCCACGAGCGGAAGCGCGACGAGGGTGAAGCCTGCGAGCAACAGTCCGAGGAAGGAGCGCGGGTAAGTCATTCAATGCGAAATCGTTACACGCGCTTGGACAAAGTCCAATGTCAGGTGTTCACGACAGATGACGCTTGTCGCTCCTGCACGACGCCTGCACGCCCGAGGATGCGGTTGGCCCCGACCACGGTGCAGTGCGACGGAACGTCGCGGGTCACGACCGCGTTCGCGCCCACCGTCGCGCCGTGCCCCACACGCACTGCGCCGAGGATCTTCGCCCCCGCGCCGATGCACACGTCGTCCTCGATCACCGGGGCGGCGGAGTCGGAGGGGTGCTTGTTGCCGATGGTGACTTGCTGCATGACCGTGACCCGGCTGCCGATCGATGCGTTGCGATGGATGAAGATTCCGTAGGGATGTGGCATCAGGATCGGCGCGGGCAGCGGGCAATAGATGCCGCAGTTGAGCAGCGTCCCCATGAAGTCCGAAAGCAGCGGCACCCGATGGCGGCAGGCGAACTGCAGGATGCGCGCGGCGAGCGGGTTCGCGCCCACCACGGTGTCCGAGAACCGGCGCTCGACGCGCCGCTCGAGCCAGCGCAGCAGCGCGCGCTCGACCTTCGCGGCCGCGGGCGGCAGCGCCTCGGCGCGCTCGACGACGATCGATTCGAGGCGCAGCCGGTACGTGTCCGGCGGATCGAAGAGCACCGCGACATCGGCGCCGCGCGGCCGTTCGGCATAGGTCAGCTCGAGCGCATCGACCCCCGACGGAAAGGCCGGCGCCAGATCGCGAACCACGCGCTCGCGCAGCGCGGAGTTTTCGAAGCCCACGAATGCGACCGCAGCGAAGCGCGGCTGCAGGACGAGATTCAGCCTGGCGAGCAGGGCAAACGGGTTCGGCAGCGCGCGGTAAAGGATGCGCCGCAACCGTGGCAGGCCGGCGCGCACCTGGTCCCACGACGCCTGCTTCGCCGCGTGGGCGAGCAAGCGCATGTCGCGGCGCGCCGGCCAGAGGTCGCCGATGCGCTCGAGCGCGCCGCGCGGGTCGGCGTGCCACAAGCGCGACAGCCAGGCGGCGCGGGCCTCGTCGATGCCCTGGGCCTGGATCGCCTCCACCAGGTTGTAAAGGAGGAGCACCTCGGGACGGCCCGAAAGCAGCTCCTCCGAGCGCAACAGCGCCCTTCCGGCGCGGTAATAGTCGCCGAGGGCGTGGACCTCGAGGAAGCTTGGGCGGCCGACTTCGTCGCTCCACGCCAGGGTGAACTGGATGCGCTGGCGCTCGTCGCGGGAAAGCTGCACCAGGCGCAGGTCGAAGTCCTGGGCGAAGCGCGCCATGCGGCGAGGCATCCCCGGGAGGGCGTCCTGCGCGACGGCGAGCGCCAGGTCGGGCGCGGCCGCCTCCGGCCCGAGCGCGCGGAACGGCACGCCTTCGTCCCGGAGGCGGTCGAGCAGCGCCTCGGCCACGTAGCCGCGCTCGTCCATCAGCGATCCCCTTTCGATCCCACCTGCACTATCGGCCACCCTATCACCTTGATCAGATTCCCTTTCGCCAGTGTGCATGTGTCACGAAAGCGACGCAAACGCCATCCGTTCAGCCTGTGCCGAAGCGCCACACGCGGTTGAAAGGCGCGAAAACGGGTGGCTACGATCGGGCCCATGAAAAATCTACAACGCCGCGTCACCGCCCTCGCCGTCGCTCTTTCCTTCGCCGCCGCGCCGAATGTGAGGGCATTCGAAGCCGTCGACACCATACCGTGGCCCTCGGCCGGCGCCTTTCCCGCCTACCCGCCCGAATCGGACGTTCCGATCGACGTGTGGGTCCACGCCGGGGTGATGCACGACAGCAACGTCCTGCGCACCCAGACCGATGAACGCTCGGACAACATCGCCCGCCTCGGCGGCGGCCTGACGATCGACCAGCGAGTGGCGGGCCGCCAGCGGGTGCGCCTCGACGCGCGCGGCGACTACTACAAGTACGACAAGTCGAGCACGCTGGACCATTGGGCTTACGCGGTGGCGGGCGACTGGCTGTGGGAGATCGGCAACAACCTCTCGGGCGAGCTGCTGGCCGGGTACGATCGCCGCCAGGTGGACATGGCCGAGACGCTGGCCGACCGGCTCGACCTCGTCACCACGAAGCGCGCCGCCGCCACCGCGGCCTACCTGATCAGCCCGCGCTTCCGCGTTCGCGGCGCGCTCGAAGGCTCCGACACCGACCGGGAGCAGAACCGCACGACGAACGTGCGCACCACCGGTGCGAGGGTCGGCGCGGACTACGTGAGCCCGCTCGGCAACACCATCGGCCTCGAATACCGCGACACCAAGGGCGTGGCGCCCCAGGCCGAGTTCGTTCCCACGCTCGGCCGCTTCGTCGACAACGATTTCCACGAGCGCGAGTTTTCGCTCGTGTCCGTGTACGCCATCGGCTCGACGTTGAGGAGCAGCATCCGGCTGGGCCACACGCGGCGCGAGTACACCGATCTGCCCGAGCGCAACTTCAACGCCAACACCGGCGTCGGGACGGTGGATTGGCTGGTCGGAAACAAGACCGTGCTGCGCTTCGACGCGTACAGCCTGCCGCGCTCGATCGCGGACGTCTCGGCGAGCCACGAAGTGGTGAAGGGCGTGGCGTTCGGCCCACGCTGGGCGATGACGAGCAAGACGGTGCTTTCCGCGCGGCTGCTGCACGAGCGGCGCACGTTCTCGGGTGATCCCGGCATCGTCGCCGGAGGCGTCAAGCGCGACGAAGTCTACCGGCTGGCGAGGTTCGCGTTCGGCTGGGAGCCGCAGCACTTCTGGCAGGTGAGCGTAGCGTTTGACGTCGGCGACCGCGAATCCAATATCGACGGGCGCGACTACCAGTACAACGCGGTGATGGGGAATCTCGCCTACGTCTGGTAGGCGCGGCGCGTTACCTGCCGTAGGCGTCCTCGAAGCGGACGATATCGTCCTCGCCGAGGTAGCTTCCGGACTGCACCTCGATCAGCTCCAGCGGCAGCTTTCCCGGGTTCTCGAGTCGGTGGCGGGTGCCCGGCGGGATGTAAGTCGATTCGTTCTCGGTGAGGAGGAAGCTTTCCTCGCCGCGCGTGACGCGCGCCGTCCCGCGCACCACGATCCAGTGCTCCGCGCGGTGATAGTGCATCTGCAGCGAAAGCGCCGCCCCTGGCTCGACCACGATGCGCTTCACCTGGAAGCGCTCGCCGCTTTCGATGCTGTCGTAGGTGCCCCAGGGGCGGTGCACCTTGCGGTGCGAGAGGGTCTCGGCGCGGCCTTGCGCCTTGAGCGCCGACACGAGGGGACCGACCGCCTGAGCCCGATCCTTTCGCGCGACCATGACCGCATCGGGCGTCTCCACCACCACCACGTCCTCGAGCCCGACGCACGCCACCAGGCGGTGCTGCGCCACGACCAGGGCATTGGCGGTGTCGGCGAGGTGCACGTCGCCGTGCACCACGTTGCCGCGCGAATCCTTCTCGCCGATCTGCCATAGCGCGTCCCAGGCGCCCACGTCGGTCCACTGCGCATCGAGGCGGACTACGACCGCCTCCGGCGGAGCGGGACTGGCGATGATGCGCTCCATCACCGCATAGTCGATCGAGTCGGCGGGGCAGCTCTCGAACGCAGCCGCGTCGACGCGCACGAACGCGCCGTCGCGCCTGCCCTGCCGGTAGGCGCGCTCGCACGCCGCGAGGATGTCGCGGCGCAGGCTCCCGATCGCGTCGATCCACACCGACGCGCGAACCGCGAAGATGCCGGCGTTCCAGAGGTAGTCCCGCGATTCCAGGTATTCGCGCGCCCGCGCCGCGTCGGGTTTCTCCACGAACGCTTCGATGAAGTTCGCTTCGGGTTCCGACATCGCGCCGCCGACCCGGATGTAGCCATATCCCTGCTCCGGCGAGGACGGCGGCACGCCGAACGCGACGAGGTAGCCGCGGTGCGCGAGCGCCGCGCCGCGCTGGGCCGCGCGCACGAACGCCTCGCCGCGCGCCATCGCGTGATCCGATGGCATGACGAGGAGCACCGGGTCGTCGGCCGTGACGGCGTGGACCGCCGCGAGCGTCAGGGCGGGCGCCGTGCCCCGTCCGGCGGGCTCGAGCACGATCGCCTTGGGCCGCGCGCCGATCGCCGCGGCCTGCTCGGCGACGAGAAAGCGGTGCGCCTCGTTGCAGATCACGAGCGGCTGCATCGACCCGTCGACGCCGGCCGCGCGCGCCAGCGTCTCCTGAAGCAGAGTGCGTGCGCCGTTCAGCGCATGCAGCGGCTTCGGATGATGCTCTCGCGAGAGAGGCCACAGCCGCGTGCCCGATCCGCCGCACAGGACCACGGGCTGGATCAGCGTCGGGGTGACGCCCAGTTCGATCAACTTTCCTCCTCGGGGACCGGGGAGGTCCCCGATTCCTGCCGTGCGTTCTAGGGATGCAGGCGCGCCTGGCGCCGGCGCTCGCCGTAAAGGCGCCGCCAGTTCCAGTCTGCGACAAACCGTGCCCGGTAATCTGCCTGGGCGCATTCCCCCATTTGGCGCATTTTTTCCGGGAACGCCTCGGCCCAGGCGAGACGCCGCGCGAGCTCGCTCGCCGAGCCCGGGTCGAAGAGCAGGCCGTTGCGGCCCGGCTCCACCAGGTCTGCGACCACGGGCAGGCGGCTCGCGATCACCGGGACCGCCTCGGCGAACGCCATGACGATCGCGTGGGGCTCGGTGTCGTAGCTCAGGCCCGGCACGACGAGGTAGGCGCAGCGCTGCATGCGCCTGCGCAGTTCCGCCGCGGCCGCGCTCGCAGTGACGATCTCGACGCGGACGCCCGGGTAGAGCTCGAGCGCTCCGAGCAGGACATCGATACCCTCTTCGGGCGCGAAGCCGCCGACGTAGAGGCCGCCGCGGCGCGCGCTCATTCCGGCTTCCAGCGCCGGGTGCGGTACTCGATCTTCGGCGTCTTTCTCGGCGCCGCTGGCCGCGCCGGCTCGGGTGCGGCCTCGTCGTAGACCGCCACCTTCAGCGTCTTGCGGGCCGGTCTTGCCCTCTGCTCGGGCTCCTGGGCTTCGTCCTCGCGGCTGCCGCGGCCGCGCAGGCGGCCCGAAGCATAGAGATAACCTGCGGCGGTTGCTGCTGCGCTCATGAGTTCTTTCGGCCTCCTTCAGTCGTTGCCCGGCATCCATGCCGAGCGTTTTTGAATCAGGTTCCAGTAGGACCTCACCAAGGGGTCGCCGAGGTCGACGGGGTCGCCGTCGTCGACCCGGCGCGCGGGCAGCGAGTGGTGCAACAGCGCCCCGAGGAGGTAGACGAGCGTCAGCGCGCCGATCACCTGCGCGCGCCAGGTCCAGTCCGGGTAGGCGGCAAGCGCGAACTCGTGCGCGCGCTTCATCGCCGAGACGAGAAACCGAGCGTTCACCGAGCGGCCATGCAGCGCGCGCTGAACGATGAGGTAGTGCAGCACGTCGTCAAGGGGGCTCGCCTCGCTTCGCGCGCTGCCCCACTCGTACACGAAGAGCTGCAAGCCGAGGGAGCGGATGTTCCATGGCGCGAAGTCGCCCTGCGACAGCACATACGGACCGGTCCAATAGAGGAGCGCCGTCTCGCAGTCGTGATAGGCCTCGCGCAGCGTTTCCAGGGTCGCCGCCGGGACGCAGCCGTCGAGCCGGGAAAGCGACTGGCTGATCTGTTCGGAGCAGCCCGAAACCTCGAAGTCGGTGGAGCGAAAGCGCGCCTTGCCGAGGTTCGAGAGGAAGCGTTCATGGCCGGCGGTGAAGGCTCGGGTTTCGCCCCACCCCTGGGCTACGCTCATGACGAGGAAGCGCCGGCCCTGGGCGTTCGTCCCTTCGTCGAGCAGACGCGGCAACTGGCCTTCCAGGCTGCGCACATCGGCGAGCTCGCGCAGCCACTGCGCCTCGCGCGCGAGCTGACAGTCGCCGGCTTCATCCGAGGCAGTCTTGACGAGCGAGTAGGTGACCACGCGTTTTCGCTAGGCGCTTGTTATGGACACCGGGTGGCAGCAAGCGCCGTGCCCGCGTAGCGAGCCGCTGTCAAAACAGGCGGTTAAGCCGGCGCAGACCCTGCCGGCACCGGTACGGCGTCGCCGGGCAGGACTTCGCATCGCGCGATCTAGAACAACGGCTTGATTCCTAAGAAAGCGATCGGTCGTACACGCGCGACGTCAACGACTCGCTAGACGTGTAATTGCCTCTACCATTGCGGCTATGCCGGGCGACGGGCTTACGGGGCAGCGGCTCGATCCGCTCTACGAGAGCGAAGTGCGGTTTCGCCGCCTGGCCGCTCTTTCAGCCGATGTGTACTGGGAGCAGGACGAGGCGCTGCGCTTCACCTCGTTCTCCACCAGCCGCTCGACCCATATCGAGCCCAGCTACACCGACCGGCTGATAGGCAAGACCCGCTGGGACATCCCCTACCTCAACATGACCGGCACCGACTGGGTCGCGCACCGCGCAATGCTCGAGGCGCGCCAGCCGTTCAGGGACCTAGAGCTGTGCCGCTACGATTCCCGCGGGTGCAAGGTCTGGTTCCGCGTGAGCGGCGAGCCGGTTTTCGATGCCTCGGGCGCGTTCAAGGGCTACCAAGGCATCGCCTCCGACATCACCGAGCGCAGGCGCGCCGAGGAGCTGCGCGAGCTCGAGCACGCGGTGACGCGAATCCTCGCCGACGCCCACAGCGCGTCGGCCGCGCTGCAGACCGTCATCCGCGCGGTGTGCGAAACCGAGGGCTGGGAATGCGGCCGCTATTTCCGCGTCGACGAGCCGGGACGGCTCCTGCGCTTCGCCGAGGGCTGGGGCATCGCCGATCCCGCGGTGCAGCGTTTCGTCCTGCTCTCGCGCGAGCTCGTCTACAGGCCCGGCGAGGGCCTGAGCGGCCTCGCCTGGCAGAAGGGCGAGATGGTGTGGGCCAGCGACGTGGCGAAGGACCCGCGCTCCTCCAAGGCCACCATGAACAAGATCGGCTCGCGCGAGATCGGCATCCACGGCTCGTTCGTCTTTCCCATCGTTTCCTCCGCGGAGACGCTAGGCGTGCTCAATTTCGCCAGCCGCAGGGCGCGCGAGCCCGAGGAGCAGCTGCTTCAGGCGATCACGGCGATCGGCGTGCAGATCGGCCAGTTCCTGCGGCGGCGCGAAGCCGACGATCAGCGCCAGCTCCTCGAAGCGCAGCTGCACCAGGCGCAGAAGATGCAGGCGATCGGCACCCTCGCCACCGGCATCGCGCACGAGTTCAACAACGTCCTGCGCGCCATCCTGGCCAACGTCGAGCTCGCGCGCATGGACGCGCCGCAGGACCACCCCATGCGCGAAAGCATCGAGGAGATCGACAAGGCGAGCCGGCGCGCGCGCGACATCGTCCAGCGCATTCTCGCCTTTGCGCGACCGCAGCCGGCGCAGCGGCGACGCCTGTACCTCGCCGAAGTCGCACGCGAGGCGATCCGCCTGCTCGGTCCGACCTTGCCGGCCGGAATCGAGCTCGCGACAGGCTTCGGCGCCGACACGCCCGAGATCCTCGGCGACGCGACCCAGATCCACCAGCTCCTGCTCAACCTGTGCGCCAACGCCGCGCAGTCTATGGGCACGGGGCCCGGGCGCCTCACCGTGAGCACTTCGGGCGTGATGGCGGGACGCGGCGGCGAAGCCGCGCTCTCGGGGCTGCCCGCGGGCCCCTACGCGCGCCTCTCGATCTCGGACTCCGGCAGCGGCATCGACCCGGCGATCCAGGGCCGCATCTTCGAGCCGTTCTTCAGCACCAAGTCCGCCGGCGAGGGCACCGGCCTCGGGCTTGCGATCGTCCACGGGATCGTGCGGGCACACGAGGGTGCGATCGATCTCGAGAGCGAGCCCGGCAGGGGCACGACGTTCCACGTCTACTTTCCGGCGGTGCACACCACGGTGCAGCGCGACACACCCGCCGAAGCTTCGGCGCGCGCGCCCAGCCACGCTCGCCACGTGCTTTTTCTCGACGACAGCGAGGCGCTGGTCTCGGCGATGGTGCGCAGCCTGTCGCGGCGAGGCTACCGGGTCAGCGGCTACAGCACGCCGGAAGGGGCGCTGGACGCGCTGCGCGGGCAGCCGCGCTCGTACGACGTGGTGGTGAGCGACTACATCATGCCCGGCATGACCGGACTCGACATCGCGCGCGAGGTGGCCGCGATCCGGCCCGACCTGCCGATGGTGCTCTTCTCCGGGCACATCGACGAAGAGCTCAGGCACAAGGCGCGCGAGCTCGGCGTGCGGCAGCTGCTCGGCAAGCTCGACGCGGCCGACGAGCTCACCGAAGCGATCGACCGGCTCACCGCGGCCGCACCGGGTCCGGACTTCGCGCGCTAGAGCCAGGGCATCAGCGAGGCGTGGATCACGTCGGGCACGCCCTGCCCGCCGACCGAACGGATCGCGAGGTCGACGTCCTTCAGCCCGAAACGGTGGGTCGTCACCTTCTCCAGCGGGAATCGCTTCGACGCGAGCTGGGCGAGCGCCAGCTCGCACGCCCGGTAGCTGTGGCCGCGCGCGCTCTTGATGGTGATGAACTTCACCGTCACGCGCTCGAGCGGGAAATTGGGGAACTCCTTCAGCTCGCCCTGCACGACGATGGTGCCGCCTTTGCGCTTCAGGCTTTCGATTCCCAGGAGAATCGGGATCGTGCCCGCGCCGGCCGTGCAGTCGAGCACCACGTCGACGCCCTTGCCGCCGGTGATCTGCTTGATGCGAGCCAAAGGGTCTTCGGCGTTCACGTCGATGACGTAGTCTGCGCCCAGCGCTTTCGCGGTCTCGAGCCTCGCTTTGTCTTTTGAAGTGCCTGTCACGATGATCAGCGAGGCTCCGGCCTGCTTGCAGATCACCGTCTGCGACAGCCCCTGCTGGCCCGGGCCCTGGATCAGCACGGTGGAGTTGTAGCCGACGCCGCCGTCGAAGAGCGACCACTCCACGCCGTTCGCCATCGGCGTGACCAGCCCGGCGAGCTCGGGCGTGACCCCGCTCGGCACGTGGTGCACGACCGCGTTCCACGGCAGGTAGACATACTGCGCGAACCCGCCCCAGAGATGCGGCGCGCGCTCCGCCGAGGTATAGCCGTAGCGGATGCCCTCGGGATTGGTGCGCCAGTCGGTGTTCTCGCAATGCCGGTACTGCCCCTGGTGGCACCACTCGCACTTCCCGCACATCACGTAGTGCTCGACGAAGACGAGGTCGCCTTCCTTGAAACCCTTGCGCCGCGTGAACTCGCGGCCGGCCTTCGCGATCACGCCGATGTTCTCGTGGCCCATGATCACCGGCGCGTTCGACGGCGGCGTCTTGTAGAGCTTCACGTCGGTGCCGCAGATTCCGGCCACCTCCATCTTCATGAGGGCGCTGTCAGCCGGGATCTCCGGCATCGGGAATTCGCGGATTTCGGTCTTGCCCGGCCCCGTGCGCACCGCCGCCAGTACTTTTTCCACCGTCGCAATCCTCCGATAATGGGCGCGAGTTTCTCATGCTTGCGCCCTTCAGTAAGGAGCCCGGCCGCCTCGAGGCTGCTTCGCGCCTGAAGGCGTGGACCCGCAGCCGCTTCGCGCTCGCCGCGGACACCACCATTCTCGTCTCGGAGATCGAAAGCGCCCAGGCCGGCTTCCCGCCCGTCTCCACGGTGGTCGCGTTCTGGACCGCGGAACGAAGGCACTACCACTGGCGCATCTTCAAGCCGCTCGGCGAGGTGCTCGAGGACGACCTGCCGCCCGCCTGGTACAAGGAGGCGCTGGAAGTCGATGCGCGAGTGCAGTGCGGCTGTTGCTAGTCGCTGGCGATCGCCAGGCCTTTGGCGATCTTGGTGAACCTGAGCTCGACGTGCTTGCCGCAGGCCTTGCCGAGCGCCTCGGTGAGCGCCGCGGTGTCCTCGACTTTCATGCCGAGGCACGCGTCGGACTGCGCGGCGTGCGCATCCCAGGCGACGTCGACCTTGGCTTTGCAGACCACGCTGCCCTTGTGATAGACGCGCAGCAGGTAGCGTCCGGTGAGCTCGGCCTCCACGCCGCCCGGAATCAGCGAACGGGCGAAGTAGGTTTCCTCGGACCGGGGAACGAGCACGCCGTTCTCCTGACCGACCGCAAAGTCGCCGCAAATGAAGCCGAATTCGCGCACCGCAGCCATACCCGCCACATTACTCGGCCGCCATACGGCGCGTTGAAAACTTCGGTCAGGAGGGCCGGGCGAAGCGTGACCGATGTCACGCCGCGAGCTTCACATTGCGATTGCGGAACATCCACCACACGGCGCACATGCCCGGGATCATGGGAAGGATCGCGGTATACAGCCCGGGGAAGTAGTACTTGCCCGTGACCGTCAGGTGGTGGTTGACCAAGCCCTTCATCTGGACGCCGTTGATCACCGCATCGATCGGCGCGGGATTGGCGGGCTCGAGCACCGGCGTGATGAGCGGAAATATGAAGTGGGTGAACTCGGCGATCCCGGGACCGATGAAGATGAACCAGGCGACGAACCCCGCGAGCGGCACGCGCAGCAGCAGGCCGATCGCGGTCAGGTAGTAGAGCACCGGCAGCGCGAACACGAAGATCTGCATGAAGCGCTCGTCGGGAAAGGCGATGCCGAAGAGCCGGCTCATCGCCGGGCCGAAGAGCGCCGAGTGCTCCTCGTACATGTGGATGTGGAGCGCAGCGGTCGTCAGCAGGAAGAGGACCGTGGTGGCGAGCGGCGTGATGGGGCGGCGCAGATTCGTGGCGCGCCAGCAGAAGAAGCCGACCAGGGCCGACGCGCCGACGATGACCGTGGGCGGGATGCCGACGTTTGTCTTCAGGGCGGTGACAAATACTGCGATAAGCGCAAGCGCAACGACCTGGTTCAGCGCCTGTGCCCGAGCGGAATACATATCCATGGCCGTCTCCTAGTGACCTGCCTTCGTCATGTCGACGGCGCGCGCCGGCCGCGGCGCGAGCCAGATGAGGAATGCCGCCGCCGCGCAGATGAGCGCGACCGTGAACATGATCTGGTTGGTCGCGAGCATCACGCTCTGGCTCGTGAGCAGGTTGTCGAGCGCCTGGCGCTGCTGGTCGGGGTTCATGCCCGAGGCGGCCAGGGTCGCCGCCGTCTGGCCGTAGCGATCGACGGAGCCGGCAAGGTCGGCGTGGAATTCGTTACCCGTGTTCTCCCACACGGTCTGCACCACCGAGGTGGCGAGCGCGCCGGACATCGTGCGCAGGAAGTTCTGCAGCCCCGCGGCCGCTGCCATCTCGTGCTCCTCGACGTTGCCGAGCGCGAGCGCGGTCACCGGCACGAAGAAGAACGGCAGCCCGATGCCCATGAAGATGAGCGGCGCCGAGATCTGCCAGTAGGTCGCGTCGGTGTTGAGGAAGCTGCGCGCGAGGGTCACCGCGCCGAGCCAGGCCAGGCCGAAGAACACGAGGCGCCGCGGGTCGGTCCGCGCCATCAGGACGCCGGCCGCGGGTGCGGCGAGCACCGCGAGGACGCCGCTCCAGCCGGTGACCAGCCCGGCCCAGGTGGCGGTATAGCCCATGAAGCTCTGCAGCCATAGCGGCGTGAGGACGTTCATGCCGAAGATCGCGCCGAAGCCCATCGCGATCGTGATCACCGCCGTACTGAAGCCGCGGTGGCGGAACACGCGCAGCTCGACGATCGGATGGCGCTCGGTCAGCTCCCAGATGAGGAAAGCGAGGAAGCCGATCACCGCGACGACGGCGAGGACGCAGATTTCCGTCGACTCGAACCAGTCGTGCTCCTTGCCGAGGTCCAGCATGAGCTGCAGCGCGCCGACGAACACAACGAGCAGCGCGATGCCGACCGTGTCGATAGGCGCCCGCACGAGCTCGGTCTCGTAGCGCTTGAGCATGCGCAGCGCGATCGGCGCGCACACGATCGCGATCGGCACGTTGATGAAGAAGATCACCGGCCAGGAGTAGGTGTCGCACAGCCAGCCGCCGAGGATCGGCCCGAGGACCGGCGCGACCAGCGTGGTCATCGCCCAGAGCGCCATCGCCGCCGGCGCCTTCTCCTTCGGGAAGATGCGCAGCAGCAGCATCTGCGACAAGGGCATCAGCACCCCGCCCGAGAGCCCCTGCATGATGCGGCCGAAGACCAGCATGGAGAGCGAGCCGGACAGGCCGCAAAGCGCCGAGAAGGCTCCGAACATGCCCATCGCCGTGGTGAACACGCGCACCGCGCCGAAGCGCCCAGCGAGCCAGCCGGTGAGCGGAACGATGATCGCCTCTGCCACGGAGTAGGATGTGATCACCCAGGTGCCCTGGCTCGAGCTGATGCCGAGCGCGCCCGAGATCGTCGGCACCGACACGTTGGCGATCGTCATGTCCAGCACGGCGATGAAATTCGCCGTCGCGAGCACGATCGCGGCCAGCCAGAGGACCGCGCCTTGCAGCGGCTGGGAATGCTCAGTTTGCATCGCTGCGGGTGTCGATCGTGGCGTTCATGGAGAGCCCGACCTGAAGCGGGCGCGCGGCAAGCTCGTCGGCGTCGAGGTGAATGCGCACCGGCACGCGCTGCACCACCTTGATCCAGTTGCCGGTGGCGTTCTGCGCCGGGATGGTCGCGAAGGTCGAGCCGGTGCCGCCGGAGAGCCCCGAAACCACGCCGTGGTACTTCACCTTCTTGCCGTACAGGTCCGAGTGCACCTCGACCCGCTGGCCGATGCGCACCTTGTCGAGCTGGCCTTCCTTGAAGTTCGCGTCGACGTGCACCTGCGAAAGCGGCACCACCGAGAGCAGCGCGGCGCCGGCCTGGACCTGCTGGCCGACCTGCACCGAGCGGCGCGCCACCACGCCGTCGACCGGCGCGCGGATCGCCGTGCGCTCCAGGTTGACCTTCGCCTGGTCGCGCTTGGCACGCGCGAGCGCCACTTCCGGGTTGGTCTGCTCGGTCGCGTTGGCGATCAGCACCGCGTTCGCCTCGCGCGAGCCGATCGCGGCGTTGTAATTGGCGCGCGCCTGGGTGACCTGCGCCTGCGCCGCGGTCATGTTCGCCACCGCGGTCTGGAAGGCATTGCGCGCCCGGGTCAGCTCGTCGCCCGAGACCGAGCCGGAGCTCGCCAGCGCCTCGCGACGCGAGAGATCGACCTGCGCGCGCTCGAAGTCGGCGGTGGCGGAGTCCAGCTGCGCCGCGGCGCGCTTCTCGTCCGATACGCGCGCGGCGATCTGCGCCGCGAGGCTCTGGTCGTTCGCCACGTAGCCTCGCACACGGCGCACGGCCCGGCCGAGCTCGGCTTCGGCCTGATCGAGCGCCAGCCTCGCATCGGTGTCGTCGAGCATCACGACGACGTCGCCCTGCTTGACGGCCTGGGTATCCGTGACGCGCACGTCGCTCACGATGCCGCCGATCGAAGGCGTGACCTGCGCCGTCTCGGCCGCGGTGTACGCGTTGTCGGTCGTGACGAAGCGCGATGCATGGCTGTACGAATAGATCCCGTAACCGAGCGCGCCCGTCACCACGACGGCGCCGAGAAGGATGAACAGACGCTTGCGGCGCAGCTTGTTGCGCGCATCCGCCTCGACTTGCGTGGCGGCCGCGATCACTTCCGGTTCCATGTTGGACATCTGCCCCTCCTAGAGATTGGGAATCGAGTAGCCGCCGCCGAGCGCCTTGACCAGCGCGACATCGAGGGCGAAAGACCGGGATTGCAGGTCGCTGAGGACGCGCATGCTGGAGAGCAGGCTGTCTTCGGCTGAGAGCACGTCGAGGTACGTCGCGAGCCCGCCTTGGTATCGATTGTTCTGGATGCGCCAGGCCTCGCGCGCCGCGTCCACCGACTCATCGGTGCGCGCGAGCTGCCCGCCGAGCGCTTTCTGGCTCAGCGTCGCGTCGGCCACTTCCTGGAGCGCCTGCACCAGAGTGCGCTCGTAGTTGGCGACGGCCTCGGCCTGGTCGGCTTCGGTGCTGCGCAGCTGGTTGCGCAGTCGGCCGCCGTCGAAGATCGGCAGCGAGATCGCCGGGCCCACGCTGCCGACGCCCGAATCGGCCTTGGCAAGGTTGCTTACGTTCAAGGATTGATAGCCGATGAAGGCGACGAGATTCACGTTCGGGTAGAACGAAGCACGCGCCTGGTCGATCCGCTTGTCGGCGGCCTCTGCACGCATGCGCGCCGAGGCGATGTCGGGACGCCGGCCGAGGAGCTCGGCGGGAATCCGCGCCGGCAGGGCGAAGGGCCGCGCAAGGTCGACCTGCGGGCGCGCGATTTCCAGGCCCCGGTCGGGCCCGGCGCCCATGAGCGCAGCGATGCGGTTTCTCTGCAGGCCGAGCTGCTCCTCGAGCGAGAGCACGTCGGCCTGCGCGGCGGCGCGGCGCGACTCCACCTGGCGCACGCTGCCCAGGGTCTCGAGGCCGTTCGTGTAGCGCTGGCGGAAGAGATCGGCGGTCTTGCTACGCACCTCTAGCGCTGCTGTCGCCGTGTCGAGCGCCGCGTACAAACGGGCGAGCTCGGCATAAGCCGACGCGATCGAAGTCGCGAGGACGAGGCGCGCCTGCGCGACGTCGGCTGCCGACGCATCGGTCTCCGAGGTTGCCGCGGCGATCGCCGCGCGGTTCTTGCCCCAGAAGTCGAGCTCCCAGGAGAAGTCGAGCGTCGCGCGCCCGTAGTCGTTCCAGCCTTCGGGAGTAGCAGCGCGCGGACTGAGGTAGTTGCGGCTCTGCTTCTGCTCGCTGATCGAGCCGTTCGCGCTCACCTGCGGCAGGGTGGCGGCTTCGGCGATGCCCGCCAGCGCCTGGGCGCGGCGAAGCCGCGCTTCGGCGACCGCGATGTTCGGAGCACCCGTCAGCGCCTCGGCGATCAGGCGGTCGAGCTGCGCATCGCCGTAGCCGCTCCACCAGCTGTCGGAAGGCCACCGGGCAGAGGTATCCGTAAAGGAGCGCTCGGTTGCGTAGTGGCCCGCGGGCTTGATCTGGCCGCGCGCGTCATCGGCGGGAAGCCCGGCGCAGCCGCTTACCAGAACGATCGAGAAGAGCGACACGGCGAAGCCGAGCGCGAGAAACGCGATGCGCTGCCAGAAGCGGAACTGGTCTTCGACTTGCGGGCTATGCAGCGACATCTCCGTTCCCCGTTGGTTCGTTTGTACAGTTACATGGTGGAGCAGCTTCGCAACGGGGCGATTACCCGGAAGCAGGCCCGGGTTTCACACGGAGGCGCTGAATTTCGTTTGAAACTTGCCCGCGACGAAGAAAGCAGGAGTGCCGTCGGAGATCTGTAGCAGGGGGCGCGGCCCGGGGTGATCCGGGCCGGGACTAGAGCTGATGCCGGAGGGAAAAGATCTGAATGTTCAGTTTTACTGGACCGTCCACCCACCATCCATACTGATGGACGCGCCCCGGATCTGATCGGCCGCGGGCGAGCACAGAAAGACCACCGCCGCGCCGATCTGCTCGGATGTTGCGAACTCGAGCGACGGTTGCTTTTCGGCAAGCAGCCTCGCTTTGGCTTCGTCGTTGGAAATGCCCGTGCGGGCGGCGGAGTCGTCGATCTGCTTCTGCACCAGCGGCGTCAACCCCCAGCCCGGACAGATCGCATTGCAGGTGATCGGCGAGCGCGCCGTCTCGAGCCCGACTACCTTCGTCAGGCCGACAAGTCCGTGCTTCGCCGCAACGTACGCTGCCTTGGTCGCCGACGCCACCAAGCCGTGCGCCGAAGCGATATTGATGATGCCGACGATCTCGAAATCCGGCTCGAGCAGCAGCCGATCGAGCACGCCCCATGTAAAGGCACCGTGCGAACCGCCTCCCTGCAGAGCAACCGCGATGCGCCGCGCTCGACGATCACTCATCGCATCCCCGACGGGCGAATTCATCCCGGAGCTGCCTGAGCCGGCCATCGGCATTTCCGGCGGCGGAATTTCCGCTCGCATACCGGACCGCCACTGCCACAGGAATGACGGCCTTCCACGCAGCTTGCTGTTGCTCGCGCGCCAGGCGCCGGGCGTCCTCGGCGCGCTCAATCTCGCCGTTGATCTCACTGCAACGGTCGATCGGGGAAGCCGGGGCTCCCGCCATGCTGGGTGTTCCGGAACAGCCCGCCAGCAGCGCGGCAGCCGAAAATACGACGATTGCGTTTCTTAGATGCGGTGACATTCCAGCCTCGTAGTTCTTGTCCAGACTGCATCCTGGACGAGGCTCGCTACGGGACGATTAGCCGGAGCGTCGTTCGCGTTTCGAACGCACGCGCCCGGTTACTTCTGCAATTGGGTGCTAGCGCACCGTCTCTACGGGGGAGCTGAAGACGTAGCCGACGCCGCGCTCGGTGACGATGAAGCGCGGGTGCGCGGGGTCGGCCTCGATCTTGCGCCGCAGGCGCAGGATTTGCACGTCGATGGAGCGGTCGTAGACCTCGGCGTTGTGCAGGCGCGAGAGGTCGAGAAGCTGCTCGCGCGCGAGGATGCGCTGGGGAGAAGAAAGGAAGGCAGCGAGCAGGCTGAACTCGCCCTTGGTCAGCTCCACGGTCTCGCCCTTCGGGCTTTTCAGCTTGCGCCGCCCGACGTTGAGCTCCCAGCCGCCGAAGCGGTAGGCGCGCACCTTGGAGATGGCGTCGGCCACGGTCGCCTGCGCGCGGGCGCGGCGAAGCAGCGCGCGGATGCGAGCGAGCAGCTCGCGCGGGCTGAAGGGCTTGGTGAGGTAGTCGTCGGCGCCGAGCTCCAGGCCCATCACGCGGTCGGCCTCCTCCGCGCGCCCGGTGAGCATGAGGATCGGGATGCCGGAGGCCTCGCGCAGCTTGCGGGCGATCTGCAGGCCGTCCTCGCCCTGCAGCCGCAGATCGAGCACCACGAGGTCGATCGCATGGTGCGCCATCGCCTCGGCGAGCTCGGCGCCGGTGGCGACCGCCGTGACGCGCAGGTCGTTCTGCGACAGGTATTCGGCGACGAGCCGGCGCACCTCGGGATCGTCGTCGAGCGCGAGTACGTGAGCGGTCGGTTCGGTCATGACACTCTCCCTGACACTCTCCCATGAGTATGCAGCGCCGCCGCGAGGCTGCGCGCAAGCTCGCGCTCGGCAAGGGGCTTCGCCAGCACCTCGGTCGCGCCGAGCTCGCGCGCGCGGGCCGAAAACGCGGGCGTGACGACCCCGCTCATGATGACGATCGGAATCTCGGGGCGCAGCTTGCGGATTTCCCGCACCAGGTCCGAGCCGGTGAGCTCGGGCATCGACTCGTCGGTCAGCACGGCGTGGAAGCGATCCGGGCAGGCGCGGAACGATTCGAGCGCCGCGGCGCTGGAAGCGAATCCCACCGGCTCGTAGCCGAGGCCCGCGACCATCTCCTCGCCCAGCCGCACCAGCATCTCCTCGTCGTCGACGATGAGGACGGTCTCGCCCGCGCCTTCGGGCACCGCCTCGGCCGCGGGCGCGGGCGCCGCCGCGGCGCTCGCAAGGGGCAGGAACACCGTGAAGATCGCGCCTTCGCCGGGACGGCCGTCGACCTCGATGCCGCCGCCGAGCTCGGTGACGATGCCGTGCACGAGGGAAAGGCCGAGCCCCGTGCCGACGCCGACGTCCTTGGTGGTGAAGAACGGATCGAAGATGCGCTCGAGGATCTTCGCCGGAATGCCGGCTCCGGTGTCGCGTACGACCAGGCGCACGTAGCGGCCCGCCGGCAGCGCGCTGGTCGCCGCCATCGAGCGGGTCTTGTCGACCACATCGAGCGACACCGCGAGCGTACCGCCCGCCTTCATCGCCTGTGCGCCGTTGGCGCACAGGTTCATCACGACCTGGTGGATCTGCGTCGCGTCGCCCATTACCGCGGCGTCGCCGGCGATCAGCGCCCGCACCAGCCGCACCTGCTTCGGCAGCGAGGCCGCCGCGAGGTCGAGCGCCTCGGCGACCACCGACTGCACGTGCACGGGCTTTCGCTCGCCGATGCCGCTGCGGCTGAAGGCGAGGATGCGCTCGACCAGCGATTTCGCGCGCAGGCCCGCGCTCACCACCGCGTCGACGTGGCGCCTGAGCGGCGTGCCTTCGCCGGCGCTCTTCTGCGCCATCTCGCCGTACCCGAGGATCGCGGCGAGGATGTTGTTGAAGTCGTGCGCGATGCCCCCGGCGAGGGTGCCGATCGCCTCCAGCTTCTTCGCCTGCAGGAGCTGGCCCTCGAGGTCCTTCTGCGCGCTGATGTCTTCCATCGATCCGGCCATCCGGTAGGGATGCCCGTCGGCGTCCCGCAGCGCCACGCCGCGTTGTCGGTACCAGTGCCAGTTCCCGGAGGGGTGCTTCATGCGGTAGTCCACGGCGTAGAACTTGGTCTTGCCGTGCAGGTGGTCCGACATCGCTGCGCGCAAGGTGTCCATGTCGTCCGGGTGAAAGGCGCTGAGCGCGATCCATTCGCGGCGCGGCCGCAGCGGCTCGCTCGGCTCGAGCCCCATGAACTCCTGCGCGCGCGCCGACACGAACATGGTGTCGGTCTTGAGGTCCCAGTCCCACAGGCCCTGGTTCGCGCCGGCGACCGCGAGCTGGTAGCGCTCCTCCGAGGCCCGCAGCGCCGCGGCAGCGCGCTTTTGGTCGGTGATGTCGCGCGCCATGCCGAGCGTGTGCGGCTTGCCGAGATGCCGGATCGGGACCGCACGCACGTCGAGCTCGATCGGCGTGCCGTCCTTGCGCCGCGAGCTGATATCGAAGTGCATCGACTCTCCCGCGATGACGCGAGCGTGGATGCTGCGCGAGAAATCGGGCCTGCCCGAAAAGCTCCAGGTGGTCGAGCCCACGATCTCCTCGCGGCCGTAGCCCGTCATCTGCACGAATGCCGGGTTCACGTCCACCACGCGGCAATCGGCGTCACGCACCACCAGCGCATCGGCCGCACCGTTGAACACCGCCTTGTACTGCTCCTCGCTCGCTCGCAACGCTTCCTCGGCGCGCTTCTGCGCGGTGATGTCGCGCGCCATGCCCAGGGCATGCGGCTCGCCGCGGTAGCGGATCGGCACCGCGCGCATTTCGATGTCCATGCGCCCGCCGTTCTTGTGCTGAGCCTGGATCTCGAAGCGCACCGACTCGCCGGCGATCACGCGGCGGTGCATCTCGGCCCCCAGCGCGCGCATCTCGGGGATGGCGAACACCCATTGGCTGCTGTTCACCACCTCCTCGCGCGTGTAGCCGCTGATCTGGAGGAAAGCCGGATTCACGTCAACCACGTTGGCGTCGGCGTCGCGCAGCACCAGCGCGTCGGCCGCGGCGTTGAAGATCGCGCGGTACTGCTCCTCGCTGTCGCGCAGAGCCTCCTCGATGCGCTTTTGCGGGTCGATGTCGCTCACCGACCCGGCGACCCGGACCGGACGACCATTGGCGTCCCGCACGCATTTGTTGCGATAGCGGATCCAGCGGTAGCGCCCGCCGCCGAAGTCGATGCGGTATTCGGCATCGCGCAACTCCGAGCGGCCTTCGAGCAGCCCGTCCAGGTCCTCGCGCACCCGCGGCGTATCGTCGGGGTGGTATTTGAGCAGCGCGCGCAGCTCCATGCGGGGGCGCACGGTTTCCGTCGAGTCGATGTTGAGGATCTCCATCGCCCGCTCCGAGGTGTACATGCGGTCGGTGGCGATATCCCAGTCCATGATGCCGTCGTTCGACCCGGCCACGGCGAGCGCGAAGCGCTCCTCGCTCTGGCGCAGCCCCTCCTCGGCGCGCCTGCGCGCGTCGATGTCGGCGATCGAGCCGGCCATGCGGTGCGGCTTCTCGCCCGCCTTGCGCACGCACATGCCGCGGATGCGCACCCAGCGCCAGCCGCCCGCGCCGTCGCGCACCCGGAACTCGCCCTCGTAGGCCGGAATTTCGCCGGCGAGATGCGCGCGGATGGCCTCGAGCCGCCGTGGCAGGTCCTCGGGATGCAGCTGGCGCGCGAGCCCCGCCTCCCACTCGTCGAGCGTGTGCACGTCCGGCCCCGCGGGCAGCCCGAGGATCTCGCGCGCGCGCACCGAGCCGAAGGCCTTTCCAGTGCGGTAGTCCCAGTCGAAGATGCCGTCGTCCGAGCCGGTCACCGCGAGGCCGAAGCGCTCCTGCTCGACCTCGAGCGACTCCCGTGCGCGCTGCAGGCGCGAGAGCTGGCGCGTGACGATGAAAAGGAGCAGCGCGGCGAGCGCGCTCAGCGCCAGCGTGCGCACGGCAGTGCCGATCGACTGCGCGCGCCAAGGCGCGAGCACCGCGGCCGCGTCGCGCGTGACGATCACCGCGAGCGGATAGTCTGGCACCAGCTTGAGCGAGGCGAAGCGCTCGACGCCGTCGATCGGGCTCTTCGCCCGGACCGGCGCGTGGCTGCCTGCGTTGTGGAGCGCGAGGATCTCGTCGAACTGCGCAAAGCGCTTGCCGAGCGCAGACTCGACATGCGGATGGCGGGCGATCAAGGTGCCGTTCTCGCGCATCAGGCTGATCGTGGTCGACGGATCGAGCCGCGCGTCGCGATAGAACTGCTCGAAATAGTCGACCCGGCCGCGCGCGCCCACGCCGCCGGCGAACTGGCCCGCCGGCGACTCGAGGCGGCGGGCGATGGGGAAGATCCAGAGGCTGTCGACCCGGCTTTGCAGCGCATCGTCGATGTAGAGGCCCTTGTCCTCGCCGGCGCTCAGGCGCCTGAAGATCGCGAGGCTCGAAATGTCCTGGACGGAAGCGGGTACCGGGTACACCTCGGAAAGGGCGCGCGGCGCACCCGACGGATGAACCAGAACCAGGCCGGAGATCTGGACCAGGCCGACCGCCTGGTCGCGCAGGTAGGTATGCAGCTCTATCGGGCTCATCGCGTCGAACGCGCCCTTACGGTGCTGCTGCACGAGGTGGCGCAGCACCACGTCGACCGCCTGCAGGCTGCGCGCGCTCTGCTCTGCGATGATCCGCGCCTGTGCGTCGAGGTCGCGCCCCGTGTTCGCGACCGTGGTGCGGTAGCTGTCGACGATGTCGTAGCCGGCGAGCGCGACGATGGCGGCGATGAACATGCCGCCGATCCACGGCACGGCGCGCGTCCAGCGCTTCATTCGAGCTGCGGCAGGAGCTTACGCAGCGCGCCGATCAGAGCCTCGCGGGCGAGCGGCTTCGGCAGCACCGCATGCACGCCGAGCGCCCGGGCGACGGCGCCGTTTGCCGTCACGCCGGCAAAGAAGTTCGACGACAGCGCGACCAGCGGCTTGCCGGGATGCCGGGCGGCGTGCTGCCCGAGGAGGCTCGCTCCCGCCTCCCTCGACAGCGGCAGATCGACGAGCACCAGGTCGGGGTCGTGGTCGACCACCTGGCAGCCCTCCTCGGCCAGCCACTCTTCGAGCAGGCCGCAGAGCGCCGGGTCGGCGTCCGCGATCAGGATGCGCGGGACTTCAGCTCCCGGCGTCATCGCTTCCGTCAAACGCCGGGCGCAGGGCGTCCAGCTCGTCGTCCAGCTCCTCCAGCGTCCATGCGTCGAATGCAGCGGCATCCCCGTCCCAGGCGGGGAGTATCGCATCGGCGGCAGGGCGGCGGTCTATTTGGGTTCTCATGTGCGGCCTCCTTTCCGCCATTGGACGTGGCGGGCCTTACCGCCCGATTTTCGGACCCGCGTCCCCGGTTTCAAATGAAACCCGACCCGGGTTAGGATTGCCGCATAGGAGGAATCGCCGATGACAGCAGAAGTGAGGACCAAGCCCCAGGTCGCGGTCATGAACGCAGTGCACGACCTTCCGGTGCTGGTCGCCCGCGACGAGGGCTATTTCAGGGACGAGGGGCTCGACCTCGAGTTCGTCACCACGCCCGGCATGGCGCAGGTAACCACCTCGCATTTCGTCAAGTTCGACTCGGTGTTCGACCGGCCGCTCGACTCGGTCTACAACGACGGCGGCATCGACCAGTACCGCATGTGCGAGTGGGGCATCATGAAGCGCGCGGTCGAGGCCGAGAGCCAGAATCTGCGCGGCCGCAAGATCGTGGCGCTGGGCGCCTCGATGTCGAAATTCGCCATCGTGGTGGCGAAGGACTCCAAGATCTACGAGCCCGAGATGCTGAAGGACAAGCCCATCGCGGTGACGCCGAACAACGGCTCGGACTTCACCACGCTCAAGATGATCGAGGGCTTCCTCGAGCCGCAGCATGTGAAGCGCACCAACGCCGGCTCGATGCTGAAGCGGCTGGAGGCGGTGCGCGACGGCAAGGTGGCGGCGGCGAGCCTGATGGAGCCGTGGATCAGCGTGGCGCAGAAGTGGGGCCTGCGCATCCTGATCGAGTCGCATTCGACGCGCGCCGAGGCCGCGGGCGAGGACCTCGACGGCAGGATGCTGAGAAAGATGTTCAACGCCCAGGCGCGCGCGGTCGAGGCGATCGAGAAGAACCCGCAGAAATACGCCCACTATCTCTCGCGCGAGACCGGCGGGCTCCTCAGGCCCGACGAGCTGCAGACCTGGCGCCTGCTGCACGCCGCACCGCAGCCCTATACGCGCGAGCGCTTCGACGATACGTACCGGTGGACGGTGAAGTGGAACATGACCGTCCCGAACGCGACCTACGAGAACACCGTCGACAACCGCGCCTGGGAATAGGGGAAGCGCATGGCTGCCAACCTGAAGAAAGTCAAGGCTTCGATGATGAACGCGATCCACGACCTGCCGCTGCTCGTGGCGCGAGACGAGGGCTTTTTCCGCGACCAGGGGCTCGACGTGGAGATCGTGCGCACGCCCGGCTCGGGCCAGAGCGACTCCGACCACCAGGCGCTGCGCTCGAATATCTTCGAGCGCACCATGGAGGCGCTCTACGACCAGGGGGCGTGCGACCAGTTCCGCATGTGCGAGTGGGGCGTGATGAAGCGCGCGGTCGAGTCGCAGGGCCAGGCCGGCCACCGTCCCGCCAAGATCGTCGCCCTGGGCTCGGCGATGTCGAGCTTCGCGCTCGTCGCCGACCCGAAATCGGGCATCTTCGAGCCCGAGCAGCTGAAGGGCAAGCCGATCGGCGTGAGCCCCTTCAACGGTTCGCACTTCACGACGCTCAAGCTCCTCGAGGGCTTCCTCAAGCGCGAGCAGATCAAGACCACCTTCGCCGGCACCATGCGCGAGCGCATCGACGCTTTGCGGCGCGGCGAGGTCGCCGCCGTCAGCCTGATGGAGCCCTGGATCAGCTACGCCGAGAAGCTCGGCCTGCGCGTGATCATGGAGTCGCACTCCACGCGCAGCGAAGCCGCGGGCGAGGAGCTCGACGGCGCGACGCTGCGCAAGATGTTCGACGCGGAGGCCGAGGCCGCGAAGGCGATCGAGAAGGACCCGTCGAAGCACGCGCGCTACCTGGTCGAAGAAGCCGGCGGCATGATCGAGCTGAAGGAGCTCAAGCTCGCCCGCATCCTCAACGCCGCGCCCGAGCCCTACACTCGCGAGCGCTTCCAGCACACCTACGAATGGACCCGCGACTGGGGCCTGGTTCCGCCCGGCGCGACCTACGAGAACACCGTCGACAACCGCGCCTGGCAGTAAGGGAGATCCAGATGTCCGTCACCGTCGGCGCAAACCGACAGAGCGTAGTGCACAAGTCGAGTTATCAGGGATCGAGCGTCGCGGCATTTCCGGACGTCTGCAAGACACCGTCGCCGGGAGGCCCGGTTCCGATTCCCTACCCGAATCTAGGTAATCCCGGCCAGCAACAAGCCGGGGGCTCCAAAGCTACGGCGGGCAAGACTTTGGCGACTGGCGGCACCTTATCGAGTAGCAGGGGGAATGAGCCAGGAACCCTCAAGGAAGTAGTGAGCATGAGCACGGGCGACAAGATGGCCCGCAGTCAGTTCCTGCGGAATCAAATGCACGGCTTGCATGGACAGCTCTGGAGCCTTCCCGGCGGCAATCCAAATCAGTGGCACAAGCTGCTCGACCAGTACGTAATCCTCACGGCAGAGCTCTACAAGACGCTCTCGGAGTAAATCAGCGGCACAGCGCAAGACCTGGACGCTCCTGGGCGCTGACGGAAGGCCGCACGCGAGCCCGCGGCGGGGGACGCTTGGGGGCCACCGCGGCACGCGGATCTTTGGGCGCCTGGACTGTCCTGCCGCGCTGCGCGCTATCGCGCGCGGCGGCTATGTCATGCAGCGCGTGTTTTTCCTCGACGAGCGCACGGCGCGCGCGGCGGGCTACCGGCCGTGCGCGATCTGCATGCCGGAGAAATATCGGGCATGGAAAATCCGCGCCGTTCGCAAGAACCGGAGTGCGCGGCGGGCGCGAAGCAAATAGAGTCGCGGCATGGACCGACAAATTCTGTTTTCCACCGGCGAAAGCGTTCTCGGCGCCGTGTTGGTCGCGCGCAGCGACCTCGGCGTGTGCGCCATCCTGCTCGGAGACGACCCATCCGAGCTGGAGCGCGATCTGCGGCAGCGGTTTCCGCACGATGACGTGCAGGATGCGTACGTCGGACTCGAGCCCCTGCTTTCGGAAGTAACGCGCTTCCTGGCCGCGCCTCACACCGGCCTGCGGCTGCCGCTCGACCTGCACGGGTCGGAGCTGGAACAGCGCGTGTGGAACGCGCTGCGCGAGATCCCGCCGGGAACCACCGAGACCTACTCCGACGTGGCGCGGCGCCTTGGCGGCGCGGCGAACGCAAAGGAGGTAGGCGAGGCGTGCGCGGCGAACCCGCTCGCGGTCGCGGTTCCCTGCCACCGGGTGCTGCGCAAGGACGGCAGCCTGGGCGGCTACCGCTGGGGCCTGCGGCGCAAGCGCGCGCTGCTCGAGCGCGAACGGGCGGCTTGATCGCGATCGACTGGGACCGCGTCGGCGCCGAGCTCGACGCCCGCGGCAGCGCGGTGATCGGCCAGCTCGTCTCGGAAGCGGACTGCGACGCGCTCGCCGCCCTGTACGCATCCGACGCGCATTTCCGCAGCCGCGTGGTGATGGCGCGGCACGGTTTCGGCCGCGGCGAGTACAAGTATTTCCGCTATCCGCTGCCGCCCCTCGTGGCCCGGATTCGGGCGGCGCTATACGGCCCGCTTGCCGGCATCGCCAACCGCTGGAACGCCGCGCTCGGCACCGATACGCGCTATCCCGGCGAGCACTCGGCGTTCATCCGGCGCTGCCACCGCGCCGGGCAACGCCGGCCAACACCCCTGCTCCTGCAATACGGCGCGGACGACTACAACTGCCTGCACCAGGATCTGTACGGCGAGCACGTGTTTCCGCTCCAGCTCACGATCCTCCTCTCCGCGCCGGGGCGCGACTTCACCGGCGGCGAGTTCGTCCTCACGGAGCAGCGTCCGCGCATGCAGTCGCGCGCCGAAGTCGTGCCGATGGTGAAGGCGGACGCGGTGGTGTTCGCGGTCAACGAGCGGCCGGTGCGCGGCGCGCGCGGCGTCTATCGCGTCAAGCTGCGCCACGGCGTGAGCCGCGTGCGCTCAGGGCGCCGGCACACCGCCGGCATCATCTTTCACGACGCCGCATGAACCGCGCCGCCATCAGGACGACGGCGCAAAGCAAGAGCACCTTCGCGAGCAGCGCGCCGCCGCCGAGCATGACCAGCGCCACTGCGCCTAGCGCGACGCAGAGCGCCGCCCACGCCGGCAGCCAAAGCACCATGCAAGCGGTGAGCGCGAGGCCGAAGAGCGCCGCGAGGATTGCCGAGAGGGAGACCATGCGGGTTGGCCTCCATGGTCGCGCTGCGTCGTTACGGTTCGAGCGCCGCGAGGCGGGCGGCGCCATAGCCCATCCGGGTAAATCGGGGCGGCACGCCTCCGTACCCTCGTACTGTCCCCAATTGACATCCGTGTAGTGCAAGGCGCAACCTGCCGCCGTCGGATTCACCTTTCGGGGGGAAGGTTTGTCGGACGTGCATGTGCGCACGCTGATGCGTGCCGCGGAGATTGCCGGAGGCGAGCAGGAGCTGGCCTTCAGGTTGAAGGTGACGCCTAGCCACTTGTCGCTCTGGATGGGCGGGCTCGAGCCCTGCCCCAGCCACATTTTCCTCAAAGCCGTCGACCTGGTGCTCGAAACCGACCTCACCGAGCACGGCCGCGCGCCCTAGCCCACGCCCTCCAGAAACTCGAGCACCCGCGCGGGGGCGCTCGCCTCGGTCTGCTGCTCGGGCGCCACGTCCCAGTACTGCGCGCCCGGCAGGCATTCCTCGAGATAGCGCGCCGCCGAGGTGGCATGCGAGGCGTCCTTGCCCGGGATGACGAGCACCGGGATATCGAGGCGCATCAGGTCCTCGGGCTCGGCGCCGGGCGCCGTGTCGCGGTCGTAGAGCGCGCGGCTGGTGTCGGACACGATCCCCATGTACTTCTGCCGGTCGAGCGCGGCGAAAGCCTCGGCGAAGGCCGGGTCGCGCCGCAGCACGGAAGCCCACGGGCCGCCGCGCGGGTCCTCGCCGAACGTCTTGCCGCTCGAGGCGGCGAGCGCGGACACGTCGGCGAGGCTGTGGCGCTCCGCGTAGTCGATGTGGTTGGCGAAGCGCTGATGGTTGTTGATGCGGTACTTCGCTCCGCCCACGGGCCAGTAAAGCACCATGCTCTCGACCATCTCCGGGTGTTCGACCGCGAACGCCACCACCGGGCACACGCCCATGCAGGCGCCCATGAGATGCGCGCGCGCGATGCCGAGGTGCTCGAGCAATCCCTTGCCCTGCGCGACGTAGCGCTGCCAGGTGAGCACCTCGACCCGGCCGCCCGACTGCCCGGTTTCGCGCCGGTCGAACACGATGCAGCGGTACTTCTTCGGCAGGTGCTCGAGCAGCCTGATGCGCGCGTACACGCCCTGGGTGCTCCACTTCTCCACGGTGCCGTCGAATCCGCCGGGCGAGTACATGAGGAGAGGCGGCCCGTCGCCGAACACCTCGTAGCGCGTGGCGATGCCGTCGATCAGCGCGCTAGACAGGAGGCTGTCCTTTCAGGTGGCGCGCCGCGCGCACGTCCTCCGCGTACGCCGTGATCGCCTCGAGGCTCACTCGGGCGACATTGGCATAGCTCTCCGTCTTGGAATCGAGCTGCGAGGCGGCGTAGCCGATCGCCGCGTGCGCCATGCGCATGCGGCCGTCGAGCCACGGGCCGCCGCCGAGGCCGCCGAGGACCGGGATCGACACCGCGCGCACCACCGCGGAACCGGCATCAGGACCGGAATGGCGGAAGTCGAGCAGCGCCGCGCCGGCCTGTTCCAGGCTCTTGGCCTCTTCAACCAGTTCGGAGGTATTGCGGCCTCCATGGAACTCCGCGAAGACCGCGACTCCGGCGTCGGCGAGCGACTTGACGACGGAGGCGGAGGCTTCGACCTTGATCAGCTGCGCGCCGCCCTCCTCGACCAGCCGGCGCGCATTCTGCGCCGTGGCGAAGCGCGGCGGCAGGTCGCAGGAGAGGAGCGCATGCTTCACGCCGCGGCGCACCGCCTTGCACACCACGAGCATCTCCTCGAGCGTGATCTCGCCTTCCTTCTCACCCCAGAGGTTGACCCCGACCGAGTCGCCGACCGAGACCAGCTCGACGCCGGCGCGGTCGACGATCTGGGCCATCTGGTAGTCCCAGACCACCACGCCGACGATCTTCTTGCCTGCGCGCTTCATGCCGCGCAGCGCCGCCAGGTCCATCAGACCTTGTAGCCCTTTTCGCGCAGCGCCTTGTCGACCCAGCTGCGATCGACCGTGCCGGCCGTGATCTGCTTCATCGCGGCGGTCTCCTTCTCGAGGATCGCCTTAGCCGAGGCAAGGATGCGCTCGGCCTGCTCCTGCGGCACGGCCACGAGGCCGTCGGCATCGCCCACGATGATGTCGCCCGGCATCACCGCGATGCCCGCGATCGAGATCGGCACGTTGATCTCGCCGGGCCCGTTCTTGTAGGGCCCGCGGTGCGTGACCGCGCACGCGAACACCGGGTAGTCGCCGGCGCCGATCTCGGCCGAGTCGCGGATCGCGCCCCAGATGACGATGCCCGCGACGCCGCGCTGGCGCGCGCGCGACATCATCAGCTCGCCGATGATGGCGTGGTCGCCGAAGCCGCCGGCGTCGACCACGATCACGTCGCCCGGCTTCGCCGTGTCGAGTGCCCGGTGCACCAGCAGGTTGTCGCCAGGCGCGGTCTTCACCGTGAACGCCGGTCCGGCGAGCTTTCCGGCCTTGTGCATCGGGCGAAGCTGCGGCCCGCTCGCATAGAGACGCTCCATGCTGTCGGAAATGTGCGGCGTGACCATCTTGCCGAGCTCCGCGACCAGGCGCGGCTCGGGCCGCCGGGGAATGTCCAGGATGCGCATGGCAGCGCTCATCGTTGCTCCTTCCGTTTCTTCAGCAATTTGTCGAGCCTCGGATAGACCCGCCGCGCGTTGCCCTCGAAGACCTTGTAGCGATCCTGCTCGCTCAGGTCCTTGAGCTGGTCGACGTAGCGCTTGGTGTCGTCGTAGTAGTGGCCGGTGGCCGGGTCGATGCCCTTCACGGCGCCGACCATCTCCGAGGCGAAGAGGATGTTGTCGACCGGGATCACCTTGGCGAGGAGCTCGATTCCGGGCAGGTGGTAGACGCAGGTGTCGAAGAACACGTTCTTCATGACGTGCTCGGAGAGCGGCGGCCGGCCCATGTCCTGCGCGAGCCCGCGGTACCTTCCCCAGTGGTACGGCGCCGCGCCGCCGCCATGCGGGATCACGAAGCGCAGCGTCGGGAAATCCTTGAAGAGATTGCCCTGGATGAGCTGCATGAAGGCGGTGGTGTCGCCGTTGATGTAGTGCGCGCCGGTGTGGTGGAAGTTCGGGTTGCAGGAGGAGGACACGTGGATCATCGCCGGCAAGTCGAGCTCGCACAGCTTCTCGTAGATCGGGTACCAGTGCCGGTCGATGAGCGGCGGATCGGTCCACATGCCACCCGAGGGATCGGGGTTCAGGTTCACGCCGACGAAGCCGAGCTCGTTCACGAGGCGCTCGAGCTCGGGGATGCAGTTCTTCGGCGACACGCCCGGGAACTGCGGCAGCTGGCCGACGGCGACGAAATTGTCGGGCAGCAGCCGGCAGATGCGGTGGATGAGGTCGTTGCAGATGCGCGACCACTCGATGCTGATTTTCTCCGTGCCGACGTGGTGCGCCATGCCGCCCGCGCGCGGCGAGAACAGCGTCAGGTCGCCGCCGCGCTCGGTCTGGAACTTGAGCTGCGGCTGCACGCTCTTCACCAGCGTCTCGTCGCTGATGCCGAGGTCGGTGGAGGAAGGCTTGCGCGCGGAGTCGGCGAGGCCCGCGAGCTGCTTGTCGCGGAACGCGTGCAGCGCCGGCGGCTCGGTGGTGTAGTGCCCGTGGATGTCAATGATCATTGCCGAGCCTTGTCGCCTTCCATTGCGCAGGTTGGGAACCCTTCGTCTCGCCGCTCATCGCATTGCCGTTGACGCGCCCGACGTACTGCGTGTCGCCGACAGTGAAGCTGATCTCCTCGCCCTTCACGCGGGCGTCGCTGATCGGGGTCTTGTTCAGGGTGCCGGAAAGCATCTGGAAGTTCTGCTCGAAGCGCAGCGTGCCCTGCCCCAGGCGCCAGCTGCCGCCGACCCTGGCCGGCGCGTAATAGAGGTGCGACGTGCACCAGTTGCCGCAGTCGCCGCTCGCCTGCTCGGTGGCGTCGGGCGCCCACTCCGGGATCGGAAAGCCGTTCATCACCAGGCGCGTGCCGGGCTTGAGCTGGCTCTGGAACTTCGGCGTGAGGCGGCGCAGGTTGTCCGGCAGGAGGAAGAGGGCGAGCACCGTAGCCTGCGAGATGTCGGCCTCGAACATGTCGCCCTGGACGAAGCGCGCTTTGTCGCCGACCCCTTCCTTGGCGGCGTTGCGCCTCGAGAGCGCCACCATCTCGGGGTTGTACTCGACCCCGAGCGCCTTAGCGCCGCGCTTCGCAGCCATGATCACGTTGCGCCCGTCGCCCGAGCCGAGATCCATCACGTAGTCCTGGGGCGTGACCTGCGCCATGTCGAGCATCTTCTCGATCAGCGCGTACGGCGTGGGCACCCAGACCACGTCCTTGCCGGGCTGGCCCGACGACGGCTGGTAGGTCTCGCCGGCGCCGGTCTGGGCAGGGACGCCGCCGGATGCGAGCAGCGCAACGCAAAGCAGGAACACGCGAACCAAGGCAGCCTCCTCGTCGATCGGCGGGACGCGGTAATTATAATAAGTCGATGTTGCGCCGATCGACGATGCAGCGAGAGTGGCCCGCCGAGGGCGTCACCCGCGTCCCGTACTGGGTCTATCAGGACGAGGACCTCTACAAGGAGGAGCAGGATCGGATCTGGCGCGGCGCGGCCTGGAGCTACCTGTGCCTCGAGGCCGAGCTCCCCGAGCCGCAGAGCTTCGTCACCACCTTCGTCGGCGACATGCCAGTGGTGGTGACGCGCGACGCCAAGGGCGCGCTTCACGCCTGGGAGAACCGCTGCGCGCACCGCGGCGCGCTGGTGTGCATGCAGGCGCGCGGCAAGGCCGAGCGCTTCGCCTGCATCTACCACAACTGGGTCTACGACCACGAGGGCAACCTCGTCACGGTCGCGTTCCGCCGCGGCATCGCCGGCAAAGGCGGCCTGCCCGCCGACTCCAAACCGGAGACGCAGGCGCCGAAGAAGCTGCGGGTCGCTTCGCTTCACGGGCTGGTTTTCGGCACGCTTTCGGCCGGTGCTCCGTCGCTCGAAGACTACATCGGCCCGGACATCGTCCCGCGCATCCAGCGCGTGATGAAGAAGCCGCTGAAGGTGCTCGGCACGTACACCCAGGTGCTGCCGAACAACTGGAAGCTCTACATGGACAACGTGAAGGACACGTACCATGCGAGCCTGCTGCACCTCTTCTTCACGCGATTCCGCATCAACCGCCTGACCCAGAAGGGCGGCGTGTTCGTGTCGAAGGACGGCGCGCACCACTGCACCTATACCGAGATGGTGGAAGACACGGGCGATGCCTACGAGAAGGACGGCATGCGCTCGGCCGGTTCTTCAAGCAGTCAATTCCAGCTGGAGGCGCCCGAGTTGCTGGAGCAGGTCGACGAGCTCGGCGACCGGGTGTCGATCCAGATCCTTTCGCTTTTCCCGGGCTTCGTCCTGCATCAGATCAGGAACTCGCTCGCCGCGCGCCAGGTGGTGCCGAAGGGCGTCGACCGCACCGAGCTCCACTGGACGCTGTTCGGCTTCGTCGACGACGACGCTGCGATGCAGCGCCGGCGCATCCTGCAGGCGAACCTGGTCGGGCCGGCGGGGTACATCTCGATGGAGGACGGCGCCGCGACCGGCTTCGTGCAGCGCGGCGTGGCGGGATCCGCCGACCGCGCCTCGGTCATCGAGATGGGCGGCTCGACGATCGGCTCGGGCGACTCGCGCGTCACCGAGACCGCGGTACGGGGCCTCTGGCAGACCTGGCGCCGTTATATGGATTTGTAGATGGAGCCGCAGCTCCAGCTCGTGGTCGAGCATCTGCACGCCCGCTATGCCCACGCCCTCGACGAGGACCGGCTCGAGGACTGGCCGCAGTTCTTCACCGAGAACGGCACCTACCGCATCACCACCGCCGAGAACGAGGAGCGCGGGCTGCCGCTGCCGGTGCTCTATGCTGAAGGGCGGGCGATGCTGCGCGACCGCGTCGCGTCGCTGCGCCACGCCAACATCTACGAGCCGCAGCGCTACCGCCACCTGGTGTCGTCGGTGCTGGTCGAACGCACGGGCGAGCACGCCGCGAGCTCTCGCGCCAATTTCCTCGTGGTGCGCATCATGCAGAACGGCCAAAGCCTGCTCTTCGCGAGCGGGCGGTACATCGACCGCATTGCGCTCGCGCCCGAGCCGCGCTACGAGGAGCGGGTCGTCATCTGCGACAGCCGCGCCTTCGACACGCTGCTCGCGATCCCGCTCTAGGACGTTTCAGTCCCAGACTCGCCGCAGCGTGAGCGAAGTCTCGGTGCGGCGGTATTCGTTGAGCGGGGTATTGGAGTTGTGCGTGGTGTGCAGCACCTGCGGGCGAAGCACCCAGCCGTTCGCGAACTCCCATCCCACGCCGAGCACCGCGTCGTATTGCCGGTCGCGCCGCGTCACGCCGAAATCCGGATTCGGCGCCTGGTAGTCCGAATCGAGAATCGACAGGCGCACGTAGACCTCGGCGCGCTCCATCAGCCGGCGCTGCAGGCCCACGCTGCCGCCGAGAAGCCGCCGGTCGCCGTCGACGCGCCCGGCCACCGCCTGGTCGTTGCCGAGATAGAGCGACCCGCTCGCCGCGGTCAGCGTGGCGGGCTGGAGCAGATAGGTCACTCCGGCGCTCGCGGCATAGAGGTCCGAGCTGCTCGCGCTGGTCGCTTCCGTGCGGTAGCGGATGCGGTGCGCCTCGCCGCCGATGGCTACCCGCGTGCGCGAGCCGAAGCGACGGTTCCACTGCGCCACCAGCGACGCGGTATCGCGGTAGGGCGCATTGTCCAGGTCGTACGCGCTGAAGCGCCCGCTGTATTGCATGGAGCTCGTCTCGCCGAGCCGGTGGACCAGCGCGGCCTGGACCTCCGCTCCGCGCGAATCGAAGGTGTCGGCCTCGGAATACCAGCGCTGGCGCACGTCGGCGCTCGCCGTGAGCCCCACGTTGGCGCTCAACGCGTGCGTGTATTCCAGGCCGGCGCCGAGGCTCGCGAAATCGTCCGCCCTGGGCATCAGCGAGGCGTCGAGCGCGACCTCGTTGCCGAGTCCGGGCACGAACACCGAGCTCAGCGCCGCCGCGGCGTTGACGTTGCCGTCATGGCCGACGGTGACCTCGGCATAACCGCTCAGCACCGCGCCGCGGGCGGGCTGGGCTTCGCGCATGCGCGAGAGATACAGGCGGCTCAGCGTGGCGATCTCGGGCGGCGGCGCGCTAGACAGGATGACGTTGAATTCGCGCTCGGCGCGCTCGAAGTCGCGCAGGGCGTAGTACGCACGCGCCATCTCCAGCCGCGCGGCGAGGTGGCCGGGGTTCACGGTGAGCACGCGCTCGAAGACGAAGGTGGCGCGGTTCGCGCGCCCCGATTCGAGCGCCGCCACGCCGAGCATGTAGTCGAAATCCTGGCGTCCTGCGTACTGCCGCTCGAGCGGCGCGAGCAGCGCCCAGGCCTGCTCGGCCTCGCCGGAGCGCACCAGCTCCTCGGCCTGCGCGAGCAGCGCAGGGTCGAGCTCCTGGGCGACGGAGGGCCCGACGCGCACGGCAAGCGCAACGCACAGCGTGACCGCGGCGATCCAGCGCATCGGGGGGACTACCCGCTTTCTTGTTGTTGTGGCCGCCGTTCCGGTAGCGGCGTTTTCACGGGATTATTTCATGCACCCCGGAATTCACTCCGCCAAATAAATCACTTCACCTTGATCGGCGGGCTGAGCTTGGGCAGCGGCAGCGTGTCGACGCTCTTCGGACTGGGTACCACGCTCTTCTTGAGCGGCGTGTCGGTGATCGCCTGCGCGGGGAGCACCGGCGCGGCGGCGGCCGTGCTTACGGCGGCCGGAGCGTCCACGCTCTTCTGCAGCCGCCGTTCGTCGCTCGAGCTCGGGCCGCGCAGCTTAGGCCCGGTGTTGCCGCGGCTCAGCGCGGCGACTTGCATGAAATCCGGCGTGTGCTCGAGGCGCACGGGCGCGAGGTTGCCGCGCCTGCTCGCGAACGCGATTTCCCCGGGCGCCACCTCGATCCGTCCGGCGGGAGCCTGGATGTACGTCCCGCCCATTGTCACGCGGCTGAACGTGCCGGCCTCATTCGCGTAGGTCTCGTGGTCGGTGCCCCGGATGCCGATCACGTGCATTTCGTTCCTGAGCTGGTAGCTGTCCTTGTTCGTGTGGCCGATCGCCCCGGTAACGGAGCGCAGGCCGCCCTTCAGGAGGTCGATGATGGCGCGCTCGGTGCCGTCCTCGACCCCGTGGTAGCTGTACTTGGTCAGCTTGACGCTCGACTCGGCGCGCACCGCGACCAGCGCCTCGTCGCTCATGACGAGCTGCGCGTGCGAGCCGGCGGCGGAGCGGATCACGTCGCCCTCGAACACCGCGTCGCCCTTGGCGAGCGGCTTGGCGACGCCGTCGCCGCCGACGCGCTCGACCTGGCCGAACGCCCACAGGATGTGCCCCGCGGCCTCCTGCGACCAGCCCAGGCGCGGCATGGCCAGCAGGCAGCCCGCAATCACCGCCGCAGCAATCCGTTGCTTCGACATGTTTCCCCCCTTGGTGAGGGCAGTTATGTCACGGCGCAGCGGGGGTACAAATACTCCCACTACAATGGCGGCATGGCTTCGTGGATTATTCCCGCCCTGAAAGCGGTACTACCGCACGTCAAGACAATCTATGACACCGCGGCTCCGGTGTTCACCAAGAAGAAGGTCGAAGGCGCGCCCGAGCCGGCGCAGCTGCTGCAGCAGCAGATCGCCGAGCTGCAGTCCGCGGCGGCGCAGAACACCGCGCACGTAAAGGAGCTCGCCGCGCAGCTGCAAAGCACCGTCGCGGCGCTGCAGGAGGCCGCGCAGCTCGCCGAGCACCGCATGCGGCGCGTCACCATCCTCGCGTCAGTCGCGGGTGCGCTCTCGCTTTGCGCCCTGGCGGTGGCGGCGCTCGCGATCCTGCGCTAGCGCACCGGCGCCGTCGGGTCAGTTCGCGGCGAAGCAGTAAAAGTAGCCGTTCCCGCCGGTGCCGTTCAGCGCCTCGAGGCTGCAGCCGCGCGACGGATGCGACGAATTCCAGGACTTCGACGACGCGTCGTCGCGCAGCCCTTCGCGATCATGGTGGCCGACAAACGCCGACCCCTCGCCGCCGCTCGTCCAGTTCTTGCACGTCGTGTCGCCCTTGTCCGCCGGAAACGCCCGGCCGTCGGCCTGCGAGCCGGTGAGAATGTCGTGGTAGTTGGGCTTCAGGCGGCGGCTATTCACCTGCTCGCCCTTCGCCGTCAGCGCCGTATCGAAATTGATGTTCGGATTGCCATGCAGCTCTTCCACGTCCTTCGCCACCACCACGCCCTTCGCGTTTCGCCACGGTCCCTTGCCGATCCGATCGCGGGCATTGACCGACGCCTTCCCGTCCGCACCCGTAGTGCTGAGATACGCGCGCCACGTCTTCCCGCCCGCGTTCGCCTCCTTCGCGAGCGCCTGGCAACGCGCATCCGCCCCCGCCAGCCCTCCGAGATCCGCGCCCTTGCCGGGATTGGTCGCGAGAAAGAAAGTCATCCCGGACTCCTGCGCCTGCGCCGCACCGCCGATGGCCATTGCCGCAACGCACAGCGCGCCTAGAAGCTTGCGATTCATGGTGACGCTCCTCGATTGGATTGGGGACGCCGGTAAAACACCCCGCACCGCGCGAATAGTCCGCCTCGTTTTATCTTCTTCTCCGGTCACAAAGGAGGAAGTCGAGCCCAAACAACCGCTTGTCCCCAAAACGTCCGTACATCCCGGCCACCGCGGAGACAAGTGATTGATTCATTTGTCGACTCCGCGAACCCGCGCCATGATATCCGGCAATGTTTCGGACTATTCAACGTTAGAGCGCATGTCACGCACTCCGCTTATTCCACCGCACGAAGCCCCGCCCGTGGCCTGGGAGAGAGCCGACAGGTTCAACTGGAAGCTCGCGCTCCTTGGTGCCGCAGCTGGCGTTCTTGTCGGAATCATCGCTTTTCTGCTTGCGGCCCCACCGTGGTGGTGGTTCGCGATTGCAGTGGGGTTAGCAGTCGGGTTCATTAATTCCAAATCATTTAGGGCGCCGGTGTTATGGGGACGCAAGTAAGGGAACGCATGCGCTCTAACAGCGCGTTGGTGACCGACGCCTGCGCCGCGGCGCTGCGCGCCTTCTTCAGCGCGGCACAACGCGGACGTTAGGTTGCAACGTATGCATCCGCTCAGACTTTACGCGTACGCTGCCGTTGCCCTTGCACTCATAGCCACCGTCATTAGCGCGCAATTCCCCGGCTTTCTTAACGCTGTCATGGACGTATACGCTCTAGCGTTCGTGCCGTTGGTTATTGCAATCCTTATCAGCGGTAATGCGCACATGCCATCGGAGTTCGGTTTTTATATTGGCTTCTTTCTTGAGTGGCTCGTTGTCTCGCTCATCGTGGCGATCGTCTTTTGGCTCATGCAGCGCAAGCGAAGCCGTGTTGCAACCTAACAGCGCGTTGTTGGCCGACGCCTCAACCTCGCCGCTACGCGCTCAGCGCGGCGCGGCAAAACGCGGACGTTAGGTAGCACGTGGCCCTCACCGAGCTGGATTGGGAGCATATAGGTCGACTCATTCGGGAGGCGGCTGCTCGGGACCGCGGTTATGCCTCGTTCTTCGATTGGCCGGATCGAGATCAGAAAGAGGTTGGCGTGGTACTCAGCCTCTTTGAAAGCTTACTGGCGAAAGAGAATTTGCATTATTCGAAC
>Ga0207648_10000691_pt1 | contig 37799 bp, 37 predicted proteins | sample KBSMisM32_FD_184310 | JGI IMG/M metagenome (GOLD analysis project Ga0207648, IMG submission 184310) | Miscanthus rhizosphere microbial communities from Kellogg Biological Station, Michigan, USA - KBS Miscanthus M3-2 (SPAdes) (version 2) | ecosystem: Host-associated > Plants > Roots >... | reverse complement strand
CCTCGTGGCCGGCGCGTGGCTCGGCGGCACGCTCGACACCAGCGCCTCGGTGGTGGCCGCCGGCGCCCTGATCAGCGACGCGGCGATGAAGACCGGCGTCATCGTCAAGTTCTCGCAGAACGCGCTGATCGGCGTCGCCGCCTTCATCCTGGTGGTGTGGTGGGCCTACAAGGCCCGCGCGCAAGCCCGGAGTCAAGGCGGCGGAACGAAGACCGACGCCGGCATCATCTGGGAGCGCTTCCCGAAGTTCGTCCTCGGCTTCCTCGCCGCCTCGGTCCTGTTCTCGTTCTTCCTGCCCGCCGAAGCGGTGAACGGCACGCGCAGCGCGCTCACCGAGTTCCGCACCTGGTGGTTCGCGCTCGCCTTCGTGTCGATCGGCCTCGAGACGCGCTTCGTCGACCTCGCCACCATGGAGGGCGGCCGTCCTGCGCTCGCGTTCATCGCCGCGCAGCTCGTGAACGTGATCTGGACGCTGCTCCTCGCCTACCTCCTCTTTGGCGGCGTACTCTTCCCGCTACCAAATATCAGTTAGGGAATATCTGAGGAAGTCACCCCCGCGAGGCGGGGGCCGGAGTAGGATGGCCGCAAAGAATACCGAGGAGGTCCCGCGATGGCCAAGTACACCCTGAAGGTCAACGGCCGCAACCGCACGGTCGACGTCGAAGCCGATACGCCCCTGCTCTACGTGCTGCGCGAGAACCTCGCGCTGAAGGGGCCGCGCTTCGGCTGCGGCCTGGGCCAGTGCGGAGCATGCACGGTGCACCTCGACGGCCAGGCGGTGCGCTCGTGCATGCTGCCGGTTGCAGACGTCAAAGGCTCAGTCACCACGCTCGAGGGCCTGGGAACGAGCGCGAAGCCCTCGAAGCTGCAGCGTGCCTTCATCGACGAGCAGGCCGCGCAGTGCGGCTACTGCATCAACGGCATGGTCATGGCGGCCGCGGCGCTGCTGGCTACGAACAAGTTCCCGAGCGAAACCGAGATCCGCGAGGCGCTGGCGGGAAACCTGTGCCGCTGCGGCACCCATCAACGCATCGTCGCCGCGATCAAGCGCGCGGCGGTGGCCTAGGGGAGGTCTCTTTCATGGATATGAACCTTTCCTTGGACCGCAGGGAATTCCTCAAAGCGACTGGTGCACTGGTAGTCGGTTTCTCCATGTTCGGCCAGGCGGCGAACGCGCAGACGCTGCGCGCTCCGAAGTCGGTCGCCAAGGAAGCGGTGGACTCCTGGCTGACCATCAGCCCGGAAAACCGGATCACCGTGTACTGCGGCAAGGTCGACCTCGGCACCGGCAGCCGCACCGCGCTGGCGCAGCTCGCCGCCGAGGAGCTCGACGTCGCCTTCGAGCGCGTCGAGATGGTGATGGGCGATACCGCGACCACGCCCGACCAGTGGCTCACCGCGGCGAACTTGACGATCTTCCAGGGCGGCTCGGAGCTGCGGCGCGCGGCCGCGAGCGCGCGCCGTGCGCTCGTTGAGCGTGCGGCCGAGCGCCTTGCCGTTCCTTCCAGTGAACTCATTGTTGAAGACGGCGTGGTGCGGGTGAAGTCCAATCCCACGCAGGCGCTGCGCTACGGCGAGCTGATCGGCGACGGGCTCAACGTCGAGGTCGATCCGAAGATCGCGCTCAAGAAGAGCTCGGAATACCGCCTGATCGGGAAGTCGATCCGACGGGTCGACATTCCCGGCAAGGTCACGGGCGAGTTCACCTACATCCACGACGTGCGCGTGCCCGGGATGCTGCATGCCCGGGTGATCCGGTCCGATCTGAACGAAGCGCACATCGACGAGGTCGACCTCTCCGAAGCGCGGAAGGTGCACGGCTACGTCCAGACCGTGCGCAAGAAAAACTTCCTCGCCGTAGTCGCGCGCAGCGAATGGGCCGCGATCAAGGCGGCGCGGGCCGTGCGCGTGTACTGGCGGCCCGGCACTCCCCTTCCCGACCAGGGAGGCATGTTCGACTATTGGCGCAGGCTGCCGGTCGCGAAGGAGGAGGTCACCCAGACCGCGGGCGACGCGAAGAGCGCGCTCGAATCGAGCGCGCGGCGCGTGAAGGCGCGCTACGACTTCGCGGTACAGACGCACGCCACGATCGGCCCGTCCTGCGCAGTGGCCGACTTCAAGGACGGCAAGCTCACGGTGTGGACCTCGTCCCAGGCGACGCATTCCATGCAGCACGAGCTTTCCGCGATCACCGGTTTGCCGCGCGAGGCGATCCGCCTGGTGTTCGTCGAGGGCGCGGGCTGCTACGGCCGCAACGGCACCGAGGACGCCGCCGCCGACGCCGCGCTCATCAGCCAGACGATCGGCAAGCCGGTGCGCGTGCAATGGTCGCGCGCCGACGAGACCGCGCGCTCGCCCAAGAGCCCGCCGCGCAGCATGGACCTCGAGGCGGGGCTGGACCCGCAGGGCAACGTGCTGGCGTGGAACGCCGACTTCTACATCGCGCTCAACCACATCGTCGCGTTCAAACCTCTCGACTTCCCGCTGCTCGCGGCGATGGAGTCCGGCCTGCCGCGACCGGGCAACTGGGTCGGATTCCTGTTCCAGAACTCGGGCCAGCCCTATCAGTTCCCCAACATCCGCGTGAATACCAAGCACATCAGCGAGACCTTCTTCCGCTCGTCGCACCTGCGCAGCCCGGGCAGGATCGAAAACAGCTTCGCCAACGAGTCGTTCATGGACGAGCTCGCGGCGGCGGCCAAGGCCGATCCGGCCGAGTTCCGCCTGCGCTACCTCAAGGACGATCGGGCGATCGATGTCCTCCAGGCGGCGATGAAGCTCGCCGGCTGGCAGGCGCGGCCGGGACCGAATCCCAATGCCGGAGGCGGCGACGTCGTCACCGGCCGCGGCATTTCGTATCTGCGCTACAACAACGCGATCACTTACGTCGCCGCGGTAGCCGAGGTCGAGGTCGACAAGCGCTCGGGCGCGATCCGCGTCACGCGGGTGTGCGCGAGCCACGACTGCGGCGAGATGGTGAACCCCGACGGCGTGGCGAACCAGGTCCAGGGCGGAGTGCTGCAGACCGTGAGCCGCACGCTCAAGGAAAGCGTGCGCTGGACCGGCGACCGGGTGACGAGCGTCGACTGGGCCACCTACCCCATCATGACCATGACCGAGGCGCCCAAGGTGGAGGTCGCGCTCATCGATCGTCCGGGAACGACCGCCTGGGGCGCCGGCGAGCCGATGGCTTGCGCCATTCCGGCGGCGATCGGCAACGCGGTGTTCGATGCTACCGGAGCCCGGTTGCGCTCTGTGCCGTTCACTGCGGATAAGATGAAAGCCGCTCTCGAGCAAAGTCGTACGCGCACATAACGAAGGGAGATCTCCATGCCACCCGTATGCAGTGGCTCAACGCTGATGTGCACGATGGGCGCGGCGACGAGCTCGTTAAATGTACGCATGCCCGACCCGGCTGGGAAGCTGACCGCGAACATCCTCGACTATCTGCCCATTCAGAACATCCTTCCGTTCGGGATGTGCAGGAGCACGGTGAATCCGTCCGTGGCCAGCGCCACGGCCGCGGCCCGCGGCGCGCCCCAGATGATGCCCTGCATTCCTGTAATTCCTGGCGCCTGGGTGCCCGGCGACCCGATGACACTTGTCCGGAATGCCCCGGCGGTCAGTGCAGGATCGAAATTAACGTGCGCATACGCCGGGGTCATCTCGATCGTCAGTCCAAAGACCTGATCCCGCCTTCCTGCCGGACAATGGAGGCAAGGAGACTGTCATGAAGCTCATTGCGTCCATCACGGCGGCCTTTTGCTTCATCGCTCAGATAGGGCATGCGCAGGACCCGGCCGCCACGTTCCCGTCCAGGCCGGTTCGCATCTTCGGCCAGGGTATGGGCAGCACCGCCGACTACCTTTCGCGCTATCTCGCGCAGCGCCTGCAGGAGCGCTGGGGCCAGCCGGTGATCGTCGACAGCCGCTCGGGCGCGGGCGGCACGATCTCCACGGACGTGGTGGCGAAGTCGCCGCCCGACGGCTACAACCTGGTGATGGGGCACGCGGGCCCGTTCGTGAGCGCCGTGTCGCTCTACGCGAAGACCCTGCCCTACGATCCGCTCAAGGACTTCGCGCCGGTCTCGATGGTCGCGACCGGCGTTACGGTGCTGGTGGTGCATCCGTCGGTGCCGGTCTCGAGCGCGAAGGAGTTCATCGCCTACGTGAAGCAGAAGGGCGAGATCCCGTACGCCTCGGCCGGCAACGGCACGATCAGTCACCTCACCGGCGAGCTCCTCAAGAAGGTCGCCGGGATCGAGATGCAGCACATTCCCTACAAGAGCGCGGGCAATGCGCTGACGGCGCTGCTCTCGGGCGAAGTGCCGGTCTCGTTCCTGTCGCCGCTCACCGCACACGCGCAGCTCAAGTCCGGGAAGGTGCGCGCCCTCGCCGTGTCGAGCACCACGCGCTTCCCCGGTGCACCGGACATTCCGAGCGCGACGGAGGCCGGCATCCCGGGCATGGACGCGAAGCTCTGGTTCGGCCTGTTTGCGCCCGCCAATACGCCCAGGCCGGTCGTCGCGAAGCTCAATCGCGAGATCGGCGCGATCCTCGGCGCGCCCGAGACGCAGGAAACCTTTCTCAAGCAGGGCGTCGCTTCAACGCCGTCGACGCCGGAAGAGCTCGCCGACTGGGTGCGCGCCGAGCTCGCGCGCTGGACCCCGATCATCCAGGCCGCCGGGATCAAGGCCGACTAATGAAGTCCCGCAGGCTGGGCGCGCACGGGCCCACGGTGTCGGCGATCGGCCTCGGCGCGGGCAGCGCCACCACGAACTTCGGCGACCGCGACGGCGAGGTGCAGATCGAGACCATGCAGCGCGCGCTCGACCTCGGCGTCACGTTCTTCGACACCGCGGACCGCTACATGAAGGGGCGCCACGAGCACCTGCTGGGGCGCGCGCTGAAGGGCCGCCGCGACCAGGTGATCCTCGCTTCCAAATTCGGCAACTTCGACCTGCCCGGCGGGCGCAAGGGCTACAACGGCAAGCCGGAATACGTGCCGCAGGCCTGCGAGGCAAGCCTCAAGAACCTCGGCGTCGATTGCATCGACCTCTACTACCTGCACCGCATCGATCCCGAGGTGCCGATCGAGGACACCGTAGGCGCGATGGCGAAGCTCGTGCGCGAAGGCAAGGTGCGGTGGCTGGGACTCTCGGAGGCGGGACCCCGCTCGCTCGAGCGCGCTTGCAAGGTGCATCCGATCACCGCGCTCCAGACCGAGTACTCGCTGTGGGCGCGCGACGTCGAGGACGAAATCCTGCCCGCCTGCCGGCGCCTCGGCATCGGCTTCGTGCCCTACGCGCCGCTCGGCCGCGGGCTGCTCACCGGCAACGTGCGCTCGCTCGACGATATCGCTCCGCACGACCTGCGGCGCCTGCAGCCGCGCTTCCAGCCCGGCAACCTCGAGCGCAACCTCGAGCTCCTCAAGCCGCTCGACGCGATCGCCGCGGCGCACGGCGCGACCAAGGCGCAGATCGCGCTCGCGTGGCTCCTGGCGCAAGGCGAAGACGTCGTTCCGATTCCCGGAACGAAGCAGCAGAAATGGCTGGAGCAGAACGTCGCCGCCGTTTCGCTTTCCCTGAGTGAACGGGAATTGGGCGTTCTTGCCGACACCTTCAAGCCCGGCACGCGCGCGGGCGAGCGCTACACCCCCGGATACTTCACGACCCTCGGAGCCTGAACGACATGAAAGATCCTCGCGTCGAAGCTGCAATTTCGCACTGGGCGCCGCGCTTCGTCGTCAACGGCGTACCGCTCTCCGACTTTCAGGAAGTGACCGGGAGCTGCGAGCGCTGGGAGGACTGGTGCCGGCTCTGGTCCGAGCGCGCCGCGATCCACGAGGAGCTGGGTGCAACCGCTCTTTCTCAAAAGAACACATTGACAGCGGCAGGGCACTACACGCGGGCCGCCGTCTGCTACCACTTTGGCAAGTTCCTGTTCGTGATCGACGTCGCGCAGATGAAGCAGGCCCACATGAAGGCGGTCGAGTGCCGCAACCGGGCGCTGCCGCACCTAACGCCGCCCGGCGAGCGCGTGGCGATTCCCTACGAAGGGAAGCACCTCTACGGCAATCTGCGCAGGCCGGCAGGCAGTGCGAGAGCGCCTATCGTGGTGATGTGCATGGGGCTCGACTCGGCGAAGGAGGAGATGCACGACTACGAGGAGCGCTTCCTCGCGCGCGGGCTCGCCACGCTCGCCTTCGACGGCCCGGGCCAGGGCGAGGCCGAGTACGACTTCGCCATCTGTCCCGAATACGAGAAGCCCGTGAAGGCGGTGTTCGACTGGCTCGAGACGCGGCGCGACGTCGACCCGAAGCGCGCCGGGATCTGGGGCGTATCGCTCGGCGGCTATTACGCGCCGCGCGCCGCGGCGTTCGAACGCCGCGTCAAGGCTTGCGTGGCCCTCTCGGGTCCCTATGCGCGCTCGGACAGCTTCGAGGGCCGGCCGTCGATCAACGTGGAGACCTTCCGCGTGCGCTCGAAGAGCGCCACGCTCGAGGAGGCGGGCAAGGTGGCGCTGCGCATGTCGCTCAAGGGCGTGGCGCGGAACATCACCTGTCCGATCTACATCGTCGCCGGCACCCGCGACCGCCTCACGCCGCACACCGAGGCCGAGAAGCTCGCCGCCGAGGTCTCGGGTCCGTGCGTGCTGTCGGTGATCGAGGGCGGCAACCACGTGGTGAACAACCTCTGGTACCGCTACCGCGACCAGACCGCCGACTGGATGGCGGCGCAGCTCAGAGGATAAAAGCGACCCCGCTGCGCTCGCAGATCGCGCGCAGCTTCTCGAGCAGCGGCGCCGGCAGCGGGATGCCCTCGCGCAGCCGCCGCTCGCGTGACGCGGTCTCCGGATCGCCCGGCACCAGCACGGGTTGCGCCGGATCGACCGGGGCCGTCCCGTGCAGCACGTCGATCACGGCGTCGAGATCCTCCTCGAACGCGCCGTCGGGACGGAACGCCTTGGGGTCGATGGCCAGAAAAAAATGGCCCAGCCGATCCGGCTCGGAGGGCTTCTGCGTCTTCACGCGGATGGGAGAGAACGAAGCGCCGGACAGCGTGGCGCCGAGGATGTGCACCATCAGCGCGAGCCCGTAGCCTTTGTGGCTCGACATTTCCGGGGTGCCGCCGACCGGCGTCTGCCCGCCGCCCGATTTGCGGCTATAGACGATGTCCATCGCCTCGGCGGGATCCGTGACAGGCTTGCCCTGGCCGTCCAGCACCCAGCCGGGCGGCAGTTTCTTGGCGTTCAGGTCGTAGACCTTGATCTTGTTGTTCGCGACGGTTGACGTCGCCATGTCGAGGAGGAAGTTGCGATTGCGTTTCGCCGGCGCGGCGAAGGCGATCGGGTTGGTGCCGAGCACCGGCACCGCGGCGCGCGTGGGCACTACCGCGATCGAGCGCGTGGCGCTCGTCACCATGCCGACGAGGCCTTCCTTCGAGGCGAGCGCGGCGTAGTAGCCCGCGGCGCCGAAGTGATGCGAGTTGAATACGCTCACTACGCCGACGCTCATCGCTTTCGCCTTGGCGATGGCGAGCTTCATGCCCATCACTGCCGCGGGATGACCGAGACCGGCGTCGGCGTCGACCAGGGCCGTAACGGCCGTCTCCTTGACCACGTGCGGGCGAGCTTTGAGGTTCAGCTTCCCCTTGGACTTCGAGTTCTCGTAGTCCATCAGCATCGAGACGCCGTGCGAATCGACGCCAGCGAGGTCGGTCTCCACCATCACCTCGGCGGTCGTGCGCACGAGCTCCGGATCCATGCCCCAGGACCCGAGGATGGAGACGATCTGCTCGCGCACGCGCCCGGCGGCGCAGAGCTTCGGCGCGCTCATTCTTCCATCCGGATCCCGGCGGCCTTGATCACCTCGGCCCACTGCGCCGACTCGGCACGCATCGCGGCGCCGAATTCCTCGGCGGAATTGCCGACTACGTCGGCGCCCAGGTCGGCGATTCTTTTCTGCAGGTCTTCCTGTCTCAGGACCTTCAAGACATCTGCGTTCAGCTGAACGAGGACCTGTTTCGGCGTGGCGGCCGGCGCTAGCAGGCCGAACCAGTTGGTAAGTGCGTAGCCGGGAAGACCGGATTCGGCGACGGTCGGAACATCGGGTAGCAGCGCCGTGCGCCTCGGTCCGAGCACCGCGAGCGCCTTCAGGCGCCCGGCCTTGATGTGCGGCAGCGACTGCACCAGGCTGTCCATCGTCAGCATGACGCGGCCGCCGATGAGGTCGTTGAAGCTCGGTCCGCTGCCTTTGTAGGGCACATGCTGCAAATCGACGCCGGCGCGGCGCTTGAAGAGCTCCATGGCGAGGTGCGGCGCACCCCCGGGCCCGGAGGAGCTGTAGGCGATCTCGCCCGGGCGCTTCTTCGCCAGGACGATCAGTTCCTGCACGTTGTTCGCCGGAAGCGAAGGATTGGCGAGGAACACGAAGTGCACGTCGACCACCTTGGTGATCGGCGCGAACGCGCGCAGCGGGTCGACCGCCATCTTCGGATACAGATGCTGGTTCGCCGTCATGTTGCCCATCGTGGCCATGAAAAGCGTGTGGCCGTCGGGGTCGGCGCGCGCTGCCGCTTCGGTGCCGACGGTACCGCTCGCGCCGGCCCGGTTCTCGACGATCACCGCCTGGCCCCACGCCTCGCCGAGGCGAGGCGCGAGCAGACGCGCCACGATGTCGGTGCCGCCACCGGGCGGAAACGCCACGATGATCTTGACCGGCCTGGTGGGAAAGGCGAACGCCGCGCTCCACGGCATGAGGACAGCGAGCAGAAAAACGGTTCTCATGAGCCTCATGTGACTTAGACTAACTCAGAAGGAGAAGCGATGCGCAAGCTCATCGGCGTCCTGGTCGTTCTGTTCGCCTCTGCGGCGTTCGGCGCCGACGAGTATCCGGCGCGCGCCGTGCGCGTGATCGTGCCGTTCGCGCCCGGCGGCGGGACCGATATCGTGGCGCGCATCCTCGGGCAACAGCTCTCCCAAAAGCTCGGGCAGAGCTTCGTGATCGAGAACCGGCCTGCGGGCTCGGGCATCGTCGGCGCCGACCTCGTCGCCAAGGCGCCGGCCGATGGCTACACGCTGCTCTTCGCCTTCTCGTCGCTATCGAGCAGCGCGAAGCTCTTCAGCCACCTGCCCTACGACCCGATCCGGGACTTCGCGCCTGTCGCGCTCGCCACCACCTCGCCCCTGCTCGCCGTGGTACCCGCTTCGCTGCCGGCGAAGAATGTCGGTGAATTCATCGCCTACGCGAGAGAGCGCCCCGGAAAGCTGAACTACGGCTCTTCCGGCCCCGGCAGCTCGCCGCATCTCGCGACCGAGCTCTTCCTCTCGATGAGCGGCACGCAGATGGCACACATCGCCTACAAAGGCATCGCTCCCGCCATCACGGCGCTCCTCGCCGACGAAGTGCAGTTCTCGCTCGTGCCGATCGCCGTGGGCATGCCGCACGTGCGCTCAGGCAGGCTGCGCGCGCTGGGCGTCGCCGGGCTGACCCGCTCGAGCGCCGCACCCGATCTCCCGACCATCGCGGAGTCTGGCCTGCCCGGCTTTGAAGTGATCGGCTGGTGGGGCGTGCTCGCGCCGGCGAAGACGCCGCGCGCCGCCGTGGATCTCCTGAATCGCGAGCTGCGCCGCGCACTCGAGGCGCCGGACGTCCGGCGCACGCTCCTCGATCAGGGCATGGATCCGGCGCCCGGCACGCCCGAGCAGTTCGGCGCGCTGATCAAGACCGACATGGACAAGTGGGGCGAGATCGGGCGCCGTCTCGGCGTCAAGCTCGACTAGGGAGTTTCTGCGTAGATGGCGTTGACCGCGGCGACGATCCGCACGGGCTGCGCCCAATCCGGATATTTCGCGCGGAACTCCGCCTGCAGCACGTCGGACGCTTCGTTCGACGACTTCCCTGCGCGCTTGAGCTCGGCCACGCGTTGCTGCAGGCCTTTCAGGTATGCGCGGTACTGCCCGATGATCGAAGCGTCGGCGAGCGGCCCGTGCGACGGCACCAGGCGCTGCGCTCCGAGCGCGTCGAGCGCGTCGAGGCTTTTGAGCCAGGTATCGGCGCGCGACTGAGGCGTGGCGAAGGCCGGGAAGGCGCCGCTCATCGCGAGGTCGCCGGAGAAAAGCACCCGGTCCTCCTCGACGTAGAACACGACATCACCGCGCGTATGACCGGGTCCGAGCCTCAGACAGCGCACCTTCACGCCGCCGAGGTCGAGCGTCTTCTCGCTGTCGAAAAGCTCGTCGGGCTTGCGAAACGACGTGAAGCCCTTCAGCACGTCGGCAACCACTGGAGAGCGTCCGGAGAAGATCTTCACCCACTCCATGCCCATCTCGTCGACGTCCTGCTGCTGAGCCCTTGCGCGGACGAGCTTCGCCGTCGGCGGAAGGCCCGCCTCTCCCGTGGTGTGCTCGGGATGAAAATGCGTTGTCACGAGATAGAGCTCGCGGTTGCGGCTCACCTTGGCGGTCTCGCGCATTGCCGCCTCGCCGCTGCGCGCGCCCATGCCTGGGTCGACGATCAGCGTTGCGCGGTTGCCCACCACGATCCCCACGTTCGGCACCATGGGCACGCGCTCGTCGGGAATCGCGAACACGTGCTCCGAGACCTTGACCGTGGTCCCTTCCTTCACGATCGGCGGTGCCTGGGACATGCCGTAACACGGTACGAAAAGGAGGGACAGAAGCAGAATTTTGAAGAAGTCCATTTGCCTTACTCGGGTTGAATGCCGATGTCCTGGATGATCTTGCGAAATCTCGGGATGTCGCGACGCACGAGCTCACGCAACGAGTCGCCCGTTCCGCCCGTCGGCTCGAGGCCGGCCGCGCCCAGCCGCTCGGCGATCTGAGGGGCGCCGAGCGCGCGCTTCATCGCCTCGTGCAGCCGCTCGGCGATCGGCCGCGGCGTGCCCGCGGGAAGCGCGAATGCGAAATACGTCGGGACCAGCGTGTCGTCGTCGCCGCCGGCTTCGGCGAGCGTCGGAACGTCGGGAAGCAGCGCCGAACGTCCATGTGCGCCGATGGCGAGCGCGCGCAGGCGTCCGTCGCGCACGAAGCCGAGAACCGCGGCGGGCGAAGAGATCGTGACGCCCGCCTCGCCCGCGACCACCGCCTGAACCGCCGGCCCAGCGCCCTTGTATGGGACATGCGAGAGGTTGATGCCCAGCCGCGCTTTCAGCGCCTCGATGTTGAGCTGCGCCATGCTGGCGATGCCGAAGCTCGCATAGTTGATTGCGCCGGGCTTCGCCTCGGCGACCCGCACCAGCTCGCCCAAGGACGTCACTCCAAGCCGGGGAGCGACCACGAGGACGTACGGCGCCGAAGTCACGATGCCGACGTATTCGAAGTCCTGCAGCGGGTCATAGGGCAGGCTCTTGTAGAGGCTTGGATTGACGCCCAGTGCGCCGCGGTCGGTGAGAAGCAGCGTGTAGCCGTCGGGCGGCGACTTCGCTACCGCCGCCGCGCCGACCAGCCCGTTCGCGCCCGGCCGGTTCTCCACTACCACCGGCTGGCGCAGCGCCTCGCTCATCCCCTGTCCCACGGCGCGCGCGGTGAGGTCGGCGCCGCCGCCGGGCGTGAACGATACGATCAGCCGGATGGGACGAGAGGGATAAGCCTCCTGCGGCAGCGCAAATCCGCTCCACACGAGAAGGAACCAGGCGAAAAAACGCAGCGTCACTCGAGCTGCCACCATCCCACTCCCATGCCCATGATGCTGCGGAAAAGCGGCTCGTAGACCAGGAATTGGGGCTTCAGTGCGCCCACCGCGCCGAGGAGCACGATCCACTGCCGCAGCTCCGCCTCGCCGTGCTCGATCAGCTCCGAGGACGTGAGCCCGGCGAGCCGGTGACCTTCGCCCGCACGCATCCACCCGACGATGCGGCGATCGAACTCCACGCTGATGTCGCCGACGTAGCGCGAGCCGACATGGTGGGCCCAGGGGTGCGAGGGCGAGAAGTGCGAGAGGCCACCGGAGCCGCAGAGAACGATCCGCCGCGCGCCGAGCCTGCGGTCGATCACGCGGCGCAGCGCCTGGCCGAACGAATAGCAGCGCGCGGCGGAGGGCGCGGGCGGATGCACCGCGTTCACGAACATCGGTATCACCGGTGTGCCGCTCTCGCGCACGAGGTAGAGGATCGGCTCGACGTGGGCGTGCGAGAGAAGCCTCCCCTCCTTGAACGACGCAGAGAAGCCGACGTCGAATCCCTCGTCCAGGCAGCCCTCGACGAGCGTGGAGGCGATTTCCGGATGGGCCGCGACCTGCGCCTTCTGCTTGCGGTCCCAATCGTCGGCGACGTAGTCGCCGCCGGTGTACACGAGGAGCTGCGGCAGGTTGTCGGGGCCGAAGTTCTCGGTCTGGTCGTCGCCGACCATGAGGACCACGTCGGCGCGCGCCTGCCTCAGGCGCTCGCGAATTGCCCCGTGCGCCTCCCGGATGTGCGCGTAGCGGGTGCGGTTATCGTCCAGCGTTTCGGCGCGCGCCTCGGCCGTGTCCGCGGCGGGCCTGCCGGCCTTGCGCTCGACGTTCGCCTTGGAGCGCGCGCGCCGCGCGTCCCAGGTCTCCGGCTCCTGGAACGTGTAGGCGTGCGACGTGGCGAAGGCGCAGATCAGCGGCATCCGCGCACTTTACCGGATGAAACTTTATAGCGGCTTGATCTCGACCTTGCGGAACTTGATCGCGCCACCCGGGGCGTCCTTCGCGCCGTTGCCGAACTGCAACGCGAACGGTCCTTGCGCGAGCTTGCTGTCGTTCACGTCTGCGGTTTTCTGCCCGTTGAGGACCACGACTAGGTTCGTGCCGCGCGCGGTGATCTCGTAGGTGTTCCACTTGCCGCCGGCCTTCGGCATCGGGTCGACCTTGGCGACGTTGACGATGCCGCCGGTGCCGTAGCTCGGGTCGGGCCGCTGGTCGAAGATGTTGACCTCGTAGGCGGTGTCGGCGCCGATCTTCTTGGGATCCGCCGCGCGGAGGAAGATCCCGCTGTTGGTGGTGTGGTCGGCCCAGAACTCGGCGCGGATCTGGAAATCCTTGTACGAGCTCTTCGAGACGAGATAGCCGCCCTTGCCTTTGTCGGCCACGATCGCTCCGTCCTCGGCCCTCCAGTTCGCATCGCCGATCTGGTTCCAGTTCTCGAGCCCCTTGGTTCCGTCGATCAGCTTGACCCAGCCGGAATCCCCGCCGGGCATCATCGAGCAGCCGGCGACTGCCAATGCGAATGCGAACAGCGCTGCAGCGGGTAAAGACAGGCGTTTCATGGCGTTGTTTCCTCCCCTCTAGGATGCCGCCTGCACTGCGGCGGGCGCGGCCATTCTACGCGCAGTAACATAGATGTGAAAATCCCCCGGGAATGCGATGAAAGCCGACGATGCGAAAAGCCTGAAGGCCGAGCCCTTCACCGAGACCTTCCGCGAGTTCATGGAGCGGCTGCGCGCGGCGGGCGAGCTGGTCGACATCCGCCAGCCCGTCGACATCCGGCACATCGCGACGCTGGTCGATCAATCAGACAAGGCCCTCTTCTTCCATCGGCCGGTGGGCTACGACATGCCGGTGGCCTCCGGCCTCATCCGCTCGCGCAACCGCGCCATCATGTCGATGGGCTGCACCGACTACGCGCAGATCGAAGCCAAGCTCCAGCGCGGCATCGACCACCCGATCCCGCCGCGGCGCGTCGCGACGTCCCCGACGAAGGAGCGCATCCTGTCGGGCGACGAGGTCGATCTCTTTCGCCTTCCCGTGCCGATGTCCTCGATCTACGACGGCGGTCCGATGATCACCGCCGGCGTGGTCATCGCGCGCGATCCGGAGCACGGCATGAACAGCGGCGTCTACCGCTTCATGCTGAAGGAACGCGCGCTCACGGGCATCGACATCGTCACCCCGAACAACATGCGCCTCTTCGCGCAACGCGCCTACGAGGCGGGCAAGCCCTGCCCGATTTCCATCTCGATCGGGACGCACCCGATGGAGATCATGGGCGCGGGCTATCGCGCGCCGATCGGCATGGACGAGATGGCGATCACGGGCGGCATCCGCGGCGCCGCGGTGGAGCTCGCGCCGTGCGAAACCATCGACCTGCCGTACGTGGCCGACGCGGAGATCGTGCTCGAGGCGGAGATCCTGCCGACCGGGTGGACGCAGCCCGAGGGGCGCTTCGGCGAGTTCACGGGCCTGATGGGCGGGCTGCACTGGAACCCGAACGTGCGGGTGAAGGCCGTGCTGATGCGCCGCGATGCGGTCTATTACGCTCTGCACATGCCCTGGGAAAACACCTGGCTTGCCGCGCCCACGCGCTATCAGGCCATCCGGCGCGCCCTGCGCACCGCGGGCGTGCAGGTGAAGGACATCAACGTAACGCTCGGAGGCCGCGCGTTCTGGCACGCGGTCATCTCGATCCGCAAGCAGGCGGGCGAGGGCAAGAATGCGCTGCTCGCGGCGCTTTCCGTGATGGACTTGAAGCACGTGGTCGTCGTCGACGACGACATCGACGTCTTCGACCCCACCGAAGTCGAATGGGCCATCGCGACGCGCGTCCAGGCCGACCGCGACGTCATGATCGTCACGCACGCGCGGGGCAAGCCGCTCGATCCAAGCCTCGCGCCCACCGCGCCGGGCGTCGTGCCGACGACCGCCAAGGTCGGCATCGACGCGACGATCGCCGAAGGGATCCCGCGCGAGCGCTACGAGCGCATCTCGTATGCCTATGCGGACCGCGCCCGGATCGCGGACTATCTTGCCGGCAAGACCGACCCGGCGCAGCCCGGCGGAGCCGGCGCCGCCGCGGAGCTCGCCCAGAAGATTTTCGGACTCATAGATAAGACGCCGCTTTACTACACCGAGCTGGCGGAGAAGTTTTCCGGCTACGACTTCCAGACCATAGCGCGTGCGCTGGGAAGCCTGCACGCCGAACAGAAGCTCTGGCAGGACGCCAAAGGCCGGATTTGCGTGCGCGGATCCACCTTCGCCGCGAAACCGTAGCGGAAGGAACAAACCAACGCCCGCAGGTGTACGCCGTGGAAGACCTGTTACTTCAAGGGGAGGTGACCATGGTACGACGCACGGCAACCCTTTTATCCTCGGTCTTGGTTTTGGGCATTCCAGCGACTTCGTTCGGCGACGACGACCACGGCCGTGGTCCCCGCCTGAAGGCGGATCCGTTCGTGTTCGTCGGTAGGGCAGGCGACTGCGGCGCGGGCTTTGCGGCCGGAAGCAACATCGTCACCGCCGCCTGGCTGGGCGGCATGGGACTGCCGGATAACGCCGGCCAGAATTCGAACCCAGCCAATCCGGCCGACAACCCGAACAAGCGCGACCCGCATCTCGGGCTGCTGCTCTCGAAGAACGGTCCGACCGCCGATTGCTCCGCGGCGGGCGCGGAGATCAAGGGCGTGAAAGGAATGGTGGTCGACGCGGATTTCACAGTGGGATTCGACTACCGCAACGGAGGCCACTGCGGCGCCGGTGCTCCGCGCTTCAACATCGATACCGATGCCGGCTTCTTCTTCGTCGGCTGTGCCAACGCTCCGCAGACGCCAGCGCCGCAGGATCCAGCCCAGTGGACACGTACGCGCTCCGTTTTGACGGGGTGCGGCGCCGAGTGCTTCCCCTCTGCGATTCCCGCCGGGGCGAAAATCCGCAGCATCAGCGTGATCTTCGATGAAGGCACCGATACCGCGAACAACGACACCGAAGGTGTCGGTCTCGCCGTCCTGGACAACATCTTCATCGACGGCCGCTTCATCCGCAGCGGCAAGGGCGTCGAGCCGAAAGGCGGCGAGCAGGGGCGCGACGACGACGATTGAGCGAACCGGCTAGGCCGGTCGTCTATTTGGCTGGAACCTGCATGAGGCGGCCCTCGTCGTCGAGCTGCGGCACGCCGTACGCGGCGAGGATCGCCTGGATGCGCCCGCGGTTGGACTCGATCAGCCGCTCGATGCGATCGCGCCATTCGCGCTCGCCGAAGCGCACGCCCATGGCGATGCGGAAATCGAACTGGATGGCCGGGTCCGGCGCAAAGGGCACGACGACCACCTCGGCTGCGCTCGCGCGCTTGGCGAAGTAGCCGGCGATCGGTCCCCACACGAACGCGACGTCGATCGCTCCGGCCACCAGGTCTTTCTCGACGATCTCGCCGGGATAGTGCTCGGGGTCGCCCGACTGGAGCTGGTAAGGCACTGCCTGCTCGAACAGGCCATGCTTCAGCACCCAGTCGACGGGCGGAGTCTGGCCGATCACGCCGAGCTTGAGCGACTTCAGCTTCGCCGGCTCGAGCTTCATCAGGTCCTCGGGCACCTTGACGCCGTCGAGTCCCTTGCCTTTCAAGTACGCGAGCGCGTAGGTCGAGCGGTAGTACGGCTTGGTGGTCGCGGCGAGCTCGAAGCCCACCGGTACGCCCGGCACGAGGTCGCACTTGAAGCGGTCCGAATCGGGCTCGCGCCCGCGCAGCGTATTGCGGATGAAGCCCATGCGCTGCGGGAACCACGTGTACTCGAGCTTCCAGCCGAGCTCGGCCGCGAGCAGCTCCACGACCTTGTTCTCGAAGCCTTCACCCGCGCGGTTGGAGAACGGCAGGTTGTTCGGATCCTCGCAGACCCGCAGCACGCGATCATCGCCTGGGGCGGCAAGCGCCTGGCCGAGCGCAGTGAGCAGCGCGAGCAGAGTCGCTGCGACGCGGAGCACAGCGTGCGGCGCGCCCCGTTGGCTCACCTTGTCACCTCCGGCAGCCCCCGCGCGCCTTGCGTCCTGGCCGTGTCGAGTCCACTCACGCCGCGAAAAGTCGCTGCGCTGAAATCCGCCCGCGCAAGGTCGGCACCCGCGAAGTCGGTGTCGATGAACTTCGAGCCGCTCAGGTTGGCGTCTGCGAGGTTGGCGCCGCGCAGGTCGGTGCCGCTGAATTCCGCGCCGACAAGCCTGGCGCCCGCCAGGTTGACTCCCGAGAGGTCGGAAAAGCTGAAATCGGCGCGCGAGAAATCCGACCCCGAAAGATCCGCGCCCCGCAGCTTCGCCGAGACGATATTCGCGCGCATCAGGCCCATCGACTGGTTCTTCATGTCCGCCGCGCCATCCGCGCCTGTCAGCACCGCCTGCTCCAGGTTCACCCTGCGCAGGTCGCCGATCAGGCGCGCCCCGGAGAGGTTGGCGCCCTTCAGGTTGGCGTCTTGCAGCTGGATCGAGAACATCATCGCGCCCCGCAGATCGGCCGCGGTCAGGTTGGCGCCCTCGGCGAAGCTGACGGTGAGATTGCAGCGCGAGAGATTGGCGCTCGTCAGGTCGCTGCGGTTGAGCACCGCCGCCCCGAGATTGGCGCCCTTGAAATCGAGCCGCGAGAGATCCAGACCGGAGAGATTCTTGGCGTAGAAATCGGCAGGCGCGGACGGCGATGCCCGCTCGAGCGCCGCCACCACCTGCTCGCGCGTCAGCTTCTCGTAGCCCGGCCAGTCGGCCGCCCCAGCCGAGGGTGGCAGCAGGACCGCCGCCAGGAGGAGGCGGCGCGTGCGCTTCATTTCAGCTCTTCGAGACGCCCGGGTTGAATGGCCCCGTCGGAGCGTCCCTTCAGGTAGGCATAAAGGCCGTCGAGGTTTTCGGTCACCATCTTGCTGCCGTCGAAGTTCGGCATGCCCTTCTCCGGGCGCCCTTTCATGAGCGTCTCCTTGAACTCCTGCTTCGACAGCCGACGCAGGGACTCGAGCAGCGAAGGCCCGACCAGCCCTTCCTGCTTGGGACCATGGCAGCGCTCGCAGGCGAGCGCGCGCCAGGTCCGCCAGCCTTCGAGCGTCGCCTTGTCGACCTTGTTGCCGTCTGCGACCTGGTAGGGCTTGTCGTCGGCCGCCTGGCCCGCTTCGAGGCCGGCAAGCGCGATTGCGACACCGGCGATCCATCGGCTGATCTTCACTTCGTGCGCTCCTGCAAGACAAAAAGGGCCGGGTCCCGGAGGACCTCAGCCCTTTCGACCTTCAAAGCCGCTGCGAGTTTACGGCAGCGAGAAAACGGTGAGCACGCCACCGAGCTGGGTGTACTTGTTCAGCTCCTTGTATCCGCCCACCGCGCCGAGTCCGTCGGTGTCTTTCTCGAGGCCGGCTGCCATCCCGATGCCGGCCCACCCGCCGATTCCCGAGAGCACCCCGATGTACTGCTTGCCTTTGTACTGCCAGGTGTTCAGGTTGCCGATGATCCCCGACGGCGTCTTGAACTTGTAGAGCTCCTTGTTGATGTCGTTGGCGTCGACGCACTTCACGTAGCCTTCGAGCGTGCCGTAGCAGGCGACTCCGCCGGCGGTGACGAGCGCGCCGCTCCACACCGAGAACTTCTCCGATTTGGACTGCACGATCTTGCCGGCGCCTGCATCCCACACGATGAAGTTGCCCATGCCGCCGTGGCTTCCCGGCGCCGGGTACATCGAAAGCGTGGCGCCGACATACGGCTGGCCCGCGGTGTACTCGACCTTGAACGGCTCGTAGTCCATGCACACATGGTTGGTCGGCACGTAGAACAGCTTGTTGGCCGGGTTGAACGCCGCCGGCTGCTGATCCTTGGTGCCCAGCGCCGCCGGGCAGATGCCCTTGGTGTTGACATCCGCGCCCTGCGCCTGCGTGCTGAACTGCTTCACCACCTGCGGCCGGCCGCTCTTCATGTCGACGCCGGTGGCCCAGTTCACCTTCGGATCGTATTTCTGCGCCACCAGCAATTCGCCCGTGGCGCGGTCCATCGTGTAGGCGAACCCGTTGCGGTCGAAGTGCACCAGCACGTTGCGCGGCTTGCCTTTCACGTTGACCCCGTCGGCGAGGATCATCTCGTTCACGCCGTCGAAGTCCCACTCGTCGTGCGGCGTCATCTGATAGACCCACTTCGTCTGGCCGGTATCGACGTCACGCGCCCAGATCGTCATCGACCACTTGTTGTCGCCCGGACGCTGCACCGGGTTCCAGGTGCTGGGATTACCCGAGCCGTAGTACATCAGGTTCAGCTTCGGATCGTAGCTGTACCAGCCCCAGGTGGTGCCGCCGCCGATCTTCCACTGGTCGCCCTGCCAGGTCTTGATCGAGGAGTCCTTGCCGACCGGCGCCATCTTGCCGTCGGTCCAGGTCATGGTCTTGTCCGGATCCATCAGCATCTCGTTGTCGGGCCCGGTGCTGTAGGCCTTCCATACCTGCTTGCCGGTATTGATGTCGTAGGCCGCGACGAAGCCGCGCACGCCGAACTCGCCGCCGGAAATGCCGGTGATCACTTTGTCCTTGAAGATGTGCGGCGCGTTGGTGTTGGTCTCGCCTTTCTTCGGATCGCCGTTCTTGACTTTCCAAAGCTCCTTGCCGCTCTTCGCGTCGAGCGCGACCAAGGTGGTGTCGGCCTGCTGCAGGAAGATCTTGCCTTCGGCATAGGCGAGCCCGCGGTTGACCGTATCGCAGCACATCACCGGAATCACCGTCGGATCCTGCTTGGGCTCGTACTTCCACTTGATCTCCTGATCGGCGAGCCCGATGGCGAACACCTTGTTGGGGAACGGGCTGTGGATGTAGAGCATCTCGCCGATCACCAGCGGGCCGCCCTCGTGACCGCGCAGCACGCCGGTCGAGAAGGTCCACGCGACGCGCAGATCCTTGACGTTGTCCTTCGTGATCTGCTTGAGCGAGCTGTAGCGTTGGTTCTGCATGTTCCCCGCCTGCATCGCCCATTGCGACGAGTTCTGCGTCTGCTTGATCACGTCGCCGTTGGCGAGCGCGCCCGAAGCGAGCGTGCAGCCGACCAATGCGCCCAATGTATACGAGAGTTTCGTTGCCATTTTTTCCTCCTCGAGACCAGCGCGAATTCCTGCCACCACCCTTGACCGCCTTAATATACGCTCGCCCTCGTCAAAACTGAACGCATCTCATGAAGCCAGGACCTCGGCGACGAAACGCGCTTTTTCCTGCTGCGCTGCGACTGTTCCGAAAGCGAACACCCGGGTGTTCAGCTGTGTCGCAGTCGCCGCAGCTTTGCGCTTTGCCAGCGCCAGGGCAAGAGAGTAGCTTGGGCCGGATCATGTTCCTGCGCGCACTGGCCTGCGCGGCGCTCGCCTGCTCGAGTGCCGCCTTCGCCGCCGACAGCGCTCCCCGCACGCCCGCGAGCGATCTGCCCGATCCGGAAACTGCGATCTGGAAGAAGCTCAAGAGCTCGCTGTTCGAGAATCGCCCGGTATCCTCCGGCGCGGTCGAGCTCACGGTACCGGCGCGCGCCGAGGACGGCGCGGTGGTGCCGGTCGCGATTCGCGCGAAGTCCCTGCAGCGCTCAGAGCACTACATCAGGCGCCTCTACCTCATCGTGGACAACAACCCGTCGCCGATCGCGGCGGTGATCGACCTTACTGCCGAGAGCGGCCGCGCCGACATCGAGACGCGCATTCGCGTGGAGCAGTACAGCTATGTGAGGGCGGTGGCCGAGCTCTCCGACGGCACCCTCTGGGCTCAAGCACGCTTCGTCAAGGCCTCCGGGGGTTGCTCGGCGCCCGCTGGAGGCGACTTCGCCGCAGTCGGGCGCACCGGGCGCATGCGCCTCGCCGTGGGCGGCGAAGGCGCATATGGCGAGCCGGTCGCGGCGCAACTCTTGGTGAGCCATCCCAACCACTCGGGGCTCGCCATGGACCAGCTCACGCGCCTGTACACGCCAGCATACTTCGTGCGCTCGGTGAAAGTGAGCTATGGCGGCAAACCCGTGCTCGCCGCCGAGGTGGATTTCTCGATCAGCGAAAATCCCTACTTCCGCTTCTACTTCGTGCCGCACGGCCCGGGCGAGCTGAAGGCCGAGGTGACGGACACGAAAGACCTCAAATTCGAGACCGCCGTCGCGGTGCGGCGCAGTGCGAGCCGGGCGCAGGACCGGCCCGCGCCCTAGTCAGCGCGGCACGTCGCAGCGCTTCATCGCCTCGCCCTGGACCTGCATGTAGCGCTTGGCGAGCTCGCGGGTTTGCGGCGGGTCGCGGAACAGTCCGCCGCGCTCGCCGCCGAGGCTCTGGTAGCGTGCGGCGGTGGCCGCTTCCACGAAATCATCGTAGGAGTACTTCTGGGCGATCTGGTCGATCACGCAGGCGCACTTGTAGACGAACTCCTGCTTGCCCGCGTTCCTCTGCATGCACTCGAGGACGAACTCGACTCGGCCCGAAGTCGGAAAGTCGTTCGCGCTCGCTCCCATCGCTGCAAGCGACAGCGCCAAAGTGGGCCACAGAGCAGCAGGCCAGAGACGCATATCCCATGCTAGCACGCGCGATCGCCGCTATTGCCACGGGGTTCATCGTATCGACGGGGCACGCGGCGCCGTATCCAGAGCCGATCGACCTCGGGCACGGCGCGCATGTCTTCGTAGGCGCGCGCGAAGAGGCGAGCCGCGCGAACGGCGCTCATGTCGCCAACCAGGGATTCATCGTCGCCGCCTCTGGCGTGATCGTGATCGACAGCGGGCTCTCCGCCGGATTCGCGGCGCACATGCTTCGCGCCATCCGCGCCCGCACAGGCAAGCCGCTCGCGCTTGTAATCCTTACCTGGCCGGTGGACGAGGCGATCTTCGGCGCGGCACTGTTCCAGGACCGCGGCGCGCCGCTGCTCGCTCACGAGGCGGCCGCGCGGCTCATTGCCGAACGCTGCGAGGGTTGCCTCGCCCAGCGCCGCAAAGCCCTCGGCGATGAGCTCATGGCCGGTACCCGGGTGCCGCGCCCCGACCGCGTCTTCCGGGGCTCGCAAGCCCTGTCCGTGGCCGGCCGCAGGCTCGAGCTCATAGACGAGGACGGCGCCGCCGCCCCGGGAAGCATCGCCGTCTGGGATCCGGAATCGGGTGTTCTCTTTGCCGGAGGCCTCGCGAGCTTCGGCCGCATTCCCGATACCTCGAATGGCACCTTGGACACGTGGATAAAAGCGTTGGGTCGCCTTGCCGCCCTGCCCGCCCGTACCGTCGTCCCTTCGCACGGGAAGCCCGGCGTTCCCGGGGACCTGGGCGGGCTCGCCGGCTACCTGGACGCGCTGCAGGGGCGCACGCGGCAGGCTTATGCCGCCGGACAGAGCCTGCTCGAGGCGCCCCGGCGCGTCGCGGTCGACGAGTACAGGAGCTGGGCGCTCTACGACACATTGCATTCGCGCAACGTTCATCACGCCTACCTCGCTTTGGAGCGGCGCGAGCTCGAGGGCGAGCGTCCCTGAAGTGCGACAAAACGCCGCAACGTGCCGCGCCGAGAGTGGGACGCGTCCCCGCCGGCGAAGCCCCTGAACCGCTCGCGGAAGGCGCATACTATGTTCGGCAGAGGGGACCCCATGCTCACGGACGGAAACCACGCACGTCTGGTGCACTCCGTGATTCGCGGCGCGTCGCGCAATCCGAGCGCGCCCGAGCACGTGAAGCGCTCGTGGCTGCGTTGCCTGGACGAATACGGCCTCGATCCCGAGTCGGGCGGCGAGCCCGCGGTCGTATCCAACCAGGAGCTCGTCGCGCGCAAGGAGCAGAGCCTCGAGCTCCTGTCGTTCGCCGACACCGAGATGGCGCATCTTCACCGCGAGCTCGCCGGCTCGGGCCACTCGATCATCCTGACCGATCGCGACGGCGTGCTGCTCTCCTATTACGGGGATCCGAGCTTCAGGCACGCGGCCGCCCGCGCCGGCCTCGTCCCAGGCGGCGTGTGGAGCGAGCGGCACGGCGGCACCAACGGCATGGGGACCTGCCTTGCCGAGCGCACGCCGCTCATCGTGCATCGCGACCAGCACTTCTTCGCGCGCAATACCGGGCTGACTTGCTGCGCGGCGCCTATTTTCGATCCCGCAGGGGAGCTCGCTGCGGTGCTCGACGCATCCGGGGAATCGGACCGCGCGCAGCAGCACACGCTGGTGCTGGTGAACCTGTCGGCGCAGGCGATCGAGAAGCGCCTGTTCTTGCATCGCTTCCGCGACGCATTCGTGGTGCGCTTCCACAACCGGCCCGAGCTCGTTGGAACGTCGAGCGAAGGCATGCTCGCGTTCGATGCCGAAGGCAGGATCGCCGCGGTCGACCGCAACGCGCTTTTCCAGCTCGGCTGCAAGCAGGCGGCCGACCTGATGGGCGGCGCGCCGCTCGAGCGCGTGTTCAACATTTCACTGCCGGCGTTGCTGGGCCGCTGCCGCAAGAAGTCGTTCCACCCGCTGCCGGTCTACGAGACGCGCCATGGCGGCCGTTTCTTCGCCTTGGCGCAGGAGCCCGAGTCGGCGCAAGGCTCGGCGCGCGCCGCGCCGCCGCCTCGCCCCGCCGCAGCGGCGCCGGCGGCGGTTTCCAGCCCGCTGGACGAGCTCGATTTCGGCGACCCGGTCATGGCGCGCAGCATCCGCGCCGCCAAGCGTGTAGCCTCGCGCGCGCTGCCGATCCTGCTGGTGGGCGAAACCGGGACCGGCAAGGAGCTCTTCGCCCGCGCGCTGCATGCCGCGAGCGAGCGCGCCGCCGCGCCGTTCGTCGCCGTGAGCTGCGGCGAGCTGTCCGAGCCCCTGCTCCAGGGCGCGCTGGCGCAGGCGCGGGGCGGAACCCTGTTCCTCGACGACGTCGGCGAGCTCCCTGGCGCGCTGCAGGCGCGCCTGCTGCACGTCCTCGAGCGGCGCGAGGCCGGCGCCGAAGCCGGCGAGCGCCGCCTGGACGACGTGCGGCTCATCGCGGCGAGCGCGGCGAGCCTCGAGCTCCGGATCCGCCGCAAGGAGTTCCGCGAGGACCTGTTCTACCGGCTGCAGGGGCTCGCGCTGACGCTGCCGCGCCTTTGCGAGCGTGCCGACAAGCGCGCGCTCATCCGCCACGTCTTCGCGCAGGAAGCCGCCGACACGCCCTCGGTGTCGCTCGCCGAATCGCTGATCGAGGCGCTCTGCGCGCAGCGCTGGCCCGGCAACCTGCGGCAGCTGCGCAACGCGCTGCGCGCCATGATCGCGCTGCGCTCCGGCGACCGGCTCGACGTGGCCGACCTGCCGCCGGACTACAGCCTGGGCGCGCGCATCGTCGAAGCCGAGCCGACCGCAGAGGGGCTCAACGCGCTCGGCAGGGCCGAGCGCGCGGCGCTGCTGCGCGAGCTAGAGCGCGAGCACGGCAACATCAGCCACGTCGCGCGCAACCTCGGCGTCAGCCGCAACGCCGTGTACAGGAAGATGCACCGGCTGCGCATCGCGTGGCCGGCCAAGGATTCCCAGCACTGACGCCGGAAGTCAGTTCGACGGCGGCACGGTTACGGCACGCATGCGCCGCAGACCCCCGACGGCCGGGTCTAGCGACGGCGCAATCTGCGCGCCAGAAATCGTCTGCTTTTTCTTGCGCAGGAACGGCCTTTCAATGCCGACCCACGACAGGTACCCCACGACATAGGTACAGCCCGCCAGTATCAAGCCTCCAGCACCGCCAGCCAGCCCCATTTCTGCAAGCAGGTTGATCAGCAGTCCATGGTAGATGTAGACGCCGTAGGAAATATCATTGCCCCTTAGTATCCGCTGCGACAGGCTCGGCGCCGTATAGGCCACCGATACCGCAGCAACCGCGAGCAGCAGCTTGGCGAGCACAAAGGTTGCGGGTGCCGTCGGCAGCGCGTAATGGAACGCAACGTACGCGGCCAGCCAGTAGATCCCCTTGCCGGCGATCCATGTGGATTCGTGAACCCTCAGCCGCTGCAGGACCACTCCGGTCATGAACAGGAAAAAATGCGGCAGGAATGAATAGCGGACCAGCTTTTCGAGCGTCGAGGCGTCTTGCGCTTCCTCGAGCGAAGGAAACACGAACCTGGCCGCGACGGCGATGGCCACGAAAGCGAGCCACGCCAGGCAGAAGTGCGTGGTGCGGTGCTTTGACTCCTTGCGAGTCAGCCAATAGAGGACCGGGAGCATGAAGTAGAACTGAAGCTCGACCGGAATTGTCCAGAGGCTGCCGTTGTAGGACCCGATCCCGAAATCCTTCAGGAAGCCCGGGGTGTAGATGACCCCTGCAAGTTGGCTGATCAGCCAGACGGCGGCCTGGCCGTTGACGAAACCGAAGCCGCAGAAGGCCGCAACCAGCACAGTGGCGATGACGCAGCACCATAGCCCGGGGAAAATGCGCAGCGCGCGGTTGCGGTAGTAGCTTTCCAGGCCCGAACTTCGCTCGTACGACGCCGAAATCAGAAACCCGCTGATCACGAAGAAGATGGGTACGCCGGGGAATGCGTGGACTACCTTCACCAGCCACGGCGGGGCGGAAACATTCAGGTGAACGAGGGCGTGGGAGAGCATGACCTGAGATGCGGCAAGAATCCGCAACAGGTCGAAATTGTTGATCTTGAATTCCTTGCCCACAGATCAACCCGGCTGAGGTCGTGGCCCCCGCGTCACCCGGCGGATTCCGGGACATCCATTCTCGACCCGGCCATGGCGCGCTACGATGCGCTGGACGGACTACCGAGCCTCGACGCTCGGACTAGGCGGTGAGGGGACTCACAGGTTGCGCGCGTGGAATCGAAGGTGATCTTCGACGAAGCTCGCGATGAAGAAGTAGCTGTGGTCGTAACCGGCCCGCCGGCGAAGCTCGAGCGGCACCCTTGCACGCGCGCAGGCTTCCTCGAGCAGCTCCGGCTTGAGCTGGCTTTCCAGGAACTGATCGCTCGTCCCCTGGTCGACGAGGAGCGGCGGCCCGCGCCAGCCACGTGCGTCGATCAGCGCGGTCGAATCGTATTCACGCCACGCGGCGCGATCGGGTCCGAGGTACCCGGTCAACGCCTTCTCGCCCCAGGGGCAGCGCATCGGCGACGAGATCGGCGCGAACGCCGACACGGACCTGTACTGCTGCGGGTTTTTCAGCGCCACAGTCAGCGCGCCGTGCCCTCCCATGGAATGGCCAAACATCCCAACCCTGGCTGGATCGACGGGAAACTCCCGGACGACGAGATCGAACAGCTCCCGCGTCACGTAGGAATACATGCGGTAGCCGCGTGACCATGGCGCCTGGGTCGCATCGACGTAGAAGCCCGCGCCCAGGCCGAAGTCGTAGCTCTCGCCCTCGCCGGGGATCTTGAGGCCGCGCGGGCTGGTGTCGGGCACGACGAGCGCGAGGCCGAGCTCGGCGGCGACGCGCTGCGCGCCGGCCTTGACGATGAAGTTCTCCTCGGTGCAGGTGAGCCCCGAGAGCCAGTAGAGCACCGGCACCGCGCCCGCCTCGGCATGCGGCGGGAGAAACACGCCGAAGCGCATGAGAGTCCCGGTTTCCCGGGACTCGTGGCTATAGACTGCCTGGACGCCTCCGAAGCATCGGCTTTTCGAGACGCTGTTCAGTACACCACCACCGCGCGGATCGACCGTCCCGCGTGCATCAGGTCGAAGCCCTCGTTGATGTCCCCGAGCTTCAGCTTGTGGGTGATGAGATCATCGATGTTGATCTTGCCTTCCATGTACCAGTCGACGATCTTCGGCACGTCGCGGCGGCCTTTCGCTCCGCCGAAAGCGGTGCCTTTCCACACCCGGCCGGTGACGAGCTGGAACGGCCGCGTCTTGATCTCCTGCCCGGAGCCGGCGACGCCGATGATGACGGAGACGCCCCAGCCGCGGTGGCAGCACTCGAGCGCCTGGCGCATCACGTCGACGTTGCCGATGCACTCGAAGCTGTAGTCGGCGCCGCCTCCGGTGAGCTCCACCAGGTGCGCCACCAGGTCGCCGCCCACCTCCTTCGGATTGACGAAGTGGGTCATGCCGAACTTCTCGCCCAGCGCCTTGCGCGCGGGATTCAGGTCGACGCCGATGATCTTGTTGGCGCCGACCAGGCGCGCGCCCTGCACCACGTTGAGGCCGATGCCGCCCAGGCCGAACACCACCACGTTCGCACCCGGCTCGACCCTCGCGGTATTGATGACCGCGCCGATGCCGGTGGTGACGCCGCAGCCGATGTAGCAGACCTTGTCGAACGGCGCGTCCTCGCGGATCTTCGCCACTGCGATCTCGGGCAGCACGGTGTAGTTGGCGAACGTGGAGCAGCCCATGTAGTGGAACACCTGCTTGCCGCCGAGGGAAAAGCGGCTGCTGCCGTCCGGCATCAGCCCCTTGCCCTGCGTGGCGCGGATCGCCGTGCACAGGTTCGTTTTTCCGGACAGGCACGACTTGCACTGGCGGCACTCGGGCGTGTAGAGCGGGATCACGTGGTCGCCCTTCTTGAGCGAGCTCACTCCCGGGCCGACGTCGACCACGATGCCGGCGCCCTCGTGGCCGAGGATGGCTGGGAACAGGCCCTCGGGATCGGCGCCCGAACGGGTGAACTCGTCGGTGTGGCAGATCCCGGTGGCCTTGATCTCCACCAGCACTTCGCCCGCCTTGGGGCCCTGCAGCTGCACCGTCTCGATCGCCAAAGGCGCGCCCGCCTTGTGCGCGACCGCTGCGCGGACGTCCATGGATTACCGCGCCAGAGCGCCGGAAGCCTTGGCGGTGTGCGTCGCGATCGCGTCCATCAGAGCCGGCGACAGGCAGTCATACGGCTCGAGCTTGAGCTCCTTGATTCTCGCTCGCACCGCGCCCATGTTGGCGGGATCGGCGCCGGATTCGATGATCGACGACACGAAGGCGGCGAACTGCGCCGGCTGCCAGCCCTGTTCCTTGGAGAGCTCGGTGTGGATGAAGTCGAGGCCAAAGAACGGATGGCCCTTGTTCTCGATGCGCCCGTACATGTGCACGCCGCATTCCTTGCAGGCATAACGCTGGATCGTCGCCTTGGGATCGACAATCGCGAGCTTCTGGCCGTTCGCTTCCACGCTGACCTTGTCGCGCGGCACGACCGCGACCTGCGAGAAGAGCGAGCCCTTCGGCTTCCAGCACTTGGTGCAGCCGCAGACGTGGTTGTGCGCGGACTGCGTCCCGATCGCCACCTGGACCCGGTTCTGCGCGCAGTTGCACCAGAGCGTCCCACCTGCGAAATTCGCCGCCGCGGGTTTCAGGCCACCATCCACCTGCGGGTGTATCTTGACATTGCTCATCGTGAAATCTCCCGTTTGCGCTGCATCGGACAAGTCGACCGCGAGCATCTTGCACCCGAGGCGCCCGCCAAGGCAACGCGTCCATCGATCCGTCGGCCCTTGTCTGTTCCCGGCGTCGGCATGTGTTCCGTTTTGGGACAGCCCGCGTTCACGGCGCATCGCAGCATCGCTGCTGTTCTGCGTCGCTTGCGCGAACGTCTACGCGGGCGAACCGGGTCTCGAAGAGCCGGGTCTGTACGAAATTATCGCGCGGACCGTCATGCCCAACCTCGAGGAAAACCTGCGCTATGCCAACACACGGGAGCAGCGCTGCCTGCAACCCGACGACCTCGATTCCTTGTTTCCGATCCTGCGCCATCCCGCGCTTGAAGGCTGTCATCTCAACGGTCGCTATCGCCTGGTTTGCGCCAACCCGCAAGTCGCGAGCGGGACAGCCCGCCTCGATGCCGCCGGCGGGCGCATCGCGGGAATCCTGGACGTCAAGATGGGCGGCAAGAACATGACCTTTTCCCAGCGCGTCGAAGCCGTCCGCCAGCGCGATTGCGAGGCCCCCCAGCGCAGGTAATGCTTTAGCATGACCCGATGCCAGGGCCGCGGATCGGCGTGATGCTGGTCGACGACCATGCGGTCGTGCGCATGGGCTTCCGGCTCCTCGTCGACGGCGCGCCGGACATGCGCGTGGTCGCCGAGGCGGCGAGCGGCGAGGACGCCGTGCGCACGATCGAGGACGCGCAGCCCGACGTCGTGGTCATGGACATCTCGATGCCCGGCATCGGCGGACTCGAGGCGGTGCGGCGCATCCTCGCCCGGGCGCCCGAAACGCGCGTGCTGGTGCTCTCGGCGCACGAGGATGCGATGCATGCCCGGCGCACGCTCAAGGCGGGCGCCGCGGGCTACCTGACCAAGCGAGCCGCTGCGGAGGCGCTGATCGAGGCGATCCGGCAGGTCCACCAGGGCGGGAGCTTCCTCGAGCCCCAGATCGCGGAACAGCTTGCCGCGCAGCAGGCGGCGCCGGAGCCGCTGGATACCTTGAGCGAGAAGGAGTTCAAGGTGTTCATCGCGCTCGCGAGCGGCCAGTCGGTCCAGGACATCGCCGCGGTCATGTCGCTCAGCCCGAGCACCGTCGGCACGCATCTCTACAACATCAAGCAGAAGCTGGGGGCGGCGAACTCCGCCGAGCTCGCGCTCATCGCCATGCGGGCGGGCCTTCTCACGCCCTAGTCTCGAGCTGCGCTTCGCGCTCGGCGCTCGCCGCGGGGAGCACGGCGCGCACCGTGACGCCCTCGCTGGTCGCACCCGTGATCGCGAAGCTGCCGCCGAAAGCCTGCACGCGCTCGCGCATCCCCGCGACGCCGAAGCGGCCGTTTTGCGCCGCGGCGGCCTCGCGCAGGCCTTTGCCGTCGTCGCGCACGCAGACCACGACGGCATCCTCGAAGCCGTCGGCGCGGCTGCGCTGCACCGAGACCCTCACGCTGCGCGCCTCGGCGTGCCGCACGGCGTTGGTCAGGGCCTCCTGCACGATGCGATAGACGGTGATGTTGAGCGACTCGCCGAGGCTCTCGAGATCGCCCGACAGCTCGAGCTCCCAGCGCACCTGCGGGTGGCGCTGAGCCCACGTCGCCACCGCGTCGCGCAGCGTCTCCGCGAGGCCCAGATCGTCGAGGCCGCTCGGGCGCAGGCGCCGGATGATGCCGTGGATGACGTCATAGATGTGCGCAGCCACCGACACGATCGTATTTGCGTTGTCGCGTACGTCGGGCCTCGCTTCGGCGGCGCGGCCGGCGATCGCCGTGCCGATGGTCTTGATCGCCGTGACGCACTGCGCCAGCTCGTCGTGCAGCTCCCGTGCGATGGCGCGCCGCTCATCCTCGAGCCGCGACTGGATGAGCGCGGTGAGCTTTCGGTTCTGCTCCAGCTCGCGCTCGGCCGCCTGCATGCGCTTGTGCTCGGTGATGTCGCGCATGCTGCAGATCTCGCCGATGACCCGGTCGGCCGCCGGGTCGACCAGCGGCGCGGCGGACAACGCCACGTCCACGATGCGCCCGCTCTTCGTCAGGCGCTGGCTCTCGGCCAGCTCGACCGGAGCGCGCCGCCCGATCGACTCGAGCTGCGCGCGCAGCTCCTGGTGCCGCTCCGGCGGAGCGATCAGGGACGACGGGCTGCCGACGAGCTCGTGCTGCGCGTAGCCGAGCAGCCGCTCCGCGGCCGCGTTGCAGTAAGTGATCCGACCCGAGAGATCGCTGATGATCAGCGCATCGCTCGACTGCTGCGCCACCAGCGCGAGCTGGCGGTTCTGCGCCAGGCTTTCCTCGAGCGCCTGCGCCATGCGGTTGAAGCCGCGGCTGATCGCGTCGAACTCCTGGGGATGGAAAGCCGGAAGGCGCACGTGGAAGCGGCCGCGCGTGAGCTCGCCCAGGGCGTCCAGGATGCGCGGCAGCGGCCTGAGCGCGCGGTTGAGGAGCCAGAACACCGCAGCGTTGACGAGCACCAGGAAGGCGAGCGCGAACAGCGCGAAGCTCTGCAGGTCGTCCCAGGCCTCGACGATCGAGCGCGACGCGTCCGGCGTCACCACGATTTCGGCGCCCGGCAGCTTGAAGCGCGCCTCGGCGATCTCCGGCCGGATCAGGGCGTTGAACCACTCCGGCACGCGCTTGCCGGACTGATAGGTCGGCGGCGGCGACTGGTAGAGCAGCGCTCCGCTCGCGTCGTAGAAGCGGATGTCGTTGCCGCGCACCCGTCCGACACGCTGCAGCATGGCGCGGAGCGCCTCGGTGCGCTGCGTCGGGCCGGGTTCGAGATAGACCCCCGCCACCACCGTCTCCACGAGCTGCACCGCGACGCGGGTCGTCGATTCGATTTCCTCGCGCACCGAGCTGCGCAGGTCGTTCACCATCTCGTACACCATTGCGAGCGTGAACGCGACCGTCACCAGCGTGACTACCAAGTTGATGCGAAGGCGCAGGCTCATTTCAATGCTTCGCGCAAATCGTCTGTCGCGCGGCGAAGCGCCTGCGCCATCTCCGGCCCGGTGGCCGAGTGACCGCCGTCCTGGACGAGGCGCAACTCTGCCCGCGGCAACCGCCCGGCCAGCTCGATCGCCGTCCGCGGCGGACATACAAGGTCGCGGCCGCCCTGCACGATCAGCGCGCGCGTCCCGCCCAGCCGCGCGAGCCCGCCGAGCAGCTCGCCGGGGTGCAGAAAGCAACCGTGGGCGAGGTAATGCAGCTGGACCCGCGCCCGCGCGAGATCGGCCGTCGGATCCTGTGCTCCTCCGCCCGCAGCAGCGTCCTCCCCCGCATCCACGCGCATGACCGCGTCCTCGTAGGCGAGCCAGCGCCCGGCCGCCGCCGCGTCATTTCGACCGACCAGGCCATGATAGTGCCTCAGCAGGTCAGGACCGGCGCCCTGGGCCAGGACCTCCCAGGCCTGCGGCACGAGCTTGCCAAGGCCGCCGAGATACCAGTCGACCTCTTCGCGGCTGGCGAGGAAGACCCCGCGCAGGATCATCGCCGCAACGCGCCGAGGGTGCGTCCCGGCATACGCCAGCGCCAGCGCGGCGCCCCAGGAGCCGCCGAAGAGCATCGCCTGCTCGAGCCCCAGGCGCTCGTGCAGGATCTCGATATCCTCGACCAGCCGCGCGGTAGTGTTCTCCTCGGTGCACCCGCGCGGAATCGAGCGGCCGCAGCCGCGCTGGTCGAAGAGCACCACGCGATAGAACCGCGGATCGAAAAAGCGCCGGTGCACCGGCCGGACCTGGCTCCCCGGACCGCCGTGGAGGAAGATCACCGGGAAGCCGGCGGGGTTGCCGCACTGCTCGACGTGCAGCGTGTGGGGCCCGCCCACGGCGAGCTGCTGTTCGGCAAAAGGCTCGAGCGGCGGATAGAGAGTCGAGTCGGCGGCGTTCACGTTGGGCCCATTATCGGGCGCGGCCTCATGAAAATCATGATTTTGCGGAACCGACGGCCACCGCCCGAGCCGCTTTGCACCATAATGTCCTCGGGAGGGTGCACGGCCATGCCGGGCGCCTTTCTACTCAGGAGACACATATGTGGACCAAGCCTGAATACACCGAGATGCGTTTCGGCTTCGAGGTGACGATGTACATCGCCAGCCGCTAACCCCGGCCGGTACCGAGACCAGGGCCCCGCAAGGGGCCTTGCTTTTTATGCAGATACGCGTGCTCGGGTCGGCCGCCGGAGGTGGCCTGCCCCAATGGAACTGCTACTGCCGCAACTGCGACGGCGTGCGCAAGGGCACGATCCGGGTGCAGCCGCGGACGCAATCCTCCATCGCAGTGTCGGCAGGCGGCACCGACTGGATCCTGTTCAATGCCTCGCCCGACGTGCTCGCGCAGTTGCGTTCCTTCCCGCGGCTGCAGCCCGGGCGCGCCATTCGCGACACCGCGGTGCGCGCGATCGTGCTGATCGACGCCCAGATCGACCACACCACCGGGCTGCTGATGCTGCGCGAAGGCCGCAGGCTTTCGGTGTACTGCACCCCGCAAGTGCGGGAAGACCTGACGCGCGGCAATCCGCTGTTCGGCGTGCTCGAGCACTTCTGCGGCGTCGACTGGCATCCGGTCGCGCCCGACCCCGGCGCCACGTTCGAGGTCGCGGGCGTCGAGGGGCTGTCGTTCACCGCGGTCCCGCTCAAGAGCAAGCCGCCGCCCTACTCGCCGCACCGCAATGAACCGCGTCCCGGCGACAATATCGGCATCCGCATCGTCGACGAGCGAACCGGGGGAGCGGTCTTCTACGCACCCGGGATGGGGGAGATGGAACCGCACCTGCACCCGTTCCTTTCCGCAGCCGATTGCGTGATGCTCGACGGCACGTTCTGGACCGACGACGAGCTGGTGCGGCTCGGCGTGTCGAAGAAGCACGCGCGCGACATGGGACACCTTCCCCAATCCGGACCGGGCGGCATGCTCGAGGTGCTGAAGCCGCTCGCGGCGCGCAAGATCCTCATCCACATCAACAACACCAACCCGATCCTGGACGAGGATTCGCCGGAGCGCGCCGTGCTCGACAAAGCGGGCGTCGAGGTCGCTTACGACGGAATGGAAATCGAGCTTTGAATTCCTGGACCAAGACAGAGTTCGAGCAAAAGCTGCGCGCGAAGGGCGATCGCTACCACATCCACCACCCCTTCCACGTCGCCATGAACAGCGGCCGCTGCACCCGGGCGCAGGTGCAGGGCTGGGTGCTGAACCGCTTCTACTACCAGGTCAGCATTCCGATCAAGGACGCGGCGATCCTCGCCAACATGCCCGAGCGCGACCAGCGCCGGCGCTGGATCCAGCGCATCCTCGACCACGACGGCGCGCAAGGAAGCGAGGGCGGCATCGAGGCGTGGCTGCGCCTGGGCGAGGCAGTGGGCCTTGCGCGCGAGCAGGTTACCTCGCTCAATCACGTGCTCCCGGGCGTGCGCTTCGCCGTCGACGCATACGTCAACTTCGCACGCCGTGCCCCCTGGCAGGAGGCGGTGTGCGCCTCGCTGACCGAGCTCTTCGCACCCGAGATCCACAAGGAGCGGCTCGCCGGCTGGCCGCAGCACTATCCATGGATCGACGCCTCGGGCTACGCGTACTTCCGCGGCCGCCTCGCCGAGGCACGTCGCGACGTCGAGCACGGCCTGGAAGTAACCCTCGAGCATTTCCGCACCCGCGGCGAGCAGGAGCGCGCGCTGGAAATTCTGCAATTCAAGCTCGACATCCTCTGGAGCATGCTTGATGCAATGCAGATTGCCTACGGGATTGGACAGGCAGGAATAGGGAATGAGTGAAGACACGATTTTCGAGCTCGCGGGCCACTACCGATTCCAGTGGGAAGCGGCGCAAAACGCGTATGTTCTCCTCTACCCGGAGGGCATGGTGAAGCTCGGCGGCAGCGCCGGAGAGATCCTCAAACGCGTCGACGGCGCCTCGCCAGTTTCGGCGATCGTCGCCGACCTCGAACGCGCCTTCCCGGGCACCGACCTGCGGCGCGACGTGACCGAATTTCTCGCGCATGCGCGCGACAAGGGATGGCTTCGTGTCCGCCCGGCCTGAACCCGGACCGCCGCTCTGGCTCCTCGCGGAGCTGACCTACCGCTGTCCGCTGCACTGCGTGTACTGCTCGAACCCGGTCGACTACACGCAGTACAAGGAAGAGCTCACCACCGAGGAGTGGCTGCGCGTGCTGCGCGAGGCGCGCGAGCTCGGCGCGACTCAGCTCGGCTTCTCGGGCGGCGAGCCGCTGATGCGCGACGACCTGGAAGCGCTCGCCGCCGAAGCGCGGCGCCTGGGCTACTACTCGAATCTCATCACATCGGGGGTGGGGCTCAACGAGCGGCGCATCGCGGCGCTCAAGGAGGCCGGCCTCGACCACATCCAGGTGTCGTTCCAGGACTCGACGCGCGAGATGAACGATTTTCTCTCGAGCACGCGCACCTTCGAGCTCAAGCGCCGCGTGGCGAAGATGGTGAAGGCGCACGGCTATCCGATGGTGCTCAACGTCGTGCTGCACCGCCTGAACATCGACCACGTCGGCCAGATCCTGGACATGGCAGCCGAGCTCGAAGCCGACTACGTCGAGCTCGCCAATACGCAGTACTACGGCTTCGCCTACGCCAACCGCGAGTCGCTTCTGCCGTCGCGCGCGCAGCTCGAGCGCGCCGAAGAGGTCACCAACGCCTTCCGCGCCCGCATCGGCGAGCGGATGAAGATCTTTTTCGTGGTCCCGGACTACTACGCGAACCGGCCGAAGGCGTGCATGAACGGCTGGGGCTCGGTGTTCCTGTGCGTGACCGCCGACGGCGTCGCGCTTCCCTGCCACGAGGCGCGCATGCTGCCCGGGCTCGAGTTTCCCAGCGTGCGCCGCCACGACCTCGGCTGGATCTGGCGCGACTCCCCGGGCTTCAACCGCTATCGCGGCGACGAGTGGATGCGCGAACCCTGCCGCAGCTGTCCCGAGAAGGGCCGCGACTTCGGCGGCTGCCGCTGCCAGGCCTATCTCGTCACCGGCGAAGCTGCGAATGCCGATCCGGTTTGCGACAAGTCCCCGCATCATTCCCTTATCACCGACATCACGGCGCGGGCCCGGGAGGGCACCGTCAAGGTAGAGACCAAGCCGGTCCTGCTCTATCGGGATGACGAGACCTCGCGAAGGCTTTCAGCCCAAAAAGCAAAAGATCCGGTATGAACGCGCCGCAGGCCCCCGGCGTGACCACCAGCGCCGCGGTGAGCGCGGTGGGCCTCTCCAAGCGCTACGGCGAGCTCGCCGCGGTCGAGGGCCTCGACCTGGAGATCGCGCCGGGCGAGTTCTTCGGCCTGCTCGGTCCGAACGGCTCGGGCAAGACCACCACGATGCACATGCTCGCGACGCTCGTCCGGCCGAGCGCCGGCACGGCGCGCGTCGCGGGCTTCGACATCGCGGGCGCGCCGGTGCAGGTGCGCGCCTCGATCGGCCTGGTGTTCCAGGAATCGGCGCTCGATCGCACGCTCACCGTGGCGCAGAACCTGCGCTTCGCGGGCCTGCTGCACGACCTGCCGCCGCGCGTGATCGAAGAACGCGGCCGCGAGCTGCTCGAGCTCTTCGATCTCACCGGGCGGCGCGACCAGCCGGTGGCGGCGCTTTCGGGCGGGATGCGCCGGGCGCTCGACATCGTGCGCGGCGTGCTGCACCAGCCGCGCTGCCTGCTGCTCGACGAGCCGACCATCGGCCTCGACCTGCCCAACCGGCGGCGCATCTGGCGCTTCATCGAGCGCCTGCGCGCGCGCACCGGGATGACCGTGCTGCTCACGACCCACTACCTGGAGGAAGCCGACGGCTGCGACCGCGTCGTATTCATCCGCAAGGGCCGGCTGGTGGAATCGGGTGCGCCTCGCGAGTTGGTGGCGCGGCTCGGCCGGTACATCCTGGAGGTGGAAGGCGCCGACCTCGACGGTCTCGCCGCTGCGCTCGAGCAGAAGCTCGGCCCGGCGCTGCGCGAGGGCGACGTCGCGCATTTCCGCTGCCGCGACGAGGACCTCGCCCTGCTTGCCCAACTTCAGGCCGAGATCGGGGGAAAGGCATCGGCGTGGCGCGTCCGGCGCCCCAACCTGAACGACGTCTTTCTCTGGGTTGCGGCGGGAAAGCGAGTGGCCTGATGCCGATTCGCCCGATCTATGCGGTTCTCGAGCGCGAGCTGCTTAGGATGGTCCGACAGCGCACGCGGCTCGTCGCCGCGATGGTGCGGCCGCTCATCTGGCTCCTCGTGATCGGCGGGGGATTCGCCGCGATTGCCGGCGCCGACTACAAGAGCTTTCTCGTGCCCGGCGTCCTCGGCATGACCATGCTCTTCGGCGCCATGCTCGCCGCCCTCGGCACGGTCTACGACAAGGAATCCGGCGTCATGCGCATGATGCTGGTCGCGCCCCTGCCCCGCGCCTGGATGGTCGTCGCCAAGCTCATCGCCGCCGCGGTGGCCGCGGCCGTGCAGGCGCTGCTGCTCCTCGTGCTGCTCGCGCTGCTCGGCTACGTGGGACGAGGCTCCGAGTGGGGCCTGCTCGCCGCCGCGATCGCCGCCACCTCGTTCGCCTGCGCCGGCATCGGCATGCTCACGGCTTCCTTCTGCCGAACGCTCGAGAACTTCGCGGGCATCATGAACTTCGTCATTTTCCCGGTGTTCTTCCTGAGCGGCTCGCTCTACCCGGTCCGCGAGCTGCCGCCCCTGCTCTACTGGGCCGCGACCCTGAACCCCTATACCTACGGAGTCGACCTCCTCAAGCACGCGCTGCTCCGCGGCGGTGCGGGCGCGGATTTCTCCGTCGCGCTCGACCTCGCCGTGCTCGCCGCGGCGACGCTCGCATCGGCCGCGGTGGCGAGCTGGCGCTTCTCGCGGGAATCCGCCTACGAGCCGATGATCCACGTTCCGGCGGGACGCGCACGATGAACCGGCGCGGCTTTCTCGCCGCCGGCCTCGCCTCGCTCGGCGCCGCATGCGGCGCACCTCAAGTAAGGCCCGAGCCTTCCCCGCCGGCCCGGGTCTCGCTCTCACAAGTGCGGCGCCTGGTGGCCGAGCGCGTCGATCCGGTCGCCGGGCGCTGCAGGTTCGTCGCCGACCTCGGCACCCGGCAAGTCGTGCAGCCGATCCTGTTCGCCCGACGAGGCGAGGGCTTCGACGCGTTGATCGAGAATGCCCTCCCCCAGCCCACCACGGTCCACTTCCACGGACTGACGCTTTCGCAGGCCCAGGACGGCGCGGGGTTCGATCCGATTGCGCCAGGCGAGCGCAAGCGCGTGCGCTTCGAGGTGCAAAACCGCTCGGGCCTGTACTGGTTCCATCCGCACCCGCACGGGTTCACCGCCGAGCAGGTGTACGCCGGGCTCGCCGGGCTGCTGGTCGTGACCGACGACGAGGACCAAGCGCTCGACGCGGCGCTCGCGCTCGCGCCTCGGAACCGGCTCGCGCTCGCCATCGCAGACGTTCGCGTCGCCAACGGCGTCATCCGCCCCTACGCTCCAGGCGCCGCAGACTGCCTGCACGGCTGGCTCGGCAACCAGGCGCTGGTGAATGGCCAGCTCGGCGCGGCCTGGACGGTGGCGCCGGGCTGGGTGAGGCTGCAGATTCTCAACGCGTGCAACGCCCGCGGCTTGCTGCTCGGTTTCTTCGATCTGAGTGAAGGCAGGAAGGAGAAGCCGATTCCCTTCCACTTGCTCGGGACCGATGGCGGTCTGCTCACGGCACCGCGGGAGCTCGATCGCGTCTTCCTGTACGGCGGCGAGCGGGTCGACGTCGCGCTCGACGCGAGCGGCCGGCGCGCGCTGCAGGCCGTCAGCCTCGAATTCGACGCCCGCCGCCACACGCAGGGGGCAGCCGCCGCGCACCGTCATCCGGCGCGCGAGCGCTACGC
>Ga0207648_10000689_pt1 | contig 37824 bp, 34 predicted proteins | sample KBSMisM32_FD_184310 | JGI IMG/M metagenome (GOLD analysis project Ga0207648, IMG submission 184310) | Miscanthus rhizosphere microbial communities from Kellogg Biological Station, Michigan, USA - KBS Miscanthus M3-2 (SPAdes) (version 2) | ecosystem: Host-associated > Plants > Roots >... | reverse complement strand
CGGTCGGCAACGATCACATCCTCGAGCATCCGTCGAAGCTCGCCGACACCCTGGTGAATGGGTCACCGGCAGCTCGACACATCCTGCAGCACGGCGACACGATGCAATTCGGCGCGTTCTACCTGCGCTACCTGAATCCACGCGCTTCTTCGGACAGCGACCTCGACCGCACGATGCTCATCGCGGGGTTGCAGGCGCGTGCCGCAATTGCGCAGCGAGAATCCGCCGGTCCGCCCGCGAAAGCGGGTCACGTGCGGTCCGCACATGCGGCCGACGTTCGCTTTCCCAAAGGCAAGGTGAAGGTGATTGCCGGGAGCCGCAACAGCGGCACGATCAAACTCGACCGAGTAGTCGCGACCTTTGGCAAGCCAGGTAAGGAGTTGGCCGTGGTCACACGAAGGCCCCGCGGATATTTCATCGCACACGTGGAAGGCCGCCGCTCCGCGCGCGTCAACGGACAGGCCATTGGCGGCAAGGAAGCTCGGCTGCTGCGCCACGGCGACATCATCGAGGTCGCCGAGGAGAAGCTCGAGTTCCTGCTCGACTAGCGCAAGCGGGCGCGCATCGAGTACGTCTACGCGCTCAGGCGTTGCCCGTCGACGCGCATGTCGAACGTCGGCGCGGCGGGCGCAGGGATCGTTACCGAGCGGCGGCTATGGTAGCTGTAGAGAATTCCCAACCCGACCAGCAAGGTCAGCGTCATCAGTTCCAGCGGTAACGTCAGAATGGTGTCCATCATCGTTGTCTCCTTGTTTTGACTTGGGTCTGCTGCGCCCCATGGAGACCATTTGATCACTTGCCGATTCGCCAGTCTGTGCGTCCGCACACAGAGAACGCAGGCTGGCCAACGGGTCAGAACGCGACGTGCGCCGCGCCCTTGAGTGACAAGATTCGCCGCGCGTCGTCGGGCGTAGCGATCTCGAGTCCCAGCCCTTCGATGATCTTGCGCGCCGCCAGCACCTGCGCGGCGTTCGACTCGGCGAACTTGCCCGGTCCCAGCCACAGGCTGTCTTCCATTCCGACGCGGACATTGCCGCCCATCGCGGCCGACATGGCGGCGATCGGCAACTGATTGCGCCCGGCACCCAGCACGCTCCACCGGTACTGGTCGCCGAAAAGCCGATCCGCGGTGCGCTTCATGTGCATGACGTCGTCCGGATGCGGCCCGATTCCGCCCAGGATTCCGAACACGCTCTGGATGAACAACGGCGCCTTGACCACGCCGCGCTCGAAGAAGTGGTGCGCGGTATACAGGTGACCGATGTCGTAGCACTCGATCTCGAAGCGGGTGCCGTTGTTGGCGCACGACGTCAGGATGTATTCGATGTCCTTGAACGTGTTGCGGAACACCCGCGAGTCCGACGTCTGCAGGTATTCGCGCTCCCATTCGTGCTTGAACGTGGTGAAGCGCTTCAGCATCGGATAAAGACCGAAATTCATCGAGCCCATGTTGAGCGAGGCGACCTCGGGCTTGAGTTGCAAGGCCGGCTGCAGGCGCTCCTCGATGGTCATCGTCGCCGCACCGCCCGTGGTGAAATTGATGACGACGTCGGAGCGGCGCTTGATGTCAGGCGCAAACTCCCGGAAGTACTTGGGATCCTGCGTCGGACGCCCGTCGACCGGGTCGCGCGCATGCAGGTGCACGATCGCGGCGCCCGCTTCCGCGGCCGCGACGGCGGCGTCGGCGATTTCTTGCGGCGTGACCGGAAGATACGGCGACATCGACGGCGTATGGATCGACCCTGTGATCGCACAGGTGATGATGACTTTGCGGGGTTCGGCCATGGCGGTTCTCCTCCCGCGGAATTCTACGCACAAATGCGGCGGCGAAGCGTCGCGGTTAGCGTCGGCTTGCGCGGCGATCCTTGCGCGCCACGGGCGTCGCGCGCGGCCGCGCGGACTTGCGTGTGGTCGCCGCGCCCGGCGCGCGCAATTCCTTCGTGCCGGCGGCCGTCTTCGCGCGCAGCGCGTTCAGCGAGTGGTCGAGTTCGTCGAACAGCCAGCCGCGAAACATCGTCAACGGCGGCCAGTCGCGAAGATTGGGCGGATACACCAGATGATAGGGGAGCGCTTCAGGGTGCATGATCGAGATCGGCGACAACTGCACCAGGCGACCTTCGCACAGCGCGTCGGCGGCGAGCAATTCGCGCGTCAGCGCAAGACCTAGACTCTGCTCGGCGGCCTGCAGCATCAGGCCCGCATCGTTGAAATCGGCCACGGTCCGCACGTTGGTACACAGTCCCGCGGCCGCGAACCAGTCCTTCCACAGGTCGCTGTCGCCGAGCAGCGGCTCGCGCACCAGCGCCTCCGGTTGCGCCCCCAGCAGCCGGCGCGCGGCAGACGGCGACCCGACGATGATGATCGGCGGCTGCTCGAACAGGCGCTCCGACTCGAGGCCGGGCCACGGTCCCTTGCCCTGCCGGACGGCGGCATGGAAGCCTTCGCGCTGCAGGTCGACGGTGCGAAACGATGCCTCGATTTCGAGCGGGAGCGAAGGATGACTGTCGCGCCAGCTCCCCATCCGCGGCAGCAGCCAGCGGTTCGCGAACGACGGCAGCACCGTGACGCGCAGGCGTTGCGATTCGCTGCCCGCCGCTGCCGCGGCCGCCTGTACGCCATCGTCGAGCAACGTCAGCGCCGTCTGCACGCTGCGCAGCAGTGCCTGTCCGGCCGGATTGAGGACGACGCGGCGGCCGCGACGCTCGAATAATTCGAAGCCCAACTGCTCCTCGAGTCCGCGGATCTGCTGGCTCACCGCGCTGTGCGTCAGGTGCAGCACCTCGCCTGCGGCGCGCAGGTTCTGCAATTCGGCCACCGCGCGAAAGGCGGTAAGCGTATTGAGCGGCAGGCGGGGAACGTGTGGCATGGGGTCCTCCGTGTAGCCATCTTGGTGACTTTAACTGGTAAGCATAACTTACCAATACGGTCAGAACTATTCGATTCCTAAGGCCACGCTGGGTCATTAACATTACCAGCGTACCAAAACTGTCAGGAGAAAGCCATGAACCGTATCGACGAATTGCTCGGAGTTGCCACCTTTGCCGCCGCCGGGATGTTTGCGTCGATTGCCATTGTGCCGGTGACGGCCGTCGTCGCATCGGCCGCCGCACCGCGCACGGAAGCCCAGGTCGTCGCAGCGGATCCGCTTTCGTTCGCGCCCGTCGTCGTCCTGCCGTCGGTCGACATCGTTGCCCGACGCAGCGTCGAAACGGCGCGCAGCGAACGCGCAGAGCGACTGGAAAGCCATCGGCTGTCGAAGGCCGCGATGCGCCCCGGCGCCTGACCGCCAACGCGACGCCCCCGTACAACTGACCCCACACTCGAGGACACCATGAACACGACAATGCATTCCTCCGCGGCGACGGCGATCCCGCACAGGCCGGTGCAATCTCAATTGAGCGACGCGATCAATGCGTTGCACGCCATCCTGCGGTCCATCGAGGCCTGGCTTGCGGCACGCCATCGCGCGACCCAGGACCTGGACGCGCTCGCAGGCATGAGCGATCGGGAGTTGCGCGACATCGGGATGAATCGCGCGAGCACGCAATTCGTCGCGCTGGGTGGCCGGATTCGCGACTATCCGTTTTGATCGGCGGAATGACGCGCAACCGATACCGGCGTCCACGCGCAAGCGCGAATCAGGGGTCCGCGCGCTTGTGCCGCGCCAGCGCGAGCAGGCGGCGGTCGCGCGCATCTGTCCGGCGTTCGCGCTCGGCCGCCGAGGGTGACGTGCCCAACGCGGCGACGACGCGCGCCACGTTCTCCGCGTCCCACACTGTCGGTGCGGGGGGCTTGGAGGCAAGCCCGCGGTAAAAGCCGCCGTAGCGCGCGCAGTAGTCGGCCACGCCACCCGGCGCGTTCAGTTCGATGGTCGCGAACGGCCCCATGAACGACCAGCGCAGGCCCAGTCCGTGCGCAATCGTCTTGTCCAGGTCGTCCGGAGAAACATAGCCTTCGCCCACCAGCCGCATCGCCTCTGACAAGAGCGCCCCTTGCAGGCGATTCAGGATGAAGCCGTCCAACTCACGGCGCACAACGACAGGCACCTGGCCCACGGCGGTCATTACCCGTTGCGCTTGTTCGATGGTCTCCCGGCTGGTCCACGGCGCGCCACATAATTCGACCACAGGAACGAGGTGCGGCGGATTGACCGGATGCGCAACCAGACAGCGCGCGCGTCCGGCGAGCCCCTCCGTGAACTGCGATGCCGGGATCGCGGACGTTGAACTCGCCACCACTGCATTGGGCGGCGCAAGCGCATCCAGCGTGGGATAGACGCTCCGTTTGATGTCGAGCACCTCGGGCAGGTTCTCCTGCACCCAATCCGCACCCGCCAACGCGTCCTCGATGCGCGCCGTCATCGCGACGCGAGCGCCCGCTTGCTTCGCATCGTCGACGAGGCCGGCCGCCTGCTGTTCGTCGAGACTCGCCGAGATGTGGCTGCGCGCCAGTTCGAGCTGTGCAGGCGCGTTGTCGTAAAGCCGCACGCGCCACCCCGCGCGTGCAAACACCATCGCCCAGGCGCGGCCGATCAGGCCGCCACCGATGATTGCTGCTAATCGTTCCATGGGTTCACATCCAGAGGACGCGCCGGCGCAAATCGAGGTCGTCGCGCAGCGCAACCGCCGGTCCCTGGTGGACCACGCTGCCGCGCTCGAGCACGTACGCCTGGTCCGCCAGCGCGAGGACCAGGTCGAGATTGTGCTCCACGATGACGATCGACAATTCCTGTCGCAAACGGTCGAAGGCCTCGAACAGCTCCTCGACCACCGCGGGGGCGAGGCCTTCGAAAGGCTCGTCGAGCAGCAGCACGCGCACGTGTCCCGAAAGTGCCCGCGCGACGGCGACCATTTGCTGCTCGCCACCGGAAAGAAAGTCCGCCGGCGTGTCGAGGCGCGCACGCAGGCGCGGAAAGAATTCGAGGATCTTCTCGTCGGACCACGCCACGCCTTGGCCACCGCGCCGCTTGAGTCTGCCGAGTTCCAGGTTGTGGCGCACGCTCATCCCGGCGAAGAGACCCCGCCCCTGCGGCACATAGCCGATGCCGCTGCGCGCGTTCGCCGCCGCGGGTCGCCGCGCGAGGTCGACGCCGGACAGCAGAATGCGGCCGCTTTGCGCGGTGACGATGCCGATGATCGTCTTCAGCAGCGTCGACTTGCCCGCGCCGTTGCGTCCGAGCAGAGCCACGATTTCGTGCTCGTGCACCTTGAGCGACGCTTCCATGACGATGTGACTCTTGCCGTAAAACGCATCGACACGATCCAGATCGAGCACCAGCGGACCGGCTGCGCGTGCCGCGTGGCCGCGCGGCCTGGCGGCAAGCGCCGCGGTGCCCGATCCGATGTAGACCTCGCGCACCGCCTGGCTTTGCCGCGCGTCGTGGGCGGTGCCCTCGACCAGGACCTTGCCTTCGTTCATCACCGTCACGCGGTCGGCCAAGGCGAACACGCGATCGATGTCGTGCTCGACGAGCAACACGGGCACGTCGGCCGAGATCCGCTTGATCAGGTCGCCAACGCGCTCGCGCTCCCTTGCCGCGAGGCCGGCCAGCGGCTCGTCGAGCAGCAGCACGCGCGGCGCGCCGGCGAGCGCCAGTCCCATGTCGAGCAGGCGCTGGCCGCCGTACGACAGTGAACCGGCCTCCGCCTGTTCGATGCCTGACAACCCGAGGTAGCGGACCAGTTCCGCTGTCCGCGAGGTCACGCGCTCGTTGCGTTGTGCGTCGGCCCAGCCGTCGAAGTGCGACGCGTCGCGCGCCTGCACCGCTAGGCGCAGATTTTCCTCGATCGATACTCGCGGGAAGAGGTTCGTGATCTGGAATGAACGGCCCAGCCCCGCTGCCGCAATCCGGTAGGGCGGCAGGCCGGCGATCGATTGGCCGCCAAGGACGACCGAACCCTCGTCTGGTGGGAACATGCCTGTGACCAGATTGAATACGGTCGTCTTGCCGGCGCCGTTGGGACCGATCAGCGCGTGCAGCGTGCGATCGCTGACGACGAACGACGCCGCGGTCACGGCCCTGATGCCGCCGAATGCCTTCGCAAGGCCGCGCGCCTCCAGCACGCCGCCGCCTTCGTGCGGCGCGTGCTTGAGAAACTCGGGGAGCGGCACGCCCTGCTCGATCGCGCGCGCGTTCATCGCCGCCGCCTCGACCACCTTGCGCCGGAACGGTTCGGTCAGGCGCTTCCACACGCCCACCAGTCCCGTCGGCGAGAACACGATGAAACCGACGAACAGCAGTCCGAAGTACAGCAACCAGTTCTGCGTCCAGATCGACAGGTATTCCTGGAACAGAATGTAGAACAGCGCGCCCAGCGCCGGGCCGAGCAGGCTGCGCATGCCGCCGATCAGCACCATCGCGAGCAAAGCGCCGGAAAATGCGATCGACGTCGGGTCGGCCGAGGCGAAGCGATGATGGAACGCGAACAGCACGCCGGCGCAGCCGGTCAGAACCGCAGACACGACATAGGCGATCTGCTTGTAGCGCGTGGTCGCGTAGCCGACGAACTGCGCGCGCTGCTCGTTTTCGCGAATGGCGACCAGCACGGTGCCGATGGCGGAGCGATGGAACCGCTGGAGCGCGTAGACGACGCCCAAGCCGAACGCCGCCACCAGCGCATAGTAGGTCCACGCATTCTCGAGATCGAACCCGAACCAGCTGGTGCGCGTCACGCCGCCCAAGCCGCTTTCGCCGCCGGTAAACGCCGTCCAGCGAAAGGCGATCGCATAGGTGAGCGCCGACAGCGCGAGCGTGAGCAGCGAAAAATAGACGCCGCGGCGGCGCAGCACGATGAACGCAACGGGAACGGCCGCGACCAGCAGGATCACGAGCGAGCTCAGCACGGGCCACAGCACCGAGCCAGGAAACCAATACCTCTGCGTGAGTGCGGCGGCATAGGCGCCCAGGCCGAACCACGCGCCGTGACCGAACGACACCAGCCCCGTGTGACCGACCAGGATGTTGAGCGCCATGCAGGCAACGGCGAAGATGACGACGTCGGTGGCGCTGGTGAGCGTCAGGCCTCCGGCGAGCAGCGCGAACGGCAGGACTGCCATTGCGGCGCCGGCGATCGCGACGGGGGAGCGGAATACGTTCACGCTAACCTACTCGAATCGTTGAATGCGTTCGCCGAACAGTCCGCGGGGACGGACCAGCAACACGAGCACCATCAGCAAGTATATCGACGCCTCGGCCGCCGCGGGATAGAAATACACGGTGAGGCCGCGCACGACGCCGACGATGAGCGCAGCCCACACCACACCCCAGAACGAACCCAGACCGCCGATCACCACCACGACGAACGCCGCCGTCAGAATTTCCGCACCCATTGCCGGATGCACGCCGGATATCGGCGCGAGCAGCACGCCGGCGAGCGCGGCCAGCGCGACGCTGATCGCCACCACCGCACTCATGTAGGGTTGCAGCGAAATGCCCAGCGCCGCAACCATGTCGGGGTTCTGCACGCCGGCGCGCACCACGCGCCCGAACGGCGTTCGCCGCAGCAGGAACCACAACGCGGCCACAGCGCATGCCGCGATTGCGAGCATCACCAGCCGGTACTTCGAGTAGATGAAGTCGCCGACCAGCAACTGGCCCTTCAGCGACTGCGGAATCGAGAACGGCAACGGCGACGCGCCGAAGATGAGCCGCAGCGCCTGTTCCGCGACCATCGCGAGGCCGAAGGTCATCAGCAGGCCCAAGGCCGGATCCTCGCGATAGAAGCGGCGGAACAGGAAGCGCTCGACGACCAGCCCGATCAGCGCAACCAGCACCGGCGACGCGAAGAGCACGCCGCCAAAGCCCAGGACATCGACCAGCTTGACCGCGAGATAGGCGCCAAGCGCGTAGAAGGCTCCGTGCGCGAGGTTGACCAGGCCGCCCAGCGAGAAGATGAGCGACAGCCCGAGCGCGATCAGCAGGTAGTACGCGCCGACCAGCAGGCCATTGATGACCTGTTCGAGAACCTGGATCAGGACCATGGCATGCGCGCGAACGAAGCTCTGCGGCTTCGCCCGCGCGACGTGCTATCGCTCAGGCGGGCATCGTGCAGGCGTTGTCTTCGCGCGTGGGCGCGATGATCTCGAGGCTCTGGTTGGCCCCCGGCACCGGCGCCGAAAGCGTGAACAGTTCCCACTTGTTGGTGACTTCGTTCGCCGGCTTGAAGCGGATCGTGTACATCTCCTGCATCAGCTGGTGATCCCAGTTACGGTAATAGCCGTCGCGCGATTTCATGACGTCGAACTTGGCGCCCTTTTCCAGGTGCTCGACGATCTTCGTCGAATCGGTCGTCTTAAGCTCGTTCATCGCCTGCGCGACGTGCTTGGTCGACATGTAGTCGCCCCACGCCTGGTTTTCCGGCGGCTTGCCGTATTTCTTCGTGAACGCCTCGGTGAACTTTTGCGCGGACGCCGACTTCACTTGCGAGTCCCAAACCAGCGGCCAGATGCCGGTCACGTTGCCCTTGCCCGCGCCCCATGCGACGGCGGTGTCGAAGCCGAAGCCTGCCACCGGGTACGGCAGGCCATATTCCATGTACTGCTTCATGAAGTTCGTGATCTGCGCGCCGGCGAGATTGGACACGACGAGGTCCGGCTTGGCGTTGCGGATCTTGAGCAGGTAGGCAGAGAAGTCCGCGGCATCGGTGGGCACCAGTTCGTCGGCCGCGAACTCGCCGCCGTTGGCCGCCATGAAGCGCTTCGCGGCCTTGAGCAGGTCGTGGCCGAACGCATAGTCGGCGGTCAGGCTGTACCACTTCTTGCCTTTCACCATGCCGTCGCGCAGCAGCGCCTGTCCGGCCGCGTAGACGTACATCGTGTTGGCGGCTTCCGTATGGAACATGTAACGGTTGCACGATTTTCCGCGCAGCTCGTCGGAGTTGCATCCCGTGTTGAAGAACAGGATCCGGTTGCGCTGCGCGACCGTTGCGATCGCGAGACCCGACGCGGAGCTTATCTCGCCGATGATCGCTACGACCTTGTCGCGCTCGATCAGCCGGGCCGCTTTGGTCGATGCCGTTTGCGGGTTGACGCTGTCCTCCGCGATCAACTCGATCTTGCGTCCCATCACGCCGCCGGAGGCGTTGATCTCGTCGACCGCGAGGTTCACACCCATTACCGCGTATTCGCCCAGCGGTCCGAGGAAGCCGGTCAAAGGCGTCAGATGCCCGATGCGGACGGTCTCCGCCTGGCCGCGGCTGATCGCGGGAAATCCCAATGCGCCCAGCGTTGCCGCGGCGGCGCCGGCCTTGAGAACATTGCGGCGCACGCGACTTGTCGAATCGGTCATTGCTCCTCCTGCTTGTGGCGGGCGCTCTTTGGCGGCCGCGTGTGATTTTTGGACCTTCCCCCGTATTGCGATTGCGCCGATAGTTATAATGCAACGTCGCGCGCTTGTCCACGCTCGTGGTCGCTGTCGTGCGCGTGCAGGATGCTGCCGGAGAAATCGAATGGACCTGAAGATCCGCGATTTGCGCGTGCTTGTGACCGCGGGTGCCTCGGGCATCGGGCTCGCGACAGCGAGAGCGTTTGCGCGCGAAGGCGCGCGCGTGCACGTGTGCGACGTGGATACCAGGGCCCTCGACGCGTTGTCCGGGAGCGACCCGGCACTGACGCGCAGCGTGTGCGACGTGGCCGATTCTGCGTCCGTCGCGCGTCTGTTCGACGCAGTCACCGCCACGCTGGGCGGCCTCGACGCACTGGTCAACAACGCCGGCATTGCGGGGCCGACAGCGCCCTGCGAAGAGGTCGCGCTGAGCGACTGGCAGCGCACGCTGGCCGTTAACCTCACCGGCCAGTTCCTCTGCGCGCAGCGCGCCATTCCGCTGCTGAAGGCGAGCACCAACCCGAGCATCGCCAACCTCTCGTCGGCTGCCGGCCGCTTCGGCTTTCCCAACCGCACGCCCTATTCCGCGTCGAAATGGGGCGTCATCGGGTTCACCAAGTCGCTGTCGATCGAACTCGGGCCGCACGGTGTCCGCGTCAACGCCATCTGCCCCGGCTCGGTCGCCGGACCGAGGATCGAGGCCGTGTACACGAACAAGGCCAAGCTGCGCGGCGTGGCCCCCGAGGTTGTGCGCGACGAAATGATCGCCAACTCGTCGTTGAAGCGCATGGTCAGTGCCGACGACATTGCCAACGCCATCGTCTTCCTCGCATCTCCGCTTGGTGCCAACATCTCGGGACATGCATTGCCCGTCGACGCGGACACGCACGCGCTGGTCTAGCGCCGCGATCAGCACATCAGCAGCCCGTGAGATTTTCGAAGTCCCGGCTCGTCGCATACAAACAGTGTCCGAAGCGTCTGTGGCTGCAGACGTTCCGGCGCGAGTTGGCACAACCGAGCGAGGCGTCGGAGAATCGGATGGCTCAGGGCAACCTGGTCGGCGAGGCGGCGCAAAGCCTCCATCCGGAGGGCCGGCTCATCGCGCACGTAGGCGATCTCGCCAGCGCGCTGCTGGAAACGACCGAGATGCTGGCGGAACCGGGTGACATCACGCTGTTCGAGCCAGCATTGCGTTACGCCGATGTGCTCGTGCGCGCCGACGTCCTGATCCGCCGCGACGGCCGCTACCGGATGATCGAGGTGAAGTCCTCCACGAAAGTACGGGACTCGCACGTGACCGACACGGCAATCCAGACGTGGGTGGCGCGCGGTGCCGGACTCGACGTCGAGCGTGTCGAACTTGCCCACATCGACACCCATTTCGTCTATGCGGGCGACGGCGACTATCGCGGTCTTTTCGCTTACGCGGACATGACTGACGCGATACTGCCGCTGCAGGAGCAGATCCCTGTATGGATTGCCGCCGCGCAACGCGATCTCGCCGGTCCGATGCCAGACGTCGCCGTTGGCGCGCAGTGCAAGAAACCGTATGCCTGCGAGTTCCTGGCATTCTGCCAACCGGAATCCTCCGAGTATCCGGTGGAACTGCTGCCCAACAGCGCCAAGCTCGCGCAACAGTTGCGCGGCGATGGCTACGCCGACCTGCGCGACGTTCCGCTCGATCGGCTGAAGCGTGAAGACCACCGGCGAATCTGGCGCGCTACGGTGACCGCGCAACCCGAACTCGACTCCGCCGCCGCCACGAAGCTCGCCGCCCTTCCTTGGCCGCGCTACTTCCTCGACTTCGAGACCGTGGGGCCCGCCGTGCCCATGTGGAAAGGCACGCGCCCATATCAGAAGGTGCCGATGCAGTGGTCCTGCCATCGGCAGGATGCCGACGGCACGCTCACACAGCTGCCGGCGTTCCTCGACACTGGCGGCCGCGATCCGCGCCGCGCGTTCGCGGAACGTCTCGTCGCGGCCGTCGGCGACGCTGGAACCATCATGGTTTACAACGCGACGTTCGAGCGCGGCGTGATACTGGAGCTCGCGGAAATGTTCGACGACCTGGCGCCCGCATTGCGCGGCGTGGCGTCACGCCTGTACGACCTGCTGCTCCTCGCGCGCGAGCACTACTACCACCCGGCGATGATGGGCTCGTGGTCGATCAAGCGCGTGCTGCCGACGGTCGCGCCGGATCTCGATTACGGCAATCTCGCGTCCGTGCGAAGCGGCGACATGGTGGAGCCGGCCTATTTCGAGATGGTGAACGGGGAAACCGGCAGCGAGCGGAAGCTCGCGTTGGAGACTGCGCTGCTGACGTATTGCGCGCGGGACACGTTGGGCATGGTAAAGGTCGCCGGGTTCATGGCTGGCACGGAGTCGGATCCGGCCAACTGATATGGCATCCCCTTGCGGGCGCTGCCGCTATTGTCGACAATGTCCGGACCGCAAGACCACCGCCTCAATTTCGGACAGCCATGAACGTCGACGACACATTGCATGCAACGATCACCGAGCTGGTCCGCCCAGGCAAGGGCATTCTTGCGGCCGACGAGAGCGGACCGACCATCACCAAACGGTTTGCCGCGCTCGGCATCGCGTCGACCGAGGAAACGCGCCGCCAATATCGCACGCTCCTGTTCGCCGCGCCGGGCGTAGCGGAATACTTAAGCGGAATCATCCTGTTCGAGGAAACACTCGGACAGCGCGACAACGACGGCACACCGCTGCCGGATGTCCTCAGTCGCCAAGGCATCCTGGTGGGCATCAAGGTAGACAAGGGCACGACCCCGTTGCCCAACGCCCCCGGCGATTTGATCACGCAGGGTCTGGACGGCCTCGCCGAACGGCTGCAGACCTACAAGGCGCAGGGCGCTCGCTTCGCGAAGTGGCGCGAAGTCTATGGCATCACCGATCGCAATCCCACCGAGCTCGGCGTCAGGGCCAATGCCCAGGTGCTCGCGCGGTACGCCGCGATCTGCCAGCAGGAAGGGATCGTGCCTATTGTCGAGCCGGAGGTGTTGATCGACGGCGATCACAGCATCGAGCGTTGTCATGAGGTGAGCGAGTCCGTGCTGCATGCGGTATTCGCCGCATTGCATGAACACAAGGTCAGCCTCGAGGGCATGGTGCTCAAGCCGAGCATGGTGTTGTCCGGCAATAAGAGCGGCGTCACGTCGAGCGCTGAGGCTGTGGCGAAGGCGACGCTGCAAGTGCTGCGCCGAACGGTGCCGGCAGCAGTCCCGACCATCAACTTCCTGTCGGGCGGGCAAAGCCCCGAAAGCGCCACCGCGAATCTCAACGCGATGAACGCCAGTTACCCGCACGCGCCGTGGGTGCTGTCGTTCTCGTATGCGCGGGCGCTGCAGGATCCGGCAATGCGCGCATGGGCCGGGCTCGACGCCAACGTGGCGGCCGCACAGAAAGCATTCGCCTGGCGCCTCAGGATGAATTCCCTCGCCCGTGCCGGAAAGTGGAATCCAGACCTGGAACGCGCGGCCTGATCTACTAAAGAGTCAGCAGGAAGGCCACCAGATCACGTACTTCCTCGTCCGTGAAGCCAATGTCGAAACGCTCGTTGTAGAAGTCGACCGCCGCCCGCAAATCCTGCGCCGAGCCGTTATGGAAATACGGCGCCCGCGACGCCAGTCCGCGGAGGATCGGTCCCTTGAACCGGCCAATATCCTTCCAGAGGCCGGTAATCAGGGCACGCCCGGGGTCGGTGGTCTGGATTGTCTCAAACGGAGCCGACGCGTGACGCAACGTGTACAACGGCAGGTCCGGGGTGCGGCGGGAAGCGTCGGTAAGGCCGATATCGAGCGGCGCGGGAATTGAATGATTCCCCGCATGCGGTGTGTCGTGGCACGTCGTGCAGGTTCCGTGCAACACGGGGACGCTCAGATCATCGTTCAGGCCCTTGACGCCAGTAATGCGGATTGGCTTGTTATTAAAAAGTCTCTCGCCCCTGGCCACCGTGCGGCGAGCCTCCTGGCGGCTGCCATCGGCGCCGCCGCGATCGACCGTGTTCCACGCCTCGTAAAGGTTGAAGACGGTCGAGTTGAATAATGCGCCGGTACGATAGTCGCCGGATACGACGTCATTAATGCCGAAATAGAAGTTCTGCCGGCTCAAGCGCTGCGGGCCGCCCTGCGCCTGACGCGCTGTCAGTTCGCCCGCCTCATGGTCGAAGACCTGCGTAGTGAAGAGGCTCGTCTCGAAGGCGACGATCGCTTCACGCTGGGCGGTTGTGAGCGGCACGGCGGCCTGTGCGTGTCCCGTGGTCGCGCTGTTTGACTGATGGGTAAGGTTGAATGGCATCGAGGCGAAGCAAGTGGCCGTTCCAAGGATGCAATCCAGCGACGCAGGGTCACGGAAAGTCTCGCGGCCATCCCACATCAATGTGCTGAGAAACTTGAGGTTGGTCGTCGGCAACGGGCGCCGGAACAACGATAGTTCGTCGGCGCTGGCGTAACCATACGGATCGTCGATCGCGACCAGTTCGAACTCGGCATTCGGCGGGATGCCGATGCCGACGCGGATAAGTCCCTTGCTGAGCAGCATGCTATAGGCGGCGCGCCGAGCCTCGACCGTGGAAACGTCTGCGGCGGGGGAGTTCGAGCCGTCGACGGTCCGAAATATGGGATCGGTCCCGGCGGTGGCCCGGAATCGCGCCTGTACGTCAGCAGGTGTCACCGTCCAACCGACGCTCGGCTGGTGGCAACTCACGCAGGCGCGGCCGTTGGCTCCAAGGCTTTGGAAAAAGGGACCGGTAAGATCGACCTTGCCGGCCGCGCTGTGGGTCTCGGCGTAACCGGTGGGATTGGCAAACCGCAACACATCCGGCAGGAATGAATGCTCACCAGCCGTGGCGGCAGTGCTAACCGCGAACAATGCCGCAATCAGAATCCGTGGGTACCGGCGCTGAAATCGGCGATTCATGGCAACCTCCTTGGAAGGATCACATCTCGTGCACGCTAGGTTCAGTCCTGCGCTCGGGCGACGCATCCACGGCAGAGTGGCGATGCAGGCCTTGGATTCTGGCCGCGAGTTGCGTCGAAAGAGGCACTGCGGATTCATGGACCATCCGGCGTCGGGCATACGACGTGGCAGGCGTGCCGCAGTTGAAGCGGAACCAGGTGGCAGCATCGAACAGCGCCCCATGACCGTCGATAAAATCCGCAACCCACAGCGCGTCGTCGCGCAGATAGATGGCGACCTCGCGTCGCTCACTCACACGCAAGATCTGCCCCTGAATAGCCGCGGATCGGATTTCAGCACCCCGGTCGACGGCGAGGGCGTGAGGCTGGGTTCCGGCATCGCTGCCCACGTCCATTGTGCGAACCTCGGTCAGTCCCGCGCGTGGTGACGCAACCCTTGACGCTGCAAGGAGCGCTCGCGGGCGTTCGCTTTTCAGCACGCCAAGGCCACGCTTCGCCCCTCGGAGCGCCCCCATTGCGCAGACGGCAAACGAGGCGGCGAGGCGCAGCGAGGAAAGGAGCGCCGAATGCGTTTTGGACACAATCGTTTTCATGGACGCATCGTCAATCACTCCGGCGGCGGAGTCCTTTAGAATTCGTTAAGATTCCATTAATCGTTAATCTATGGGCGTGACCAGGGCCTACGACATCGGGCCTTTTCGGCTCGACTCCGAAGCAGGCGTGCTGACCCGGAATGGCGCGCCCATGGCGTTGGGCGCGCGCGCGGTGGCAGTCTTGACCACCCTTGTCGGGCGACCCCATCAATACGTGCCCAGGGCCGATATCATCGACACGGCGTGGGCCGGCGTCGTCGTGGAAGAAGGCAATCTCGCGGTGCAAATCTCGGCGCTCCGGCGTGCGCTTTCGCAAGCGCCCGGCGGGGAGCGTTGGATCGAAACATTGTCCGGCCGCGGTTATCGGTTCGTCGGACCAGTCACGGAACTTCCGGATGAAGCGCACGACGGAAGTCGCGGCAAGCGCTCGAACCTACCCGAACCGCTGACGTCGTTCGTCGGCCGCGAGCGGGAATTGGTAGAAATCAAGCGGCTGCTGCCGGGCAAACGCTTGTTGACCATCGTCGGCGTCGGCGGCATCGGCAAGACACGCCTCGCGTTACAGGCGGCGGCTGAAGTGGCGGATGCCTATCGCGACGGAGTGTGGTTAATCGAACTTGCATCCATCAGCAATCCATTGCTCGTGTCGACGTCGGTGGCGCAAGTGCTTGAAATCGGTGAACGAGCAGGCGCCTCGCTTGCGGATGCGCTCTGCGCCCACCTCAAGCCTCGCCAGCTGTTGCTGATACTGGACAACTGCGAGCACCTGCTCGGTGCGTGCGCGACGCTTGCAGACGCGGTGCTGCGCAGCGCCGCAGATGCCACGATTATCGCAACCAGTCGCGAACCGCTGCACGTCGCCGGAGAGCAGACTTACTCGCTGCAGACGCTATCGCTGCCCGAGCCCTCCGCGAGCGCAGAGTCCGCAGAGCGCTCCGAGGCGGTGCAGCTCTTCGTCGAGCGGGCCCGCCGTCAGGTGCCTGATTTCGCATTGACCACGGCCCGCGCTCCGGCGATTGCCCAGATGTGCATCCACCTTGACGGCATTCCACTGGCGCTGGAACTGGCCGCTGCGCGCACTCGGTCATTGTCTGTCGACCAGATCAACGCCCGCTTGCATGATCGCTTCAAGCTGCTCACCAGCCCGATCCGAACGGCGCTGCCCCGGCAGCAGACGCTGCGCGCCACGCTCGACTGGAGCTATGACCTGCTGGCCGGCGAGGAGAGACTGTTGCTGCAGCGGCTGTCCGTATTTGCCGGAGGGTGGACGCTGGAAGCCGCGGAGCAGGTCTGTGTCGGCGACACCTTCGAGAAGTGCGATGTCCTCGATCTCCTGACCTCGCTGTCCGACAAGAGCCTCGTGATTGCAGAACAGAAGGACGGATACGCTCGTTACCGCCTGCTGGAAACGATGCGTCAGTATGCGCAGGAAAAGCTCGTCGAGAGCCGGGGCGGCGATACGGTTCAGGGGCGGCATCGTGACTACTTCCTTGCGTTGGCCGAGGAGGCAGAACCGAAATTAATGGGATCCGAGCAGGCCACCTGGCTGCAGCGACTCGAAGAGGAGCATGAGAACCTCCGGGCTGCTCTCGACCGGAGTCTCGACGATGCGGGATCGGACGCCGGTCTTCGGCTTTGCGGCGCGCTGCAGCGGTTCTGGACTGTGCGGGGACATGTCTCGGAAGGACGGGACTGGTGTAAGCGGGTACTCGCAAATTGGGGAGGTCAGGAGCAAACGGAGGAGCGCGCGAAGGCGCTCAGTTCGGCGGGCAGACTGGCCTTCTATCAATGCGACTTTCCGGAAGCGCGGGCGCTGCAGGAAGAGAGCTTGGCGATCAGGCGCCAAATGGGCAATCGCGGAGGCATCTCCGCATCGCTGAACAACCTGGGAAGCGTGCTCTACAACGAGGGTGATTACGTCGCTGCGTGGGCCGCGCACAAGGAGAGTTTGGAGATCAAGCGGGAGTTGGGGGACCGGTGGGGCATGGGCGCTTCACTCAACAATCTCGGGAATGTGGACTTGATTCGAGGCAATCTGGCCTCCGCCCGAGCGCTCTACGCGGAGTGCCTTGCAATCATGCGTGAGCTCGGCGATCGGGAGGCCATGGCGGCCGCGCTTAACAACCTCGGGGACGTGCTGAATCGCGAGGGCGATCACGCCTCCGCGCGGACGCTGCTCAGAGAGTGCCTGGCGATTGACCGCGACTTGGGTGATCGATATGGGACTGCCTCAACCCTATTTGCGCTGGGGGATGTGGACGCCGAGCAGGGGGACTGTCGGGCCGCTCGTGCGTTGTATGTGGAAAGCATGGCGATCCGACGCGATTTGGGCGACCGGCGGGGAGTTGCTTTTGCGATGGAAGGTCTCGCGGCAGTGGTCGCTGCTCTTGGCAGCCCGATGCGCGCCGCCCGTATCTGGGGCGCGGCGGAGCAACTGCGGGAGGTGATCGGGGTGCCGCAGTTGCCCAGTGAACGACCCCGCTACGACAGGCGTGTGGCTGCCGTCCGCGCAGCCGTGGGAAATGACGTCGCCTTCGCGCGCGCCTGGCAGGAAGGCCGTGCCTTGACGATGGAGCAGGGAATCGAGCTTGCATTATCGGAGGCCGTCGCGCGAACGTGACTGCAGATGTGTAATGATCGCTTACCCTTTTTGTGCACGCCGACGCGCCAGCACCATGACTCCGCCAGTCAGGAGCGATACAGCGTCGGCAGACCGATTAGGCATGCGCTGACAAACGTTAGGTTTCCACAATGAAGGCCCCATCCATCATCGCAACCTTTATGCTTTTGCTGCTCGCGGGCTGCGCCGGCACGCCATTCCTCGCCCCCAGGGCCCCGCCGCAACCCGCCGCGCCGTCGCCGTCGCCGTCGCCGTCGCCGGCCGTCATACCACCCACAACTGCCGCCGCCGCGCAGCCGAGCGAACTGGCAGCACCGCCAAGCACGGCTCCCGTCGCTCCTCCGCAAGCCGCCGCACCACCGATTGCCGGCGCACCCCCTGCGGCAACGCTCCCAAATCCCAGCGCCGCCAAAGCTGCTGGGTCAACCGTAACCGCGGCGGCGAAGCCGCCAGCGCCCGCGGCACAATTACCCAAGGCCGCCAGTCCCACGACGGATATCGCGAAGCCGAAGACCCCGCCCCTGGACCTGACCTCGTTGGAGCAGCGGCTGAAAAGCACCAACGCCATCGGCGTGCTCACCAAGCTCACGCTCAAGAACCAGGTCGACGATCTGCTGGATAAATTCCGGGCGTATTACCAGGGGAAGCTCAAGACCACGCTGGCCGACCTGCGGCGCTCGTATGATCTGCTCGTGCAGAAGGTGCTCGCGCTGCTGCAGGACAGCGACCCGCCATTGGCCACCGACATCGTGGCCTCGCGCGAACCGATCTGGGGCATTCTTTCCGATCCGAAGAAATTCGCGACGATCTGATTCGACAGGAGACACCATGAGCATACGCATCGCAGGCTTGGCGATCACGCTTTTCGCGGCGGTGTCCATCGCGACATCGTCGCTCGCGGCCGACGACGCATCGGTGAAGAAGGACTTGTTCACCGTGATAACGCTGCAGGGGCTGCCCTGCGGCGAAGTGGTCAGCTACACGACGAAGAACGACAACGACCACGTCGTGGTCTGCAAGGACGGGAATCGCTACCACGTCTATGTCAATGCGCAGGGTCGCGTGGTCGTCGAGAAGCAATAGGCCGGGCCATCCGAACCTCTCTCGCGCCGTCGATCGAGGATTCTTTCGGCGCACCCGCGCCTGCGGTATACGGCCATTTTCTGCACTTCAGTCCTATCAGCGCGCATTGCGTCGTGCCGGACTGGAGACAGGCGGCCCCCTTCCGTAATCTCGCCCTGAGACGAGCAGCCAATCGAAGGGCAACAGGATGAGCACCGAGCAAAACACCGCCAATTCCCCAAACCCTGCCCCGGGTTCGATGGGAATCCGCCAGGCTTTCCGCGAGATTCGCAGGGGCATCGTCGTCATGTGGTGGGCTTTCTTCGACTGGGTGGCCGTCGTCCAGTGGAAGGCGCTGGTGCTCGTTTTGTTCCTGGGCATGATCATTGGCGGCGGCATATTCAAGCTGCCGACGCTGACGTTCCTGATCGTCGTGTCCTCTTTCATCATCAAGATCGTCGCGGGCGGCAAGCGCCGCGCGGAGATTACTGCCAGCGAGGCCACTCAGCGCGCCGAAACCGAGCAGTTGCAGCGCAACGTGCTGGAGGCGCGGATGCAGGCACTACAGGCGCAAATCGAACCGCACTTCCTGTTCAATACGCTGGCCAGCATCGATCAGCTCATCCAGTCCGACCCTCCGCGCGCCTCGAAGATGCAGCAGAGCCTGATCCGCTACCTCCGCTCGGCCATGCCGCAGATGCGCGAGGGGGCTCGCCCGACGCTGGGCCAGCAGGTCGATCTTTCCAGCGCCTTCCTCGAGATCATGGCAGTGCGCATGGAGGAACGGCTGCAGCCGGTGGTGAATGTGCCGGAGGGATTGAAGTCGGCGTTGTTTCCGTCAATGATGCTGCAGACGCTGGTGGAGAACGCCATCAAGCACGGGCTGGAACCACAGGCCTCGGGCGGCAAGCTGGAGATCCGCGCCGAAGTCGTCGATGGACAGTTGGCTGTGCATGTCATCGACACCGGCCGGGGATTTGCACCCAAAGCTGATGGCGGCGTAGGGCTTGCCAATATCCGTGAGCGCCTGCGTACCCTGTACAACGGCCGCGCCGAGCTGATCATCAGCGTGCCAGCCGAGGGCGGCACCTGCGCCACGATCAGGGTGCCCTACGAAGTCGCTCCGGCCCCCACGCCAACCTGACTGGATGAATTTGCGAATGTCCTCAGTTGCCACCTCAGTTGCCACCTCAGCTGCCCACAGCGCTCCAACCGCCGTCATCGCCGACGATGAACGCCTGATGCGCGTGCAGATCGCCGCACGCCTGAAGGAAGCGTGGCCTGACCTGGTGATCGTAGGCGAGGCCGGCAACGGCCACGAAGCGGTGGCGATGGTGCGCAGCCTCGAACCGGACGTGGTCTTTCTCGACATCAACATGCCCGAGATGGACGGCATCCAGGCCGCGCGCGCGCTGGCCGGCCAGGCTCACGTGGTATTTGTCACCGCGTACGACCAATACGCCATCACCGCGTTCGAACAGGGAGCGATCGACTATCTGCTCAAGCCGGCGGAGCCGGAACGAGTGGCGTTGACCTGCCAGCGGCTGCGCGAGCGGTTGCAGCAGAAACCCGATCCAATGGACGACGTTCTCGAGAAGCTGTCGCAGAGACTCGGCGCAGGCGGCATCAAGCCGCGCGAATACATGCGCTGGGTGCAGGCCAGCGTGGGCGCCAATATCCGGATGATCCCGACCGGGGACATCCTGTTCTTTCGCGCGGAAGATAAATACACCCGCGTGCAGACCACGGGTTTCGAGGCGCTGATCCGCAAACCGATCAAGGAATTGATCGACGAACTCGACCCGGCCGAATTCTGGCAAATCCATCGTTCCACCGTGGTTCGAGTCGACGCGGTCGAGCAGGTCAGCCGCAATCTTCGCGGAAATCAGGTCGTGCATGTGAAGGGAAGCACGGAAAGGCTCGAAGTCAGCCGCACCTTCAACCACCTGTTCAAGCAAATGTAGCGTGGCGCTGCCGGGAGCTTCACCGTTGATTTCCGCCGTGGGAAGCTCAAAATTGGGAAGCTGACCGTCCCCAGGAGCGAGCCCGCAAATGACTGACGTGCGCCCTGCCGTCGTTGCCGGAAGGTTCTATCCCGGAGCACCGATGGTGCTGCAGGCGGACGTGCGCGCCTACGTTGGCGGGGCGGCGACTCCGAGTCCCGAAGGTGTCATCCTACCCAAAGCGGTGATCGCGCCGCACGCCGGCTACATGTATTCGGGCGCTGTCGCGGGCTTCGCGTACGGCCGCCTGGCCGCCGGACACGACACGATACGACGCGTCGTGCTGTTCGGCCCGACGCATCGCGTGCCCGTTCGCGGCCTTGCGCTTCCTGCCGCGCGTGCCTTTGCCACCCCGCTGGGAACCATCGACGTCGATCGTGAAGCCGTTGCGGCGGCTCTCGCGCTGCCCTGCGTGTGCGAAAGCGACGCCGCGCATGCGTTCGAGCACTCGCTCGAGGTTCAACTGCCATTCCTGCAGGAAGTGCTGGGGGAATTCACCATCGTCCCGTTCGCCGTCGGCGATGCGACACCGCGGGAGGTCGCCGACGTCATCCGACTTTTATGGGGCGGCGCCGAGACGCTGATCGTCGTCAGTTCCGATCTGTCCCACTACCACGGCTACGCCGAGGCCCGCGCGATCGATCGGGCAACCGCGGACAACATCCTGGCGCTGTCGCCGACGCTCGACCACGAGCAAGCCTGCGGGGCGACGCCGATCAATGGTTTGCTGTTGTGTGCGCGCGAGCGCGGAATGCGGCCGGAACTCCTCGACCTGCGCAACTCCGGCGACACGGCGGGCGACAAGTCACGCGTCGTCGGCTATGCGTCGTTTGCCTTTTCCGGAGGCGTCGATGGCCGCGCCTGAACTCGGCAACGTCCTGCTGACGATCGCGCGCGCCGCAATCGCCGACAAACTCGCACTGCCGATGCAGCCGTGCATGACGCACGCCGCGTTGGCACAACCCGGCGCCACCTTCGTGACCCTGAAGCTCGCGGGCGAACTGCGCGGATGCATAGGCTCCATCCGGCCCGTGCGCCCTCTCGGCGTGGACGTCCGCGCCAACGCCGTAGCGGCAGCATTCGGCGACCCGCGTTTTCCACCGCTCGCTGCGTACGAGTTCGGCAAGTTGAAGGTTGAAGTATCGCTGTTGACAGCCGAAGAGCCGCTCGACGTCGTCGACGAGGACCACTTGCTCGCGCGCCTTCGTCCCGGGCTGGACGGCCTGATTCTCCAATTTGGCCAACGTCGAGCCACGTTCCTGCCGCAGGTCTGGGATGCACTTCCCGATCCGCGCGAATTCCTGACCGCGCTGAAGCAGAAGGCCGGGCTGCCGGCCGAATTCTGGAGCCCGCAAATGAACGTTTCCCGCTATGGCGTGACCAAATGGGTGGAGCACGAGATTCACTCGAACGGGCTTTCCGAGTTGCAACAATGAATCATCCCGGCCGCTGGTGGCACCGACTGGACGATGGTCGCATCCAGTGCGACCTGTGCCCGCGCGATTGCCGCCTGCACGAGGGCCAGCGCGGCGCCTGCTTCGTGCGCCAGCGCGAAGGCGACGCGATGGTGCTGACCACCTATGGCCGCTCGTCGGGGTTCTGCATTGATCCGATCGAGAAAAAGCCGCTCAATCACTTCTTTCCCGGCTCCAGCGTGCTCTCGTTTGGAACCGCCGGCTGCAACCTCGCCTGCAAGTTCTGCCAGAACTGGGACATCTCAAAGTCGCGGGAAATGGATACGCTGATGGACGCGGCGTCTCCCGCCGCCATCGCCGAGGCCGCCGCAAAGAGCAACTGCAAGAGTGTCGCCTTCACCTACAACGATCCGGTCATCTTCGCCGAGTATGCGATGGACACCGCCGACGCATGCCATGCGCTCGGCATCAAGACGGTTGCCGTCACCGCCGGCTACATCGGCGTCGACGCGCGCCGCGAGTTCTACGCGAAGATGGACGCCGCCAACGTCGACCTCAAAGGTTTCACCGACGCGTTCTACGTGAAGCTCTGCGGCGCGCGGCTGCAGCCGGTGCTCGACACGCTCGTCTATCTGAAGCGCGAGACCGACGTCTGGTTCGAGATCACCACGCTGTTGATTCCCGGCAAGAACGACTCGGACGCCGAACTCGAGGCCATGTCCGCCTGGATCGTGCGCGAGCTGGGTACTGACGTGCCGATTCATTTCACCGCGTTCCATCCCGACTACAAGATGACTGACCTGCCGGGCACGCCGGCCGCGACTCTCACGCATGCGCGCGATATCGCGCTTCGCGCGGGCATCCGCTATGCCTACACCGGAAACGTGCACGACCGCACCGGCGGAACGACGTTCTGCGGCGCGTGCTCCAAGCCACTCATCGTCCGCGACTGGCACGAGATCCTGCGCTATGACCTGACGGCCGACGGCCGGTGCCGCCATTGCGAAACCCAGCTGCCCGGCCACTTCGCCGCCGCCGACGGCCACTGGGGCCGACGCCGGGTAGCGGTGCGGCTGGCGATGAGCCCCTAGGCCCGATCGGGAGCATCGACAGCCGGTCGCGTCCCGTGCCCTTGGCCCACGCTGTGTCGCGCCAACTTGCATGCCCCTTGATCTGCCTTAAGTTTGTCGGTCGAAGGGCACCCCGGATCACCCCAAAACTCCCCCGATGACGCGCACTGCTGCTAATATGCTGCGGTGCATCATTTGTCCTGAGGGGGGCTTCATGGAATTCACAGGCAAGGTAGCCGTCATTACCGGGGCCGCCAGTGGCATTGGCCGAGCAGTCGCAATCAACCTCGCGCGGCGCGATATCGGTGCGATGGCGTTGTGCGACATGGGCGAGGCCATCGTGGACATCGTCGCCGAAGTCAACAAGGGCGCCGGCCGCGAAGTCGCGTTCCCCTATCGCGGCGACGTGTCCGACGAGGCGTTTCGCCGCACGGTCTTCGACTCGATCAGCGAGCGCTTCGGCCTGGTTTCGATGTGCGTGCCGGCCGCCGGCATCACACGTGACGACCTCGCGGTTCGCGTCGACAAGGAAACCGGCAAGGCGAGGATCTATCCGGTCGAGCGCTTCCGGCAGGTCGTCGACGTGAACCTGATTGCGCCGGTGTACTGGGCGCTGGAAATGATCGGACGCATCGCCGAGGATCGTGCCGCGCGCGGGCTCAAGCGGTGGGCGCCGACCGAAGGAATGCAGGGCGCGATCGTATTCATCGGCTCCGTATCGTCGCAAGGCAATCGCGGCCAGATCTCGTACGCGAGCACCAAGGCCGGACTCGAAGGCGCCGCCGCGACGATCATGAAGGAAGCTATTTTCTACGGCGTGCGCTGCGGGCTCATTCATCCGGGGTTCACCGACACGCCGATGGTGCGTGCCATGGGCGACGACTACATCGGCAAGCACATCCTCCCCTTCACGCAGTTGGGCCGCCTGATCCGCCCGGACGAAATCGCCGATGCGATCTGCTTCATGCTGGCCAATTCGGCAGTGAGCGGAGAATTGTGGGCGGACGCCGGTTGGCACGCGCCCGCGTAACGTGACTATCGGCCCGAGCGGGCCGGCTCAATGCCGCCCGGACGCGATCCGATCAACCATCGCCCGCAGCGCGGAAATCTGCACGCCGGTCCTGTTGGCGTAGTTCTCGTCGGTGTAGCCCCACCAGTCCCAGCAGCCATTGGGATTGAGGCCGGGGATCGAAACCGCTTGCGGAAACAGCACGACGATGCGATTGGTGTCGGCCCAGGCCGCGTAGCCGGCGTGCCGCACGAACGTCGTGCCGTAATACAGTCCGCCGCCCGGCGGCGTCTTCAGCGGCAGATAGTTCTGTCCCTGCTCACACCCATGCAGCGCAACGTGCAGCCGGCACCGTGTGCCATGCGCGCACGCCGACGGAACATACAGCCAGCCCGTGGTGTCCATGCCGGTGAGCCACAGAAAGCTGCTGCTGCCCACGTACCGCGACTGGTCGAACTCGATGAAGCGTCCCGTCAGCGCGCCATGGCGCTTGGGCTTGAGCGGGCCGTAGACCCAGGTCAGGATCGCCTTCGCTCCGTCGAAGCCGCATTTGCCGATGTACGGCGACTCTGTAACGGAACAGCCGCGGCCGTAATTCACTGTCGGCATCGTATGTCCGGCATTGTCGAGCAGCTTGGTCGAAATGTTTTGCGCCGGCACCGTGAATCTTGTGTAGTAATCGGCGGTTTGCGCGGCCACCGGCGCCGGGACGATAGGGTCCTTGCCGCCGGCGAAGATGAACACGCGCTGTCCGGCGAGATGGCTTGGATTGTCGATCAGGCGGTCGGCCGCGAAGCGCTGCGTGGCGCGCTCGAGTGCCGGGACGTCGGCGCTGGTGGCGGAGACGCTGCACGCGAGATGCGCCGGGTCCAGCGTGCAAGAACAGCGCGTGGTTGCGCCGAGGATGGTTCCCTGGCTGCAGAAATAGGGTCCGCCCGCAATGACACCCACGCCCTTGACGATGGACGAGTGCGCGACCGCGAACTGCACCGCCATGAAGGCACCGGAGGAAATGCCCGAAAGCGACGTCTGGGCGACGTCAACGTTCAGCGCGGGGAGCGCCTGTGGCGAATTTGCAGGACAGGACAACGGCAGCGCGACGGCGCACGCGAGCAGCCATCGCAATGGGCCTGGACGAATTGGTGAACGGGCGGACATGCTTCGCTTTCTGCAGGCGCGTGGACCCGACTCAGCCGGAAAGGGAAAATAGTTCTACGAGCAACTGAACATTATGGCAGCCCCTCGGCAACAAAAGTACCCGATGAAGCGCGTTGTTCGCCGGCATCAAACATCCTGCCGAGTGCATGGAATTGAATGTCGGCTCGTGAGAAAATACGCGATTGGTTCAGCGGCACGATCGTCCGCGCATTCGACGGCGGCCGCCCAATCCTGGAATTCCGATGAAACGCGACGATCCCAAAACCCTTGCTTCGGCGGCACGCTCCGCCATGCCGCCCCAGGCCATTTCCGGGGAGATCCTCCTGGAGAAGTACGCCAAAGGCACGGAGCAGAACGTCGAAGCGGTGCGCCGCCGCGTCGCGCGCGCACTGGCCGCGGTCGAGGCGCCGCAGCAACGGGAGCGGTGGGAACGCGCGTTCATGGAAGCGCAGCAGAACGGCTTCATCCTCGGCGGCCGGATCAACTCCGCCGCGGGCACGGACCTGAAGGCCACGCTGATCAATTGCTTTGTGCAACCGGTCGGCGACAGCATCTCCGGCGACGAGAACGGCGTGGGCATCTATGTCGCGCTCAACGAGGCTGCCGAGACGATGCGCCGCGGTGGTGGCGTGGGCTACGACTTTTCGCACATTCGTCCGCAGGGCGCGCACGTCAAGGGCACGAACAGCCGCGCCAGCGGGCCGCTTTCCTACATGCGCGTGTTCGACCAGAGCTGCGCAACGGTGGAGTCCGCGGGCTCGCGGCGCGGCGCGCAAATGGGCATTCTCCGCTGCGATCACCCCGACATCGAGGCGTTCATCCACGCCAAGGACGACGGGAGGCTCACGAACTTCAACCTTTCCGTGGCGGTAACCGACGAGTTCGTCGCGGCCGTGCGCGACAACGCGCCGTGGCAGCTCGTGCACAAGGCGCCGCCCGCGCCCGACCTCATCGCGGCGGGTGCACATCAGCGCGAAGATGAACTGTGGGTCTACCAGACGGTGCGCGCCGGCGCACTGTGGGACCAGATCATGCTGTCGACGTACGACCACGCCGAGCCGGGCGTCGTGTTCATCGACGCGATGAACCGCGACAACAACCTCTCGTACTGCGAGACGATCGAGGCCTCGAATCCGTGTGGCGAACAGCCGCTGCCTTCGTACGGGTGCTGCGACCTCGGCAGCGTCAACCTGACGTGTTTCGTGCAGGACCCGTTCATGCCGGGCGCGCGCTTCGACTTCGCGGGTTTCGCCACCACGGTGGCAGTCGGCGTGCGCATGCTCGACAATGTCCTCGATGTGACGGCGTGGCCGTTGCCGCAGCAAAAGAAGGAGGCAATGGACAAGCGCCGCGTCGGCCTGGGCTTCACGGGGCTGGGCGACGCGCTGATCGAGTTAAACCTGCGCTACGACAGCGCGGAAGGTCGCGCGATGGCCGCCCGCATCGCCGAGAAAATGCGCGACGCCGCCTACCTGGCCTCAGTGGAAATTGCCAAGGACAAGGGGCCGTTCCCGCGCCTCGACGCCGAACAATATCTCGCCGCGCCGCGCTTCGCGTCGCGCCTGCCGGACGACATCAAGGCCGCGATCCGCGCGCACGGCATCCGCAACAGCCACACGCTGTCGATCGCGCCGACCGGAACCATTTCGCTCGCGTTCGCCGATAACGCGTCAAACGGCATCGAGCCCGCGTTCAGCTGGTTCTACCGGCGCAGGAAGCGCATGCCCGACGAATCGATGAAGGAATACCAGGTCGAGGACCATGCGTACCGCCTGTACAAGCATTTGCATGGCGCCGACGACACGGTCGAACTGCCGCCGACCTTCGTCAACGCACTGCAAATGAGCGCGCAGGATCACATGCTGATGAGTGCCGCCGTGCAGCCTTTCATCGATACGGCGATCAGCAAGACGGTGAACGTTCCGGCGGATTATCCGTTCGAGGCGTTCAGGGATCTCTATTTCGAAGCGTGGAAGGCGGGCCTCAAGGGCATCGCGACGTATCGCCCGAACAGCCTGCTGGGCGCAGTGCTCGACGTCGCGCCCGCGGCAGCGCCAACCGCGGAGCCGCAGGACTTCGACACCGCCGACCCCGACCGCCGCATCCGCCTCGATCGCGCACTGCAGCCGCCGCTTTCCAGCCTGCGTTGGCCCGGCAGGCCGGAGCTCGCCAATGGCAATCCGTGCTGGACGTACGTGGTCCGCCATCCGTTGGGCGACTTCGCCGTCTTCATCGGCCACATCGACGACGGCGCGTCATACCCATTCGAGGTCTGGATCAACGGCGCCGAACAGCCACGCGGCCTTGGCGCCATCGCCAAGACGCTGTCGATGGACATGCGCACCAATGACCGAAAATGGCTCGACATGAAGCTGTCGGCACTGGAGAAGGCTAGCGGCGACGACGGCTTCGAAATGGCCATGCCACCCGACGGACGCCGCATCCGCGTGCCGAGCCTGGTGTCGGGATTCGCGAAACTGATACGCTACCGGTGCAACGAACTTGGTGTGTTCGCCGGCGACACCAATGGCAAGTCGCCGGTCGTCGACGCGCTGATGGGTCCGAAGGAGCCGAAGGCCGGCCCGGATGGCACGCTCTCCTGGACCGTGGACGTGCTCAACCACGCGACCGGCGACGACTTCGTGCTGTTCCTGAAGGAACTGGTGATGCCCGACGGGCAACGCCGGCCCTATTCGATGTGGCTGTCCGGCGAATATCCGCGAGTGATGGACGGCCTGTGCAAGGCGCTTTCACTGGACATGCGCGTGTACGATCCCGCGTGGATCGGCATGAAGCTGCGCAAGCTTCTCAACTATGGCGAACCGAACGGGTCGTTCATGGCGCGCACGCCGGGCTCCGACAAGGCACAGATGTGGCCGTCGACGATCTGCTATCTCGCCCAGCTGATGATCCACCGCTACGCGATGCTCGGCATCCTCACCGAACAGGGTTATCCGGTGGAACACGCCGGCATCCTGACCGTGCCGCTGGCCGAGCAGGCGCAGGCCAACGGATTCAAGACGCTCCCCGGGAAGAAGTGCCCCGAGTGCGGGAACAAAGCGCTGATCCGCAAGGATGGGTGCGATTTCTGCACCGACTGCGGCTTTACCGGCGCGTGCGGCTGACGTCCGGCGGGAAAACGGACGACGACTCGCTGCCTATTTCTTCGGAGGGTAGCTGACGGCAGCAGTGGCAGGCGCAACCTTGCCGATCCGCGACCATGAGCTCACGTCGAACGTGAACTCGGCGACCGCGCAAGTCGGCATTCGGGTGATGCTGCTCGACAGCCGGTGCGCAAGTTCGGTGAACTCGGGGTTGTGCCCGAACAGCATTGCGCAGTCGGCCTCTTTACCGAGCCGCTGGATGACGTCGAGCACGACGTCCGTCTCCGCCGCGTACAGCCGGTCGTCAATCACGATTTTCTTGCGCTTGTACCCGAGTTCCTTGGCAATGATGCGCGCCGTCGTCAACGCGCGCTTCGCCGGACTCGAAAGGATCAGGTCGGGCTTGGCGCCGGCCTTCGCCAAGCGCTTGCCGACCTTCGGCGCATCGCGCTTGCCGCGAACGTCCAGCGGGCGTTCCTTGTCGGCCAGCGCCGGGTCATCCCAGCTCGACTTGGCGTGACGGACGAGAAAGAGGGTCTTCATGATCTTGGCAGCCAACCGGGTGACAAGCGAACATTCTAACCCGCGAATTCTCCACCCTACGCCATCGCCGGCATCGCCAGCCGCACCCGGTTCTGCAGAAAGCGATTGAGCGGGCTGGTGGGCTTGCGCGTGGCGCGCTCGGCCACCAGTGCGTTGGCCAGGCTCGACTTCCGCGCGCGCAGCGCCGCCTCGGTGAACGTGAGGTGGATGAGATCGCACTGGGCGAGACTGCCACCGCAGCGATGAGCAAAGCGGCGGACCTGCGTAAGCCACTCGACGCATGCCGCGAAATCGCGCCGCGCAAAGGCCGCCAGCGCCTCGCACATCGGCCGCATCAGCGCGCGTTCGGGAAGCACCGCCGGTGCCTCTTCGTGCAGCGCATCGAGCAACCTGGTCGCGGCGGATTTACGCTTCGCGGCGGCAAAGGCCATCATTGCGTGCACGATGTGGAATGGCCGCACCAGTGCCAGCCGCTGCGTCGCCCAGCGATCGGCTAGCGCCTGCCAGCGTTCGCGCAGGTCGAAGTTGCGCAACTCGAGCCGCCACAGCAGCGCCGACGCGTCGGATAGCGCGGACACGTCGCCGTTGGCCGCATTCGCGATCTTCCGGTCGTATACGGCCAGCGCCGCGCCCACGTCCTCCAGTTCAAAGTGAAACAGCGCGCGATGCCACGCCAGGTGAACGACGTAGCCGTTGCCCTCGCTCCAAGCTGCTTCGTTGTCAGCGAGGAACGCGAGTCCCTCGCGGGCGCGCGCCTCCATTTCCAGCACATGGACCAGCGCGTGCATGGCGCCCACATGCATGGGGTCGATGGCGAGCGCATCGCGCGCAATTTTTTCAGCTTGGCGATACTCGCCGTTTTCCTCGAGGCCGAACGCGTACATGGCGAGCACGCTCGCGTAACCGCGCATGCCGGCGTGCCATCGCGGCAATACGCCTGCAACGCGATCGCGCAGCATCTCCCATCGCGCCATGCGAAAGTCGAGCGCGTGCGCGACCATCAGCGCCAACAGGTCGCGCGGGCGCTCGGCGACGATGGCCCCGTAGCGCGCGAGCGCCAGCATCGAATCGCCGTCGAGCCACGCGCGTGCCGCGGCGGCGTGACGCAGGGCCGGGTCGTCCCGGTCAAGCTTCGCGGCGTCGATCGCGTCCAGGCTGGTCCGCAACGCGGACCACGACGCGGTGTCGTCGGCGTGCACGATGAGTCCCGCGCGCAGGCAATGCGCCCACACGCAGCCCGGGTCGTCGTCCAGCAGCTGTTCGAGTGCGGCCGCGGGATGGCCGCGGTGCGTGTGCATCCGCTCGAGCACGGCATCGCAGCGCTGCTGCGAGCGCGCGTCGGCCACCTGCATCGCCCGGTCGTGGAATAAAGCGTCGTTCATGATCGTGATGAATCCTCTTTTCCGCCGCCCCACTACTCCGGAACCGTTTCTCCTGAGCCACCCATTTCCTTCGGCACGTCCTTCATCTTGGGCAGTCCGTCCTTCATGTGCAGGACTGTCTCGGCGTAATTCACGTGCAATTGCGGGACGTGGCGGTACGTGGGTATCGTCGCGGCGTACACGTCGATCAGCCCCCAGTGCGGATGGTCCGTCATCAAGTGGCCGCCGCACATCTTGCAGAACTTGCGGTAGCTGCGCTCCGTCTTGTGGTACGTGCCCACATTGTCCGCGCCGCGCGTGACGGTCACAGCCTCCGGCTTCCACAGGCTGAAAGCGTTGACGGGCGCGGCGGACCAACTCCGGCAGGATTCGCAATGGCAAAAACCCGCGGCGACGGGCTCGCCGGTTACCTTGATCTCGACGGCGCCGCAAAAGCACTTTCCAACATAGGTCTGGTTCATGATCCTGCCCTTTCACTGTGACGGAAACGGACTCTGACTTGCGTTGTTCCGTGGAATGGAGTCTAGGCAACCCGGACATCTCCGCAATTTCACTGGCGACGCCCGTTTGTTTCTTTTGTTTCAGCGATCGGGCGCGCGCTGGACTTCGTGGGCCAGTTCGGCGACCACGCGCCGGACTTCGTCAGGTAGAAACGGCTTCTCGATGACGGGACGGCCGCACTCCGCGACGAACTCGCGCGATGCGGTGGTCAGGGTGTCGCCGGTGACGAAGACGACGCGCGCACCCTGCCCGGGCCACCGCCGCTCGATCTCGTGGTAAAGCGCGCGCCCGTCCATGCCGGGCATGCGGATATCCGTGAGGACAACGTCGTAGCTTTTCACCGCCATGCGCTCCAACGCGTCGCGTCCCGAGGCGACGGTGTCGACGTGATGGCGCGCGGCAGCCAGGATTTCCGCCAGCGTCTCGCGGATTTCCGCTTCGTCGTCGACAATGAGGATTCGGCGCTCGTCGCCGCGCAATCCTGGAATGTCCTCAGCCACGGGCGCGGTCGTCTCCACGGCGCCCACGGGCAACGTGATGGTAAACGCCGCGCCACCTTCTGCAGGGCTATCCACGGTGAGCGTACCGCCGTGCGCTTCGACGATGCCCAGGCTCACGGCCAATCCGACGCCCAGGCCCATGCCCGTCGGCTTGGTCGTGAAATAGGGTTCGAATATCCGGGCCCGCAGATGCGGCGGGATGCCGGGGCCATTGTCCGCGACGATGATCCGGATCATGTCCGGCGCGGCAAGGTACTCGGTCGCCACGCGGATACGTCGCGGCGCCGGCCGCTCCTGCAGCGACTGCTGCGCGTTGATGATCAGGTTGAGCAGCACCTGATGCAGCTGGTCGGCGTCGGCGAGCGTTGGCGGAATGTCCCGCGCGAGATCCAGCGTCACGTCGATGCCGCTGGTGCGAATGGCGTAGCCGGTGATGTCCAGCGCCGCTGTCACCACATCGTTGATGATCACCGGACCGCGTTCGGGAGGCTGCTGCCGGGCCATGGCGAGGAACGTGCGCACGATGCGCGCGCAGCGCTCGGCGGCGACACGGATCTTCTGTGCCGCGACCTGGGTGGCCGGATCGCCACGCTCCTCGAGCAGCACGGCCCGCGCCACTACAACCGACAGCGGATTGTTGAGTTCGTGGGCAACCCCCGCCAAAAGCGAACCGAGCGCGGCGAGCTTCTCGCGCTGGTACAGCGTTTCGCGCTGCCTCGCCAGGTCAGTCGCCGAGCGTTTCTTCTCGGTGATGTCGCGGGCGATGGTCAGCACATGCGGCTTGCCCTGATAGCGCATCGGGATGCCGTGGAGCTCGATCTCCAGCGCGACGCCGTCCTTGCGCAACTCGGTCACTTCGATGTGGCGCGATTCCCCGGCGGCGACCGAGCGCAGGAACTCCGTGGCGTATGACGGGCCCGCCCAGCGGCCGGATGGCAACGAACCATCGTCGTCGCTATAACCGTACATGTGCCAAAGCGCCGGATTGGTGTCGACGAGTTCGCCCTCGGCTGTCCACAGAGCGACGCCGTCGATAGCCGCGTTGAACATCGCGCGGTACTGCTCCTCGCTCGCGCGCAGCGCCGCCTCGGCCTCCTTGCGGTTGGTGATGTCGCGCGCAAGTGCCAGCGCCATGGAGTCGAACGCGCGGCTCAAGCGTCCGAGTTCGTCGGGGCCTTTGAGGCCGCTGCGTGCCGCCAGGTTGCCCGTCGCGATCTGCTCCGCCGCGCTCACCAGCCGCGCCGTGCGCCGCGTCAGCAGGAAATGAAAGACCAGCCACATCGTGAGCGCCAGCGCCGTTACCCATCCGGCCCAGTACAGTGCTTGCCGGGTGACCTGCGCCCGCGCCTCCGCCTTGTACCGCTTCAAGTCGTATGCAAGGTACAGGCTGCCGGTACGCGACGGCCGTAACTCTTCTCGGGCGCCGCCCATCAGCACGCCTGCGTAGCCGAGCAGCTCTTCGCCGCTGGCGTCCGTCGTCAGGCCGGCGCGGCGTTCGCGAATCGCGTCGGCGGCCCGCTCGATGTCGGCCTGCGGCAGGAACTCCGCGATCCCTTGGCCGAGCCACGCGCGACGAGTCGATGCGATGACGACGTTTCGGTCGTCCGTCAGCGCCGCGAACGCAACATCGTGGTTGTGCGCCAGCACGGCGACCTCGTGCTGCGCCGCGGCCGGATCGCCCTTCAGCAGAAGGTACTCGAGCGTGCTCTGCAGGCGGGACACCTCCTGCACGAGCCGTTTGCGGCTGTCCTCCACGGCCTCGCGCTCGGCCTCTGGCACGTGATACAGCATGTTCACCGTGCTCAGGATCGCGGTGAAGCCCAGCAGGATCAGCGGGACCGTGAATTTCAGCGACCCCGGTATACCCATCGCTATTTCGCCAGGCGGGCCAGCGGCGCTGGCGCGAGCAGCTCCTCGATGGCCGGCTCGTTGGTGACCAGCTTGGCGTCGATCATCAGCGACAGCAGGCGACGCCCGGTCACCACCAACTCCGGTTTCTCCCCGCCCAGCATCTTCAGGTTTTCGTCCCGCGTCGGAATGTGCAGGCCCTTGAGCGTCTCCAGGAACTGTTCTCCCGAAGTCTGCTGGCGGATGCCCATCCGCCGCGCGGCATCCTTGGGATCGCTGCCCATGTAGTCGAGGGCGCTGAACCAGCCGGTGAGCAGCGCCTGCAATCCGTCCGGATGCGACGCGATGGCGGTATCGCGCACCGCGAGCAGATCGACGATCTCGCCGGGCATCTGCGTGCTGTCGAACAGCGTCTTGGCGCCCGCCTTCAAAAACTGCGCGCGGAACGGATCGAATGTGACGGCGCCATCGACCAGCCCCTTCTCGAACGCGCTCGGCTGTTCGTTCGACTCGAGGTGCACGACGTTGACGTCGGACGCCTGCATGCCGTTGATGGCCAGCGCGCGGCTCAGTACGAATGCGCCGAGGGCACTGCTCTCGACGGCAACCGACTTGCCCTTGAGATCGCGCATCGACTTCATGCCGCTGCGCCCGACGACGACGTCCGCGCCGTGCGACACGTCCACCACCAGCACGATGCGCGGCTTGAATCCGTCGGCGGCGAGACCGAACAGCTCGTCGAGGCTGATGACCATGCCATCGATGGCCTGGTTGCGAAAGGCGCGCAGCACCTCGCTCGCCGACGGATATTCGACGAGCTGGACGGCCTTGGCGTCGAGGCGGCCCAGCTCGCGCGCCAGATAGAGTGGCTCGCTGCCGATCCAAACGTTGGTGCCGATGCGCAGGACGGGGTCCGGCGTTCGCGTGCATCCGAACAGCGAGAGCGCCAGCGCGACGCAGGCGAGCACGCACGCGTAATGGCACAATTCGCGGCGCGATGCTTGGCGCAATGCGTTCATTCGCGCCTCATGCCCCGTCCGGGACGAAAATGTAGCCTTCGTTGCGTACCGTCTTGATGAATCGCGGATGCTCGGGGTCGGGCTCGATTTTCTTGCGCAGCCGCATGATGCGCAGGTCGACGCTACGGTCGAATGGATCCCAGTCGCGCTGGTTGAGGTTGAGGATGCGCTCGCGCGACAGCGGACGGTTCGGATGCTCAGCGAACGCCTTGAGCAGGTCGAATTCCAGCGGGGTCATCGCCACCTCGTTGCCCTTGTCGTCGGTTAGACGGTGGGCGGCCAGGTCGAGCACGCAGCGTCCGATGCGCACGCGCTCGGCGCCGATGTCGGCACGCGCCGCGGCGGAGGTTCGCCGCAGCACGCTCTTCACGCGCGCCTCCAGCTCGCGCGGGTCGAAGGGCTTGGGAACGTAGTCGTCGGCGCCCATCTCGAGCCCCACGATGCGATCGACGACGGTGCTCGCCGAAGTGAGCATGACGACCGCCACCGCCGCATGACGTTCGCGCAGGAAGCGCGCGAAGCTCAACCCATCCTCACCCGGCATGTTGATGTCCACCAGCGCCAGGTCGACCGGATGCTGTTCGACCAGCGCCTTGGCGGCCAGCGCGCTCTCGGCGCCGATGGCCGCGTAGCCGTGCGCGACGAAGTACTCCTCCAGGACGTCGCGCACGTCCGGCTCGTCATCGACGATCAGGATGGTGGCTTTCGGACTCACGGCGGCGCTTCCACTGTCTTTCCCCCTCATCGGCACAAGGCCGTCGGACTCCCGGGCATACGCACCCGCGAATCCTACCGCCATAGCGCCTTGAAGCGTAGAGCCACCACCAAAACGAACCATTTTCATGCGGACTCCCCTGTCGAGGCAGAGAGGATAGATCGCGCCGGACGAGATTCGTACCCTGCGGACCGCGCATGAAACAAATGAAACAAAAACAGCATACCGATGCAGTCAGGTTGCCGTGACCCTCTCCTAGACTGGTCTCACTTGCCGCAACGCGGGGTAAGTGGAAACGAGAAAGGGATCGGTCGATGTTTACGCACCGCATCAGCAGCAGCACCGCGACAGCAACCGCGGTGAAGTCCAGGGCCATCGAGCGCATGCACGCCGACGCGCGCGCGCCGCTCCTTGCGCATTTCCTTGCACTGTCCGCCGCGGACCGTCGCCTGCGCTTCGGCCGGCCCATCGCGGAGTCCGTCATCGCTTCGTACGTGGATGGCATCGACTTCGCCCGCGACACGGTCCTGGGCGTCCGCGACGCTCAGTCGCAGGTCATCGGCGTGGCACACATGGCCTTCGAAGGCGATTCGGCCGAAGTCGGCCTCTCGGTCCTGCCCGGATACCGCAAACGTGGTATCGCCAGCGCACTGTTCGGCAGCGCGGTCGCCCGCGCGCGCTGTTACGTGCGGGGAATCCACATGCTGTTCCCGGCGATCAACGCGCCGATCCTGCGCATCGCCAGGCGCTTCGGCATGGCCGTGCGTTTCAGCAGCGGCGACGCCGAAGCCCGCCTCGACGTCCGGTCCAACCCCGCGTTGCCGCTCACCAACAGACTGTGCGGGAGGGAATTTGCATGAACGCGACGAGCACCATTGCAGTGAAGGCACTCTTCAATTCAACCCAAAGGAGTAAGACCATGACCAGCGAAATCGCCACCGCCTCTCCTACCGTCGACTTTGCCGCCATCAAGGGCCGCCAGCAGGCTGCGTGGTCCACCGGCAATTACGCTGTCGTAGGCACCACATTGCAGATCGTCGGCGAGAACCTTGCCGAGGCCATGGACCTCCGTTCGGGCATGCGCGTGCTCGACGTCGCCGCCGGCAACGGCAACGCGACACTCGCCGCCGCGCGCCGCTGGTGCGACGTCACGTCCACGGACTACGTGCCCGCGCTGCTGGAATCCGGCAGGGCGCGCGCGGTTGCGGAAGGCCATACCATCAAGTTTCAGGAAGCGGATGCCGAGAACCTGCCCTTTGCCAACGCGTCTTACGACGCCGTGATGTCGACGTTCGGCGTGATGTTCACGCCCAACCAGGAACGCGCCGCGAGCGAACTTCTGCGCGTATGCAAGCCCGGCGGCAAGATCGGGCTCGCGAACTGGACGCCGGACAGCTTCATCGGCCAGCTATTCAAGATCATCGGACGTTACATTCCGCCCGTCGCCGGCATCAAGTCGCCCTCGCTCTGGGGAACCGAATCCCGCCTCGCCGAGCTGTTCGGCCCGGGCGCGAGCGCCATCCGGACGACGCAGCGCGAATTCGTGTTCCGCTATCGCTCGCCCGCGCATTGGATCGAGGTGTTCCGCACCTACTACGGACCGGCGAACCGGACGTTCGCGGCGCTGGACGCCGCGCACCAGGCCGGCTTCACCCGCGATATCACGGACCTGATGGCGAGCCGCAACCGCTCGGGCGACCGCACGCTGGTGCTGCCGAGCGAATACCTGGAGGTCGTCGTAGAACGGAAAGGTTGAGCGGGATCGGCGCTCTAGCCCCCGACTGCCCGCAAGTCGAGTTCGTGGCGGTGACCGAGCCAAATCGCGCTGTCCCGATGGTCGCGCAATTCGTCATCCGTATTGGGATGCGCGAAGACGTCGAGCGTTCCGTGGTTCAGCGCGAGCCAGCTCACGACTTCGGAGAACTGCGCCGGCGCGAACGCGATCTGGAAGCTCCACTTCGGATGCGGGCCAACCTCCCGCTCGTGAAAGCGGCCGATCTGAACCCTTTCGCCGAATTGGGCGGCGACCACTTCGCGGAATTTCGCCGCGTCATCACGATTGGCCGCATCGAAGTAGACATGCGCGTGCCAGCTCGCGATGCGTGACACGTCGAGAGAAGCCATGCCAAACCTCCGTTTACCCACAAATGCAATGTCGGGACTGACGTCCGCGGATACTGTACCAATATCCGGCCAAGGCATTGCGTGGCAAACTGGCCAATCGCCCCAATCTATCCATCCATGGCCTCCGTTGCTACCGTCGCGGCATTTCCTTTCGACAACTCGTTCGCCCGTGATCTCGAGGGGTTCTACACGCCTTGGCGCCCGGTCGCCGCCCCCGCCCCGCGGCTGCTTTTCTTCAATCGCGCGCTTGCGGCCGAGCTCGGCCTCGACGTCGCGTCGCTAGACGAGGCCGCGCTTGCCGAGACGTTCGCCGGAAACGCGCTCCCGGACGGCGCCGAACCGCTGGCGCAGGCCTACGCGGGCCACCAGTTCGGCGGGTTCTCGCCGCGACTGGGCGACGGCCGCGCGCTTCTGCTGGGCGAGGTGATCGACCGGAAGGGAGTCCGTCGCGACATCGCGTTCAAAGGGTCAGGCCGCACGCCGTTCGCCCGTGGCGGCGATGGCAAGGCTGCCGTCGGACCGATGTTGCGCGAAGTGCTGCTTGGCGAGGCCATGCACGCGCTGGGCATCCCCACGACGCGGGCATTGGCGGTCGTAGCGACGGGCGAGCCGGTGTACCGCGAGCAAACCCTTCCCGGCGCGGTACTGACGCGCGTCGCCGCGAGCCATATCCGTGTCGGGACCTTCGAGTTCTACGCTGCGCGCGGCGAACTCGAACGTGTACGCAAGCTGGCCGAGTACACGATCGCGCGTCACTACCCCGATCTTGCGGCGTCACCGCAGCCCATCCTGGCTCTGCTGCAAGCCGTGGCCGAACGCCAGGCAGCGTTGATCGCGCAATGGATGAACGTGGGCTTCATCCACGGCGTCATGAACACCGACAACATGGCGATCTC
>Ga0207648_10000688_pt1 | contig 37846 bp, 39 predicted proteins | sample KBSMisM32_FD_184310 | JGI IMG/M metagenome (GOLD analysis project Ga0207648, IMG submission 184310) | Miscanthus rhizosphere microbial communities from Kellogg Biological Station, Michigan, USA - KBS Miscanthus M3-2 (SPAdes) (version 2) | ecosystem: Host-associated > Plants > Roots >... | reverse complement strand
GTGGCGGCGCAGCACCCTCACCGACGTCGCCCGCCGTGCCGGCGTCAGCCGGATGACGGTCTACCGTCGGTGGCCCGACATGCAGGGCCTGCTGGGCGAGCTGATGACCCGCGAGTGGACCGCCGCCATGGCCGCGGTCAGCGAGGGCAACGACCCGGGGTCCAGCATGCTGGCCCAGGTGCGCCGCAGCGTCGTGCTCACCGCCCGCGCGATCCGGGACGACGCGCTCTTCGCCAAGATCGTCGACGTCGACCCGGAGCTGCTGCTCCCCTACCTCCTCGATCGACGCGGCCGCTCCCAGCAGCTGGTGCTCACGCTGCTCGAGCCGATGATCCGACATGGGCAGCGCCGCAAGGAGATCCGTGAGGGTGACCCGGTGATGCTCGCCCGCACCCTCCTGCTCGCCACCCAGGGCTTCACCCTCTCGGTCCAGACGATGACCGACCCGCGCAGCGAGCAGGGACTGACGGAGCGCGACTTCGAGGAGGAGCTGGGCCTGCTCGTCCAGCGCTACCTCGCGCCATGACCGGCCACCACACGGGCCACCACACGCGCGAGATCACCGTCGGCACCGCCGGCATGCCCGACCGCACCGAGCTGCTCGTCGTCGGGCTCGGGGTCACCGGAGCCGGCGTCGCCCTCGACGCCGCCAGCCGGGGCCTCGACGTGGTCGCCGTCGACGCGTTCGACCTGGCCTGGGGCACCAGCCGCTGGAGCTCCAAGCTGGTGCACGGTGGTCTGCGCTACCTGGCCAACCTCCAGTTCGACGTCGCCCACGAGAGCGCCCTGGAGCGCGGCATCCTGATGCAGACCACGGCACCGCACCTGACCCGCGCGCTGCCGATGGTGATCCCATTGACCCCCTCGGTCAGCCGGCGGGCCGCGCAGGTCTCGCGGATCGCGATGGCGCTCGGCGACGGTCTCCGGCTCACCGCACGCACCTCGCGTCGTACCCTCCCTCGCTCCCGTTCGATCTCCGTGCCCGAGACGCTGGCCCTGGTGCCCGGCGTGCGCCGGGCCGGCCTGCGGGGCGGCATCCTCGCCTTCGACGGCCAGCTCGAGGATGATGCGCGGCTGGTCATCGCCCTCGCCCGTACGGCGGGCGCACACAGCGCGCGGCTGCACACGCGCAGCCGGGTCGTCGAGCTCTCGGGCAGCCACGCCGTCGTCCGCGACGAGCTCACCGGGGAGGTCCGCCGGATCGAGGCCAAGGCGGTCGTCAACGCCGCCGGTGTGTGGGCCGGCGGGCTCGTCGACGGGATCACGCTCAAGCCCTCCCGGGGCACCCACGTCGTGCTCCGGCAGGAGTCACTGCCGGGCCTGAGCGTGGCCGTGATGGCGCCTCTCCCCGAGCAGCGCAACCGGTTCGTGTTCCTCCTGCCACAGCCCGACGGCACCCTCTACGTGGGCCTCACCGACGAGGAGGTCGACGGCACCGACCTCCCCGACGTCCCGGAGCCCAGCGAGGCTGAGATCGGCTTCCTGCTCGACGCGATCAGCACCGCGTTCGAGCGACGGCTCACCCGCGACGACGTGGTCGGCGCCTACGCCGGCTTGCGCCCGCTGCTCGACACCGGCGGCGAGACCGCCGACCTGTCCCGGCGCCACGCGGTGCTCACCAGCGGCACCGGGGTGGTCACGATCGTCGGTGGCAAGCTGACGACGTACCGCAGGATGGCCGAGGACGCGGTCGACGCTGCCGTCGTGCAGAGGGGTCTGGCAGCGCGACCGTGCACGACAGGGTCGCTGCCACTGCTCGGTGCCGCCGACCGCGCGCGGCTCGAGAGCGTCGACGCTCCTGCACGACTGGTGCGCCGCTACGGCCTCGAGGCGCCGATGGTGCTCGACAACGCCCGTGCGGTCACAGGACTCGACGACGCGGAGCTGCTGGCCCCGATCGCCGCCGGCCTGCCGCACACGCTCGCCGAGCTCGTGTTCGGTGTGTCGCACGAGGGCGCCCGCACGGTCGAGGACCTGCTGGAACGGCGCACCCGGATCGCGCTGGTCCCGGCAGACGCAGAGCTCGCCCGGCCGGCGGCCGAGCGAGCTCTCGAACTGGTGGAAGTCGTTACTTCTTGAACGCGTCCTTGGCCTTCTCGCCAGCCTGCTTGATGTCGGACTTCCTCTGGTCGTTCTTGCCCTGCCGCTCCAGATTCTCGTCACCGGTGGCCTTGCCGACGCCCTCCTTCGCCTTGCCGCCGAGGTCGTCCTTCTTGTTGTCCATCTTGTCGTCTAGTCCCATGCCCTCCACTAGAGCACGCCCGTTGGGGTGTGGTCACACCGTCAGGGGTGAAGAATCTTGTGGCTACTCGGTGCTCTTGGGCACCACAGTCGCCCGGCCGGCCTCCAGCCGCGCCACCGGCACCCGGAACGGTGAGCAGGACACGTAGTCAAGCCCCGCCTCGTGGAAGAAGTGGATCGACTCGGGATCTCCTCCGTGCTCGCCGCAGACACCCATCTTCAGCGTCGGCTTCGTCGACCGGCCGCCCGCGACCCCGGCCTTGACCAGCTGGCCGACACCGTCAGCGTCGAGCGTCTCGAACGGGGAGATCGTGAGCACACCGTTCTCCAGGTACGTCGCGAAGAACGCGCCCTCGACGTCGTCGCGCGAGAAACCCCACGTGGTCTGCGTCAGGTCGTTGGTGCCGAAGGAGAAGAAGTCGGCCTCCTCCGCGATCCGGGCCGAGGTGAGCGCGGCCCGGGGCAGCTCGATCATGCAACCGATCGCGAAGTCCAGGTCCTCGCCGGTCTCCTCGGCGATCTCCTTCAGGATCGACTCCGCCTCGTCGCGCACCAGCTGCAGCTCCCGCTGCGACCCGACGAGCGGGACCATGATCTCCGGCTGGGGGTCCTTGCCCTGCTTGCGGAGCTCGACACACGCCTCAGCGATCGCCCGGATCTGCAGCGAGAACAGCCCCGGCATCCGCAGCCCGAGCCGCACCCCGCGCAGGCCGAGCATCGGGTTGGACTCGTGCATCCGGCGTACCGCGGCGAGCAGCCTCACGTCGTGCGGGTCGGTCTCGCCGCGCTCCTCCGCGACCGCCACCTTGACCGCGAGATCGGGGAGGTCGGGCAGGAACTCGTGCAGGGGCGGGTCGATCAGCCGGATCGTGGCGGGCAGCCCGTCCATCGCCTCGAGCAACTCGGTGAAGTCCTGCTTCTGCAGCGGCAGCAGGGCCTCCAGCGCCTGGTCGCGCTCGTCCCCGGTCTCCGAGAGGACCACGCGCTCGATCTGCACCCGCCGGTCCCCGAGGAACTGGTGCTCGGTGCGGCACAGGCCGATGCCCTCGGCGCCATGCCTGCGAGCCCGTGCCGCGTCCTCGCCGTTGTCGGCGTTGGCGCGCACCCGAAGCCGGCGTACGTCGTCGGCGTGAGAGAGCAGGCGGTGCACCGCGTCGACGAGCTCGCGCACCTCCTGATCGTCACCCGCGGCGGCGTGGGCCGCCTCGATGCCGTCGGCGATGTAGGTCATCACGGGCGAGTCGACCACGGGCACGTCGCCGACGAAGACCTCGCCGGTGGCGCCGTCGATCGCGATCGTGTCGCCGCGCTTGAGCACCTTGTCGTCGACCCTCAGCTCGTCGTCGTGGACGGTGATCGACTCGGCACCCACGACGGCGCACATGCCCATGCCGCGCGCGACGACCGCCGCGTGCGAGGTCTTGCCGCCCCGCGTCGTGAGCACGCCCTTGGAGGCGACCATGCCGGGCAGGTCCTCGGGGCTGGTCTCACGCCGGACGAGGATGACGTCGTTGCCCTTCTCCTTCTCCTCCGCCGCCTGCGCGTTGTCGAACACGATGGCGCCCACGGCGGCTCCCGGAGAGGCACCGAGCCCCTTGGCCAGGAGCTCGCGCTCCGCCTTCGCGTCGAACTGCGGGAACAGCAGCTGGCTCAGCTGGTTGCCCGTGACGCGCTCCAGCGCCTCGTCGGTGGTGATCAGGCCCTCGTCGTCGAGCTGGCAGGCGATCCGGAACGCGGCGCCCGCCGTGCGCTTACCGATCCGGGTCTGCAGCATCCAGAGCTTGCCCTGCTCGATGGTGAACTCGATGTCGCACAGGTCGCGGTAGTGGGTCTCCAGCCGGCGCATGATCTTGCGCAGCTGCTTGTACGACTTCGCGTCGATCTGCTCGAGGTCTGCGAGCTGCAGCGTGTTGCGGATGCCGGACACGACGTCCTCGCCCTGGGCGTTCTGCAGGTAGTCGCCGTAGACCCCGCTGTGCCCGCTGGACGGGTCGCGGGTGAAGCAGACACCGGTGCCCGAGGTCTCGCCGAGGTTGCCGAAGACCATGCTGACCACGTTGACCGCGGTGCCGAGGTGGTGCGGGATGCGCTCCCGCCGGCGGTACAGCCGGGCACGCTCGGTGTTCCACGAGCGGAAGACCGCCTCGATCGCCAGCTCGAGCTGCTCGCGCGGGTCCTGCGGGAAATCCGCCCCCGTGTGCTCCCTCACGATGTCCTTGTACGCCGAGACCACGTCCTTCAGGTCCTCCGCGCCGAGATCGAGGTCGGTCGTCGCCCCGACCTTCTCCTTCCGGGCGTCGAGCGCGTCGGAGAACGGCTCGCCCGGGATGTCGAGAACGGTACGCCCGAACATCTGGATCAACCGGCGGTAGGAGTCCCACGCGAACCGCTCGTCGTCGGCGAACTTCGCCAGCGCCTCGACCGTCTGGTCGTTCAGGCCGACGTTGAGCACGGTCTCCATCATTCCCGGCATCGAGAACTTCGCACCGGACCGCACCGACACCAGCAACGGCTCGTGCGGATCGCCGAAGTTGCGGCCGACGGCCTCCTCGACCTCGCGCATCGCGATCGTTGTCTCGACCTTCACCGCGCGCGGCAGGCGGCCCTCGGAGAGGTAGGCACGGCATGCATCGGTGGAGATGGTGAAGCCCGGGGGGACCGGCATGCCCAGGTTGGTCATCTCGGCCAGGTTCGCGCCCTTGCCGCCGAGGAGCTCCTTCTGGTCCTTGTCTCCCTCACTGAACCGATAGACGTACTTGGCCATGGCTGCTCTCCCTCGCTGTCGCTCCATGCGTACCACCAACTGCGGCGCGGCGCTCCCTGTGGGCTCCTCAAATTTCGCGGAGTGGCACCACCACGGCCCGGCGGCGGCCACCGCAGGCCCTCACCCCTCGGGGTGATCCCTAGGGTGAGGGATATGGCCCGCATCCTCGTCACCGGCGCAACCGGCTTCATCGGCAGGAGACTCGTGCGTGCGCTGGTCGAGGCCGGCCACGACGTGAAGGCGATGACCCGCCACCCCGAGACGTACCACGGACCGGGCCGGCCGGTCCGCGGCGACGTCGCCGAGCGGGCCTCACTGACCGAGCCGCTCGAGGACGTCGACGTGGCGTACTACCTCGTGCACTCGCTGGACAACACCGACTTCGAGAAGCGCGACGCCGACGCAGCGCGGATGTTCGCCAAGGTCGCGGCGACGACCGGCGTGGGACAGATCGTCTACCTCGGCGGTCTCGGCAACGAGCACAACGGGGCGCTGTCCGCCCACCTCCGGTCGCGCCGCGAGGTGGAGGGACTGCTCGGATCGACCGGCATCCCGGTCACGGTGCTGCGTGCCGCGATCGTGGTGGGCAAGGGCGGCGTCTCCTGGGAGATGACCCGGCAGCTGGTCAAGAAGCTCCCGGCGATGGTGGTGCCGAAGTGGGTGGGCACCCGCACCCAGCCGATCGGGATCGACGACGTGGTGTCCTACCTGGTCGGTGTCGCCGGCCACGAGAAGGCGCTGGGGCAGGTCTACGAGATCGGTGGCCCCGAGGTGCTGACCTACGGGGAGATGCTCCAGCAGGCGGCCATGGTGATGAACGGCCGCGAGCTCCCGGTGGTCCAGGTGCCGGTGCTGACACCCCGGCTGTCCTCCTACTGGCTGGCGCTGGTGACCGACGTGGACCTCACCACCGGGCGCAACCTGATCGACTCCATGGGCACCGAGGTCGTGGTGACCGACGACGCGATCAGGGACGTCGTACCGCTCGACCTGGTGCCGTACCAGGAGAGCGTGCGGCGCGCCCTCGAGGACGACCGCCAGACCGAGGGCTGACTCGTCGTGATCCCCGTCCTCGGCAGGCGGCTCCTCCATCCCTCGCTCTGGCAGCAGGTGCCGCGCGACCACCGGCAGACCCCGAGCGAGTTCCGGCGCCGGCAGCTGGTGACCCTGCTCTTCGTGCTGATCGGGGCGAGCGTCCTCGGCTGGTCGCTGCGGATCACCCCGGGCAGCTCGACGTTCATCGTCGCCACCCTCGTGCTTGCGGGCGTGTGGGCGGTCGGCGCCTTCGCCTCCGGTCCGCTGCACCTCGGCCGGATCGAGGTCCGCGATGCGGCCGAGGGCACACCGCTGCCCCGGCCCGTCGTACAGCCGATCCTGATCGGTCTCGGCCTGGCCGCGGTCTTCGTCGTGGGCGGGCTCGTCGTGCACGAGATCGGCCCGCTCAACCGCCAGGTCACGAAGGTCCTCGACTACGCCGACCAGGGTGTGGGGCCACTGGTGCTCCTGGTCACGACGCTCAACGGCATCGCCGAGGAGCTGTTCTTCCGGGGTGCGGTGTACGCCGCCATCCCCCGCAACCCGGTCGTGTGGTCCACGGTCACCTACGTGATCGCGACGCTCGCCACCGGCAACGTGATGCTCGGCTTCGCCGCCGTGATCGTGGGTGCGGTGGTCGGGCTGCAGCGGCGCGCGTCCGGGGGCATCCTGGCGCCGATCCTCACGCACATCACGTGGTCGGTGGCGATGCTCTACGCGCTGCCGGCGATCTTTCTCTAGCCAGCTCCAGCTAGGAGAAGTCCATCGCGTCGTCGGTGACCCGGCCGTGCCGGATCGTGACCACGTCGCGCAGGTAGTTCTGGCGCAGCCGCCACGGCGCCCGGCTGCCCTGCTTCGGGAACTGGTGGAGGGAGCGGAGCACGTAGCCGGCCGCGAAGTCCATGAACGGGTGCTCCTGCACGTCTGCCTCGCGCCGGGGCACGAAGACGCGGGTGCCGGTGCGGTCGAGGTGGCGCAGCAGGCGGACGACGTACTGCGCGACGAGGTCGGCCTTGAGCGTCCAGGACGCGTTGGTGTAACCGACGGTGAAGACGAAGTTCGGCACGCCGGAGAGCAGCATCCCCTTGTAGCTCATGGTGTCGGGCAGGTGCACGGGCTCGCCATCGACCGAGAGCACGGCGCCTCCGAACGCCTTCAGGTTGAGCCCGGTGGCGGTCACGACGATGTCCGCAGGGAGCTCCTCCCCCGACGTGAGCAGCAGGCCCTTCGGTGTGAACGAGTCGATCCGGTCGGTCACGATCGACGCGTCGCCCCGCCTGATCGCCCGGAACAGGTCTCCGTCGGGCACCAGGCACAGGCGCTGGTCCCAGGGGTTGTACGTCGGACGGAAGTGGGTGTCGACGTCGTACCCGTCGGGCAGCTGGGCCACCGTCGCCTTGCGGATCAGGCGCCGCACCAGGTTCGGGCGGCGCCGGCTGAGCTGGTAGAAGCCGGTGACCAGCAGGACGTTCTTCCACCGGGTGACGCCGTAGGCCACGGGATCGGGAAGGAGCCGGCGTGCCCGGGCCGCCAGTCCGTCGCGGCTGGGCACGGACAGCACGTAGGTCGGGGAGCGCTGCAGCATCGTCACGTGCGCCGTGTCGGCGGCGATCGCCGGCACCAGGGTCATCGCAGTGGCACCACTGCCGATCACCACCACCCGCTGGTCGGCGAGGTCGAGGTCGTCCGGCCAGTGCTGCGGGTGCACGACCCGGCCCTCGTAGTCCTCGACCCCCGCGAACTCCGGGGTGTAGCCCTCGTCGTAGTCGTAGTAGCCACTGCACGCCCAGAGCACGTCACAGGTGAGGGTCACCTCGTCGCCGTCGTGCTCGGCGGTGACCGTCCAGCGCCGTTGGGCCGACGACCAGTCCGCCCGTCGTACCGCGTGGCCGTAGTGGACGCGCTCGTCGACGCCGTACTCCGCTGCGGTCTCGCGGAGGTAGCGGAGGATCGACGGGCCGTCGGCCAGCGCCTGGTCGCCCTGCCACGGACGGAACCGGTAGCCCAGCGTGTACATGTCGGAGTCCGAGCGCACGCCCGGGTAGCGGAAGAGATCCCAGGTGCCGCCGCTGGTCTCGCGCGCCTCGAGGATCGCGTAGCTGCGACCCGGGACATCAGCGGCGAGGTGGCAGGCCGCGCCGATCCCGGAGAGCCCTGCCCCCACGATCAGGACGTCGACGTGGTCCGAGGGCGGCGTCATGCAGTCAGTCTAGGGAGCCCGGCGTTGCCCGATCTCCTCCGGGCAAAATGAAGGGCCACGGTTCGGGTCGTTCACCGTGGCCCCCCAGATGGAGCGACGTTAGGTGTCCTCGTCGAGGGCGACCTACCTCCCTAGGGGTGAAGGTGTGACACTACGCTCATCCGCATGCCGAACGCCCGTCCACTTCGCATCGCGATCCTGAACGACTACGAGATCGTGGCGAAGGGGCTTGCCCGGATGTTCGAGCCCTTCGCGGACCGCGTCACCGTTGTCGAGATCACGGCCAACAAGCCGGCGCTCGAGCCCTGCGACATCGCGTTGTACGACACGTTCTCGCAGACGCAGGAGATCCCTTCCGAGGCCGACGCGGTGCTGCGCGAGACGAACGCCCGCCGGCTGGTCATCTACAGCTGGAACCTGCACCCCGAGCTGATCAAGTCCTCGTTGCGCAGGGGTGCATCCGGCTACCTCGGGAAGCGGCTGTCCGCGGGCGACCTGGTGGACGCGCTCGAGCGCGTGCATGCCGGTGAGCAGGTGGTGACCGACGACGCGGGCGACCCCGCCCCCGACAGCGGGGACTGGCCGGGGCGCAAGCACGGGCTGACCACCCGCGAGTCGGAGATCATCGCGCTGATCACGCAGGGGCTGAGCAACCAGCAGATCGCCGCCCGCGCCTTCCTGAGCATCAACTCGGTCAAGTCCTACATCCGGTCGAGCTACCGGAAGATGTCCGTCACCAGCAGGAGCCAGGCCGTGCTCTGGGGCATCGAGCACGGTTTCCGACCGGACCACGTGCGGCTGCTGCCGCAGGGTGACCTCGGCGCCCACGGGCACACCTGAACGCGGGGCTGAACGCTCAGGCATTCTCCTCCCGCGACGTCGTGCTCAGCCCTTCCGGGGCGACTTCAGCCGGAAGGGCTCGAGCCGCGAGTACCCCTTGACCGACGTACGCCGGATCCGGCTGAGCCGGAACTCGGACTCGTCGGGGTCGAGCTCGGCCAGGGCGTCGCGCATGCCCTTGTCGACGAGCACCTTGCCGGGACGGGACAGTGACGTCAGCCGGGACGCGATGTTGACCGTCGGCCCGAACACGTCACCGAGCCGGCTCACCACCGGGCCGTGGGCGACGCCCGCCCGCACGCCCGGGAAGGCCGTGTCGTCCCTGGCCCGGTCGACCAGCGCCCGGGCGATGCGCGCCCCGTCGGCCGGTGAGTCCGCGACGTACAGCACCTCGTCGCCGATCGTCTTGATCAGCCGGCCGGCGTGGTCGGTCACGGTGCCGGCCGCGACCTCCTCGAAGCGCTCGACCAGGGCCACCAGGTCAGAGTCTGAGAGGTTCTTGCTCTGGGCGGTGTAGCCGACGATGTCCACGAAACCAACCGCCTGCACCTCTGACTCCTGGTCGGCCGGCCGCAGCAGCATCCGGCTCGACGCGCTGACCAGGTGCCGGCGCCAGATGTAGCTCTGGAGGGCGTCCACGAGCGGGATCACGTCGCCCGCGAGCTCCTCCAGTCTCGCCTCCGGGTCGTCCGCGGCGACGGCCAGGTTGGCCAGCAGCGACGTCTGCCACTCGGCGAGGCGGGCGAAGCTGCGGCCCCAGGTGCGGACCATGGCCGCCTGCGAGTCCTCGCCGAGGATGCCGGCATCGATCAGCCGCATCGTGTCCTTCAGAGCCCGGACGTCGGCCTCCGCGAACACCACCTCGTGGTCGTCCGGGCGCGGGAAGCCCAGCGAGTGCCAGAGCCGTTCGGCGACGTCGATCGGGACCTCGGCCCGCTCGGCCACCTCGACCCGGGTCAGTGACGGGGCGCTGCCGAGCAGCTGGACCTCGATCCCCTCCAGGATCTCCGGCCCGGTCAGCCGGCCGAGCACCGCCTCCGGGGCGTCGGCGTCGTCGTCCTCGTCCGCCAAGTCAGGCGTCCCTGCGGGCTTCGCCGATCCGCTCGCCGGCCGCCGCGTCGAGCGCCGCCTTGAAGGTGGGGATCTCGCTGCACAGCTGCTCGACGGACTCGCGCGTGAAGTGCAGGACCCGGACCGGCGTGGTGCTCACCACAGAGGCGTTGCGGAGCTTGTGGTTGACGATCGCGGACTCGCCCACGACGTCGCCCGGGCCGAGCCGGGCGATCTCGGTCTTGCCCTTGCGGACCACGACCTCGCCGTCGAGGATGATGTACGCCTTGTCCCCGGGGGTCTTCTCCCAGATCAGGGACCAGTGCTCCGGCACCGTCACCTCGGTGCCGGACCTGACGATCTTCTGGAGCTCGGCGTCGGAGAGGTCGTCGAACATCGGGACCTTCGCGAGCTCGGGTGTGCGCTCTGGCGCCATGGAACCGGCCTTTCGCCTCGGGGACCGAACGCGGTCCTCAGCTGTTCCCTCCGGGGCGATCCTCCCGTGCTGCGCGCAAGGCTGTCCACAATCGCCCCGTGGGCTGCTGTGGGCGGGTCGCGGAGGTCAGCCGAGGTCGCTGCTGCCCAGCACCCGGGTGGGGGTGATCCGGATCGCCACCCGGGCGTCGTTGGGTCGGGGCTGCCGGTAGCGCGAGGCGTAGCGCTCGACCGCCCGGGCGACCGACTCCGGATCGGAGCGCACCTCCCCGAGACCCTCCAGAGTCGACCAGCGGCGGCCGTCCACCTGGCAGGCGGCGACCCGGTGCTCACCGGGCTCGCCGAGGTTGCGCACCTTGCGGGACGTGCGGGAGGCGATCACCCAGGCGCAGCCCTCGTCTGGGTCCAGGGCGACGCCGACCGGTACGACGTGCGGGGTGCCGTCGCTGCGAAGCGTGGTGAGGGTGCAGAGGTGGCGCTCCGTCCAGAACCCGGCCATCGCCGGTGAGAGCGCTCCGAGGTCCACCGACCGGCCGGGCCCGGGACTCACGCGTCGGTCCGGACCGGGATCGGGCCGCGCATCCGGCCGAGGTCCGCGACGGCGGTGAACGGGTCCGTCGCGAGGTGGACGGCGCCGTACCGGCCGGCCAGCGAGGCCGTGGCCGCCCGCCCGCCCAGCCCCAGCGTGCTGCCGGACGGCAACCGAGCCAGGTCACCGGCGTACTGCTCCAGCTGGGCGGCGAACATGTGCGGCTCGGTGCCCGCCAGCACCACGACCCCGGCACCGACCTCGCGCGCGGTGTCCACCACGTCGGGGACCGGGGTGTCAGCGCCGAGGAAGGCGGTCGACCAGCCCTCACGGCGCAGGACCAGACACAGCGCGAGCAGCCCGATGTCGTGGCGCTCGTGGGTCGGGCAGGCGAGCACGGCGACCGGGGTGTCCTCCCGAGCCGTCTTGCTCTGGGCAGCCAGGGCCAGCATCCGGCCCCGGAGCAGCCCGCTGCCGAAGTGTTCCTGGGCGACCGTGAGCTTGCCCGACTCCCAATCGTTCCCGAGCTGACGCAGGCACGCGAAGAACAGCCGGTCGACGACCTCGAGCGCGTCGTTGCCGGCGAGCGCGCGGTCGATCAGCGCGTGGGCGCGCGGCTCGTCGAAGGCGGCGATCGCCTCACCAAGCGCGGGGAGCAGGCCGTCGAGGGTCACGGCACCAGGTCCCGGCACGTCGGCGAGCAGCATCGCCGCGGCGTTGCCGGCGGCGATCCCACGGTCGCGCAGCGCGACCATGTCCCTGACCCGCCGTTCGTCGTCGGGGCCGTAGATCCGGTAGCCGCTCGGCGAGCGCTCGGGCGTGAGCAGCCCGTAGCGCTCCTCCCAGACGCGCAGGACGTGGGTGCTGACGCCGGTGCGCTCGGCAAGCGCCCCGATCCAGAGTCTGGTGTCCATCGCCCCATCGTGAACGTTGCACAAACCTTTGACAAGAGTGCGTAAGGTTGACGGCATGACACATCAGCTCGTCCGGACGATCTCCACCCGCTGGGACCCGGCGTCCGTCTTCAGCTACCTGCTCGACTTCGAGAACGCCGAGGAGTGGGACGCGGGCACCGTCAGCTGCCGGCGCACGTCCGGAGACGGCGGGGTCGGCACGCACTACCGCAACGTCTCGGAGTTCCGCGGCAACGAGACCGAGCTCGACTACGTCGTCGAGACGCTCGAGCCCGGTCGCCGGTTCGTGATCACCGGCACCAACAAGACCGTCACCAGCAAGGACACCGTCACCGTGCGGCCTTCCGACGCCGGGTCGGAGGTCGAGTACCGCGCGGAGATGACCTTCAAGGGACTCGCGGCGCTGGCGTCTCCCTTCCTCAACAAGCCGCTGCAGAAGCTTGCCGACGACACCGAGGCCCAGCTCGCGAGCACCCTGGAGCGAAGGGCGCGGGAGAACCCCGGGTGACCTCCCTGCTCTGGCTGCGTCGCGACCTGCGGCGCAGAGACCTGCCGGCCCTCGGTGCCGCGCACCAGGCTGCCGGCGGTGGCGACGTGCACGTGGTGTTCGTGATGGACCCGGCGATCTGGGGCCGGGCCGGTGTCGTGCGCACCGCCTGGCTGGCCGCGACACTGCGCGCGACCGTCGAGGCGTACGACGGGCGACTCTCGATCCGCCACGGCGACCCGCGCGACGTGGTCCCGCGGCTGGCCAGCGACCTCGGTGCGACCTCCGTGCACGCGTCCGCGGAGCCGTTCCCCTACGGCCGGCGCCGCGATGCCGCCGTCGCGCAGGCGCTGGCGCGGGACGACGTCGCGTGGGTCGAGACCGGAAGCCCCTACGCGGTCACCCCCGGTCGGGTCCGCAAGGGTGACGGCTCGCCGTACCAGGTTTTCACGCCGTTCTCCCGCGGCTGGCGCGAGCACGGCTGGCCGGCGCCGGCCGACGAGCCGTCGGACCTCCGCCTCGCAGCGGCGGACGACGACAAGGGCGTGGCCGCGATGCTCGACAAGGCGCTGCGCGACGGCCCGGACGGCCTTCCCGAGGCGGGTGAGCGGGCTGCGCTGCGAGGCTGGGAGACCTTCAGGGACACGGCCCTGGACGACTATGCGACCGCTCGTGACCTGCCCGCGCAGGCCGGGACGTCCGGGCTCTCGCCGCACCTCAAGGTGGGGGCGGTGCACCCGCGCACGCTGCTCGCCGACCTCGCCGGACGCCGGAGCAAGGACGCCGCGACGTTCATCGACGAACTGGCCTGGCGCGAGTTCTACGCCGACGTGATCTGGCACCGTCCCGAGTCCGCGTGGCACGACCTGCGGGAGGAGCTCGCGGGGATGCGCTACGACGACCCCGGCGACGCGTTCGACGCGTGGTGCGAGGGCCGCACCGGCTTCCCGATCGTGGACGCCGGGATGCGCCAGCTGCGCGCGACCGGCTGGATGCACAACCGGGTGCGCATGGTCACCGCCAGCTTTTTCGCGAAGGACCTGCACGCCTGGTGGCCTCTCGGCGCCCGGCACTTCCTGGACCACCTGCTCGACGGCGACGTCGCGTCGAACAACCACGGATGGCAGTGGGTGGCCGGCACCGGAACCGACGCGGCGCCGTACTTCCGCGTGTTCAACCCCGTCACCCAGGGCAAGAAGTTCGACCCGACCGGCGACTACGTGCGCCGCTGGGTGCCGGAGCTGGCGCACCTCGGGGACAAGGCAGCGCACGAGCCGTGGGAGCACGACGAGGGCTACGACCACGGCTACCCGCGGCGGATCGTGGACCACGCCGAGGAGCGGCGCGTGGCGCTGGAGCGCTACCGGGCGGCCCGGGGTTGAGGGTGCTCGGGGTGGGCTCGGCGCGCGGGTGTTGGCGCTGGGGGTTGGCGCTGGGGCTGGGGCTGGGGTTTCACCACGGTATGCAGCCGAACACGCGCTCCCCACGATGGGCACACCGTGGGGAGCGCAGGCTCGTCATGGGGAGCGCACGGCCGTGTCCGATTCGCCGCAGTCATCCCGGCATACCGTGGGGAACCCGCAGTTCCCACGACGAACCCGCAGCCTCAGTCGGTGGCCCCCGCCAACGCAACCAGCGCGTCGTCGCCCAGCCGGTACGTCGTCCACTCGTCGTACGGCGCGGCACCCAGGCTCCGGTAGAAGCCGATGCTCGGCTCGTTCCAGTCCAGCACCCACCACTCGAGCCGTTGGTACCCGCGCTCCACGCAGATCCGCGCGAGCGCCGCGAGGAGCTCGCGGCCCAGGCCGGACCCCCGGTGCTCGGGCCCGACGTAGAGGTCCTCGAGCCAAATCCCGTTGCCACCGGTCCAGGTGGAGAACGTCACGTACCAGAGCGCCATCCCCACCACCTCGCCATCGACCTCGGCCACGTGGCCGAACGCCGTCGCTGGGCCTTCGTCGGGGAACATCAGCCGCCGGAAGTCCTGCTCGGTGGCCTCGACCTTGTCCAGCTCGCGCTCGTACTCGGCCAGGTCGCGCACCAGGCGCAGGATGTCGGGGACATCGGCCGCGGTCGCCTCACGGATGCTCACGGCCGCCTCCGCCGTTCGCGGAGGGCGTTGGTGTGCTGCTCTGCGATGAACCTCATGTCGCCATCTTGTCAAGCGCTTGCTCGTCCTCGCGGGCCCTCATCGGGAGCATGAACGTGAGCACGAAGGCGAGCACGAGCAGACCGGCCGCGACCCACATCGAAGCGCCTGCGGCGTCGCGGAAGGCCCCGACGCGGGTGGTCGCGTCGCTGCTGTCGAGCACGTGGAAGAACGTCGTGCCGAGGACCGCGATCCCGAAGGCGCCACCGAGCTGCTGCACGGACGTCAGCACCCCGGAGGCCGAGCCCGACTCATGGTCCTCGACCCCGGCCAGCACGATGTCGAAGAACGGAGCCATCGCGAGACCCATGCCGAGCCCGACCACGGCCAGGGACGGAGCCATCGCCGGGATCCCGATGCCATCGCCCGCCCACTGGAGCGTGAGCACGAAGCCCGCGAAGCCGACCGCGGTCAGGGCCTCGCCGACATGCATCAGGGTCCGGCCGAGCTTGACGTTCAGCGGTTGGGCGACGACGAAGCCGACCACCATGCCGGCGGCCCGCGCGATCCCCGCCATTCCGGCCTTGAACGGGCTGTAGCCGAGACCGAACTGGACGAACAGCGTGAAGACGATGCTCATCCCGAGCAGCGCGCCGAAGAACGCCATCCCGGTCGCGAGGCCGCTGGTGAACGCCTTCTTGCCGAACAGCGACGGCGTCACCAGCGTGGAGAGCCCGGCCCGGTCGCGCCGCCGCTCCACCACGGCGAGCAGCGCGAACATCGCGACCCCGCCAGCGATCATCAGGTAGGACCACAGCGGCCAGCCGTGCTCACGGCCCTGGATCAGCGGGTAGATCAGCAGCACCATCGCGCCGGACGCGATCGCGGCACTCGTGAGGTCGATGCGCACGGACGGGTTCGGGCGGGACGGAGGCAGCACCCGGGCCCCGACGAGGAGCGCGACCACCCCGATCGGGATGTTGATCGCGAAGATCGTCCGCCAGCCCCAGCCGAAGAGGTCCGCGTCGACCAGCCAGCCGGCCAGGATCGGCCCGCCGACGGCGGAGAGCCCCATGATCGGGCCGAAGGCGCCGAACGCTCCCGCGATCTCGTCGGGCGGGAACATCTCCTTGATCATGCCGAGCCCCTGCGGCAGCATCACGGCGCCGACCAGGCCCTGGAGCACCCGGAAGACGATCAGCATCTCCGGCGCCTGCGCCAGCGCGCAGGCCAGTGACATCAGGGTAAAGCCGGCCATGCCAAGCATGAACATCCGGCGCCGGCCGTAGATGTCGCCGAGCCGTCCGCCGATCAGCAGGCCACTGGCCATCGCGATCGTGTAGCCCGCAGCGAGCCACTGGATCAGGGTCTCGCCGCCGCCGAGGTCGCGCACGATCGTCGGCCCGGCGATGGAGGTGATCAGCGCGTCGAGGAGGTCCATCACCTCGCCGGCCAGGATCACGAAGAGTGCGGGCCAGCGCAGGGCGTACGCCACGGACGCCGGGGTGGTGGTGCGGGTGGTGGACATCGCTTCCTCGTTTCGAACAGTGTTCGTACCCTGGACGAACACTGTTCTACGCGCGAACAGTGTTCGTGTCAAGTAGCATGAACCGCGATGACTCCTCCCACGCCAGCCCCCGGCCGCGTCGAGCGGGCCCGCGCCAAGGCCGCCCGCGCCAGGCGCCGGCGCCCCCTGAGCCTGGACTCGATCGTCGACGTCGCGCTCCGGATCGTCGACGAGGAGGGCACCGAGGCGGTCTCGATGCGTCGTGTCGCGGCGGAGTTCGACACCGGTCCGGCGAGCCTCTACGCGTACGTCGCCAACAAGGAGGAGCTGCTCCGCTGCGTGCTGGAGCGGATCATCGAGGAGATCGTCGTCCCCGAGGGTGACACCTGGCAGGAGGTCGTCCGCGGCTTCGCCTTCCAGACGCGCAGGATCTTCCAGCGGCACGGCGACGCCGCCCGGCTCAGCTTCGCCCACATCCCGAGCGGCAACGCCATGCTGGAGGGCACGGAGCGCGTCCTCGGCGCGATGATCGAGGGCGGCGTCCCGGACAAGGTCGCGGCCTGGTCGCTGGACATCCTGGCCCTGTACGTCGCCGCCGACGCCTTCGAGGGCTGGCTGATGCAGCAGCGGTTCGACGACGGGAGCGGACGCGACCCGGAGGAGGTCGGCGCCGAGTTCGTCGACGAGGTGCATGCGACCTTCGCGGCGATGCCGGCCGACCGCTTCCCGTACCTGGCACGCACCACAGGCGTGATGATGGCCGGCTCGAGCGACGAGCGGTTCGGCTTCGGCGTCGACATGCTGATCGCCGGGTTCGCGGCCCAGGTGCCCGGCGACGTACCGACACGGAAGCGAGAGCGATGACCTACCCGGACCCCGTCTACCACGGCACCAACGGCGAGCAGAGCGCGTCGATCCGGCGCACTGACGCACCGCACGACCTCGAGTACCGCAACGGCGGCACGGTCGACTACCTCGCGACCGGCGGGAACACGAGCGGCGCGTTCGGGCTCTACCGCTGGAACTTCGGCACCGGGCGCACCGGCCCCGACCCGCACTTCCACCGCACCATCTCGGAGTCGTTCTTCATCCTCGACGGCACCGTGACCATCTACGACGGAGGGGACTGGGTCGAGACCCGTGCCGGCGACTTCGCGCACGTGCCGCCCGGCGGGATCCACGGCTTCCGGAACGACTCGGGAGCGACCGCGTCCATGCTGCTGCTGTTCACACCGGGGGCGCCGCGGGAGGAGTACTTCGAGACGCTTCGGAAGCTGGGCGAGGGGTTGACCATGAGCGACGAGGAACGGGACGCGTTCTACGCGGCACACGACAATCTGTGGGTGTGAGGGGGAGGTCCGGCTGGGTTCCGGAGCGCAGTGCGGCCATTTCACCAATCTGGGTGGAGGCAGGCGTGGGGTCTCGACGTACCGTGGCGGGATGCTCCTCAAGTGCTGCGTGAACGGGCCACGGCTCGCGGTCGAGCACCCGGCGCTGCCGGTGACGCCGGAAGAGATCGCCCGCGCCGCAGCCGACGCGCAGGCGGCGGGGGCGGGCGCCGTCCACTTCCACGCGAAGCTGCCCGATGGTCACGACACGCTCGACCCGCGGCACGTCGGTGACGCGGTGCGGGCCGTGCGCGCCGCGGCCCCCGGGGTCGGCGTGGGCGTCACCACCGGCGCCTGGGCGCAGCGCGACCCGGAGCGACGCCGCGACCAGATCATGGCCTGGCGGGAGCGGCCCGACTTCGCCTCTGTCAACTGGCACGAGCAGGGGGCCAACGAGGTCGCCCGCGCCCTGCTCGAGCAGGACATCGGAGTCGAGGCGGGGCTCTGGTCCGCCGACGCGATCGACGCCTGGCTGGACTCACCCCTGCGCGACAAGCACGTCCGGGTGCTGCTCGAGCTTGCCGACGGGATGACCGAGGACGACGTCCACGAGACGGCCGACGACATGCTCGACCGGCTGCGTGGACGCACCGAGCTCCCGGTGCTGCTGCACGGCACCGGCACCAGCGCGTGGCCGGCATACCACTACGCGGTGCGGCTGAGCCTGGACACCCGGATCGGGCTCGAGGACACGCTCGAGCTGCCCGACGGCACGCAAGCGCGCGACAACGCCGCGCTCGTGCGCGCCGCCCGGGTCATGGCCGGCACACACGTCTGAGCGAGCCCCGCACCGGCGTAGAGGACGTGTGCGCCGCGACCGGGCCGTACGGCCGATCGTAGGTCAGTCGGTGAGCGCCTTCTCGATGTCGGCGGCGATCTTCTCGGGCGCGGTGGTCGAGCCGTAGCGCTTGCGGACGGTGCCGTCCCGGCCGACCAGGAACTTGGTGAAGTTCCACTTGATCGCGCTGCCCATCAGCCCGGACCTCTCCTGGCGAAGCCACTGGAAGAGCGGGTGCGCCCGGTCGCCGTTGACGTCGACCTTCTCGAAGAGCGGAAACGTGACGCCGTAGTTCTGCTCGCAGAACGCGCCGATCTCCTCGGCGCCGCCCGGCTCCTGGCCGCCGAACTGGTTGCAGGGGAAGCCGAGCACGGCGAAACCGTCGTCGGCGTACTTCGTGTGCAGCTCCTGGAGGCCCTGGTACTGCGGGGTGAAGCCGCACTCCGAGGCGGTGTTGACCACGAGCACCACCTTGCCGTCGTACGCGCTCAGCGGCTGCTCCTGGCCGGCCAGGGTGTTCGCGGTGAAGTCGCTCAGGGTGGTCATGTCTCTCCTCGGTCTGTTCCGCGCGGCGCTGGTTGCGCTGCCCGCACCCCGCACAACGCGAAACGCCCCCTCGGCGATTCCTCGGGCCATGGCCCGCTCGTGTCGGTGACACTTGTTATACAGATTCCGAGTATCTCAAACGATCTGGAGTGTCCATGCCCGCCGCCAGCCCGCCGCCGGCGCCGCTGTCCAGCCCGTTCTCACCCGGCGAGCTGCCCCGGGTCCTGGTCGGCCGGGTCGGCGAGCAGGCGCGGATCCGGGATCACCTCGGCCGTGTGCACACGTTCGGGGAGATGAGCGGCCGACTGCTCGTGCTACATGCTCCGCGCGGTCTCGGCAAGACCTCGCTGCTGCGCGAGGCGCAGTCCCAGGCCGTGGAGCTGGGCTTCGTGACCGCCTGGCTCTCCTGCGCGAAGGGCGGTCGGCTGGTGCCTGAGCTCGTGCACTCGGTGCATCGGGCGCTGGATGCCGCGCCGGCGATCGACCGCAAGGCGCAGCGCCGGTGGGCCGCCTCGGTGTCCAGGCTCGGCATCGAGCTCGGCGTGGCGGGGCTCAAGGTCGGCGCCGACGTGGACCTTCGACGCAGCGACCGCGAGCTGCCGGTCGGCGCCGTGGGCGCGGTCGAGGACCTGCTCCACGAGGCCGCCACGCTGGTACGACGCAGCGGTGGCGCCGGCCTGCTGGTGCTCGTCGACGAGGTGCACGCGGCGCCGTTCGCGGAGCTGGCGGTGCTGCTCAACGCGGTGCAGAACCTCGCCGGCGCCCGGGCCGACAACCCGCTGGCGGTGATGGCCGCCGGACTCCCCTCGACGCCGGAGATGCTGACCCGGGCCGCGACGTTCGGCGAGCGCAGCGAGTTCGTGCCCCTGGACAGGTTCGACGCCGACGACTCGCGGCTCGTGCTCGCCCGCCCCGCGGAGGAGCTCGGCGTGCACTGGGCCGACGACGCGCTGCGCCGGGCGCTCGCGTTCGGCGACGGCTACCCCTACTTCCTCCAGCTCGTGGGCCACACCACCTGGCAGGCAGCGACCCCGGCGGCGGGCGACACGCTCACCGTCGCCGACGTCCGCGCCGGCGAGACCGAGATCGACGCCCAGCTGGCTGCGATGTACCGCGCCCGCTGGGACAGCGCCCCCCAGCTCGAGCGCGACCTGATGGCGGCGATGGCCGGCCTCGCGGTCCGCGGCACCGAGGTGGTGACGCGGGCCGACGTCGCCGCGGCGATGGGGCGGGAGTCCCGGGCGATCAGCGTCCCGCGGGCGCGGCTGATCGACCGCGGTGTGATCGAGGCGTCCGGGCGCGGCCGGCTGCGGTTCACGCTCCCCGGCATGGCGCGCTGGATCCGCGACGAGACCGACCCCGCGAGCGCGTGAACCGATGCGGCAGGATCAGGACATGCGTCGTGCTCTCGGGGGAGTCCTGGTCGTGGGGTTCGCCATCGGCCTCGCCGGCTGTGGCTTCGGCGGCCCCGACCCGCAGCCGACCGCCGACGCGGCCGCGCGGGCGCTGGGCAGGCACGACGTGCACACGGTCGAGTTCACCGGACCGGACGCGAAGCGGGCCACGACCGACCTCGCGGCGATGCTCGACGGCATGGACCAGGTGCCGAGCACGGCCACCGCGAGTGACGTCGAGGAGCACGGCGACAGCGCGACCGCCACGTTGACCTGGCACTGGGACGTCGCGGGCAGGACGTGGACCACACGCTCGCCGATGACGCTGGAGAAGGCCGGCGACGCCTGGCACGTGGTCTGGAGACCCTCGCTCGTGCACCCGAGGCTGAAGCCCGGACAGACCCTGCAGGCAAACACCCTGGTCGCCCCGCGGGGCGACATCCTCGGGGCGCACGGCGCGAAGATCGTGACCCCGCGCGACGTCGTCCGCTATGGGATCGACAAGGTCCACGTGCCTCACGGAGACGCGGTGGCGTCGGCGCGCGCCCTCGCGACCCTGGTCGGCGTCGATCCGGCCGGCTTCGCGAAGCGGGTCCGCAAGGCAGGCGAGAAGGCCTTCGTCGAGGCGATCACGCTGCGCAGCGGCAGCCCCGACGCGCCCAAGGACGACGCGGTGCGAGCGATCGACGGGGCGGCCATGGTGAAGGCAAAGCTCCCGCTGGCACCGACGCGCACGTTCGCCGCGCCGATCCTCGGCACGGTCGGGACACCGACCGCCGAGATGGTGAAGGAGAGCAAGGGCACGCTCTCCGCGGCCGACCAGGTCGGGCTCAGCGGTCTCCAGGCGCGGTACGAAGACGAGCTGGGCGGCAGTCCCGGCGTCCGGGTCGACCTGCTCGGAAGGGACGCCGCGACCGAGCCGACGGAGCTGTTCCGGACCGACCCCAAGTCCGGCACGGCGCTCACCACCACCCTCGACGTGCGCGCCCAGAACCTCGCCGAACGCGCGCTCGCCGGCACCACCTCTCCGAGCGCGCTGGTCGCGGTCCGGCCCTCGACCGGCGACATCCTCGCCGCCGCGAGCGGGCCGGCTTCGAACGGCTACAACACGGCCACCTACGCGCGCTACGCACCCGGCTCGACCTTCAAGATCGTCAGCAGCCTCGCCCTGCTGCGATCCGGGGTCACGCCGTCCACGCTGGTGGACTGTCCGCCCACCGTGACCGTCGACGGCAAGCGGTTCAAGAACTACGACGACTACCCGCCGTCCGAGCTCGGCCGAATCCCGTTCCGCACCGCGATCGCCAACTCGTGCAACACCGCGGTGATCGGGCAGCGCGACCGGCTCGGTCGGAACACGCTCACCGGCGCGGCCGAGGCGCTGGGCCTCGGCGTCGACCACGACCTCGGGTTCCCGGCGTACTTCGGTTCGGCGCCGCCGGCCGGCTCGGAGACCGAGGGTGCCGCCGACCTGATCGGGCAGGGCAAGGTGCAGGCCTCACCGCTGACCATGGCGACCGTCGCCGCGTCGGTCGAGAAGGGCGCGGTCGTCGTGCCGCGGCTGCTGCCGGACCACGAGCCCGCTGCGGGCGAGGCGCACCCGGCCCAGCCGCTCACGGGCGGGGAGGCCGGCCGGCTCCGCGACCTGATGCGTGCGGTCGTCACCGACGGCAGCGGCCGGCTGCTCGCCGACCTGCCTGGCGCGCCTGTGCTCGCCAAGACCGGCACCGCGGAGTATGGGCAGAGGGCGCCGCTGCGCACGCACGCCTGGATGATCGCGATCCACGGCGACCTCGCGGTCGCGGTCTTCGTGGAGGACGGCGAGTCCGGATCCGGCACGGCCGGGCCGATCCTCAAGCAGTTCCTGCTCGGCATGCCGGGTCGGTGAGACCCGGCATGCCGTTCCCGGACGTCAGAGGAACTTGTTCAGGAAGGCTCGCGAGTACGCCGTGTCGACCCGCTGGTAGCCGCCCGTCGCGTTGCAGGTGAGCGAGTTCACGAAGGAGGAGTCACCGACCACGAACTGGCCGAGGAACGCCGGCCCGCCCGAGTCGCCGAAGCAGGAGCCGCCTTCGGCGGTCGAGTTGTTGGCGTTCATCTGGAACGTGACCACCTCGGCCTGCACGTTCTTGAGGAGCGACGTCGTGGACCGCCGCTCCGTGACCACGATCTGCGCCTTCTTCGCACCGATGTCGACGCCGTAGCCGACCAGGGTGAACGTGCGGTTCTTGAGCGACCCCTGGTTGGCGTCCAGGGTGCCGACCGGCAGCAGCGGTGCCGGCTTGATGCCCGGCCACTTGGTGGCGGCCGGCGCGTCGAGCACCACGACACCCTGGTCGTGCTGCTTGGAGATCGACAGCTTGCCGTCCCAGCCGGGATCGGGGTGCGCGGTGCCGGTGATGTAGTTCGCGGCGCGCGCTGCGCGCTCCTGCGGCGTGATGCCGGGTGCCAGCGGGTCGAGGGCGAGGTCGGTGTTGAACGAGACGAACACGTTCGTCGCCGGGCTGTCGGCCGTGTCCCCTGTGCAGTGGCCCGCCGTGAGCACCACCGTCGGTGAGATCAGCGTGCCGGAGCAGCGGGCTCGACCCGATGGAAGGGTGAACCGAACCAGGCCGACGTTGGTGTGCACCTCGTCGCGCTGGCCATCGACGATCGCCGACGCCGGCTGCGCGGTGACCGCGATACCGGCGAACAGCAGCAGAACGCTGCACACGGTCCCGAGACGACTGATTCGGTGTCGCTTCATTCAAGGTCTCCTCATTCGACAACGGGTCGCAGCATGGCCACGCCAAGGTTGTGAAGGCAACACAAGCGCTTCCGTGGTCGCGAATTGTCATCCAACCGTGACGAGTGACATGCCGAGACCACGATGACGAGCGCTCCAGGGAGAGCCCGGAGGAGGCGGACCACCGGTGCGGCGGTCAGGAGCCGGCGTCGTGCAGGTCCGCCCGGGACGGGCCTTCGGCCTCGAGCACCGCATCGGGCGCGCGCAGCCCGGCGAGCACCAGGTCGAGGTGACGGTGCGCGAGCCGGTTGTCCAGCTCGGCGTCGACCGGTCCGGGGAGCGGCCGGGACAGCCGGACCAGGAGCGTGCCGACGTCGCCGAAGCTCACCGCCCGGGCGAGGCTGCCGTCGTCGTGGGCGGCCTCGACCAGCCGTTCGACCGCGTGCGCGGAAGCCTCACGCGGCTCGTCGAACGCCGGGTCCCGCATCCGGTCCAGCGCGAGCGGGATCACGGCCGAGACCCGCACGTCGAGCATGTCGCGCAGGTAGCGGGCGAGGCCGTCGAGACCGTCGCCCTCCCCCTCGATCGCCGCCTCCGCCGAGGCCCGCGACAGCTCCAGGGCGTCGACCAGCACCGCCCGCACCAACGCGTCGCGGTCGCCGAACCGGCGGTACAGCGTGCCGATCCCGACCTGTGCCTGGCGCGCGATCTCCTCCAGCGGGCAGTCGATCCCGCGCTCCACGAAGAGGTCCCGCGCCGCCTGCAGCACCTGCTCCTGGTTGCGCCGCGCGTCGGCACGAAGCCGGGTCGCCTGTCCCTCCACGGAGTCAGCCTAACAAACCGGAGCAATTTCCTCCGGATCCCTTGCGTCGAGGTCGCACTCGTGCCTATCGTCAACCGGAGAGATTTCCTCCGTTTGCAGGGAGCAGAGATGACCACCGCTACCACGAAGCCCAGACCCGTCCGGGGGGCCAGCCGGACCACCGGCCGCGACACCCGCTGGGCGGCGCTGGTCGTGATCGCCGTCGCCCAGCTCATGGTCGCGCTGGACGCCACGATCGTGAACATCGCGCTGCCCTCCGCGCAGCAGGACCTCGGCTTCGGCGACGCGGACCGGACCTGGGTCCTCACCGCCTACACATGCACGCTGGCGGGGCTGCTGTTGCTCGGTGGCCGGGTCGCCGACCGGTTCGGCCGCCGGCGAGCGTTCCTGGTCGGCCTCGCCGGGTTCGGGGCGGCGTCCGCCCTCGCGGGCTTCGCGCCGGACCTCGGCACCCTGGTCGTGGGTCGCGCACTCCAGGGCGGCTTCGCCGCGATCCTGACCCCGACCGCGTTGTCGCTGGTCGCGACCACCTTCACCGGACCGCGCGAGCGGGCCCGGGCGTTCGGCGTGTACGGCGCCGTCGCCTCGAGCGGCGCAGCGGTCGGACTGCTGCTCGGCGGCGTCCTCACCGAGTACGCCGGCTGGCGCTGGTGCCTGTTCGTCAACGTCGCCGTCGCCGTGGGCGCGTCCGTCGCCGGCCGCGCCGTGCTCCCCCGCGACGGCGGCTACCCCGAGGCGCGCCTCGACACCGTCTCCGGTGCCCTGGTCACGACCGGCCTGGTCGCGATCGTGCTCGGCTGCGCCCGCGCCGCCACCGAGGGCTGGGCCTCCGGGCCGGTGCTCGCCCCGGCGGCGGTCGGCGTCGCGCTGGTGTCCGCTTTCCTGGTCCGGCAGACCCGGATCGCCCAGCCGCTGCTGCCGCTGTGGATCCTGACAGACCGGTCCCGTGCAGGTGCCTACCTTGCGGTGGCCCTCTCCGTTGTCGGATCGTTCGGGATGTTCCTCATGCTGACCTACCACTTCCAGGTCGTGCTCGGCTTCACTCCGGTGCAGGCGGGGCTTGCCTTCCTGCCCCTGACCGTCGCGGTCTCCGGGAGCGCCTACGGCCTCGGCAGCCGGCTCCTCCCGCACGTCGCGCCCCGGCTGCTGATCGCACCCGGCCTGATGCTCGCCGCGCTCAGCCTGGGGCTGCTCGCGACGATGACCCCCGAGAGCGGCTACGCCACGCTGATCCTGCCGTCCGAGGTCCTGCTCGGGCTCGGCATGGGGCTGGTGTTCACGCCAGCGATCAGCGTCGCCACCAGCGACGTGGAACCGCGGTTCGCCGGGGTCGCCGCCGCCGCCGCGAACACCGCCACGCAGATCGGCGGCTCCGTCGGCACCGCCGTGCTGAACAGCCTCGCCGTCGCCGCCACCGCGTCGTACGCGGTCGCGCACGGCCCGTCGAGCACCTCGCTGGTGCACGGCTACGCCACGGCCACCGGCTGGTCGGCGGGAGCCCTCGCCTTGGCAGCAGTCGTGGTCGTGCTCTGCGTCCGCACTCCCCGGCCGACGAAGGAGGACTGAGATGTCCGTCGAGCTGAACCACCTGGCCGCTCAGCGCATCCTCCTGTGGCGCGTCGGCTGGCTGCTGCTGGCGACCCTCGTCGTCCACGCCGTGGCGCTCGTGGCCACCGGCGGCGACATCGACGGCCCGGTGTCCCTGCGCAAGCCGATCACGTTCGCCGAGGCCACCTGGCTGCTGTGCTGGTCGGTGTCGCTGGCGCTGCGGTGGGTGCGACTGGGACCGAAGCCGGCGTGGTTCGTGACCGGCGCAGTGGTCCTCTTCGGGGTGGGCGAGACCACGATCATGGCGATCCAGGCGTGGCGCGGCGTGCCCAGCCACTACAACTTCACGACCACGTTCGACGCGGTCCTGATGCGCGGCGGCGCGGCCGGGCTGGCCGTCGTGCTCCTCGCCGGGCTGGTGGTGCTGCTGGTCGGGGTACGACGGTCCGACGCGCCGCCCGCCGTACGCCTCGGCCTCACCGCCGGCACCCTGCTGCTCCTGGTCGGGTGCGTGATCGGCTTCGCGATGATCTCAAACATGAGCGGGGTCTTCCAGGGCTCGTTCGGCGGTGGCTTCAGCCGCGCGCAGGCCGGCTACGCGGGGCCGCCGGCGTCCGACGTCGGCCATGAGGTGTTCGCCTTCCGGCCGCACACCGCGGGCGGCGACCTGGTGCTGCTCCATGCGATCGGCGTGCATGGCCTGGTGCTGCTCGGGATGCCGGCGATGCTGCTCGCCGGCCGGATGATGTCCGAGCGGGAACGCCTGCTGCGGGTGCGGCTGCTGGTCGGGTCGGTGGTCGTCGGACTCGTGGTCCTGGCAGCGCACGCCCTGCGGCAGCAGCCGTGGGACTCGCTCGCAGCCTGGGAGTACACCGTCGCGGCGGCCGCGGTCCTCGTCTACCTCGGAACCCTGGCCGAGGTCGTGGCCCGGGGGCGGCCACGACTCCGGCTCAGCGGTGCTCGCGTCGGCTGAGCAGCCGCATCGGCAGCAGGACCCACACCACGGCGAAGAACGCCGCCATCAGGCCGCCCGCGACCAGGCCGGTGACCGTGCCCATCACGAAGCCGAAGATCAGCACCACCACCGCCACGAGGGTGAGCCCGAGCGCGGCCAGCCCCACCTTGGCGAGCGCGTCGCCGACCGCGACGAGGACGTCCTTCTCGTGCTGCCCGAACAGGAACCGATGAAAGGTGACCGGCGCGATCAGCAGTCCGGTCGCGATCGCGGCCAGGGCGAAACAGGCTAGGTACAGCTTGCGGTAGCCGTCGGGCATGTCGCCGAAGCGTTGGCTGAACGGGATCGTCAGCAGGAAGCCGGCCAGGATCTGGATGCCGGTCTGGGCGACTCGGAGCTCCTGGAGCAGCTCGATCCAGTTCCGGTCGGCCTTCTCCGCCGGGGTCTCGTCCCGCTCCACGTCCACCGGTTCAGGCTAGGGCACGGCGGTGAGTCCGGACCCACCTGAAAGTCTGCATCCACGAGCGAAGGAGGCCCCACCATGGGCAAGGTAATCGCAGGTATCACCACATCGGTCGACGGCTACGTCACCGCACCGGACGACGGCCCGGGCAACGGGCTGGGCACCGGCGGCGAGCCGTTGCACAACTGGGTGTTCGGCGGGCCGTGGTCGTATGACGACACCGAGTACGGCGAGGCAACCGGCGAGGACAAGGCGTGGCTGGACCAGGCGTTCGCCAGCCTCGGTGCGGTCGTCGCGGGGCGCTGGACGTACGAGGCCGCCGACCACTGGGGCGACAAGAACCCGTGGGACAAGCCGTTCTTCATCGTCACCCACCGCCCGGAGGAGCAGCCCGAGGGAGAGGACTTCGTGTTCGTCGAGGGTGTCGCCGAGGCCGTCGCCCGTGCTCAGGAGGCTGCCGGCGACAAACCGGTGCACGTGATGGGCGGGGCGGACATCATCCGGCAGGCACTGGCCGCGGGGCTGGTCGACGAGCTGACGATCATCGTCTCGCCGGTCGTGCTGGGCGGCGGCAAGCGGCTGTTCGAAGGCTTCGACCAGACGCTGCACCTCGAGCACCTCGGGGCGCGGCAGTCGCCGCTCGCGACGTTCATCGACTACCGCGTGCTGCGCTCCTAGGGTGGACGCCAGCACGCGAGAGGACCGAGCCGTGCCCGACCCGATCCGGATCATCCGCCCCGACCAGCTGGTCGAGGCCGACCCGACCTACGGCATGTTCCGGCAACGGGCGTTCGCGGCTTCCGGGCTGTGGGCCGGTCAGGTGACCACGGCCGCCGGCGCAGTATCGGGCTGGCACCACCACGACCGCAACGAGTCCGGGCTCTACGTCGTGCGCGGGGTGCTGCGGTTCGAGTGCGAAGGACTGGCGGGGTACGTCGACGCACACGCAGGCGACTTCATCCACGTGCCGGCGTTCACGGTCCACCGCGAGAGCAACCCGGCCGACGAGCCGTCGGTGTGCGTGATCGCCCGCTCGGGCACAGGCGTGCCCACGGTCAACGTCGATCGGGCACCCCCGCCCCACGGCTGAGGTGCGCCGAACCCGTGAGAACGGCCGGCTGCTGCCGCTGGCCGGAGCGCCCAGAGGCCCGGCCCCGACGAGGTCTTGCCGAGCGCGTCACCGACAGGTCAGGGTGGGCCCCATGCGCGTACTTCTCGGGATCGCCACCCTGACCACGGCCCTGCTCCTCGGCTCCACCGCACCGGGCGTCGCGCGTCCGGTGCACGGCGACCCGACCTGGCGGGCGGCGGACGTCGACACCGACCAGCAGCTGCGCGGCCTCGACGCCGTCGACCGCGACATCGCCTGGGTCGGCGGCAGCGCCGGCGGGGTCTGGCGCACTACGGACGGCGGCGCGAGCTGGCAGGACGTCAGCCCGCGCGGGGCGGACGGTCTGCTCTTCCGCGACGTGGTGGCGACCGACGCGACCCACGCCCAGGTGCTCGCGATCGGTGAGGCGGACGCGAGCCGGATCTACCGCACCACCGACGGCGGCGCGACGTGGCGGCGGACGTTCACGAACAACGACCCCGCGGCGTTCTACGACTGCCTCGCGTTCTGGCCGGGCGGAAAGTACGGCGTCGCGATGAGCGACCCGGTCGACGGGAAGTTCCGGATCATCGAGACCCGGGACTCCGGTGCCTCGTGGCAGCTGGTCGACCCGGCCGGGATGCCGGCCGCGGTCGACGGCGAGTTCGGCTTCGCGGCCAGCGGCACCTGTCTGGTGACCGCGGGCGGACGCGACGTCTGGCTGGCCTCCGGCGGAAGTGCGTCGCGGATCTTCCACTCGCGCGACCGGGGCCACACCTGGACCGTGGCGGAGTCCACGATCCCCGCAGCGCCGGCCGGCGGCGTGTTCTCCCTGGCGTTCCGCAACCCCCGGCAGGGCATCGCGGTCGGTGGCGACTTCACCGCACCGGACGACGGGGCCGACGGCTCGGCCTTCTCCGCCGACGGCGGGCGCTCCTGGACGAACGGCGGCGACCTCAGCGGCTACCGGTCCGGTGTCAGCTGGCTCTCCGGCGCGCCCCGCACGGCGGTCGCGGTCGGCCCCAACGGCAGCGACCTGACCCGCGACGGCGGCCGCACCTGGCACCGGTTCAGCGACACCGGGTTCGACTCCGTGCAGTGCACCAAGGACGGTGCCTGCTGGGGGTCCGGCACGACCGGTCGCGTCGCCCTGCTGGTGCGCTGACCGCTCTTCCCATCGACACCGCACCGGGCCACGCTGGGCTCATGATGGAGATGCGGTACGTCGACGGCGACGGCGTCCGGATCCGTGACCCGCACGACCCGATCGGAGGACCGGAGGGCGGGTTCACCTGGGTCGACGTACCCGAGTGGAGCCCCGAGGTCGAGATGGTCCTGCGCGGCCTCGGCTGCCACGAGAAGGTGCTCGAGGCCTGCCAGGCCCGCAACCACGTGCCGACGGTGCACGCCTACGTCGACCACCTGTTCATCACCACCCAGTCGCCGCTGCTCGGCGGCGCGGGGCACGTTCACCTGCTCGAGCTGGACCAGATCGTGGGGCGCGACTACCTGGTCACGGTGCACGGGCCGCTGAACCCGATCGTCGACCCGGCGCAGGCGATGGTCGAGACCGACGCGGCGCTGCGCCGGATAGCATCCGGTCGGTTCCGGCCTACGACGCCGTACGACCTGTCCTTCGCCATCACCTCCGGGGTCGCCCGGCGGCAGCGCGACCTGATCACCGAGGTGGCCGCAAAGCTGCCCGGCCTCGAGCAGCACGTGATGGACTCCCGCCTGACCCAGCCGGAGGCGCTGCTGGAGCGGATGTTCCTGATCCGGCACGAGCTGATCACCACCCGCACCATGGCCGCGCAGTGCTGCGACGTGTGGGCGCGCGCCGCGGCACTGGCCCGGGTCACCGACGAGGCGGCCAAGGACCACGCTCGCGACCTCACCGACCAGTTCGACCGGGTGCGCTCGATCGCGGACGGCGAGTCGCAGTTCCTCTTCGGCGTGATCGAGCTCTACCAGACCAAGGTCAACACCAAGATGACGGTCGCGATGGAGCGGCTGGCCGTGATCGCGGCGGTGACGCTGCCGATCACCGCGATCGCGTCGATCGAGGGCATGAACATGATCGTGGCCGTCCGCGAGAACAGGACCGAGCTGACGGTCGTGCTGCTGTTCATGCTGGTGATGAGCTTCCTGCTGCTGCGCTGGGCGCGTCGGCAGGGGTGGTGGTGAGCTGTCAGCTGGTCATGTCGACGAAGCGGCTGTAGTGGCCCTGGAATGCGACCGTGACGTCGCGGGTGGGGCCGTTGCGGTGCTTGGCGACGATGATGTCGGCCTCGCCCGGCCGGGTCGACTCCTTCTCGTAGACGTCCTCGCGGTGCAGCAGGATGACGATGTCGGCGTCCTGCTCGATCGAGCCGGACTCGCGGAGGTCGGACATCAGCGGCCGCTTGTCGGAGCGCTGCTCGGGACCACGGTTGAGCTGCGAGAGGGCGACGATCGGGACCTCGAGCTCCTTGGCGAGCAGCTTGATCTGGCGGGAGAACTCCGAGACCTCGACCTGGCGGGACTCGACCTTCTTGCCGCTGGTCATCAGCTGGAGGTAGTCGATCACGATCAGCCGGAGGTCGTGACGCTCCTTGAGCCGGCGGGCCTTGGCCCGGATCTCCATCATCGTCATGTTGGGGCTGTCGTCGATGAACATCGGCGCCCCGGAGATCTGGCCCATCTTGGGCACCAGCTTGAGCCAGTCGTCCTCACCCATGCCGCCGTTGCGGATGTGGTTGAGCGGCACCTTCGACTCCGCGGACAGGAGCCGCATCGTGATCTCGGAACGCGACATCTCGAGGCTGAAGATCACGGAGGTCTGGTTGTTGGCGATGGATGCCGCCCGGCAGAAGTCCAGCGCAAGCGTCGACTTCCCGACCGCGGGGCGGGCGGCGACGATGATCATCTGGCCGCCCTGGAAGCCGTTGACCAGCTCGTCGAGGTCGGCGAAGCCGGTCGGCACGCCGCGCATGCTGCCGTCGTGGTTGGAGATCGCCTCGATCTCGTCGAGAGTCGCCTCCATGATCGCGCTCAGCGGGGCGTAGTCCTCCGCGGTGCGCTTCTCCGTCACCGCGTAGACCTCCTGCTGGGCCCGGTCGACGGTGTCGTCGACGTTGCCCTCGCCGGAGTAGCCCATCTGCGCGATCCGGGTGCCGGCGTCGACCAGCCGCCGGAGGATCGCCTTCTCGCGGACGATGTCGGCGTAGAACGACGCGTTGGTCGCGATCGGCACGTTGGCGGTCAGCGTGTGGAGGTACGGCGCGCCGCCGACGCGGGCCAGCTCACCGCGCCGGTTGAGCTCGGCCACCACCGTGACCGGGTCGGCCGGCTCGCCCTTGACGTACAGCTCGACGATCGCGTCGTAGATCGACTCGTGGGCCGGCCGGTAGAAGTCGCCGCCCTTGATCCGCTCGACCACGTCGGCGATAGCGTCCTTGGAGAGCATCATCGCGCCCAGCACGCTCTGCTCCGCGTCAGCGTCCTGCGGCGGCATCCGTCCGCCGTACGTCTCCTGGCTCTCGCCGTAGGACGTCGGCGGCTCGGCGGTCCACGACGCCTCGCCGCTGTCGACCAGCTGACTCAACGCAACCACCCAACTCCTGCTCGAACGACCCGGTTCCGACGGTAGCGAGGACCACCCCCCGCCCGGTCTTCCCGCACCGGACCGGGCGACACTAGGCGTGCCGACGAGCCGCTGCCAAGACCGTTGTCCACAGGCTCCTGTGGACAACCGGGTGTTGCGTGTGGAACACGCCGCCGGGAGTGTGCACAGGCTGTTGACGCTCATGTGGACGGTCCCGCAGTATGTGCCCTCATCCCCACGCTGACCTGCGGTTTCGGCACGCACAGGGGATGGGTGGAAGAAAGTTCGGAAACTCTCCGTTCACCGTGTCGCCATCTGGGACGCTCCGGTTGGTTTGTCGACAATCGTGCCCGTGGTGCGGAAAACCCACAGCCGGACACCGAGTTATGCACAGGCCGGACGAGAGGCGGAAGCGATGACAGGGCGCCGCCCTCCGTGGCGTCGGAGGCCGTCGGTCACCGGCCCGGTGGCCCCGGCGGACGCCCGGCACGAGATCGTCCGGCTCGCGGTGCCGGCGTTCCTGGCGCTGGTCGCAGAGCCGCTCTTCCTGCTCGCCGACGCCGCCATCGTCGGCCACCTCGGCACCCCGCAACTGGCCGGGCTCGGCATCGCCTCGTCGGTGCTCGGCACCCTGGTCAGCCTGTGCATCTTCCTCGCCTACGGCACCACGGCCTCCGTCGCCCGACGGGTTGGTGCCGGCGACACCGAAGGCGCGCTGGCCCAGGGCGTGGACGGCCTCTGGCTGGCGGCACTGATCGGGGTGGTCGTGACGGTCGCGGTGCTGCCGGTGACACGCACGGTCGTCGCCTGGTTCGGCCCGAGCGCCGATGTCATGGCGTACGCCACGACGTACCTGCACGTCGCCCTGCTCGGCGCCGCCCCCCTGCTGCTGATGCTCGCCGCCACCGGCGTCCTCCGCGGCCTCCAGGACACGCGCACGCCGCTGGTGGTCGCCGTGGTCGGCAACGTCGCGAACGTGGTGCTCAACCTCGCGCTGGTGTACGGCCTGGGGCTGGGCATCGCAGGCTCCGCACTCGGCACCCTGGTCGCCCAGCTCGGGTCGGCGCTGGCTCTGGTCTGGGTGGTGGTCCGGGCGGCGCGGGCGAGCGGCGCCCCGCTGGCGCCCGACCTGCCCGGGATCCGCGCCGCCGGCCGGGCCGGCGTACCCCTGCTGCTGCGCACGCTCACCCTCCGCGTGTCGCTGCTCGTGATGACGTACGGCGCGGCGCGGCTCGGCAGCGCCGACCTGGCCGCGATGCAGCTGGCGATGACGATCTGGACGTTCCTCGCCTTCGTGCTGGACGCGATCGCGATCGCCGCCCAGGCGATCACCGGCCGCTCGCTCGGAGCCGGCGACGTGGCCGGCACGCGTGCGGTCACCGACCAGATGGTGCGCTACGGACTGGTCAGCGGATTCGTCACCGGACTGCTGCTGGCGGCGTCCGCCTGGGCACTCGGCCCGCTCTTCACGACCGACCCGGTGGTGCGCGAGCTGCTGGTCCCGGTGCTGCTGGTGGCGGCTCTCACCCAGCCGGTCGCCGGGGTGGTCTTCGTCCTCGACGGCGTGCTGATCGGGGCCGGCGACGGGCGCTACCTCGCCTGGGCGGGACTCGCGGTGCTCATCGTCTTCGCGCCCGCCGCCTGGGCCGCGGTCGCCGGCCCGGGCACGCTGGCTTGGCTGTGGGTGGCGTTCGGTGTCACGTTCATGGGCGGCCGCGGGGTCGTGCTCATGGCGCGCTCGCGGGGAACGGCGTGGCTGCGCGTCGGCGCGACCTAGTGTCCTGTCAGGCTGACCCGCGTGACGCCGCTCCAGAAGATCGCCATGGGCCTGGTGATCGTGCTGGTTCCCGCGAACTTCCCCCGCGACCCGCATCCTGAGTGGCGCTTCTACGACGCCCTGCCCGACCCCCTCGGCTGGCTGCTGGTGCTGGCCGGCGTGTGGGCGCTCTCCAGGGCCAGCAACCTCGACCTCGACCTGGTGCGCTGGCTGGGCGTGGTCGCGTTCGTCGTGAGCGTGCCGCTGTGGTTCCCGCAGGTGAGCCACCTGCTGGTGCCCGAGCACAACCCCGACATCACGGTGTCGTTCCAGTGGTTCGTGGCGCTGCCGCAGACGTTGTTCAGCCTGTTCCTGGTGCGCGCGATCGGCCGGGCCGCGATCGACCAGCAGCCCCGCGACGTCTTCGTGGCGGGCCGGTTCGGTGTCCTCACCTGGGGCCTGGCCACGCTGGTGGTGCTACCGGTCGTCGCGTACGGCGGCGGCGTGGATGCGCTGGTCACCCCGACGCTGCTGCTGATCGGGATCGTGAACATCGCGGTCATCTACTACCTGTTCCGCGTGCACCGCCGGACGTGGCTCGGCGGCCCGGTTCCGCACGAGGTGCATCCGGTGAAGCGCGCAGAGGACTGACCCGCTGCTGCGCCTCTAGAACTTCCCTTGCGGAACTGCCGCTTCCCTAGCGGGGTTCCGCTAGGGAGGCGGCGGCTTACCACGGGACCGTGGTATCCGGCCCGACGCGACCCCGGCCCGGCCCGGCTCAGGCGGAGACGACGTTGAGGTTGACCTGTGCGTCGACCTCGTCGTGCACCCGCACGGTCACCGTGTGGGTGCCGAGCGACTTGATCGGGTTGCCGACCACGATGGTCCGCTTGTCGATCTGGTCGCCGGTGACCGACTCGTTGATGGCGGCCGCGATGTCGGCGGCGGTGACGGCACCGAAGAGCCGGCCGCTCTCGCCCGCGCGGACGCGGACGTTGAAGGTCGAGCCCTCGAGCTTGGCCTTCACCTGAGCGGCGTGGTCGGTGTCGCGCACCGACCGGGCATCACGGGAGCTGCGGATCGACTCGATGGTCTTCTCGCCGCCCTTGGTCCAGACGATTGCGAAGCCGCGCGGGACGAGGTAGTTGCGGCCGTAGCCGTTGCGGACGTCGACCACGTCGCCGGGACTCCCGAGACCGGTCACTTCCTGGGTGAGGATCAGCTTCATCTCCCGATCTCCTCTCAGCGCCCGGCGGACGTGTAGGGCAGCAGGGCGACCTCACGGGCGTTCTTGACCGCCGTAGCGACGTCGCGCTGGTGCTGGACGCAGTTGCCGGTCACCCGGCGCGCGCGGATCTTGCCGCGGTCGGAGATGAACTTGCGCAGCAGGTTGGTGTCCTTGTAGTCGACGTACGACACCTTGTCCTTGCAGAACTGGCAAACCTTCTTCTTGGGCTTGCGAATCACTGCCTTGGCCATTGTGGTGCTCCTCTCGAAGAGCCCGGCGGTTCCTGAGCCTGTCGAAGGGCTCACGCCGGAATGGGTGTTGGCTGGGTTTGACTGATGGTGCGGTGGTGCTGGATCAGAACGGGGGCTCGTCGCTGGAGCCGCCCGCCCACGGGTCACGCTGCTGGCCGCCCTGCGGAGCGCCGCCCTGCGGGGCGTTGCCCCCCTGCGGCGCGTTGCCCGGACCGGACGACGCGGGAGCCTTCTGGCCGCCGGCCGGGGTGGCCCACGGGTCTTCCCCACCGCCGGCCTGCTGGCCGCCGCCGCCGTAGCCACCGCCGCCACCGCGGGTGGCGCGGGTGACCTTCGCGGTCGCGAACTTCAGGCTCGGCCCGACCTCCTCGACCTCGATCTCGAAGACGGTGCGCTTCTCTCCCTCACGGGTCTCGTAGCTGCGCGCCTTGAGCCGGCCCTGGACCACGACGCGCATGCCGCGGGTCAGCGACTCGGCGACGTTCTCCGCGGCCTGCCGCCAGACCGCGCAGGACAGGAACAGCGCCTCGCCGTCCTCCCACTCGTTTGTCTGGCGGTTGAACGACCGCGGGGTGGACGCGATCCGGAAGTTCGCCACGGCCGCACCTGACGGGGTGAAGCGCAGCTCGGGGTCGTCGACCAGGTTGCCGACGACGGTGATGACGGTCTCGCCTGCCATGCGGTGCTCCTAGGTGGTGTGGGGTACGACGTCAGCGGGCGTCGGGCCGGATGACCTTGGTGCGGAGCACGGACTCGTTCAGCGTGAGCTGGCGGTCGAGCTCCTTGACGGTCGCAGGCTCGGCCTGGAGCGTCACGACGGCGTAGATGCCCTCGGCGTTCTTGTCGATCTCGTATGCCAGCCGGCGGCGGCCCCAGATGTCGATGTTCTCGACGGACCCACCGTCCTTGCGGACCACGTTGAGGTAGGTGTCCAGCGACGGCTGCACCGTGCGCTCCTCGAGGTCGGGATCGAGGATCACCATCAGTTCGTAGGCACGCACAGCGGCCCACCTCCTTCGGACTCGGCGGCCACGGACGTTCCGTGGCAGGAGGAGTGCCCCCCGATGGACCGGGGAGCGACGCGCAAGGTTACCAACGCCCGGGGCGTACCACGAAATCGTCGTCCACAGGGTCCCGGGCCCGCGCCGGGGTGTCGGTCGTCCGTCCTAGGGTGGGCACATGAGCACGTTGAGCATCGGGGCGCACGTCGAACAGGCCGACCCGGTCGCCGAGGCGAGGGCCCGCGACACCACGCTGGTGCAGTTCTTCCTGGGGGACCCGCAGGGATACAAGGGGCCCGAGATCCGCTACCACGGCGGTGCCGCCGCGCTGCGGGACGCGGCCGAGCAGGCGGGCATCGACCTCTACGTCCACGCGCCCTACATCGTCAACGTCGCCACGACCAACAACCGGATCCGGATCCCCAGCCGCAAGCTGCTCCAACAGCACATGGACGCGGCAGCCGAGATCGGCGCCAAGGGCCTGATCGTGCACGGCGGCCACGTCAGCAAGGACGACGACCCGGCGAAGGGCTTCGACAACTGGCGCAAGGCGGTCGAGGCGACCGACATCAAGATCCCGCTGCTGATCGAGAACACCGCCGGCGGCGACAACGCGATGGCGCGCCACCTCGACCGGATCGCCGGCGTCTGGGACGCCCTGTCCGCGGCCGAGGGCGCCGAGCAGGTCGGGTTCTGTCTCGACACCTGCCACGCCTGGGCCGGCGGCATCGACCTCGGCACGGCGGTCGACAAGGTCCGGGGGATCACCGGCCGGATCGACCTCGTCCACGCCAACGACAGCCGCGACACGTTCGACTCCGGCGCCGACCGGCACGCCAACTTCGGCGTCGGCAAGCTGCCGCCCGACGAGTTCGCCGGTCTGGTCCGCCAGGCCGATGCTCCGGTGATCTGCGAGACGCCAGGAGGTGCCGCCGAGCACCGCGACGACTTCGCCTGGTTGCGCGCACGCCTGTGAGCAGACGGCAACGACCCGTCGCAACCCCCGGCCGCCCTCCCCGTAGGCTCGCCGCGTGCCCTCCACCTCTCCCCTGCGCGTGCGCACCGTCAGCACCGAGGAGCACGTCTCCTTCCTGAGGTCGCGGCGCTCGGCGAGCTTCCTGCAGACCCCGGCCTGGGCGCGGGTGAAGGCTGAGTGGACGCCGGAGTCGATCGGCTGGGTCTCGACAGGCTCGACCGGCCACGAGGAGCTGGTCGGGGTCGCGCTGGTGCTCAACCGGCAGCTGCCGAAGGTGGCCCGCTACCTCGCCTACCTCCCCGAGGGCCCCGTCATCGACTGGGACACCGACGACCTCGCGGCGTGGTTGGGGCCGATGGCCGCCCACCTCAAGGCCCAGGGCGCGTTCGGGATCCGGATCGGGCCGCCCGTGGTCACCCGCCGGTGGACGGCCCAGCAGGTGAAGGACGGCATCGCGGACGACGCCACGCGCTCGCTGGTCGACGTACCCCCTACCGAGCGGGGCACCACGGGCGCCCGAGTGGTCTCCCAGCTGCGCGCGCTCGGCTGGTTGCCGCAGTCGGTCACCGGCGGCTTCGCGGCCGGCCAGCCGCAGTACAACTTCTGGATCCCGCTCGTCGACGACGAGGGGAACCAGCGCAGCGAGGACAGCGTCCTCAAGGGCATGAACCAGCAGTGGCGCCGCAACATCAAGAAGGCCGACAAGGCCGGCGTGGAGGTGACCGTCGGCGGCGCCGACGACCTCAAGCTGTTCCACGACCTCTACGTCCACACCGCCGAGCGCGACGGGTTCACCCCGCGGCCGTTGGGCTACTTCCGGACCATGGTCGACGCGCTCTCCGCCGAGGAGCCCGACCGGATCACCCTGCACCTGGCCCGTCACGAGGGCGACCTGGTCGCCGCCACCATCGCGATCCGGGTCGGCGCGCACGCGTGGTACTCCTACGGCGCCTCCTCCACCGAGAAGCGCGACGTCCGCGGCTCGAACGCCGTCCAGTGGGCGATGATGCGCGACGCCCTGGCGTCGGGCGCGACCGTCTACGACCTGCGCGGCATCACCGACACTCTCGACCCCGACGACCCGCACGCGGGCCTGATCCAGTTCAAGGTCGGCACCGGCGGCGAGGCCGTCGAGCACGCCGGCGAGTGGGACCTGCCCCTCCGCCCGCTGCTCTACCGCGGCTTCCAGGTCGCCATGAAGCGGCGCGCCGGATGAGCCTGACGCTCACGGTCGACGGGGATCGCTGGCG
>Ga0207648_10000685_pt1 | contig 37956 bp, 36 predicted proteins | sample KBSMisM32_FD_184310 | JGI IMG/M metagenome (GOLD analysis project Ga0207648, IMG submission 184310) | Miscanthus rhizosphere microbial communities from Kellogg Biological Station, Michigan, USA - KBS Miscanthus M3-2 (SPAdes) (version 2) | ecosystem: Host-associated > Plants > Roots >... | reverse complement strand
CACGAGCACGGTGATCGGCGAATGGGCGCGCGACAAGCTCACGCGCTACTCGCTGATCACCGGCAATGGCGATCCCTACATCTGGGACTTCGGCAGCGCGGCGCGCCACCACAAGCTCTATGCGCCGTGGCTGAAGACTGATCACTGCCGCGCCGGCCTGCTCGGCATGCGCGGCGCGGTCGGCTCCGATCTGACCTTGTTCAAGGAGGCCGCCAAGGAGATCAAGTCGATTCTCCAGGCTGAAGGCGTGGCGAATCTGCCGCTGGGCGTGGACGTGGTCGAACCCCCCATGCTGTTTGCGTTACAAGATCAGAATATTGAAGTGCGCGATGGGCAGCAGACCATGCTGCAGGCGCGCGAGGTGAAGAACGTCGACGAGCTCACGCTGCTCAACATGGCCGCGGCGATGGTCGACGGCGTCTATACGGACATCGCCGAGGCGCTCAAGCCCGGCGTGCAGGAATCGCAGATCGTGGCGCTCGCCACCAAGCGGCTCTACGAGATGGGCTCGGACTGCGTCGAAGCGATCAACTCGATCTCCGGCGAGCGCTGCAGTCCGCATCCGCACAACTTCACCGACCGATTGATCCGCCCGGGAGACCAGGCGTTCTTCGACATCATCCAGTCGTTCATGGGCTACCGCACGTGCTACTACCGCACCTTCAACGTCGGCCGCGCCACCGGCCCGCAGCGCACTGCCTACAAGAAAGCGCGCGAATGGATGGACAAGGCGATCGAGCTGCTCAAGCCCGGCATGTCGAGCGACAAGATCGCGCGCGCGCTGCCGGAAGCGAAGGAGATCGGCTTCGCGAGCGAAATGGACGCCTTCGGCCTCAACTTCTGCCACGGCCTCGGCCTCGGCCTGCACGAGCGTCCGCTGATCTCGCGCCTGACTTCGCTGCGCGAGCCGATCGAGCTGAAAGCCGGCATGGTGTTCGCGGTGGAGACCTACTGCCCCGCGAGCGATGGCGTGTCCGCGGCTCGCATCGAGGAGGAAGTGATCCTCACACCGGCTGGCGCCAAGATCATTTCGCTGTATCCCGCTGAGGAATTGCCCATTGCCAACCCCTACTAAACAGAGCCTTGGCTGGATCGGCACCGGCCGCATGGGCTACGCCATGGCCGAGCGCCTTGCAAAAGGCGGCTGCGATATCGCGGTGTGGAACCGCACCAAGGCCAAAGCCGATCCGCTGTCGAAGTACGGTGCAAAGGTGGTGAACCAGCTCGAGGAGCTTTCCACCAAGGACATCCTGTTCGTCATGGTTTCTACTTATGACGACGTGAAGGAGGTCATCGGCAAGGCGCTGGCGAAGGGCAAGCCCAAGATGGTGGTGGAATGCTCCTCGATCTCGCTCGAGGGCTCCGCCGAGCTGCGCAAGATGCTGCAGGCGAAGGGGATCGAATATCTCGCGGCACCCGTCAGTGGAAATGCCAAGGTCATCAAGGCGGGCAAGCTGACCTTCGTCGTCTCCGGACCCAAGGCTGCGTACGAGAAGGCCAAGCCCTATCTCGACATGATGGGCGTCGGCTCGAGCTACGTCGGCGAGGGCGAGCTTTCGCGCATCGCCAAGATCTGTCACAACGTGCACCTCGGCGTGGTGATCCAGTCGCTGTGCGAGATCACGATCCTGGCGGAGAAGGTCGGCATGCCGCGCCACGCCTTCCTCGACTTCCTGAATAAGAGCGTGATGGGCTCGATGTTCACCCGCTACAAGACCCCCGCGCTGGTGAACCTGGACTTCCACGTCACCTTCACGCCCAAGCTCCTGCGCAAGGACCTCGACCTCGGTCTCGACGCGGGGCGCGAATTCGAGGTGCCGATGCCGCTCACTTCGCTCACGCGCGATCTGCTGCAGCAGATGATCGGGCAGGGCATGACCGAGCAGGATTTCTCCACGTTGCTGCTTGCGCAGGCGAAAGCCTCCGGCCTCGAGCTCAAGCCGGAGAACAAGGAGGTAGGGGATGGCCTCGCGTCGTGAGTTCCTCGCAGTTGCAGGAGTTTCAGCCCTTGGGGGGTGTTCTGGTCTTCTGAAAACCGAGGAGCCCGCGGATACCCTGATCGTCAACGGGCGCATCGCCACGCTCGACCCGAAGCAGCCGAACGCCGAAGCGATCGCGATTCGCGGCGAGCGCATCGTGGCGGTCGGCAATCCGGGCGAGCTGGAGAGGTACAGGGGCCCGAACACCCGGGTGATCGATGCCGGACGGCGCATCGTCATTCCCGGCCTCAACGACGCGCACACGCATTTCATCCGCGGCGGCCTGACCTACACCAACGAAGTGCGCTGGGACGGCGTGCCGTCGCTCGCCGAGGGCATGCGCCGCGTGCGCGAGCAGGCGCGCCGCACGCCGCCGCCGCACTGGGTGCAGGTGATCGGAGGCTGGACCTGGGCGCAGTTCCAGGAAAAGCGCTTCCCGACGCTGGAGGAGATCAACGCCGCCACCGGCGATACGCCTTGCATGATCATGCATCTCTACGATCGCGCGTGGCTCAACCGCGCGGCGATTCGCGTGCTCGGCTGGGAAAAGGAAGTGCCGAAGCTGTTCGGCGGCTACGTCGAGCGCGACGCGGGCGGCACCACCACCGGCCTGGTGATGTCGACCACCAGCCTCGCCAGCCTCGTGTCGGTGTGGCTGCGCGTGCCCCGCCTGTCGCCGGAAGAGCAGATCGCCTCCACGCGCCATTTCATGCGCGAGCACAACCGCCTCGGCGTCACCAGCGTGATCGACGCCGGCGGCGGCGGCCAGAACTTCCCCGAGAACTATGCTGCCATCGCCAAGCTCGCCGCCGACGACCAGCTCACGCTGCGCATCGCCTACGAGCTGTTCGCGCAGGCGCCGGGCAAGGAGCTCGGCAACTACCAGGAATGGGCGAAGCTGGTGAAGATCGGCCAGGGCAACGACTACTACCGCATGGTCGGCGCCGGCGAGTACATCCTCTACGCCGCGGGCGATCCGGCGAATTTCGCCAAGGACTGGAACGTCGCGCCGCCGGGTGTGATGGAAAAGAACTTCACCGACGTGGTGAAGTACCTGGCGGGACTCGGCTGGCCGTTCCGCCAGCACGCCACCTTCGATTCCACTGCGGGCCGCATCCTCAACGTGCTGGAGGACGTGAACCGCGAGGTGCCGCTGAAGAAGCTGCGCTGGGGACTCGACCATTGCGAGACCCTCACGCCGAAGACCCTCGAGCGCGTGGCGGCGCTCGGCGGCCACGTCAACATCCAGAACCGCATGTCGCTCGACGGCGAAGCGTTCGTCGCGAAGTACGGCGCGCAGGCCGCGGCGGACGCGCCGCCGGTCGCGCGCATCCGCGAGATGCAGATCCCGCTCGCCTGCGGCACCGACGGCAACCGCGCCACCAGCTACAACCCCTGGGTTGGCGTGCATTGGCTGCTCACCGGCAAGACGCTAGGCGGCGGCCAGCTCCAGGGCGAAAAGAACCTGCTTGGCCGCACCGAGGCGCTGCGGCTGTGGACCGAGGGCGGCGCGTGGATGTCCTCGGAAGAGGACAAGAAGGGCACGCTCGCGGCCGGCAAGCTGGCCGACCTGGTGTTGCTGAGCGGCGATTATTTCTCGATGCCGGTGGACGAGGTGAAGGACCTCGAGTCGGTGCTGACCATGGTGGGCGGCAAGGTGGTCTATGCCGCGGGTCCGTACGCCCGGCTCGACCCGCCACTACCCCCGGCGCTGCCGGACTGGTTGCCGGTCAAGCACTACGGCGGTTACTACAAAGGTGACATGAGGGCTAAGATTTCGCAGTCACACCACCCGCTGATACTCAGCGACGCGGGCAACTGGTCGATCGAATGCTCCTGCGGAGGAATCTAATGGCAAAACAGCGCATCAGTTATTTCCCCCTCGACAAGATGGACGCCGAGATGCAGAAGGAGATGGACCGCTGCCGCCGCGAAGGCACGCCGCGTCCCGAGAGCTCGGCGATCCGCGCGCACGTGAAGGCCTGCTTCTGGTTCTTCGCCAACTCCTGGCGCGACCTGTTCAGGAACGGGGTGCTCGAACATCCAATCAAGGAGCTGTGCCGGCTCTACATTTCGCGCTCGGTGCAATGCGACTACTGCGGTAACCAGCGCTCGGTAAAGGCGGCCGGCGCCGGCATGATCGAGGACGACGTCAAGGATTTGCTCAACTTCGAGAAATCGAAGCGCTACGACGAGCGGCAGAAGGCGGCGCTCGCGTACGCGGAGGCGATCGCCTGGCACATCGACACGGACGACGCCTTCTGGGAGCGCATGCACAAGCACTTCAGCGAGCCCGAGCTGGTCGAGCTCGGCTGCATGATCGGTCTGACGCTCGGGCAGCAAAGCTGGCTGCGCCTGCTCAACATCGACCACCACCAGGTGCTGGCCGGCACCGACGCATCGATGGCGCCGGGATATCAGACGGCGGAAGAGCTGCAGCGCTCGAAAGCCGATCCGCAGTACTGGGCCAAGCAGAGGCGCGCATGAAGCGCTTCGTTCTTGTCCTCGCCGCGTTTTTCATCGGGACGGCCGTTGCGCAAACCTATCCGTCCAAAGCCGTCAAGATCATCGTGCCGTTCACGCCGGGAAGCGCGACCGACGTGATGGCGCGCATCGTTGGCGAGCGCCTAAGCAACGCGTGGGGCCAGCCGGTGGTGGTCGAGAACAAGCCGGGCGCGGGCGGCACCATCGGCATCCGCGACACCGCGCGCGCCGATCCGGACGGCTACACGCTGGTACTGGTGTCCTCGGGACATGCCGTGAACCACGTGCTCTACAAGGACCTGGGCTACGACACGCTAAAGGATCTTTCCTGCGTCGCGATGCTCGGCAGCCTGCCGAGCGTGCTGATCGTGCCGCCGACGCTGCCGGTGAATTCGGTGAAGGACCTGGTCGCGATGCTGAAGGCGAAGCCAGGCCAGTACAACTACGCTACCGCCGGCGTGGGCAGCGGCGCCCACGTCAGCATCGAGAAGTTCAATGTCGCGGCGGGCGTGAAGGCGGTGCACGTGCCGCTCAAGGGCACGCCGCCGATCCTCACCGAGACGATGGGCGGCCGCGTCGAGTACGCCATGGTGCCCGCCGTGTCCGGCATGGGGCCGGTGCGCGACGGCAAGGTCAAGCCGCTCGCGGTAACCACCAGCAAACGCGTGGCGGCGCTTCCCCACGTGCCAACCCTCGGTGAAGCTGGTTTTCCGGATGGCGAGTCGACCTTCTGGCTGGCGTTGCTGGCGCCGGTGAAGACGCCGGCCGAGATCGTCGCGAAAGTCAACGCGGACGTCGACCGCGCGTTGAAATCTCCGGAGGTGATCGAGCGGCTCGCCAAGCTCGGTACCGAGCCGATGTCGATGACGCCGGCGGAAGGCGACGCGTTCATCCGCCACGAATACGAGGACCTCGGCAAGGTGATGCGCGCGGCCGGCCTGTCGCCGCAATAACTGGAGGAGTGATGAAGCAGCTTGTCGCGTTTTTTCTAGCGCTGTTCGCGTCTGCCGCTTTCGCGCAGAGCTATCCCACCAAGCCGGTCCGCCTGGTGGTGGCCTTCACGCCCGGCAGCTCGACCGACATCATCGGCCGCGCGGTGGCGGCGAAGCTGCAGGAGATTTGGGGCCAGCCGGTGGTGGTCGAGAACCGCGCCGGCGCCGGCGGCACGGTCGGCTCGGAATTCGTGCTGCGCTCGGACGCCGACGGCTACACCTTGCTCGCGAATTCCTCCGCGCATGCCGCCAACCCGGGCATCTACAAGGACCTGCGCTACGACACGATGCGCGACTTCGTCAATCTCGCGCTGCTCGGCGGCGGCCCGAACGTGCTGATCGCGGCGCCGGAGTCGGGCTGGAAGACCCTCCCCGACTTCGTCAAAGCAGCGAAGGCCAATCCGGGCAAGTTCAACTTCTCGTCGGCCGGCATCGGCAGCGGCACGCATTTCAATCTCGAGAAGCTCAAGATCGCCACCGGGATCGACGTGGTCCATGTGCCGTACAAAGGCACGCCTGAGGCGATCGGCGACACGATCGCGGGCCGGGTGTGCTGCTACTGGGCGCCGCTCAACGCCGCGCTGCCGCACGTGAACGGTGGCAAGGCAGTCGCGCTGGCGGTTTCATCGGCGCAGCGCTCGCCGCTTCTGCCGAACGTGCCAAGCGTGGCGGAGCAGGGCTACGCGGGCTTCGACTACACGCTTTGGGTCGGCCTGTGGGGCCCGGCGAAGATGCCCGCCGATGTCGCGGCGAAGATCAACAAGGACGTGAACGCCGCGCTCGCCAGCCCCGACCTACGTGAACGCCTGACCAAGCTTGGCACCGTGCCGGGCAACCTGACGATTCCGCAGTTCACGGATTTCATCAGGAAGGAAATCGACGAGACCAAGACCATTCTCCAAGCCGCCGGAATCAAACCCCAATGAAAAGACTATTGACCTTCGCAGCACTAGCGCTCATCGCCGGCCACGCGCTGGCGCAATACCCCAACAAAGCGGTGCACGTGATCGTGTCGTTCACGCCGGGCAGCTCGACGGACATCGTCGGCCGGGTGGTGATGGCCAAGGTGTCGGAGTACTGGGGCCAGCCGGTGGTGGTGGAGAACCGCGGCGGCGCCGGCGGCTCGATCGGCTCGGCGGTGGTCGCCAAGGCGGCGCCCGACGGCTACATGCTGCTCATCAACTCCAACGCGCACTCGGTGAACCCGGCGATCTACGCCAAGCTGCCGTACGAGACCACCAAGGACTTCACCGAGATCGCGCCGCTCTCGATCCAGCCGAATGTGCTGGTGGTGAACGCCAATTCTTCCTACAAGACGCTGATGGACTTGGTGAAGGAAGGCAAGGCGAAGCCCGGCAGCATCAACTGGGGCCACGCCGGCATCGGCAGCGGCACGCACCTGAACACCGAGCGCTTCCTCGCCGCTTCCGGCATCAAGGTGACGCAGGTGCCGTTCAAGGGCACGCCGGAGGTGTTCGCCGCGATGTTCAGCGGCGACGTTCATGCCTACTGGGCGCCGATCTCGGCGGCGATGTCGAGCATCAAGAGCGGCAGGCTGCGCCCGCTCGCCGTAAGCACCGCCAAGCGCAATGCCACGTTGCCCGACGTCCCGACCACCGGCGAAGCCGGCGTTCAGGGTGCGGACTCGCCGCTGTGGTTCGGCGTCTGGGGCCCGGCCGGCATGCAGCCCGACGTGGTGAACAAGATCAACGCCGACGTGCGCAAGGCGTTGCAGGATCCCGCGGTCAAGGACCGGCTGATGAATCTCGGCAACGACCCGATGGACATGTCACCGCAGGAATTCGCGCGCTTTGTGCGCAGCGAAATCGACGTGTATCAGAAGGTGATCAAAGACGCGGGCATAAAGCCGCAGTAAGCCGGTAATAAATTCGCAACCGCGCATCGCGCCATTCGAGCCCACAATAACGGCAGCAGTTCACCAAAAATGGGGGTTCAAATGAAGGGAGCGGGAGCTGTTGCAGCAGCTGCAGTCTGTCTGCTGGTGTCGGGTTGCGGGACGGCCGTGATGCGCGATGCGCCGAGCCAGCAGATCGCGCAGGCGACACCGGACAAGGTGAAGGTCGTGTTCATGCGCTCGTCCATGGTGGCGGCGGCGATCGGCTGCGATCTGTTTGAAGTGGTGGGCGGCGAGCTCAAGCTGATCGGCCAGCTGCCGACCGGCAACAAGGTGGTGTACGAGACCACGCCCGGAAAGAAGGTCTTCATGGCGTACGGCACGGCTGCGGACTACATGCTGGCCGAGCTCGCGCCCGGCAAGACCTACTACTCGATCGTGCGGCCCAACTGGGGCACGGGCGGATTTGCGCCCACGCCGATCCGCGACCCGAAGGGCAGCGAAGCGCAGGGTTGGATATCGGGCACCAAGCTGCTCGAGCTGAGCCCGAAGGAAGCCGAAGCGTGGATGGCAGAGAACAAGCAGAAGCTGCAGGGCATCCACGCCGAGTACTGGAGCCGCTTCCAGAACAAGAATGAGCAGGAGAAGGCGGAGCGCACGCTCCTGCCGAGGGACGGGCTGTAGCGGCCGCTAGGCCGCGCTGGCCAGGCGCTTCAGCGGCACGCCGCTGAGGCGCTGCAGTTCCTGGAAGTCGAGTCCTTCGACCATATCGACGACGTGGAGCCCGTCGGGCTTCACGTCGATCACCGCGAGATCGGTATAGATGCGATCGACGCAGCGCGCGCCGGTGAGCGGGTAGGTGCAGCGCTCGACGATCTTGCTTTCGCCGTTCTTGGTCAGGTGCTCCATCATTACCAGCACTTTCTTCGCGCCGACGGCGAGGTCCATCGCACCGCCTACCGCGGGGATCGCGTCGGCGCCGCCGGTGTGCCAGTTGGCGAGGTCGCCGGCGACGGAGACCTGGAATGCGCCGAGGATCGCGAAGTCGAGATGCCGCCCGCGGATCATGGCGAACGAGTCGGCGTGGTGGAAGTACGCGCCGCCGGTGAGCAGGGTGACCGGCTCCTTGCCGGCGTTCATCAGGTCCTCGTCCTCCATGCCCGGCGCCGGCTTCGGTCCCACGCCGAGGATGCCGTTCTCGCTGTGCAGGATGATCTCGCGGCCCTTCGGCAGGAAGTCGGCGACCATAGTCGGCAGGCCGATGCCGAGATTCACGTACGCGCCTTCCGGAATGTCGCGCGCTACACGCGCGGCCATCTGCTTGCGGTCGAGTTTTTTCATCACGCTGCCTTTCGAACCGGCGCGGCGACGCGCACCACGCGTTTTACGAATATTCCCGGAGTGACGACGTGCTCCGGGTCGAGCTCACCGAGCTCGACCGTCTCGCTGACCTGCACCACCGAGATCTTTGCCGCCGCTGCCATGATCGGGCCGAAGTTGCGCGCGCTCATGCGGTAGGTGAGGTTGCCCCAGCGGTCGGCGCGGTCGGCCTTGATCAGGGCGTAGTCGGCGTGGATCGGATACTCGAGCACGTAGTCGCGCTCGCCGATGCGCCGCGTCTCCTTGCCCTCGGCGAGCTTGGTGCCGTACGCAGTCGGCGTGAAGAACGCGCCGATGCCCGCGCCTGCGGCGCGGATGCGCTCGGCGAGCGTGCCCTGCGGTACCAGTTCGAGCTCGATCTCGCCTGCGCGGTACGCCTTGTCGAAGTGCCACGAGTCGGCCTGGCGCGGGAACGAGCACAGGATCTTGCGCACGCGTTTCGCGGCGATGAGCGCGGCTAGCCCGGTGTCGGCGTTGCCGGCATTGTTGTTGACGATGGTGAGCTCGCGCGCGCCCTGCGCGATCAGCGCATTGATCAGCGCCGAGGGCATGCCGGCGTTGCCGAAGCCGTGAATCATCACCGTGGCGCCGTCGGGCACGTCGGCGAGGGCGGCTTCGGGGCTGGCGACGAATTTATTGATCATCGGTGGCTGTGAATTATGGCATTGCCGCTTGGCCCTCTGTCCTCAGAAGGCACTTTCAGTACCGTCTATAAGTCTTTGATAGTAAAGCCCCTGTTTCTGCGAATTCTTTGCTTTCAAAAGGATAGCTAAGTCCTTGTTGGACTTGGAAAAACACGCTTGACCCTGCAAGATTTTGGCCGTAAAGTGGCAAAAGGTAGGAGATAGTGGCGCAAAAAGCCATATGGGTACAGCGTTTCACGGAGCCGCGGTCATCACTCTCGACGCGAAGGGACGCATCGCTGTCCCCACGCGCCATCGTGGTGCATTGCTCGACGGTGCAAAGACCCTGGTCCTTACCGCGCATCCCGAGGGCTGCGTGCTGATCTACCCCGAAGCCGCATGGGAACCGGTGCGCGCGCAGGTGGAAGGTTTTCCAGCGTTTCATCCGCAGGCGAGCTGGTGGAAGCGGCTGCTGCTCGGTTTCGAGGAGCACGCCGAGCCCGATGGCTCCGGCCGCGTCCTGCTGCCGCCCGCGTTGCGCCAGCACGCCAAGCTCGAGCGCGACGCGATGATGGTCGGCCAGGGGCATTACTTCGAGCTGTGGGATTCCGGCGTCTGGTCGGCGAAGCTCGGCCAGGCATTCACAGGAGCCGCGACTCCGCCCGCCGGTATCGAGGGCTTTTCGCTGTGAGGCCGGCCGATGCATCAAAGCGTTCTTGCCACCGAAGCGATCGAGGCGCTCGCCGTCCGGCCCGACGGCATCTATGTGGACGGCACCTTCGGCCGCGGCGGCCACAGCCGGCTGATTCTCGAGCGGCTCGGACCCCGAGGACGTCTCATCGCGCTGGATCGCGATCCGCAGGCGGCAGCCGCCGCCGCGGCCGTCGCCGATCCAAGGTTCACCTTCGTGCACACCAACTTCGCCAACCTTTCGCCCGCGCTGGATGACGCCGGCGCGGCCGCGGTCCACGGCATGCTCTTCGATCTGGGCGTGTCGTCGCCGCAGCTCGACGATTCCGCGCGCGGCTTCTCGTTCCGCCACGACGGTCCGCTCGACATGCGCATGGACCCGACGCAGGGGATGTCGGCCGCCGACTGGCTGGCCGGCGCAGAACAACAAGAAATCGAGGGGGTAATCAGGGACTATGGCGAAGAACGGTTTGCTAAACAGATTGCAGCGGCGCTTGCAGCTGCTCGCCGCCGCGAACCGATCGTCCGTACCCGGCAACTTGCCGAGCTCGTGGCTTCGGCGGTCCGTACACGCGAGCCGGGCCAGGACCCGGCGACGCGCACCTTTCAAGCTCTACGGATTCACGTCAATCGGGAGCTTGAGGAAGTGTCGGTGATGCTGCCCCAGGCTGTGGCGCGCCTCGCGCCGCAGGGGCGGCTCGCCGTGATCAGCTTCCACTCGCTGGAGGACCGCATCGTCAAGCGGTTCCTGCAGTCAGCGGCGCGCCCGGAAATGCCCCGGCGATTGCCGCTGAAAGCCAGCGAAATGCCACAACCCATGCTTACGCTGTCGGGACGAGCAGTGCGTGCGTCCCGTGAAGAGACAACAAGAAATCCGCGGGCGCGAAGCGCCACCCTCCGGGTGGCCGAGCGTACTGCGGTCCCCTATTCGCAGTACCGAATCGAGCCCGGCGCGCGGTGGCGAAACTGAACCTCCTCCTCCTCGCGGTTCTCGTCGCCTGCGCGCTCGGGCTCGTCACCTCGCAGCACAAGGGGCGGCGCGCCTTCTCGCAGCTCGAGCGCGAGCAGGCCGCCGCGCGCGAGCTCGAGGCGGAATACGGCCGCCTGCAGCTCGAGGCCAGCACCTGGGGGCTGCACTCGCGGGTCGAAAAGCTCGCCACGCGCTCGCTCGGCCTGCGCGCGGCCGACCCGCGGCGCGTGCGCCTCGTCGGACGAGATACCGGTCGGTGAGCAAGGCAGCGCAGGGCCTGGTGCGCCTGCCCGTGTGGCGCGCACGCGTGGTGCTGATTGCCCTCGGCGCCGGCTTCGCCGTACTCGCCGCGCGCGCGGTGTGGCTGCAGGCGATGGAGACCGACTTCCTGCAGGAGAAGGGCGAGGCGCGCTATGCGCGCGTGATGGAGATTGCGGCCACGCGCGGGCGCGTGCTCGATCGCAACGGCGAAGCGCTCGCGGTGTCGACGCCGGTGAAATCGGTGTGGGCAATTCCCGGCGACGTCGATGCCGGCGACCGCGAGCGGCGCAAGCTCGCCTCGCTGCTCGCGATGCAGAAGATCGAGCTCGACAAGCGTTTGGGCGATGGCTCGCGCGACTTCGTCTACCTCAAGCGCCAGATCGCTCCCGAGACCGCGGCGGCGGTGCAGCAACTCGGCCTCAAGGGCATTCACGAGCACGTCGAATATCGGCGCTACTATCCCGGCGGTGAAGTAACCGCTCACGTAATCGGCTTTACCGGGGTCGACGACTCGGGCCAGGAAGGCATCGAGCTCGCGCATCAGGACACCCTGGGGGGCAAGGCCGGCAGCCGGCGCGTGATCCGCGATCGCCTCGGCCGCATCGTCGAGGACGTGCAGTCGATCCGCGCCGCCCAGGACGGCAGCGATTTCACGCTGTCGATCGACAGCAAGATCCAGAGCCTCGCGTTCGGCGCGCTGAAGAGCGCGATCGAGCGCCATCGTGCGAAAGCGGGCGCCTTGATCGTGGTCGACGTGCGCACCGGCGAGGTGCTCGCGCTCGCGAACATGCCCTCGTACAACCCGAACAACCGTGCGCGTCTCACCGGCGCGCAACTGCGCAACCGCGTGATCACGGATCTGTTCGAGCCGGGCTCGACGCTCAAGCCCTTCACGGTGGCGCTCGCGCTCGAGACCGGAAAGATCACGCCGCGCACCGTGGTCGAGACCGGCTCGGGGCGGTTGACGATGGCGCAGTACACCATCCGGGATGTACACCCGGCGGGCGCGCAGAGCGTGGCCCAGGTCCTCGCGCGCTCGTCCAACGTCGGCATGGCCAAGATCGCACTGTCGCTGCCGCGCGAATCCATGCACGACTTCTTCCGCCGCGTCGGGTTCGGGGCTGCGCCCGAGCTCGGTTTCCCCGGCGCCGCCGCCGGCCGGCTGCGTCCGTACAAAAGCTGGCGGCCGATCGAGCAGGCCACGCTCGGCTACGGCATGGGCATGTCCCTCAGCCTGGCCCAGCTCGCGCGCGCCTACACCGTGTTCGCCCGCGACGGGGAATTGGTGCCGCTGACGCTGGTCAAAACAGGCACGGCGGTGAGCGGGGAAAAGGTCCTGTCGGCCGAGACTGCGCGCGCGGTACGCGGGATGCTCGAGCTGGCGGTGCAGCCCGGTGCCACCGGACCGCGCGCCCGCGTCATGGGATGGCGGGTCGCCGGCAAGACCGGCACCGCGCACAAGCAGGAGAACGGTGCTTACGCTCCCGACAAATATCTCTCGTCCTTCGTCGGCTTCGCGCCGGTGAGCGCGCCGCGCCTGGTGGTGGCGGTGATGCTCGACGAGCCTTCGGCCGGACAGCACTACGGCGGCGCGGTCGCCGCGCCGGTGTTCTCACAGGTGATGCAGGGGGCGCTGCGGTTGCTCAACGTGCCGCACGACGGGCCGCTCGAGTTGCCGGGCGACTTCGAAGAAGCGAAGGAGAGCACCTAAGGTGGAATGCGCGTGGACCTCTTCCGTCAGCTCGCGGCACAGGGCGCGATGATCGAGCGGCTCTCGTCCGACAGCCGGCGCTGCGCACCCGGCGTGGCGTTTCTCGCCTATCCCGGCGAGAAGGCCGACGGGCGCGCGCACATTGAAGATGCAGTCGGCCGCGGCGCCTCGGCCGTGCTGTGGGAAAAACACGGGTTTTCCTGGGACGCACAGTGGCGCGTGCCGAACGTTCCGGTTGAAGCGCTGAAGCAGCAGGCGGGCGGGCTGGCGCACGAGTTCTACGGCCGTCCGTCCGAAGCGCTCTGGGTGTGCGGCGTGACCGGCACCAACGGCAAGACCTCCTGCAGCCAGTGGATTGCCGCGGCGCTCGGCCGGCACGGCACCAAAGCCGGTGTCATCGGCACGCTCGGCAGCGGATTTCCAGGCGCGCTGACGCCGTTTCCCAATACCACACCGGACGCGCTCGAGCTGCATTTCACACTCGAGCAGATGCGTTCCAGCGGCGCAAAGGCGGCTGCGATGGAAGTTTCATCGCACGGTCTGGTACAAGGTCGGGTCAACGGTGTGCACTTCGCCTGCGCGCTGTTCACCAACCTTTCGCACGACCATCTCGACTATCACGGCTCGATGCAGGCTTACGGCGCCGCGAAGGCGCGGCTGTTCGAAACGCCGGGCTTGCAATGCGCGGTGCTGAACCTCGACGACGAGCTGGGCGTGGAGCTCGCACGGCGTCTCGCTGGTCGCGTGCGTACCATCGGCTACAGCCTCACACCGCGCGACGCGGCGGTCGATCAGGCAATCGTCGCCGACGCGCGCGTGCGCAGCCCGGCACCTGGGCGCTTCAACCTTTCAAACGCGCTTGGCGTGATCGGCTGCTTGGTGGCGAAGGGAATGACCTTCGACGAAGCGGCAAGCCTGGTCGCTGCGCTGCCCCCGGTGCCGGGTCGCATGCAAACCGTCAGCGAAGAGCCGCTGGTGGTCATCGACTACGCGCACACGCCGGATGCGCTCGACAACGTGCTGCGCTCGCTGCGCCCCGTGGCGAGCGCGCGTAACGGCCGTCTGACCGTGGTATTCGGCGCCGGCGGCGACCGCGACCCGAGCAAGCGCGCGCCGATGGGCGCGATCGCCGCGAAGCTCGCCGACCGCGTGCTGATCACTTCCGACAATCCGCGCGGTGAAGATCCGCTCGCGATCATCGAAGCCGTGCGCCGCGGCGCTCCCGCTTGCGAGGCCGAAGTCGATCGCGCCCGCGCGATCGAGCAAGCCATCCTGCAATCCAAGAAAAGCGATGTCGTGCTGATCGCCGGCAAGGGACACGAGACTTACCAGGAGACCGCCGGCCGGCGAACGCACTTTTCCGACGAAGAGCAGGCGCGCGCGGCGCTGATGAAGAGGCAAAAGGCAGGAGAACCGGATGATGCGTCTCGCTGAAGCCGTTGCCGCGCTTGGCGGCCGCGCGAGCGGCGGCGACGCGTTGTTCACCGGCGTGTCCACCGACAGCCGCAGCCTGCGCGCAGGCGACCTGTTCGTCGCGCTGCGCGGCGAGCGCTTCGACGGTCATGAGTTCCTCAAGGCCGCGGCCGCCGCCAAGGCGGCGGCGACGATGGTCGACAGCCACTATCACGGCGAATATCCGGTGCCGGCGCTGGTGGTGGAAGACACCAAGCGCTCGCTCGGCGACCTCGCGCGCTACTGGCGTGCGCGGTTTCAGCCGGCGCTGGTCGCGATCTGCGGTTCCAATGGCAAGACCACGGTCAAGGAAATGCTCGCCGCGATCCTGCGCGCGCATGCTGGCCCGGCAGCGGAGGCGGTGCTCGCCACGCGCGGCAACCTGAACAACGACATCGGCCTGCCGCTGACGCTGCTCGGCCTGCGTCACGCGCACCGCTGGTGCGCAATCGAGCTCGGCATGAACCACAAGGGCGAAATCGCCTATTTGGCCGGCATCGCCCGGCCGACGGTGGCGCTGGTCAACAATGCGCAGCGCGAGCATCTCGAATTCATGCGCTCGGTCGAGGAGGTCGCCGCAGAGAACGCCTCGGTGTACGAGGCGCTGCCGGCCGATGGGGCCGCGGTGATCAATGCCGACGATGCGCATGCGCCGTTCTTTCGCAGCCGCGCCGGCAGGCGCCGCACGGTCGAGTTCGGCCTCGAGCAGGGCGCGGTGACCGGGCGCCACAAACTGGAGCGCCTGACGAGCGAGCTGCGCCTGCGCACGCCGGCGGGCGAGGCCGACGCCACGCTGGCGATCCCCGGCCTCCATAACGTGCGCAACGCGCTCGCCGCGGCGGCGTGCGCGCATGCGATCGGCATCAAGACCCCAACCATCGCGGAGGGGCTCACTGCCTTCCGCCCTTATACCGGTCGCCTGCAGGTCAAGCGCGCGGCGAGCGGTGCCACGGTGATCGACGACAGCTACAACGCCAACCCGGATTCGGTGCGCGCGGCGATCGACGTCCTGGTTGCGAGTCCCGCTCCGACCGCGCTGGTGCTCGGCGACATGGGCGAGGTCGGCGAGCGTGGCAGCGAATTCCATCGCGAGGTGGGCGAATACGCGCGCGCCAAAGGTGTGACGCAACTTCTCGCCATGGGGGAAGCGACGCGCGAGACGGTGAAGGCATTCGGCGCGGACGCACAGCACTTCGACAGCGTGGACGAGCTGGTTTCCAACGTGAAAGGCAAGACCATTCTGGTGAAGGGATCCCGCTTCATGAAGATGGAGCGGGTCGTCGCTGCGCTGACCGGTACCGCCGAGGGAGGACACTGATGCTGCTCGAGCTTGCGCAATGGCTCGCCAAGGACTTACGGCTGTTCAACGTGTTCAACTACATCACGTTGCGCGCGGTGCTCGCTTGCCTTACCGCGCTCGCGGTGTCGCTGATCCTCGGTCCTTATGTGATCCGCAAGCTCACCGCGTACAAGATCGGCCAGGCGGTGCGCGACGACGGGCCGCGCTCGCACCTCACCAAGGCGGGCACGCCCACCATGGGCGGCGCGCTGATCCTGGTATCGATCTGCCTGACGACGCTGCTGTGGGGAGACCTGTCGAACCGCCTGATGTGGGTGGTGCTGCTCGTCACGCTCGCCTTCGGCACCGTCGGCTGGATCGACGACTACCGCAAGGTCGTGCATCGCAACCCGAAAGGCCTGCCGGCGCGCTGGAAGTTCTTCTGGCAGGCCGTGATCGGCATGTCGGCCGCGATCTATCTCGGCTACCTGTCGCAGTCGATGCCGTCGCTGAACGAGCTGATCGTGCCGTTTTTCAAGCATGTCGCCTATCCGCTGGGCACCATCGGATTCATCCTGCTCACCTTCTTCGTGATCGTGGGCACGTCGAACGCGGTCAACCTGACCGACGGTCTCGACGGCCTCGCGATCATGCCCACCGTGATGGTGGGCAGCGCGCTCGGCATCTTTGCCTACGTCGCAGGCCACGCGGTGTTCTCGAAATACCTCGGCCTGCCCTACATCCAGGGCGCGGGCGAGCTCGCGGTCATCTGCGGCGCGCTCGCCGGCGCGGGTCTCGGCTTCCTGTGGTTCAACGCCTACCCGGCGGAAGTGTTCATGGGCGACGTCGGCGCGCTCGCGCTCGGTGCCGCGCTCGGCACCATCGCGGTCATCGTGCGCCAGGAGATCGTGCTCTTCATCATGGGCGGCGTGTTCGTCGCCGAGACGCTGTCGGTGATGATCCAGGTGCTGTATTTCAAATGGACCGGCGGCAAGCGCATCTTCCGCATGGCGCCGCTGCATCACCACTACGAGCTCGAAGGCTGGAAGGAGAGCCAGGTCGTGGTGCGCTTCTGGATCATCACCATGATGCTGGTGCTGTTCGGCCTGTCGACGCTCAAGCTCCGATGATGCGCGAACCCGCCTTTTCGCTCCTGCCGAAACCAGCGAAAACCGCTCTGGCGGGGAAACGCGTGCTGGTTCTCGGGCTGGGCGACAGCGGCCTCTCCGCCGCGCGCTGGGTCGAGCGCGAGGGCGGCAAGGCGCGCGTCGCCGACACGCGGTCGTCGCCTCCGCAGAAGAAGAATTTCGGCGGCGAGCTTCACACGGGACCATTTCATCCGCGCCTGCTGGACAACGTCGACCTGATCTGCGTCAGCCCGGGCCTTTCGCTCGAGCAGGAGCTGATCCGCGCCGCTGTCGCTGCCAACATCCCCGTGCTCGGGGACATCGAGCTCTTCGCGTGGCACAACCGTCAGCCGGTGCTCGCGATCACCGGCACGAACGGCAAGACCACGGTGACTTCGCTCACCGGCCATCTGCTGCGCGCGGGCGGGGTCGATTGTGAAGTGGCGGGAAACATCAGCCCGCCCGTACTGGACGCGCTGATGAAGCGGCAAATCCCGCCAGCCGCCTGGGTGCTCGAGCTTTCGAGCTATCAGCTCGAGACGACCTGGTCGCTCGCGCCCGCGGCGGCCGCGATGCTGAATCTGACCGAGGACCATTTCGACCGCTATACCGGCCTCGACCATTACGGAGCAGCCAAGGCCCGCATCTTCATGGGCGCGGGGACGCAGGTGCTGAACCGCGACGATGCGCGCTCGCTCGCCATGGCGCAGGCCGGAAAGAAGCCCATCACCTTCGGCCTCGACGCGCCGCGCGGCGAGGACTTCGGCGTGCGCGACCGCAAGCTGGTCCAGGGCCGAAACGTGATCGTCGATATCGACGAGCTGCCAGTCCGCGGCGCGCACAACGTTTCCAACGCATTGGCGGCCTGCGCTCTGGTTTCGGTTCTCGGCATTGATCCCCGCCTTGGCCTCAAGACCTTCAAAGGCCTGCCGCACCGCCTGCAGCTGGTGGCGACGCGCCGCGGCGTCGAGTGGTACGACGATTCCAAGGGCACCAACGTCGGCGCCACCGTCGCCGCGCTGCGCGGTCTGGGCAAGCAGGCAGTGCTGATCCTCGGCGGCGAGGGCAAGGGCCAGGATTTCTCACCCTTGCGCGAACCGGTGCGCGAGTTCGCCACGCGTGTGCTGCTCATAGGGCGCGACGCGCCAGTGATCGAGAAAGCGCTTTCCGGCCTCCCGACTGAACGCTGCCGTTCCCTGGAGGAGGCCGTACAGAAGGCTGCGGAAATCCCGTCCCAGGCGGTGCTGCTGTCCCCCGCCTGCGCGAGCTTCGACATGTTCCGTGACTACAAGCATCGCGGCGAGGCATTTGCCGCCGCAGTGGAGGCGCTCGCGCCGTGAGCCAGACCTACGTCTTCGCGCGTAGCGCTCCGAACGCGGAGTACGACCGCTCGCTCGCCTGGGCGGCGCTCCTGCTCGCGGCCATGGGACTGGTGATGGTCTACTCGGCGTCGATCGCCACCGCGGAGTCGAGCCGCTTCACCGGCAACAACGCGGCTTGGTTCCTCGCGCGTCATGGCGCCTACCTCGGGCTTGCGCTCGCTGCGGCGATCACGGTGTTCCTGATTCCGGCGCGCTGGTGGCAGAAGGCGGCGCCGTGGCTGTTCTTCGGCGGCGTGGTGCTGCTCGCGCTGGTGCTTATTCCGGGCTTCGGGCGCGAGGTGAACGGCGCGCGGCGCTGGCTCGACCTGCCGGGCTTCGGCTTCCAGCCCTCGGAAGCGGTGAAGCTCGCTGTCGTGCTCTACGCGGCGGACTACACCGCGCGCAAGCACGCCGTGATGAAGAGCTTCAAGCGCGGCCTGCTGCCGATGCTCGCGGTGATGCTGCTCGTGTCGTGGCTGCTGCTGCGCGAGCCGGATTTCGGCGCGCTGGTGGTGATCGCGGTGGTGACGTTCTCGATCCTGTTTCTCGGCGGCATGAACGGCAAGCACTTCGCCGCGCTGCTCGGCATGCTGGCCGCCGGCTTCGTGCTGCTCGTGCTGACCTCGCCGTACCGGATGCAGCGCATTTTCGGCTTCATGGATCCCTGGTCCGACCCGTTCGGCAAGGGCTACCAGCTGTCGCACGCGCTGATCGCTTTCGGCCGCGGCGAGTGGCTCGGCGTCGGCCTGGGCGCGAGCGTCGAGAAGTTGCACTACCTGCCGGAAGCGCACACCGATTTCCTGCTCGCGGTGATCGCCGAGGAGATCGGGTTTGTCGGCGTCGCGCTGGTGATCGGGCTTTTCATGTGGCTCGTGCTGCGCGCCTTTGCCATCGGCCGCCAGGCCACGCAGCACGAGCGGCATTTCGCCGCGCTCGCTGCGCAAGGCATCGGCATCTGGTTCGGTTTCCAGGCCCTGATCAACATGGGTGTGAACGTGGGCCTGCTGCCCACGAAAGGACTCACGCTTCCGCTGATGAGCTACGGCGGCTCGGGCCTGCTCGCCAACTTCATCGCGCTCGCCATCCTTCTGCGCATTGACTGGGAGAACCGCCAGTTATCCAGAGGATTGAACGCTTGAAGACCATCCTCATCATGGCCGGCGGGACGGGCGGACACATCTTCCCCGGGCTCGCGGTCGCCGAGCAGATGCGCGCCGCCGGCTGGGAAGTCGTGTGGATGGGCGCGCGCGGCGGCATGGAAGAGCGCCTGGTGCCGAAGCACGGCTATCGCGCGGCCTGGATCCGCGCCAAGGCTGCGCGCGGCAAGGGCCTGATGCAGAAGCTGCTGCTGCCGGCGAACCTGCTTTATTCCTTCTGGGAAAGCGCGCGCCACATCCGTAGCCTGCGTCCGAACGTGGTGCTCGGGCTCGGCGGCTACGTCGCCTTCCCCGGCGGCATGATGGCCTCGCTCTGGAACCGGCCGCTCGCGCTGCACGAGCAGAACGCGATCCCGGGCCTCGCCAACAAAGTTCTCGCGCAGGTCAGCGACAAGGTGATGGCTGGGTTTCCGCAGGCGCTGAAGAATGCGGAGTGGACCGGCAACCCGGTGCGCGCCGAAATCGCCGCCATCGCATCCCCCGAGACACGCTTTCAGGGCCGGCAAGGGCCGCTTCGGATCCTGGTCGTCGGCGGCAGCCTTGGTGCTCAGGCGCTCAACGAATCGGTTCCGAAAGCGCTCGCGTTGATGAGCGAGCGGCCCCAAGTGGTCCACCAGGCCGGCGAGAAACACCTGGACGCGCTCAGGAAGCACTACGCCGAGGCCGGAGTGAAGGGCGAGCTCGTGGCCTTCATCGATGACATGGCGCGCCGCTATGCGGAGGCCGATCTGGTGATCTGCCGCGCCGGCGCGGTGACCATCGCCGAGCTGTCCGCCGGCGGCATGGCGAGCATCCTGGTGCCGTTCCCGCACGCGGTGGACGACCACCAGACCGCCAATGGCAAGTTTCTCGCCGACCACGGCGCGGCGCTGCTGATCCAGCAGCGCGACCTGACGCCGCAGAAGCTTGCCGAGACGATCCAGGGCCTGGATCGAGGCAGGCTGCTCGACATGGCGCGCAAAGCGCGCGCGCTCGGCAAGCCCGATGCGGCGCGCGTAGTCGCCCAACGTTGCATGAGCATCGCCCGATGAAGCACAAGGTCCGGCACATCCATTTCGTGGGCATCGGCGGCTCCGGCATGTCGGGCATCGCCGAGGTGCTTGCCAACCTGGGCTACCAGGTGAGCGGCTCTGATCTTGCGGAGAACACGGCGACGAAGCGTCTCAAATCGCTGGGCGTCACCGTCAAAATCAAACATAGCCGGGAAAACGTAAACGGCTCCGATGCCGTGGTGATTTCGAGCGCGGTGCAAGCGGACAACCCGGAGGTCGTCGCGGCGCGGGAAAACCGCATCCCGGTGGTGCCGCGCGCGCTGATGCTCGCCGAGCTGATGCGCCTGAAGCAGGGCGTGGCGATCGCCGGCACGCACGGCAAGACGACGACCACCAGCCTGGTGGCAAGCGTGCTCGCGGAAGCCGGGCTCGATCCCACGTTCGTCATCGGCGGCCGGCTCAACGCCGCGGGCTCCAACGCGCGCCTCGGCGCGGGCGACTTCATCGTGGTCGAGGCCGACGAGTCGGATGCCTCGTTCCTGCACCTGCAGCCGGTGATCGCGGTCGTCACCAACATCGACGCCGACCACATGGACACCTACCAGCAGGACTTCGCGCGCCTCAAGCAGGCGTTCGCCCAGTTCCTGCAAAACCTGCCGTTCTATGGTGCCGCCGTGCTGTGTATCGACGACCCGCACGTGCGCTCCATCCTGCCCGAGGTGACCAAGCCGATATTGACCTACGGCACGGGCGAGGACGCGATGGTGCGCGCCGAGGCGATCGAGCACGACGGCGGTCGCATGCGCTTTCGCGCGCTGCGCAAGGATGCGAAACCGCTCGACGTGGTGCTGAACCTTCCCGGGCGCCACAACGTCCTCAACGCATTGGCAGCGATCGCGGTGGGCACCGAGATCCAGGTGCCGGATGCGGCGATTCTCAAGGCGCTGCGTGAATTCACCGGCGTTGGCCGGCGTTTCCAGAACTACGGCGAAATCAAACTCGACCACGGGTCATTCACGCTGATCGACGACTACGGTCACCATCCGGCGGAGATGGCGGCGACGCTCGAGGCGGCACGCGGCGCGTTTCCCGGCCGGCGCATCCTGCTCGCGTTCCAGCCGCATCGCTATACGCGCACGCGTGACCTGTTCGAGGATTTCGTGCGCGTGCTGTCGACGGTGGATGTGCTGGTGCTCGCCGAGGTTTACGCCGCGGGCGAGCCGCCGATCGTGGCCGCCGACGGCCGTTCGCTCGCGCGCGCGGTGCGTGTCGTGGGGAAAGTGGAGCCCTTGTTCGTCGAGGACATCGCCGCCCTGCCGGAGGCCATCCGGCGCGCGGCCGAGGACCGCGACGTCGTCATCACCATGGGCGCCGGCTCGATGGGCGGCGTCCCGGCGCAGCTTCAATGAACATGGCCGAACCCCTCCGCTTCCGCAAGCTGCTCGGTGACCTGAGGCGAGACGAGCCGATGGCGCGTCATGTCAGCTGGCGCACCGGCGGGCGCGCGGATCGCGCCTACATCCCGGCCGACATTCACGACCTGGCATCGTTCCTGCGGCAGCTGCCGGAAGCGGAGCCGCTGCTCTTCGTCGGCCTGGGCTCGAACCTGCTGGTGCGCGACGGCGGCTGGCGCGGCACCGTGATCCTGATGCACGCCGCGGCGCACCGCCCGGAGCTGCGCGACGGCAAGATCTACGCCGAAGCCGGCGTCGCCAGCCCGAAGGTGGCGCGCTTCGCCGCGATGAACAACCTCGAGGGCGCCGAGTTTCTCGCCGGCGTTCCGGGCACCGTCGGCGGCGCGCTGGCGATGAACGCCGGCTGCTACGGCGGCGAGACCTGGGACGTGGTGGACCACGTCGCCACCATCAATCGCGCCGGCAAGATGACGGTGCGCTCGCGCGACGAGTACGACATCGGCTATCGCCACTGCGCGCCGAAGACGCCCGGCGAGGAATGGTTCGCGGCCGCGTGGTTCCGTCTTAAGCCCGGCGACGGCAATACCTCGCGCGCAGTGATGAAGGACCTTCTGTCGCGGCGCATCGCCACGCAACCGCTGCAGCTGCCCAACGCCGGCAGCGTGTTCCGCAATCCGCCCAAGCACCATGCCGCGCACCTGATCGAGACCTGCGGCCTGAAAGGCTTCGAGCGCGGCGGCGCGCGCGTTTCCGAGAAGCACGCCAACTTCATCGTCAACCCGAAAGGCGTGGCGAGCGCGGCGGACATCGAATGGCTGATCCGCCACATCCAGCGCATCGTCTACCAGATGAAGGGCGTCTACCTCTCCACCGAAGTGCGCATCGTCGGGGAGGAAGCATGAACTTCGGAAAAGTTGCCGTCCTGCTGGGCGGCAAATCGGCCGAGCGGGAGGTTTCCCTCAAGAGCGGCGGCATGGTGCTCGCGGCACTGCGCAAGAAGGGCGTCGACGCCCATCCGTTCGACCCGAAGGAGAAGGACCTGCTCGAGCTGGTGAAGGAGCGCTTCCAGCGGGTGTTCATCGCGTTGCACGGGGGTTTCGGCGAGGACGGCACGGTGCAGGGCGTCCTCGAATGGCTCGGCATTCCCTACACCGGAAGCGGTGTGCTCGCCTCCGCGCTCGCGATGGACAAGGTGCGTACCAAGCGCCTGTGGGCGGCGGAGGGCCTGCCGACCGCGCCCTTCGAAGTGCTGGGAAAGGGTACGAACCACAAGGCGGTCGCGAAGAAGCTCGGCGTGCCGCTCTTCGTCAAGCCGGCGAGCGAAGGCTCGTCGGTCGGCATGACGAAAGTGAAAAAGGCCGGTGACCTGGAAGAAGCCTACGCGCTGGCGGTCAACTATGACCCGGTGGTGATCGCCGAGAAATTCATCAATGGCGCCGAGCTCACCGTCGCGATCCTCGGCGAGCGTGTGCTGCCGATCATCCGCATCGAGACGCCGCGCGAGTTCTACGACTACGAGGCGAAGTACATCGCGAACGACACGCGCTACCTCATCCCGTGCGGAGTGTCGGAGAAGAAGGAAAAGGAGCTGCAGGCAATCTGCCTCAAGGCATTCCGTTCGCTCGGCTGCCGCGGCTGGGGCCGCGTCGATCTCATGCTCGACAAGCGCGGACGGCCCTACCTGCTCGAAGTGAATACCTCGCCCGGCATGACCGATCACTCGCTGGTGCCGATGGCGGCGCGCGCAGTGGGCATCTCGTACGAAGACCTGTGCGTGCAGGTCCTGGAGAGGGCGCATGTCCGCTAGGGTCACGCTTCTCGCGGGCATCGTTTCCGGAATGGCAGTGCTCGCGCTCTGCTTTGGCGCGCTGTACTGGGTGCTGCTGCCGCAGCACTTCCCGCTCACGCGCGTCGATCTCAGGGGGGATTTCCAGAGGACCAGCCGGGCGGAGCTCGAGGCGGCGCTGCCGCGCATTTCGGGCAACTTCTTCGCCGCGGACCTGGCCGAGGTGCGTGCCAGCGTCGAGAAGCTGCCGTGGGTGCGGCATGTCGCGGTGCGCCGGGTGTGGCCAGGCCGGCTGGAGATTTCGATCGAAGAGCATGTCGCACTCGCGCGCTGGGGTGACGATGCGCTCGTCAACACTTTCGGCGAGCGGTTCATTGGCAAGACGCAGGAAGCGCTGCCCACTTTCATCGGCCCGCCGGGGACGCAAGCCGAGGTGGCGCGGCGCTATGCGCGCTTCAGCGCGATCGTGGCGCCGCTCGGTACCAGGATCGAGCGCGTGGCGCTGAGCGCGCGCCATGCCTGGCAGCTGCGCCTCGCCAACGGACTGCATCTCGCGCTCGGGCGCGATGCGGAGCAGGCCGAAAGCCGTTTGCGCCGGTTCGTGGAGGTCTACCCCACGGTGAAGAACAAGAACGAATACGTCGACCTGCGCTATCCGAACGGCTTCGCGGTGCGCGTGCCGGACCTGAAGAGCTGAGAGCGGATGCCCAAAGAAAACAAGAACCTCATCGTGGCCCTGGACATCGGAACTTCGAAAGTAGCGTGCCTCGTCGGCGAGCTCGGGCCGGACGGGCTGCTGCACATGCTCGGCATGGGAAGCCACGAGTCGAAAGGCCTGAAGAAGGGCGTGGTGGTGAACATCGAGGCCACGGTCTCGGCGATCCAGCGCGCACTCGAGGAGGCCGAGCTGATGGCCGACTGCAAGATCGCCTCGGCGTACGTCGGCATCGCCGGCAATCACATCCGCAGCTTCAACTCGACCGGCATGGTGGCGGTGAAGGACCGGGAAGTCAGCGTGCTCGACGTGAACCGCGCGCTAGACACCGCGCGCGCGGTCAACATTCCTACCGACCAGCAGATCCTGCACGTGCTGCGCCAGGAGTTCATCATCGACGGCCAGGAGGACGTGCGCGAGCCGATCGGCATGTCCGGAGTGCGCCTGGAAGTGAAGGTGCACATCGTCACCGGCGCGGTGTCGGCGGCGCAGAACATCGTCAAATGCGTGCGCCGTTGCGGGCTGGAAGTCTCCGACCTGATCCTGCAGCCGCTTGCCTCGTCGCGCGCGGTGCTGTCCGAGGATGAAAAGGATCTCGGCGTTTGCCTGCTCGACATCGGCGGCGGCACCACCGACATCGCGGTGTTCACGCACGGCGCGATCCGCCATACCGCGGTGATTCCGATTGCCGGCGACCAGATCACCAACGATATCGCAATGGCGCTGCGCACGCCGACCGCCGATGCCGAGAACATCAAGATTCGCCACGGGGTCGCGCTACGCCAGCTCGCCGATCCGAACGCGATGATCGACGTACCGGGCATCGGCGATCGCGGCTCGCGCTCGATGTCGCGCCAGACGCTCGCCGAGGTGATCGAGCCGCGCGTCGAGGAGCTCTATTCGCTGGTGCAGCAGGTGCTGCGCGAGTCGGGCTTCGAAGAGCTGCTGTCCAGCGGAGTAGTGCTGACCGGCGGCTCCGCGGTGATGCAGGGCATGGTCGAGCTCGGCGAAGAGATCTTTCACATGCCGGTACGCATCGGCGTACCGCGCTATGCGGGCGCGCTCGCGGAGGTGCTGCGCACGCCGCGCTACGCCACGGCGATGGGCTTGCTGTACGAGGGTGTGGCACAGATGGAGCAGGGAAAGCTTTCGCGCCAGGGCGGGTCGGTGACGGCCGTGCTCGGGCGGATGAGGGAGTGGTTTCAACGTAACTTTTAGAGGTTTTTGACTCGCAACTACAGGGCAAGGAGACAACAACAATGTTTGAAATCGTGGACAGTCAAGCAACCGGACCGATCATCAAGGTGATCGGGGTGGGGGGCGCGGGCGGCAACGCGGTCAACCACATGATCGACCAGGGCGTGGAGGGCGTGGAGTTCATCGCCGTCAACACCGACGCCCAGGTGCTGTCGCGCAACAAGGCACGCAACCAGCTGCAGCTCGGCTCGAGCGGCCTCGGCGCGGGTGCCAAGCCCGAGGAGGCGCGCGCGGTGGCGCTCGCCGACCGCGAGCGCATCGAGGAAGCAGTGGCCGGCGCGCACATGGTGTTCATCACCGCGGGCATGGGCGGCGGTACCGGCACCGGCGCCGCGCCGGTGATCGCCGAGGTGGCGCGCGGCCTGGGCATCCTCACGGTCGCAGTGGTCACCAAGCCGTTCACCTTCGAAGGCTCCAAGCGCATGAAAATCGCCGAGGCCGGCCTCGAAGAGCTTTCGCCGCACGTCGACTCGCTGATCGTGATCCTCAACGACAAGCTCGAGGAAGTGCTCGGCGAGGACGTGACGCAGGAAGACGCGTTCCGCGCCGCGGACGACGTGCTGAACAACGCCGTCGCCGGGATCGCCGAGATCATCAACCTGCCGGGCCTGGTCAACGTCGACTTCCAGGACGTGAAGACGGTGATGTCGGAGCAGGGTATGGCGATGATGGGCTCGGCGAGCGCGAGTGGCATCGACCGTGCGCGCATCGCCGCCGAGCAAGCCATTGCCTGCCCGCTGCTCGAGGGCGTCAACCTCGCCGGCGCGCGCGGCGTGCTGGTGAACATCACCGCCTCGCGTCCGAGCCTCAAGCTGCGCGAGACCAAGGAGGTGATGAACATCATCCGCACCTTCGCCGCGGAAGACGCGACCATCATCTACGGCGGTGTCTACGACGACTCGCTGGCGGACGATCTGCGCGTGACCGTGGTCGCCACCGGCCTCGGGATGGCGCAGGCGGCGCGGCAGCAGAAGCCGCAGCTCGTGCTCAACAACGTAACGGCGCAGAAGACGGGAACCGATAACGCGCCAGGGCCGGTCGATTACCAGCAGCTCGACCAGGTTCCGGCCGTGATCCGGCGCAACCGCGCTTCGACGGTCGAGGCGCTGCAGCAGAGCGGGGTGGACAAGTACGACATCCCCGCGTTCCTCAGGAAACAGGCCGACTAGTAGTAAGTAGTAAACAAAGGTCAGCCGGGGCGCCCCACCCCTTGCCGGGGTGCCCCGGCGTTGTCATGATGGCCCGTCATGGCGGAAATCGCTGCTCCCGATAGCGCCCTGTTCGGCGCCCTGTTCGAGCAGTCCCCGGCCGGGGTCGCTGTGTTCTCGGTCGGCGGACGTTTCCTGCGCGCCAACCCGGCGTTCTGCCGGATGCTCGGCTACACCGAGCCGGAGCTGCTGCAGAAAACCCATCTCGACGTGATCCACATCGAAGACCTCGAGGCCGCCGCGGTTTCGCGCGCCCAGGTGATTTCCGGCAAGGCCAAGCCGCGCAACAGCCAGCGCCGCTACGTGCACAAGGACGGCTCGACCGTGTGGGCGCAGGTGGCCGGCTCGGTGGTGCGCGACGAGTCCGGTGCGCCGCAGTGCACGGTCATGGTGGTCAACGACATCTCGGCGCTGAAGAACGCGGTGCGCAAGAACAAGCGCCGCTTCCGCCGCATGGTGGAAATGAGCTCGGACTGGTACTGGGTGCAGGACGAGCAGCTGCGCTTCGTCGAGGTCGGCGGCCTCGACATGGAAGCGCTCGATACCGACATCGTGGTCGGCGCGAAGCGCTGGGAGATTCCGGGGCTCGCGCCGCTGCCCGAGAAGGCATGGGAGCAGCACCGCGAGCGCCTCGAGCGCCACGAGTCGTTCTCCGACTTCGTGTTCCTGCGCTACAACAAGGCCGGCGAGCTGCGCTACCTCTCCGTGAGCGGCGAGCCGCTGTTCGACGAGAAGGGCAAGTTCATCGGCTATCACGGCGTGGGCAAGGACATCACCGAGCGCGCGCGCGACCAGAAAGCGCTCGAGGACAGCGAGAAGCGCTACCGCACCCTATTCGACGTGCATCCCCAGCCGATGTGGGTGGTCGACGCCAACACGCTCGCCTTCATGGCGGTGAACGGGGCGGCGGTGCGGCTGTACGGCTATTCCAAGGAGGAATTCCTCGCGCTGACCGCCGACCAGATCCGGCCGGAGGAGGACGTGGACGACCTGCGCCGCGCCTTCGCCGACTGGAGCAACAACTACAGCCAGCGCATCTGGCGTCACCGCAAGAAGAACGGGGATGTCATCGCGGTGCGGGTGACCTCCTTCAACCTCGAATTCGCCGGCCGCCGTGCCCGCCTCGGGGTGATCGAAGACCTGACCGAGCGCATGCTGGCCGAGGAGCGCGCCAAGCAGAGCGAGCAGCGCTATAAGGCACTACTCACGCAGCGGGGAACCGGCCCGCGAGAGTAGAATGCACGCTGCGATGCTGAAGCAGCGGACTCTCAAGACGTTGATCAAGGCCTCCGGCGTGGGCCTGCATACCGGGCAGAAAGTCCGCATGAGCTTGCGCCCGGCCCCGCCCGATACCGGCATCGTTTTCCGGCGCATCGATCTCGCGTCTCCCGTTGACATCCCGGCCCGCGCCGAGCTGGTCGGCGACGCGCGTCTCGCCTCCACGCTGATCAAGGACGGCGCCAAGGTGCACACCGTCGAGCACCTGATGTCCGCGCTGAGCGGCCTGGGCATCGACAACGCCTACGTCGATCTCGACTCGCCCGAGCTGCCGATCCTCGATGGCAGCGCCTCGCCCTTCGCGCTGCTGCTGCAACAGGCGGGACTCGAGGAGCAGGGCGCGCCAAAGCGCTTCCTGCGCGTGCGCAAGACGGTGGAAGTGAAAGAGGGCGACAAGTGGGCGCGCCTCGAGCCGTACGAGGGTTTTCGCCTGTCGTTCTCGATCGATTTCCGCCATCCCGCGATCGAGCGCACCACGCAGTCGGTGAGCGTCGATTTCGCCGAGACTTCCTACCTGAAGGAAATCGCGCGCGCGCGCACCTTCGGATTCATGCACGAGGTCGAGGACCTCAAGGGCAGCGGCCTGGCGCTCGGTGGTGGACTGGACAACGCCGTGGTGCTCGACGACCAGGGCGTGCTGAACGCCGACGGGCTGCGCTTTGCCGACGAGTTCATCCGCCACAAGCTGCTCGACGCGATCGGCGACCTGTACCTGATTGGCCGGCCGCTGCTCGGTGCGTTCACCGCGCACAAGTCCGGCCATGCGCTCAACAACAAGCTGGCGCGTGCCGCGCTCGCCGACCCGACTGCGCTCGAGACCGTGGTATTCGAGCGCGCCGAGGAAGCGCCTGCGGGCGTCGTTCGTCTCGCCGCCCAGTCGAGCTAGGTAGGTGTTCGCCGTTCTGCGGGTCGCCGTGCTCGCGGCGGCGGTCACGCTTGCGATCACCGTGCTGGCCTGGCTGATCACCCGCGAGCCGCGCTGGAAGCGCCGCTCCTGGCAGGTGTTCCAAGTCTCGGTCTACGGCCTTCTTCTCCTGCTGATCCTGTTCGCCGGCGAAGCCCTGCTGCACTGATTTAGGGCGCGATCCCCCGACGCTTCAACAGCGCCCCCAAAGCGTCGCGCGCGGGCGAAGGTGCCATCGTTTTGTAGAGCTTACGCATCCGGTCGAGCGTAAGTGTGGACAAATACGCGGTTTTTCGCGGTGCAACAGGGGTGCTGGGTGACTCGTTTGGTTGCACCCGTATGGAAACTGAATTAACCTGCAAGCGCTGTTTTGCAAGGAGATTTACCAGGGAAGGGGCGAGCAGTCTTAGCTTCGCCGCGGCCGCCGAAGAAGCCGCCACAAGCACGATTTCCCCCTCCCGGAAGTTGACGACGCGGGCCTGGCGCGCCAAGTCTGGCGGCAGAAACCCGTCGAGCCAGCCGGCAAGCGCACGCAGCTCATGCGCCTTGGTCAGGACCGGTTGCATGGTCGGCTCGGCCGCGAGAATCCGGCCGAGTTTGGTTGGACGCACGGGGAAATGTAGGGAGGGAGAAGTCGTGCAGATTATCCTGATCTCGGACCGCCTTGCGAGGGCGAGATCAGTCCACATGTCGTTGCGCCACCTGGTGGGCACCGGGCTGTTCGCGCTCGTCCTGCTGCTGGGCGCGACCGCCACGCTCTACTGGCTGACGCTGCGCTATGCCGCCGAGGTGCGCCTGCCGGTGCTGCAACAGATGGTCGCCGCCGCGCAGGAAGCCGAGGCCGAGCGCGAGCGCGTGTTCCTGCAGCAGAACCTGAATTCGATGGCGATGAAGCTGGGCGAGATGCAGGCCCACCTCACGCGCATGGACGCACTGGGCGAGCGCCTGTCCGCCCTCGCCGGCATCCGGCCGCAGGAGTTCAAAGTCGCCGATGCGCCGGGCGTTGGCGGTGCCGCGCCCACGCAGCTGCCGCCGCAGAACCTGTCGCTCGGCGAGTTCAGCGAGAAGCTGCTGACGCTTGCACGCCAGGTCGAGAGCCGCAACGACATGCTCGGCGTGCTGGAAGCGCAGCTCTTCGAGCAGGCGGTCAAGAAAAAGATGATCCCGACCATCATGCCGGTGAAGGCGCCGTACAACGCGTCGAGCTTCGGGCGCCGCATCGACCCGTTCAACGGGCAGTGGGCGATGCATGAAGGCATCGACTTCATCGCCGACTACGGCTCGCAGATCGTCGCAGCCGCCGGCGGCGTGGTGATTTTCGCCGGGTTCCATCCGCAATACGGCTACATGATCGATATCGACCACGGCAACGACCTGGTCACGCGCTACGCGCATACCTCGAAGATCGTGGTGCGCGAAGGCGACCTGGTGCAGCGTGGCAGGAAGATCGGCGAAGTCGGCACCACCGGACGCTCCACCGGCCCGCACCTGCATTTCGAGGTGCGCTTCAGGGGCGCGGCGCAGAATCCCCTCAAGTTCCTGACCTCGGCACCGGCGCCGTTGGCGCGCGCCAAACAGTAACCCGCCAAGTAGTAAAATCAACGGCTTTGCCGCAACCGGCAGGCCTGATGATCGGTAACGTCCTCACCAAGATATTCGGCAGCCGCAACGAGCGGCTGCTCAAGCAGTACTCGCGCACCGTCGCCGAGATCAACGCGTTCGAGCCCGCGCTCGCGGCGTTGTCGGACGATGAACTGCGCGCCAAGACGCCGGCGCTGAAAGAGCGTCATGCGGGCGGCGCGACCCTCGACGAGCTGCTTCCCGAAGCCTTTGCCGTGGTGCGCGAGGCGTCCAAGCGCACGCTGCGCATGCGCCACTTCGACGTGCAGATGCTGGGCGGGATGGTTCTGCACAACGGCAAGATCGCGGAAATGAAGACCGGCGAGGGCAAGACGCTGGTCGCCACGCTGCCGGCCTACCTGAACGCGGTCACCGGCAAGGGCGTTCACATCGTCACGGTCAACGACTACCTGGCGAATCGTGATGCGGACTGGATGGGCAAGATCTTCCGCTTCCTTGGCCTGACGGTGGGAGTCAACCTGCCGCACATGGAGCCGGACAAGAAGCGCGCCGCCTATGCCGCCGACATCACCTATGGCACCAACAACGAATTCGGCTTCGACTACCTGCGCGACAACATGGCGATGCATCCGGAGGAGCGTTTCCAGCGCGGCCTGCACTACGCCATCGTCGACGAGGTGGATTCGATCCTGATCGACGAGGCGCGCACCCCGCTCATCATCTCGGGCCAGGCCGAGGACCGCACCGAGCTCTACCACCGCATGAACCAGGTGGCCCCGCTGCTCACCCGGCAGAAGGAGGAGAAGAAGCCCGACCAGCCCGAGCCGCCGGGCGACTTCTACGTCGACGAGAAAAATCATCAGATCCTGCTGTCCGAGGCCGGGCATCAGAAGGCCGAGGAGATCCTGACGCGCGTCGGCCTGCTGCCCCAAGGGGCGAGCCTGTACGAGCCCGCTTACATCAACTTCGTACATCTGCTGTACGCCGCGCTGCGCGCCCATCATCTGTTCCACCGCGATCAGCATTACGTGGTGCAAGACGACGAAGTGATCATCGTCGATGAGTTCACCGGCCGCCTGATGCAGGGCCGGCGCTGGTCCGACGGCCTGCATCAAGCAGTGGAAGCGAAGGAGAAAGTGCAGATCCAGAACGAGAACCAGACCCTCGCCTCGATCACCTTCCAGAACTACTTCCGCATGTACGGCAAGCTTGCCGGCATGACCGGCACCGCCGACACCGAGGCCTACGAATTCCAGCAGATCTACGGGCTCGAGACGGTGGTGGTGCCGACGCACATGAAGATGATCCGCGCCGACCGCCAGGACCAGGTGTACCGCACCGCGAAGGAGCGGTACGAGGCGGTGATCAAGGACATCCGCGACTGCACGCAGCGTGGCCAGCCGGTGCTGGTCGGCACCACCTCGATCGAGAATTCCGAGCTGATCTCGGGTCTGCTCACCAAGGAGAAGCTCCCGCATCAGGTGCTGAACGCCAAGCAGCACGCGCGCGAGGCCGAGATCGTGGCGCAGGCCGGGCGGCCGAAGATGATCACCATCGCCACCAACATGGCCGGCCGCGGTACCGACATCGTGCTCGGCGGCAACGTCGAGAAGCAATGCGATTTCGTTGAGGCCGATGAAGCGCTTACCGCGGATGAGAAAAAAATCCGGGTGGAGAAACTTCGAGGTGAATGGCAGTCGCTGCACGACCAAGTGGTGAAAGCCGGCGGCCTGCACATCATCGGCACCGAGCGCCATGAATCGCGGCGCATCGACAACCAGCTGCGCGGCCGCTCCGGCCGCCAGGGCGACCCGGGCAGCTCGCGCTTCTACATGTCGCTGGAGGACCCGCTGCTGCGCATCTTCGCGGGCGAGCGCATCAACCGCATCATGGTGATGCTGAAGATGCCGGAGGGCGAGGCCATCGAGCACGCGATGGTCACGCGCTCGATCGAATCGGCTCAACGAAAAGTCGAAGCCAGGAACTTCGACATCCGCAAGCAACTGCTCGAATACGACGACGTCGCCAACGACCAGCGCAAGGAGATCTACGCGCTGCGCAACACCATCCTCGACTCACAGGACGTTTCGGCCACCATCGCGGACCTGCGCGGAGGCGTGCTGCGCGACATGCTGCTTCAATACATCCCGGAAGACAGCATCGAGGAGCAGTGGGACATCGCGGGCCTAGCGAAGGCGCTCAAGGCCGAGCTGCTGCTCGAGCTGCCGCTCTCGCGCTGGCTCGACGAGGAGCCCGAGCTGCAACCCGAGGCGCTGCTCGAGCGCATCGTGGCGCGCGCCGAGGAGGCCTACCGCGCGAAGGTGCCGGCCGGCGCCGAAACCTCGTTCCACCAGTACGAGCGCTACGTCGTGCTGCAGATCCTCGACGCGCACTGGCGCGAGCACCTCGCGGCGCTCGATCATCTGCGCCAGGGCATCCACCTGCGCGGCTACGCGCAGAAGAACCCGAAGCAGGAATACAAGCGCGAAGCGTTCGAGCTGTTCGGGGCGATGGTCGAGGCGGTCAAGCTCGAGGTCACCAAGACCCTGACCGCGATCGAGATCCGCACCCAGAACGACGTGCCCAAGCCCGACGACCAGGCGCATGTCGAGAATGTGCGCCAGGTGCATCCGAGCACCGAGGGTGGCGTCCAGGCGGAAGCAGAGGAGAACGGCGAGGTGGCGGTGGCCGAGGCGCCGAAGCAAAGGCCGGTCCGCGTCGGCCAGAAAGTCGGCCGCAACGATCCCTGCCCCTGCGGCTCCGGTAAGAAATACAAGCAGTGTCACGGGAAGCTAAGCTGATTCTGTAGTTCAAAGACTGACCGAAAGATCGACGCGCGTTATGTGAGCCAGCGCACCGTGTCGCGTGCGGCTGTGTGGGAACGTCTGCTGTTACAGGAGATTTCCCATGAACAGCCTTCCCCTTCTTCTTTCATCGATTGCGCTCGCCACCCTCGCAGGATGCGCTGAAAGTGGCATCACATTGGCATCCGACCCCGCGCTCCTAGCTCAAGCGCAGGCCGGCGCTGGCGGGACGGTGGCCGCAGCCTCCCCCGCAGCGACCGCGTTGCGCGCCGGCGTCGGCCGGGTCGAATCGATCCTGGTCGTTCCGACAGCCGACGCTGCCAGCCGCGCAGGGTCGAAGACTGTTAGCAAGCAGATCGCCATGCGGATGAATGACGGCACCCTGCAGTACTTCGAAACGCAGGGGAACGTAATGGTGGGTGACCGCATCGAGATCACAAGCAACGGCACCATGCGTCGCGGGTTGGGGTTCTAGACGCCAAGGTCCTGGCAAGTCGAGGACGGTTTCGAGCTGATCGGCGGGGCTTCGTGGCAGGTCGCACGCGAGCCCCTTCCACCGCGCTAAAACAGAACAGACGAACGCTCGCGAATCGGGCAGTAGGCAAATAGCGCTTAAAATCCGCTGCTCTGCGTAATTCTTGAGCTGGGAGCGGTAATGTTCGGCAGTAGTTCGGCAGCGTTCTGCGCGCAGGCAGTACAAGCAATGCCACGGCAAGTTAAGCCGAGTGGCAGTTAATCTTCCGTCCCCGGATCCCGCTTCCCTTCATCCCATCGCCGGCGTAGAGCTCGGCGTCGGGATGGCGGGTGTGAAAAAACCGGGGCGCAAGGATCTCCTCGTGATGCGCCTCGCGCCCGGCACGGCCGTCGCGGGCGTATTCACCCAGAACCGCTTTTGCGCCGCCCCGGTGGTTCTTTGCAAGAAAAACATTCGCAACGATGTCCATGCGCTGGTCATCAATACCGGGAACGCAAATGCGGGCACCGGGAACGACGGCCTGAAGCGCGCTGCGCTGGTGTGTGAGGCGCTCGCCGCGCATCTGGGCTGCGACCCGGAAGAGGTGCTGCCGTTCTCGACCGGCGTGATCATGGAACCGCTGCCGGCCGAACGCATCATCACGGCGCTGCCGAAGGCCATGCTGGCGAAGAGCGACTGGCTGTCGGCGGCAGAAGCAATCATGACTACCGACACCGTGCCGAAAGCGGTGTCGAGAAAGGTGCGCTTGTCGAGGGGCGATGCTACCGTCACCGGGATCGCCAAGGGAGCCGGCATGATCCATCCGAACATGGCAACCATGCTCGGCTTCATCGCAACCGACGCCGCGGTTCCGAAGAAGGACCTCGCGCGCATCACCGAGCACGCCGCCGACCGCTCCTTCAACAGCATCACGGTCGATGGCGATACCTCGACCAACGATTCCTTCATCGTCATGGCCACCGGACTCGGCCCGGCGATCGCGTCGAAGCGCGACGCCCTGAAGATCGAGGCGGCGATCACCGACGTGGCACGGGATCTCGCGCAGGCTATCGTGCGCGACGGCGAAGGTGCGACCAAGTTCGTCACCGTGCGCGTGGAGCGCGGCAAGAGCATCGAGGAATGCCGCAAGGTGGCGTACGCGATCGCGCACTCGCCGCTGGTCAAGACCGCGTTCTTCGCCTCCGATCCGAATCTCGGCCGCATTCTCGCCGCGGTCGGCTACTCGGGCGCCGACGTGAACACCGAGAAGGTCGACCTCTACCTTGATCAGGTGCTGGTGGCGAAGAATGGTGGACGCCATTCCGCCTATCGGGACGAGCAGGGGGTAGCCGCAATGCGCAAGCCCGAATTCACCGTGCGCGTGGTGCTCAACCGCGGCAAGGCCGACGCGACGGTGTGGACTTGCGACTTCTCGTTCGATTACGTGAGAATCAACGCCGAGTACCGAACGTAACCTGAGCGTGAGCAAAGAACTAGAACAAATCCTGAAGCGGCTCGAGCAACTCCTGCCGCCGCCACCGCCGGCGACCGACTGGAAGGCGAGCATAGCCTTCCGCTGGCGCAGCGCCGGCCGCCGTGGAGCTTCGGGTTGGCTGCAGCCCGTGCGCCATGTGCACCGGATCAAGCTTTCGGACCTGCGCGGCATCGACAAGCAGATCGACCGCGTCGAGCAGAACACGCGCCAGTTCATCGACGGCAAGCCGGCGAACAACGTGCTGCTCACCGGCGCGCGCGGCACCGGCAAGTCGTCGCTCGTGAAGGGGCTGCTCAACAAGTATTCGAAGCAGGGCCTGCGCCTGATCGAAGTGGAGAAGAACGATCTCGTCGACCTGCCGATGATCGTCGACCAGGTGGCCGGGCGGCCTGAGCGCTTCCTGCTGTTCTGCGACGACCTCAGCTTCCACGGCGCGGAGGAGGGCTACATCGCGCTCAAGGTGGCGCTCGACGGCTCGATCTCGACCACTTCCGAAAACCTGCTGATCTACGCGACCTCCAACCGCCGCCATCTGATGCCGGAGTACATGGCTGAAAACCTCGAGACCAAGTACGTGGGCGACGAGATCCACCCCGGCGAAACGGTGGAGGAGAAGATCTCGCTTTCCGAGCGCTTCGGCCTGTGGGTGAGCTTCTACCCCTTCGACCAGGACGAGTACCTCGACATCGTCGGCCAATGGCTCAAGCATTTCGGCGCGACGGCGAACGACGCCTCGCGCGAGGAAGCCCTCCAGTGGTCGCTGCAGCGCGGCTCGCGCAGCGGGCGTGTCGCCTACCAGTTCGCACGCGATTGGGCGGGCCGGCACCCGAAGAAAAGGTAATCCTGTCCCTATGATCGATGTGGCGGCCGCGGTGCTTGAGCGTCCGGACGGCTCGTTCCTGCTTGCGCAGCGCCCGGTCGGCAAGGTGTATGCCGGGTACTGGGAGTTTCCGGGCGGCAAGATCGAGCCCGGCGAGCCGGCGGCGCGCGCGCTGGCCCGCGAGCTGCACGAGGAGCTCGGCATCGATATCGGCGAGCCGTTCCCCTGGATCACGCGCGTGTTCAGCTATCCGCACGGCACCGTGCGCCTGCAGTTCTTCCGCGTGCACGAGTGGCGCGGCGAGCCGCATCCGCGCGAGGATCAGGCGATCGCCTGGCAGCGCTTCGACGCGCCGATGGCCGCGCCCATGCTGCCGGCCAACGCGCCGGTGCTTGCATCCCTCGCCCTGCCGACGGAGTACGCGATCACCAATGCGGCGCGCTACGGGATCGAGGAGATGCTGGCGCACCTCGAGCGCCGCCTGCAGCAGGGCTTGAAGCTGCTGCAGATTCGCGAGCCCGATCTCGATCAATCGCAGGCGGAATCGTTCGCCCAGCGGGCCATCCGGCTCGCGCACCGCCACGGCTGCCAGGTGCTGATGAAGTATCCGTTCGCCGACGCCGACGGAGTCCATTTCACGGCGTCTGACCTGGCGTTGCTGAAGGCGAGGCCGAGATCGTTCCTGGCCGCGGCATCCTGTCACAGCCGTGAGGAGCTCGAGCGCGCGATGGCGCTGGGACTCGACTTCGTCGTGCTCGGACCGGTGAAGGAAAAGTCTCCGGCGCTGGGATGGGAGCGCTTCGCCGAGATCGCGCGCGGGGCCTCGTTGCCGGTGTACGCCATCGGTGGCTTGACGCGCGCGGACCTGAAGGACGCTTGGCGCGCCGGCGCCCACGGTGTCGCTATGATTCGGGGGGCTTGGAGCTAGGGTCGTCTTTCTCGGGCACGCGGTACTCTTCCGCCGCCCATTTCCCGAGGTCGATCATCCGGCAGCGCTCGCTGCAGAACGGCCGCCACTTGTTCTCAGGCGAGTACAGGGTCTCCGCGCCGCAGCGCGGGCACTGGACCTGGCGCGGCTTCAAAGATTACAGAACGTCAGCTCGAACGCCACATCCCAGTCGGCGGTGCGCGGCCGCGGGTCGGCGCCGTTCTGTTGCAGGAAGCGGATGTTGAGCACGTACTTGTTGGCGCTGATCTCGGGCACGCAGGGCGCAGTCGGATCGAGTCGCAGGCGCAGCATCTGCGCGGTCTTGCCGCCGAGCATCTGCTGGAACATGCCCTGCGGCGCCGCCAGCGCTTGCGGCTTGCCCGACTCGCGCAGGATGCGCAGGATGATCGCCGAGCCGTCGCGCAGCGGATAGAGCGGCGCGGTCCAGGCGGCGAGCTGGCCGGTGCGCTCCTCCGACGGCCGGTGCAGCCAGTAATGGTAGGAGGGCAGGTCGAACTCGCTCACGCCGCCGGGAATCCCGGTGCGCTGCTTGATCGACATCAGCCAGTCGTTCTCGCGCAGGTACTGGCCGATCTTGCCGGTCATCGAGAACAGCGCCTGCGACGCCTGCTCGATGTCGCGCAGCACGTGCGCCAGCGCATCCTCGGCGATGTCCGGATTGTTCCTGAAGGAGAGCAGCACCTGCTTCTGGCGCTCGAGCTCCTGCAGCAGATCCGACTTGAGATCGGCGCGGCCGGCGACTTCCATGATCTCGAACAGCGTGAGCAGCGCCATGTGATGGTCGTGCTGGTCGGTGCGCGCGATGAAGTGGCGCGAGCGCTCGAACAGGTCCTCGAGCCGCAGGAGCGTCCGGATCCGTTCGTTGAGCGGGTACTCGTAGGTGATCACGGGCTTGCGAATTGTAGGTATTTTTGGTGCAGGGCGGCGACCTGTTTGCGCAATGCGTCACGCGAGCCGCCGTTGTCGATCACGTCGTC
>Ga0207648_10000683_pt1 | contig 37970 bp, 35 predicted proteins | sample KBSMisM32_FD_184310 | JGI IMG/M metagenome (GOLD analysis project Ga0207648, IMG submission 184310) | Miscanthus rhizosphere microbial communities from Kellogg Biological Station, Michigan, USA - KBS Miscanthus M3-2 (SPAdes) (version 2) | ecosystem: Host-associated > Plants > Roots >... | reverse complement strand
AGCGATGGCGGATCCCGTCGGGTGGCCGCGCCGGTGCGCCAGGCCGACGGGACGTTCGCGGGTGATGGCTGGACGTTCAAAGTCGCGCCGGGGTGGATCGTGCGCGAAGGCCCCCGGCGCGGCGACTACGAAGTGGTGCAGGACAAGTAGGACGTCAGGCCGCCGTCTCCTTGGCCTTGGCGGCGAACATCGCGAGCAGCCCGTTCCAGCCGCCTTCCGAATCGACGCCAGCGCGGAGCTGCTCGGCGCCCACCGCGCGTTCGATGTGCCGGTGCACGAACTCCACCTTCGTCCGCGACGGCCCGTCGGGAGTGAACCGCACGTCCACTTCGCTCGCGTGCGCCGGATCGGGGTCGTACTGCCACTCGCCGTTCAGATGCCACGACAGCACGACCCGCGACGGCGGCTCGTAGACGAGGACCTTGCCCCATTCGCACTCGGATCCGTCGATGCCTTTCTCGAACCAGCGGCCGCCGGCGCGCGGCTCGATCACCGCGGCGAGCAGATCGGCCTTGCCGATGTGATGGGCGCGCGGCCACCAGCTGTCGAAGCCGGTGGTGAAGACAGTGAACGCATGGGCGCAGGGCGCCTCCACGGTGAGGCTCTTGCGAACGGCGAGGTCGGGCAGCGTGTCAGGCATTGGGAGTCCTCGGCCGCGCTTCGGCGGCGGATTTGAAACGGTCGAGTGCGGTGGTCCAGAAGGAATCCAGGTAGGTCCGCAGCGCTTCGAGCGCGGGGGGATGGACCTGGTAGATGCGCCGCGTACCGTGCGCGCGGTCCGTGACGAGGCCGGCGTCCTTCAGCACCTTGAGGTGCTGCGAGACCGCCGGACGCGACACGGGAAACTCTCGAGCCAGGTCGCCGACCGCCGAAGGGGCGCCGGCGAGGCGCTCGAAGATGGCCCGCCGCGTGGGGTCGCTGAGGGCACCGAAGGCTGTGGAGACTTGGTTAGCAATCACTAACGGTAAGTATTTACTTACCTATTGACGACTGTCAAGCCCCGCGGAAACGGGGCTGGCGCGAGATAATCGTGGGCGTCGCAGTCGGCCAGACGATCGCCGGCTTTCGCACCCGGGTACACGGTGACCGGGCCTTCGGGCCTGTCTCGCTGAACGCCCGAAGGGCGGGGGCCGGAGGAAAGTCCGAACTCCGGAGGGCAGTGCGCCGGGTAACGCCCGGGCAGAGCAATCTGACGGATAGTGGCACAGAAAAAATACCGCCTCGGGCAACTGAGGTAAGGGTGAAAAGGTGCGGTAAGAGCGCACCGCGCCCGTGGCAACACGGGTGGCAGGCAAAACCCCGCACGGAGCAAGACCAAATAGGGCGGCAGCAGTCCGGTGACGCAAGTTGCCGGGCTGAACGGACGGCCCGTCCGTTGTCGCCGGGTAGGTCGCTTGAGCCCGCGAGCAATCCCGGGCCTAGAGGAATGATCGTTACGACACCGCCACGGTGTAAAAGCCGTGCGGTGTCGACAGAACTCGGCTTATCGGCCGACTGCGACCTGTATTTTGATTGCCCGGCCGTTGGCCGGGCGATCACGTGCAGTAAAGACGCCCGTTGAACGGGCCGACACTCGCTATATGGCTCACTATCTCGTCACCGGGGGCGCCGGTTTCATCGGGTCCCATCTCGCCGAAGCCCTCGTCAAGCGCGGCGAATCCGTCCGCGTGGTGGACAGCCTGGTGACGGGCAAGCGCCAGAACCTCGCGCACCTCCCCAAGGTGGAGTTCCTGCACGGCGACCTCGCGGAAGAGGACGTGGCGCGCGCCGCGGTGCAAGGCATCGATTACGTGCTGCACCAGGCGGCGATTCCGTCGGTGCCGCGCTCGGTTGAAGATCCGGTCACCTCGAACCGCGCCAACATCGTGGCCTCGCTGAACCTGCTGGTGGCCGCGCGGGACGCGAAGGTGAAGCGCGTCGTCTACGCCGGGTCGTCGTCGGCCTACGGCAACACGCCCACGCTGCCCAAAGTGGAGACGATGCCGACGGCGCCGCTCTCGCCCTACGCGCTGCAGAAGCTGGTGGCGGAGCAGTATTGCCAGATGTTCACTGCGCTCTACGGCCTCGAGACGGTGACCACGCGCTACTTCAACGTGTTCGGACCGCGGCAGGATCCGTCGTCGCCGTACTCGGGCGTGATCTCGCTCTTCATCAGCGCACTCTGCGAAGGACGCCAGCCGAAGATCTACGGTGACGGCGAGCACACGCGGGACTTCACGTTCGTGGCCAACGTGGTGGACGGCGTGCTCAAGGCGTGCCACGCACCGAAGGCGAGCGGGGAAGTGATCAACGTCGCCACCGGCGGCCGCATCTCGCTCAACCACCTGTTCAGGACGGTTCGCGACTTCGTTGGCGCCAAGGTCGAGCCGATCTACGCGGACCCGCGCGCGGGCGACGTGAAGGACTCGCAGGCCGACATCTCCAAGGCCAAGGCGCTGCTCGGCTACGCGCCGACCGTGACGTTCGAAGATGGGCTGAAGCAGACCGTGGAGTGGTACCGCTCGTCGATGACGACCGCGTAGGTCCGCCGTCCTGTGAACCTCGCCGCGCCGGGGACGTAATCCCGGGCATGGCACGCCTTCTCGCCGCCCTTCTGACTACTGCAGTTACCGCCGCGCCGGCCCTTGCGCAACAGGACACGCGGCCGGCGTTTGCCGTGGCCACGGTGAAGAAGAACACGTCTGGCGACGCGGCGGCGGGCATGCGGCTGCAGCCGGGCGGCCGCATCGTCGTCACGAACCAGCCGCTGCGGCGGCTGATCGTGTTCGCGTACGGACTGCAGCCGCAGCAGCTGGCCGGCGGTCCCGCGTGGCTCGACACCGACCGCTTCGACATCGTGGCGCAGGCAGAAGGCAACCTGTCGCCGACGCCGCCCGGCGGCCCGCCCGGACCGGCGCAGCTGATGATGCAGCGTCTGCTGGCCGAGCGGTTCGGCCTGGTAGCGCATACCGAGCCGCGCGAGATGCCGGTGTACGCGCTCACGCTCGCACGCAGCGATCGCCGGCTGGGGCCGAAGATCAAGGCGGCCGATCGGGACTGCCTGGCGCTGATGACGGCAGCGCCCGGTGGCGTGCCGGTCGCAGCACCACAGTTGCCGGACGGACGCCCGGCCTGCGGCGCCCGGCGGGACGGCTTTGGCCGCGTCATGGCGGGCGGCACCGATATGAAAATGCTCGCCTCGCAGATGCTCACCGGCCAGCTCGATCGGCTGGTGATCGACCGAACCGGCCTGACCGGCGCGTATGACTTCGACCTCGAGTACGCGCTCGACACGGCCGGCCGCGGCGGCGCTCCGACACCCGACCCGGCAACTGCGGTTACCGACCGTCCGTCGCTCTTCACCGCGCTCGAAGAACAGCTCGGACTCAAGCTGCAGCCGCAGCGGGCACCGATCGACGTGCTCGTGATCGACCGCGTCACGCCGCCCACGGAGAATTAGCCAGGGGCTCGCGCAACCGCAGTTGACGGGCGGCGGCCCCGCCGCACGCCCATCGCCGCGCCTCCTCGCGAACACCAGCTCGCGCAACACGTTATCGCGACAGGCCTCGAACCTGCGGGCGGGCGCCCGCCTTGCTCCCTCCCGGACGTCCCGGCGGGCGGCGCGTCAACAACGTGCACCCGGCCCGTTGCCTCGCCAACCGCGCGCCGGGACGCTCACGGCGTTGAGGGGCGCGATGTGGCAGGACGACGCGCAGGACACGAATCAATCAGCACCGCATCATCCCGGCGGCCTCCACGGAGCCGCGCCTGCCACGTGCGGACAGGAGGAGAACCATGAGTCGAATACTGGTGGCGGCGCTGGTGATCACGCTCGGCGTGGCGGCGCAGACACAGGGGGCCCAGGACACGCCGCGTTCGGTGACGGCGTCCGCGAGCACGCCGCTCAATCTGAACGCTGCCACCGTGGCGCAGCTCGAGGCGCTGCCGGGCATCGGCCGCGCCACGGCCGAACGGATTGTCGAGTACCGCCAGAAGAATGGAAGCTTCAAGAAGGCGGAAGACCTGATGAACGTCCGCGGCATCGGCGAGAAGAACTTCCTCAAGCTGAAGCCGCTCGTCACCGTGGCCGCCGCGCGCACGGTCGCGCCCTAGGTACCCGGCGCTCGGGTCGCGGGCGAAATAGCGAACCGGCGCCAAGCCGGTTTGCCAGACACTGCCCGCGGCCCGCGGCGGCGGCGCCCGGCTACACGCTCATCGAGGCGCTGTTCGTCTGCGCCGTGGTCGCCGTCGTCACGGCCGTTGCCGTGCCGGTGTCGCTGGCGGGCGTCAATCGCGCCCGCGGCTGGGCGGGCGCGCGCTTCGTGGCGGCCCGTTTCGTGCGCGCCCGGGCGCAGGCCGTCGGCCGCGGCGCGGCTGTCGCGCTACGGTTCGAAGGCGCCGGCGAGCACACCACGCTGCGCTCGTTCGCCGACGCCAACCACGACGGCGTCCTGACGCGCGACATCGAGGCCGGCACGGATCCGCCGCTCGACGAACCGGTGCCGCTCGCCTCGATGTTCCCCGGCGTGGCCATCACTCCCGACGGCGGTGTGCGGCTCTTTTCGTTCTCGCCGGACGGCACGGCCACCACGGGCAGTATCTACCTGCAGAGCCGCGACGGCAGCCGCTTCGCGGTGCGCGTGCTCGGCGCCACCGCGCGCGTCCGGATCGAACACTACGTCACCGCTCGCGATACGTGGGTGGAGGCGTTCTGATGACCGCCGACCGGCGCACGGCCGCACGACGCACGCCGGCAGCAGACGAGACGCTGGCACGCCTGAGATTGCGCACGGGACGCGAGCTCGCGGTGGTGAATATCGGCGACGCCGGCGCGCTCCTCGAAGGCACGGCGCGCCTGCTCCCCGGCACGCACGTTGAAGTGCATGTCGTCACGCGAGAAGGCCGAACCCTGGTGCGAAGCCGCGTCACGCGCGCGTGGGTCTTCGCGGTGGCCGCGGACGTCCTGCAATACCGGGCGGCGCTGGTCTTCGACGCGCGCGTGAACACGGCACCAAGTTGGGTAGCAACTACCCGCACAGCGCCTTCCAGCGCGGCGACGGGCAGTCGCTACCCAAACCAGAACAACCCAGGCAGCACCACGGTGGAGGGGGCATGCTGATGTCCGACGAGCGCGAGATCCTGGCTCCGTATGGCAGTACGCCGAGCCAGGCAAATGCCGCCGCTGATCTGCGGCGGATCCTGACAGCCCTCGGTGCCGGCATTCGCCACGGCTCCGAACGTGACCTGTCGTCCATCTTCGAGCACGAGCTCCGGCAGCTGCTGGCCATCCGCGGCGTGCGCCTGCGCGAAGTGCCGGCGCGCTATCAGGCGCGCCTGGTCACGCCGATGCGGTCCGCGGGATCGATCGTGCTCGAGGTCCCCACCAGCGATCCGCGGGTGCAGGCCGTGTTGGAAGCCTCCACGGATCCGGCGCGCTCGCTGAACGACAGCGATCTCGACCTGCTGGACGTCGCGGCGCAGCTCGGCGGCCTGGTCCTCGAAGCGGGCCGCGTGAAGCCGATGTCGGCGCAGCAGCTCCGTGACGGCGCGGCGCCGCTCATCGGCTCCAGCCCCGGCATGGAGGCGCTGCGGCAACGCGTCGAACGGGTGGCGACCACCGATTTCACGGTCCTCATCGAGGGGGAGAGCGGCACGGGGAAGGAGCTCGTGGCCAGGCAGATTCACGATCTCAGCCGGCGCCGTCGCGGCCCCTTCGTGGCCGTCAACTGCGCTGCGGTCGTCGAAACGCTGCTCGAGGCCGAGCTCTTCGGGATCGAGGATCGGACCGCCACCGGCGTGCGCGGCCGGCGCGGCAAGTTCGAGCACTCGGACATGGGCACGCTGTTCCTCGACGAAGTCTCGGACCTGTCACTCTCGGCGCAGGCGAAGCTGCTGCGCGCGGTGCAGGACCTGTCGGTGGAGCGGGTGGGCGGCACGGGCAGCAAACGCGTCAACACGCGCATCGTCGCGGCCACCAACCGTCCGCTCTCGGGGCTGGTCGAGAAGGGGTTGTTCCGCGCGGATCTGTACTACCGCCTCAGCGGGGTTGAAATCCACGTGCCGCCGCTCCGGGAACGGCGCGACGACGTCTCCGAGCTCGCACGCTACTTTCTCGCGCGCCACGGGCACATGCGCGAGCTCTCGCTCTCCGACGCCGCCCTCGACGCGCTGCGGCTGCATCGTTGGCCGGGCAACGTCCGCGAGTTGGAGCGGGTGATCGAACGGGTCGTGGCGCTGGCGGAATCGGCGCGTATCGAGCTCGACGATCTGCCGCCGCAGGTCCGGGGCGAATACGCCGAAGTGCTGGCGCCGTCGCTCGTCCGCGCCGAGACGATGCGCGCGTGGGGCAGCCGCTACGCGCGGCTGGTGTTCGAACGCTGCGGGCGCAACAAGCGTCAGGCCTGCCGAATGCTCGACATCAGCTATCACACGCTGCAGGCGTACCTGCGCTTCGCCTCGCGCGAGGGGCGAGGGTCGCCCAAGCAGGTGCCGGCGTGGGCGCGGCTGCCAGGCGACGACACGACCAGCGGCGATCCCAAGGAGTAGCCGTGGCCACGCTGCTGTTCCTGGTGGCGTTCTTTCGCGCCGCGCCGCCGGTCACGCGCCCCATGGTGCTGTGTCTGTGGGCCACCGCCGGCCTCGCCGGCGTGGCGATGGCGGCGGGGCTCGCCGGCGGCGCCACCGTGCTGACGCCGCTCCTAGTGCTGCATATCTTCGCCGCGTCGTCCGGATTCGGGCTGGCGATGAAACGGGGCCACTACGATCTCGTCCTCGCGCGCGGCGTCAGCGTCATCGGCCTCATGACGGCGCACTGGCTGGCGTCGATCATCCCGGGGCTCACGGCGTGGCTGGCGGTGGCCGCCCTCGAGCCCGTCCTCTCGCGGGCGGAGCCCGCGGCGCTCACGTCGGGCAGCGTGTTCGCGTTCCTGCTGGCGTCCAGCTTTCCATGGGCGTTCACCACGCCGCTCCCGCGGTTTACGGCCGCCATCGGCTGGCTCGTGCTGCTCGTGACGTCGCTGGCCATCATCCCGTCTGGGCAGCTGCATCTCCTTGGCGCCCTGCGCGCGCCGCAGCCGACCGCGCTCGGCGCACTCGCCGTCGTCGCGTACCCGATGGGGCTTCTCGGCGTGGACGCGCTGCACCTGCCTGCCGGCACGATCAGCCCTGGAGTGGGGTGCGCTCTGCTCTCGATGCTGTGCGCGGCGGCTTGGAATCGGCGCGCCGACGTGCCGCTGGAGACCGCGGCGTGATCGACGTCGTCCTGTCGGTGCGTCAGCTGTCGGCGCAGCGCTCCCGCCAGCTCGTGGCGCAGGCGGTGTCGTTCGATCTGCGCGCCGGCCAGGTCCTGGGCGTCGTCGGCGCCAACGGATCGGGCAAGACGACGCTGCTCCGGACGCTGGTCGGATTCGTCTCGCCCGCGAGCGGCGAGGTGCGTATCGAGGGCCGCCTGCCGCCCGCCGCGCTGCGCCTCACACCCACGGCGTACTTCGCCGGCGAGGCCACGCTGCCCGGGTTCGTCCGGGCGTCGGCCTGGGGCAGCCTTGGCACCGGCGACGTCGTCATGACCGACCGCCGGCGCATCCGCGCGCTGTCCCGCAGCACGCGCCAGCTGCTGGGGCTGCGGACGGCGCTCGGACGCCATCCGCTCCGGCTGATCGTGCTCGACGAACCGTGGGAAGGGCTCGATCCAGACGCGACGCGCTGGCTCAGTGCCACGCTCGAGACCAAGCGGGACCGCGGTGCCGCCGTCGTGCTGTCGTCGCACCGGCTGCACGACCTCGCCGGCGTGTGCGACAAGTATCTGTTCCTGACCGGCGCGGTGCCCACGCTGGTGCGCGCGCACGAGATCGCGCGCTCGGGCGTCGTGAGCGCCGAACAGCTGATCGACGCCTTCGACCGCGCGCGCGATCACCCCACCACGGCGATTGCACTCACCGACGGCCAGCCAGGCGGCTTGACGACCCTGGATGAGTAGCGCGAGCCACCATCGGCGGAGCCTCGCTCGCTTGCCACCGGCAGGGGGGCATAGTACCGTCGAGGACGGTTCGCATGACCGACACGGCCGCCACCACTCCAGCTCTCAAGCCCACGCCGCTCCACGCCCGGCACCTGGCGTCCGGCGCCCGGATGGTCCCCTATGCCGGCTGGGACATGCCGGTCGAATACTCCGGCATCACGGCTGAACACCTGGCGGTGCGGTCGAGCGCGGGCGTCTTCGACGTCAGCCACATGGGCGAGATCGAAATCGCCGGCAAGGACGCGCTGAAGACCGTTCAGCACCTCACGAGCAACGACGCCAGCCGCCTCGCGACGGGGCAGGCCCAGTACTCGGCGCTGCTGACGCCGGACGGCACGTTCGTCGACGACATCCTGGTCTACCGGATGGCGCCGAGCCATTTCATGATCGTCGTCAACGCCGCCAACGCCGCGAAGGCGTTCGACTGGATCAGCGGACAGGCGAAAACGGTCGGCGACGCGGCGGTGGTGGACTCGAGCGCCCGCTACGCGTTGATCGCCGTGCAGGGCCCGGCCGCCCTCGACACCGTGCAGCCGCTCACCGGCGCCGACCTCGGCTCGGTGCGGCCGTACTGGTTCACCTACGGGGAAGTGGCGCAGGCGCGCGCGCTGATCTCCCGCACCGGCTACACCGGCGAGGACGGTTTCGAGATCTTCATCCCGCCCAACATGGCGGAACGGGTGTGGCAGGCGCTGCTCCAGACGGGACAGGCCGCGGGCGTGGTGCCGTGCGGCCTGGGGGCGCGCGACACCCTGCGGCTCGAGGCGGCGATGCGGCTCTACGGCCAGGACATCGACGACACGACGACACCGATCGAGGCGGGCCTGGCCGGCATCGTGGGCTGGGACAAGCCGGATTTCGTCGGTGCCGCGCCGCTGCGCGCGCAGAGGGCGTCGGGGCCCGCGCGGCGGCTGGTGGGGCTCGAGATGCGCGACCGCGGCATCGCCCGCCACGGCTACGCGGTGCTCAAGGACGGCGCCCCGGTCGGCACGGTGACGAGCGGGACGCAGACGCCTTTTCTCAAGAAGGCGATCGCGATGGCCTACGTGGCGGCGCCGCTCGCCACGCCGGGCACCCTCGTGGACGTGGACGTCCGCGGACGCACCTCGGGGGCCACGGTGGTGCCGCTGCCGTTCTACAAACGGCCCCGCGGCGTAGCTGCGGGTCAGTAGACTTTTGTAGCCGCAGGCCTTTGGGCCTGCCTGTGTGAGGCGATGGCGTATCCGACCGAGCTGAAATACACGAAGGACCACGAGTGGGTGCGCCTTACTGGCGACACGGCCGAGATCGGCATCACCGACTACGCGCAGCAGCAGCTGGGCGACGTGGTGTTCGTCGATCTCCCCGCGGTCGGCACCGGCGTCACCGCAGGCGCCGCGTTCGGCACCATCGAGTCGGTGAAGGCGGTCTCGGAGCTCTTCGCGCCGGTCACTGGCGAGATCGTGGCCGTCAACGCACGGCTGGCGGACGCCCCCGAAGACGTGAACGCACGGCCACACGAAACGTGGATGGTGAGAATTCACCTCACCGGGGCCGCGCCCGGTGATCTGCTCGACAGCGCCCAGTACGAAGCGCTCCTGACCTAACCTGCTCGTGTCCACGCGCGTCGAGGTCGCTCCCTTCGCTCGCCGGCACATCGGCCCGTCGCCGGCCGAACAGCAGACGATGCTGCAGGCCGTGGGCGCGGCGTCGCTCGAGGCGCTCGCCGACGAGATCGTGCCGGCCGACATCCGGCTCGATGCGCCGCTCGCGCTGCCGCCGGCCGAGAGCGAGCACGCGTACCTGATGCGGCTCGGCGGCATCGCCGCACGCAATCGGCTGTTCCGTTCGTACATCGGCCTCGGCTATCACGACACCATCACGCCGAGCGTCATCCGCCGGATGATCCTGGAGAATCCCGGCTGGTACACCCCCTACACGCCGTACCAGTCAGAAATCGCGCAGGGGCGCCTGGAAGCGCTGCTCACGTTCCAGACGATGGTCACCGACCTGACGGCGATGGAGGTGGCCAACGCGTCGCTGCTGGACGAGGCCACCGCCGCGGCGGAAGCGATGGCGCTCCTGCTCCGTGTCCACAAGCGCGCGCCCGCCGCGGGCGTGGCGCCGGTCGTCCTCGTGGCCACGACGTGCCACCCGCAGACGATCGCGGTCGTGCAGGGACGCGCCGAACCGCTCGGCATCGACGTGCGCGTGGTGCCGCCCGAGGAGATGGCGTTCGACGCGCCCGTGTTCGGCGCGGTCGTGCAGTCACCGGACCGCCACGGGGTGCTGCTCGATCTCCAGCCGCTGATCGCGCGCGCGCACGAGACCGGCGCCGGCGTCGCCGTGGGCACGGACCTGCTGGCGCTCACGCTCGTGACGCCACCCGGAGAGCTGGGGGCGGACGTCGTGTTCGGAAACTCGCAGCGCTTCGGCGTCCCGCTCGGCTACGGCGGCCCGCATGCGGCGTTCTTCGCCACGCGCCAGGCATTCGTCCGTCACATGCCGGGACGCCTGATCGGCGTGTCGGTGGACGCGCACGGCCAGCCCGCCTATCGCATGGCGCTGGCGACACGCGAGCAGCACATCCGCCGCGAGAAGGCGACCTCGAACATCTGCACCGCGCAGGCGCTGCTCGCGTCGATGGCCGCGATGTACGCGGTGTACCACGGCCCCGAGGGGCTGCGCGCGACTGCGGAGCGCGTGCACGAGCACGCGCGCGGGTTGGAACGGCTGCTGTGGACCCTGGGCTGCCGTCAGCTGAACGCCACCTGTTTCGACACGATTCGGGTGGAGGTGCCGGCCGGGTGCGCGGCGCTGCGGCCCCACGCCGAGGCGGCAGGCATCAACTTCCAGTACGTGGGCGAGCGCGAAGTCGTCATCGCTCTCGACGAGACGGTCACCCCGGTCGATCTCGCCGCGATCGCTCGCGTGTTCGAACATGCGGGCGGCACACCGATCACGGAAGACGAGGGGAAGGGGGCGGGCCCGCTGCCGGAGCGGATTCCGCCCGCGCTGCAGCGCCAGACCCCGTACCTCGCCCACGGCGTCTTCAACACGCACCGCTCTGAAACGCAGATGATGCGCTTCCTGCGCCGGCTCGAACGCAAGGATCTCGGCCTCGACACTTCGATGATCCCGCTGGGCTCCTGCACGATGAAGCTGAACGCGGCCACCGAGATGCTGCCGCTCACGTGGGAACACTTCAGCCGCCTGCATCCGTTCGCGCCGGTGGAGCAGGTCCAGGGCTACCAGCAGGTGATCGGCGAACTGTCGGCGGCGCTCTGTGCGGTCACCGGCTTTGCCGCCGTGTCGCTGCAGCCGAACTCGGGGGCGCAGGGGGAGTTCGCCGGGCTTCTGACCATCCGCGCCTACCATCGCAGCCGCGGCGACGACCGGCGCACGGTGGTCCTGATCCCTGCGTCGGCGCACGGCACCAACCCGGCGAGCGCGGCGCTGGCCGGCATGCGCGTGGTGGTGGTGGCCAATGGCCCCGACGGCAGCATCGACCTCGCCGACCTGTCGCGCAAAGCGGCCGAGCACGCCGACGTGCTGGCGTGCCTGATGGTCACCTATCCGTCGACGCACGGCGTGTACGAGGCCGCCATCCGGGAGATCTGCGAGATCGTCCATCGCCACGGCGGCCAGGTGTACATGGACGGCGCCAACATGAATGCGCAAGTGGGGCTGACCAGCCCGTCGCGCATCGGCGCCGACGTCTGTCACCTCAACCTGCACAAGACCTTCGCGATTCCGCACGGCGGCGGCGGGCCCGGGATGGGCCCGATCGGCGTGGCGCGGCACCTGGTGCCGTTCCTGCCCTCGCATCCGTTTCTCAGCCGCGAGCGCGGGATGGCGCCGGTGTCCGCGGCGCCGTGGGGAAGCGCCAGCATCCTGCTGGTCTCGCACGCCTACGTCTGCATGCTCGGCGCGGCGGGGATGACGGCCGCCACACAGGTGGCGCTCCTCAACGCCAACTACATCAAGGCCCGCCTCGAGCCGCACTACCCGGTGCTGTATGCGGGCGCGCATGGGCGCGTGGCGCACGAGCTGATCTTCGACCTGCGCGGGTTCAAGAACGATGGCATCGACGAGATGGATGTGGCCAAGCGCCTCATCGACTACGGCTTCCACGCGCCGACGGTGTCGTTCCCGGTAGCCGGCACGCTGATGGTGGAGCCGACCGAGAGCGAGGACCTGGCCGAACTCGACCGCTTCTGCGACGCGATGATTCAGATTCGCACCGAAATCGAGGACGTCGTGTCGGGCCGCGCCGATCGCACGGACAACGTCCTGACCAACGCTCCCCACACGGCGGCGGCGGTATCGGCTTCCACCTGGACGCACCCCTACTCGCGCGAAGCGGCGGCGTATCCATTGCCGTTCGTCCGCGCCCACAAGTTCTGGCCGGTGGTCGGGCGCGTGGACAACCCGTTCGGCGACCGCAACCTGGTGTGCACGTGCCCGCCGGTCGAGGCCTACGCCTGATGCGCATCCTCAACGCCACGCAGATGCGCGAGGCCGATCGCCAGACGATCGAGGACGTCGGCCTCGCCTCGCTCGTCCTGATGGAGAACGCCGGCCGGCAGGTGGTGTCGGCCATCGAAGCGGCCTACGACGACCGGCTGTCAGGGCGGGTGGCCGTGCTGTGTGGGAAGGGCAACAACGGCGGCGACGGCTTCGTCATCGCCCGCACGCTGGCCCAGCGCGGCGTGGACGTCTCGGTGTTCCTGGTCGCGCCGGTGGCGCAGGTCAAGGGCGACGCGCGCGTCAACCTCGACATCCTCGGACGCCTCGGCATCGGCGTGATGGAAGTGGACGACGAACAGCGGTGGGAGCTGCACGCCTCGGAGGTGCAGCGCTGTTCGCTGATCGTCGACGCGATCGTCGGCACCGGGCTCGGCTCGCCGCTCGCCGGATTGCTCGAAACGGTGGTCGCCGACGTCAACATGATGGGCATCCCGATCGTGTCGGTGGACCTGCCGAGCGGGCTCTCGGCCGACACGCCGCACCTGGTCGGGCAATGCGTCTCCGCCGCGATGACGGTGACGCTGGCCGCGCCCAAGCTGTCCCTGATTCTGCCGCCGGGCGAAGACCACGCGGGCGAGGTGGTGATTGCCGACATCGGCATCCCGTACGACGTCATCGACGCGCTCGAAGGGCCGCAGATCGAGCTGCTCACGCCGGAGCAGGTGCGGCTCATCGTGCAGCCGCGGCCGGCCGACTCGCACAAGGGAGACTACGGGCGCGTCACGGTGGTGGCGGGATCGCGCGGCAAGACCGGCGCCGCGCACCTGACCGGGCTGGGCGCGCTGCGGTCGGGCGCGGGGCTGGTCACGATCGCCACGCCCGGCTGCTGCGTGCCGATTGTGGCGTCGCTGGCGGCCGAGTACATGACGGCGCCGCTGGCCGACACCTCCGCCGGCGAGGTGGCCGAGGCCGCCGTCGAGACCGTGCTCGCGCTGCGGCAGGACGTGATCGCCTGCGGGCCGGGCCTCGGGCGCAGCGAGCCGGCAGCCGCCTTCGTCCGCGCGCTGGTCGAGCGTGCGCCGGTGCCGCTCGTCCTCGACGCCGACGCGATCCTCGCATTCGAGGGAGACCCGGGCCGGCTGGTGGGCCGCGACGAACGGCACATCGTGATCACACCGCACCCGGGCGAGATGGCCCGGCTGGTGGGGAAGACCATCGAAGAGGTGCAGGCGGACCGGATCGCGATTGCCAGCGAGTTCGCCGCCACGCACCAGGTCTACGTCGTCCTGAAAGGGCACCGCACGGTGATTGCGTCGCCCTCGGGCGCCGTCGCCGTCAATCCCACGGGCAATCCGGGCATGGCGACCGGCGGCAGCGGCGACGTGCTGACCGGCATGATCGCCGCCTGGCTGGCGCAGCTGCTCGACGCCGAGGCCGCCTGCCGGCTCGCGGTCTTTCTGCACGGCGCCGCCGGCGATCTGGCCGCCGGGCACGAAGGCCGGGTCTCGATGATCGCCGGCGACCTGATCAACCACATCGGACCCGCGCTCGAGCAACTCGCCGCGCCTCCTCAGACGCCGCCGGCCCGCAACGGCGGCGACAACTGACCACGGTGCCCGACACCGTGACACGCTCGCAGGACGACACCGAGCGGCTCGCCGCAACGCTGGCCGCCACGCTGCGCGGCGGCGACGTGGTGCTGCTGTCAGGACCGCTCGGGGCAGGGAAGACCGCGTTCGTGCGCGGGCTGGCGCGCGGGCTCGGCGTCGATCCCGGCGAGGTCAGCAGCCCGACGTTCACGCTCGTCCACGAGTACCGCGGCGGGCGGCTTCGCCTGTTTCACGCCGATCTCTATCGACTGGGGACGGCCGCCGCGGAGGATCTGGGGCTGGACGAATTGGGCGTCCGCACCGGCGTGCTGGCGATCGAGTGGCCCGATCGTCTGGGCCACGCGTTCCGAGGGGCGATTGAAGTGACGATCACCGTCGTCGACGAGACGACGCGGCGAATCGCTATTCCATCCGGTAGTTCGGCGCTTCCTTCGTAATCGTCACGTCGTGGACGTGGCTTTCGCGCACGCCGGCCGGTGTAATGCGGATTACCTGCGCCTTCTTCTGCAGTTCGGGGATCGTGCCGGCGCCGCAGTAGCCCATGCCGGCGCGCAGGCCGCCCATGAGCTGATAGATCACCGACGCCGCGCTCCCCTTGTGGGCCACCCGGCCCTCGATCCCCTCGGGCACCAACTTCTCGGTATTGCGGCCGCCCTCGAGATCGAAGTCGTCCTGGAAGTAGCGATCGCGGCTGCCGCGGCGCATCGCGCCGATCGAGCCCATGCCGCGGTACTCCTTGTAGCTGCGCCCCTGAAAGAGGATCAGCTCGCCCGGGCTCTCGTCGGTGCCGGCGAAGAGGTTGCCGAGCACGGCGCTGCTGGCACCGACGGCCAGCGCCTTCACGATGTCGCCTGAATAGCGCATGCCGCCGTCGGCGATGATCGGCACGTTGCGCGAGGCCGCGGCGTTGGCGCACTCCATGATGGACGAGATCATCGGCACGCCGATGCCGGCGACGACCCGCGTCGTGCAGATCGACCCGGCGCCAATCCCCACCTTCACCGCGTCCACGCCTGCGTCGATCAGGGCCGTCGTCGCCGCGGCGGTGGCGACGTTGCCGGCCACCAGTTCGGTGTTGGGAAACTCGCGGCGCATCCGGATGACCTGGTCGATGACCATCTGGGAATGCCCGTGCGCGGTATCCACGACGAGCACGTCCACGCCCGCGGCGACGAGCGCCTGCGCCCGTTCGATCGAGTCGCGCGACACGCCGATGGCCGCGCCGCAGCGGAGCCGGCCGAGCTCGTCTTTGCAGGCGCCCGGATACTTGATCGCCTTCTGGATGTCCTTGACTGTGATCAGTCCCTTCAGGCGGAAGTCGCGATCGACTACGAGCAGCTTTTCGACCTTGTGCTGATGGAGGATCTCGCGCGCCTCGTCGAGGGTCGTGCCGACGGGCACCGTGAACAGCGGGTCGCGCGTCATCACCTCGACGATCGGCCGCTTCACGTTGGTCTCGAACCGCAGATCTCGGTTCGTCAGAATGCCGACGAGGCGGCCCTCCTTACTGCCGTCCTCGGTGATCGGCACGCCCGAGATCCGGTAGGACTTCATCAGCTCGAGCGCTTCGGCAATCGAATTGGTGGGGGAGAGCGTGATCGGGTTGACGATCATGCCGCTCTCGGACCGCTTGACGCGATCGACTTCGGCGGCTTGTTCTTCGATGGACAGGTTCTTGTGGATGATGCCGATGCCGCCGAGCTGCGCCATGGCGATGGCGAGCCCCGACTCGGTCACGGTATCCATCGCGGCGCTCACGATCGGGACGTTCAGGCGGATGCCGCGCGTGAACCGGGTGGAGACGTCGACCTGGGCGGGCAGCACCTCGGAGTGCTGGGGCACGAGCAGGACGTCGTCGAAGGTCAAGGCCGTCGCGAGGCCGGTCTCCGATGGGGTCAGGGTCAACGCGCCGGTCTTGAGCTCCATGTGCTCCTCGATGTCAGGTGCCCGCTCCGTGGCACTTTTTGTACTTCTTCCCGCTGCCGCAGGGGCAGGGGTCGTTGCGGCCGACTTTCGGTTCTTCGCGGCGAACCGTCTTCACCACGTCGTCGCCGCCCGTCCGCGCCGGTCGCGGCGGGGTCGCCACGGCCGCCGACGCCGACGACTGTCCGCGCGCGGCCGCGAAGGCCGGCACCGACTCCGCCGCAGGGTTGTTCATCGTGATCTGCGTTGGACGGCGCGGGGCGACGCGCACCGGCGCCGCCGCCGGCCCATCGGGCCCCTCGGACTCGAGCACCAGCCGGGCGCGGAACAGGTACTGGACGATCTCGGACTCGATGCGGCCGCGCATGTCCTGGAAGAGCGAAAAGCTCTCCTTCTTGTATTCGACCAGCGGATCGCGCTGGCCGTAGCCGCGCAGCCCGATGCCCTCCTTCAGGTGATCGAGCGAGTAGAGGTGGTCCTTCCACTGCACGTCCACGATGTTGAGGGCCACCTGCTTTTCCAGCGTCCGCAGTACTTCGGGGCTGACTTGCTGTTCCTTTTCCTCGTAGCTGCCCTTCACCCGGGCCCAGAACTCGTCGGTGATCTGCTCCGAGCTCAGCCCGTCGACGTCGACGCCTTCGAGCACCCGGGGGTCGAGCCCGAAGGCGCTCGACGCTTCGCGCTTCAGCGCGTCGACGTCCCAGTCGTCCACGTCGACCTGCTTGCCGATGTACCGCTCGGCCAGATCCTCGAGCAGGTCCTCGGCCAGTGCCAGCGTGTAGCCGCGCGTGTCGACGACCTCCTCCTCGCTCAGATGAATCTTGCCCTCGAGGATTTCGCGCCGCAGCGTGTAGATACTCTCACGCTGCTTGTTCATCACGTCGTCGTATTCGAGCAGGTGCTTGCGGACGCCGAAGTTCTGCGCCTCGACCTGCTTCTGCGCGCGCTCGATCGCGCGGGTGACCATCCCGTGCTCGATCGGCACGCCCTCTTCCATCCCCAGCCGCTGCATCAGGCCGGAGATGCGGTCCGACCCGAAGATGCGCATCAGGTCGTCCTCGAGCGACAGGTAGAAGCGCGAGGAACCGGGGTCGCCCTGACGGCCGGCGCGGCCACGCAGCTGGTTGTCAATACGACGGGCCTCGTGCCGCTCGGTGGCCAGGATGTGGAGGCCGCCGAGATTGATCACCTCGTCGTGCTCGGCGTCGCTCTGGCGCTTGAAGTGGCCGTAGATGCGTTCCCAGTCCGGGCGGGGCACGCGGAAGAAGCCGTCGATGTGGAAGAAGTAGATGAACTCCGCGTCGTCGACGAACTTCTCTTCGCCCTTGGGCAGCCGCTCGGCCACTTCTTCGGCGATGCACTGCTGGCGCGCCATGTGCTCGGCGCTGCCGCCCAGCAGGATGTCGGTACCGCGGCCGGCCATGTTGGTGGCAATGGTCACCGTGCCCTGGCGCCCGGCCTGCGCGACGATCTCGGCCTCGCGCGCGTGGTGCTTCGCGTTCAGCACGACGTGCTTGATGCCGCGCTTCTGCAGGAGTTGCGAGAGCCGCTCCGACTTCTCGATCGAGACCGTGCCGACGAGCGTGGGGCGCCCCGACGTTTCCTTTTCGAGGATGTCGTTGACGATCGCCTCGTACTTTTCGCGCTCCGTGCGGAAGACCAGGTCGGGCTCTTCGACGCGCCGCAGCGGACGATTGGTCGGAATCGCGATCACGTCGAGGCTGTAGATCTTGTTGAACTCGGCCGCCTCGGTCTCGGCCGTGCCGGTCATGCCCGAGAGCTTCTTGTACTTGCGGAAGTAGTTCTGGAAAGTGATCGTGGCGAGCGTCTGGTTCTCGCGTTCGATCTTCACCTTCTCCTTGGCCTCGACGGCCTGGTGCAGCCCGTCGCTCCAGCGCCGGCCAGGCATCAGGCGCCCTGTGAACTCGTCCACGATCACGACGCCGTTGTCCTTGATCATGTAGTCCACGTCGAGGCGGAAGAGCGTATGCGCCCGCAGCCCCTGTTGCACGTGGTGGAGCAGCGGCATGTTGACCGGATCGTAGAGGCCGCCGGAGTCCGGCACCAGCCGGTGCGACAGCATCTCCTCGGCCTTGGCCATGCCGGTCTCGGTGAGCGTCACCGTCTTGTGCTTCTCGTCGACGATGAAGTCGCCCGTCTTCTCGAGCTCCTCGCGATCCTCGGCCTTGACGTTGCCCTGCGTGGTGGCGCCGCGCTTCAGGCGCGGGATGACGCGATCCACCTCGTAGTAGAGGTCCGTGGACTCCTCGGCCGGGCCAGAGATGATGAGCGGCGTCCGGGCCTCGTCGATGAGGATGCTGTCCACCTCGTCCACCACCGCGTAGTGGTGCCCCCGCTGCACCATCGACTCGAAGTCGAACTTCATGTTGTCGCGGAGGTAGTCGAACCCGAACTCGTTGTTGGTGCCGTAGGTGATGTCGGCGGCGTAGGCCACCTGCCGCTGCTGGTCGTTGAGCTCGTGCTGGATGACGCCGACGCTCATGCCCAGGAAGCGGTACACGCGGCCCATCCACTCGGAGTCGCGGCGGGCCAGGTAGTCGTTCACGGTGACGACGTGGACGCCTTTGCCTTCGAGCGCGTTGAGATAGGTGGGGAGCGTGGCGACCAGCGTCTTGCCTTCGCCGGTCTTCATCTCGGCAATCTTGCCGCTGTGCAGCACCATGCCGCCGATCAGCTGCACGTCGAAGTGCCGCATGTTCAGCACCCGCCGCCCGGCCTCGCGCACCACGGCAAACGCCTCGGGCAGCAGGTCGTCGAGCGGCTCGCCGTTGGCGACGCGCTGGCGGAACTCAGCGGTCTTGCCGCGCAGCTGTTCGTCGGACAGGGGTTGAATGCCGGGCTCGAGGGCGCTGATCTGCGCCACGCGCGGCTGGAGCCGCTTGAGCTCACGCTCGTTCTGGGTACCGATGACCTTCGCGAGCAGTTGACCGATCATGGCTAGGTGCCGAACTTTGACAATGGAATATCAGCCGATTGTAGCCGTGCGGCTACACGATCGGCAAGGAATTGGCGGGGAAGGGACTTACTGGTCGCGCGGCTTCTGGTTGGTCAGCAGCCGCAGCGGGTTCAGAAGGGTGCCGTTGGCCAGCACCTCGTAGTGCAGGTGATTGCCCGTGGCGCGGCCGGTGCTGCCGACCTGACCGATGACGTCGCCGCGCTTCACCTGGTCGTCCTTGTTGACCGAGAACGACAGCAGATGGCCGTAGCGCGTTTCGAGCCCGTACCCGTGGTCGATGACGATCAGATTGCCGTAGCTCCCGTGGCCGCCCGCGAACGTCACGCGTCCGGCGGCGGTGGCGTACACCGGCTGGCCGCGCTCGCCGGCAATGTCGAGACCGGGATGGAAGTCGCCTGTCTCGCCGTTGACCGGATCGGTGCGATAGCCCATCGGCGACGACAGCCAGCCGTGCGCCGGCCAGATGGAGGGCGTGGCGGCCGCGAGGGCGTCGCGGCGTTCGACCGACTGCTTCACCAGCGAGAGCCGCGACTCGAGCCCTTCGAGGAGCGTCCGCACCAGGCCGAACGCGTCGTCCGGACTCGTCAACGCCGCCAGCGTCGCGGCATACGATGCGCCGGTCTTCGGGCCTCTGGTCGTCGCGCCGGTGCCCATCGCCTTGGCTTTCACGAGCGCCGGCAGATTGGCCATCGCCTTGGCCAGGCTCGGCTCGAGCGCCGAGCGCGCGCCAAGGTCCGTGATGGCCGACTGGAGCGATTCGATCTGGCCCGACAGCGCAGCCGTGGCCTGGCGGAAGTTGGCGTTTTCCAACTCGAGCGCGCGCTGGTTTTCGTAGAGGCTGGCGACGTCGCTCTTGGCTTTCCATGCGGCGCCCAACCCGATCAGGACGGGGAGCGTGACGACCGCCCCGAGTACAACGAGCACCGGTCCGATTGAAACCCGGACCCTGCGCTCCAGACCCGCGGTCTGTTCAGCGACGACAAGTGTGTATCGCCGTTTCGGCATCCCGTCAGTAATGTTGGCAGTGCTTCCCGAAGAAGCCCCGGATGGTAGTTCCGCCGGGCAGGAAACTCAAGTTCGAGCCTACCACAGCGTCAGACGCCATCCCAAGGTGGAAGGTTCCTGGGCGAACATCGGTCGAAAAGCTAGCGCAGCCGTTCGACAAGCGCGAGCGCGGCCCCCAAGGTCAAGATTCCCACCCAGACCGGATATACGGCCGCGCGACGCAACCCCGGTGATATGGGCTTCGGCAATTGTGCCAGCGCCGCCTCGACCTTTCCTGACAAGTACATCGGAAAGACGAGCGTCGCTCCGAACAGCACGGCCCAGCGCAGGAGCATCATCGGCGAATGGTCCCGGCCGAGCCAGAAGGAGACCGAGACGAAGAGCACGGTGCCAGCCACGTTGAGCGCGACCATCGTTCTCGGTCTCATCCAATCATCTCCTCAGCAGCCGAAGTACCAGAGACTGAGCTTGAGCCCGAAGTATGCGCCACCGAAACCGGCGCAGAGAATCGGATTCACCAGGCACGACGCCAACGCGACGAACTCCAGCGAGTACGCCATCCCCTGAGCGCCCGAGCACTGCCGGCGTGCGACCGGCGTGGTGCCAAGGCGATCAAGTTCCGGCGCCAGACGGGTGAGCCGTGCCGCGGCCTCGAGCAGCGCGGGAGTGGCCCCGTGCGCCAGCATCGCGTCCAGCGCCCGCTCGCGTTCGGGCAGATTGAACGACTCGTGAACGAGGGGCACGTCCCCAGCCCCCAGTTCCCGCGCCTCGGCCGCGCGCATCGCCGGATCCGCCTCCCACCGCAGCACCGCGTCGCGCCCTTCGCGCGCGATCGCCGTCTGCAGCCGCGCCTTCACCTGTGCGTCCACGCCGGCCGCCTGGTAGTGCACGGCGAGTACGCGCAGGGTGGCCGCGAGGCCGCGCGCCGCCTCGCCTGGTCTGGCGCCCCGGAGCGCGCGCACGCTATCTTTCATCTGCCGAATCAACTCCTCGTGCACGAGATCCTGCCGGCCCGCCGCGGCCAGCGCCGCGCCGGCCGACGGGAACGACACGGTCGATCCGATCGCGGCCCCGGCACCGAGGGTCAGCGCCGACCCCAGGAGCCGGCGCCGGGACACGTTGGACTCTACTGCCTGCATGTGACACCACTGCTCTCCGCACCCGGCCCGTCACTGCGCCAATCTGTACTGCAACGCTTCCGCGACGTCGTCGGCCCGCACGCGGTCCGACGCGCCAAGATCCGCAATCGTCCGCGCCACCTTCAGGACCCGTGCGTAGCCGCGGGCGCTCAAGCCGAACGCCTCCACCGCCTGCGTCAACAGGCGCCGGCCGTCCACATCGAGACGGCAGTGCCGCGCCACCGCGCCGCCCTTGAGATCCGCGTTCGCTCGAGGTCCGTCTTCGCCGTAGCGCTGCCACTGCCGGACACGCGCATCCACGACGCGCGTGCAGACGGTCGCCGACGATTCGCCGGCGTTTGCGCCGTCGAGCGCACTCGCCGGGACCGGCGGCACGTCCACGATGAGATCCATGCGGTCGCGCAACGGCCCCGACACGCGAGCGTGATAGCGGGCGATGTGCGCGGGCGAGCAGCGGCACGTCCGGCGCTCGTCGCCGGCGTAGCCGCACGGGCACGGGTTCATCGCCGCCACCAGCATGAAGCGCGACGGAAAGACCACCGTGCGCGCGGCGCGCGCGATGGTGACGCGCCCCTCCTCGAGCGGCTGGCGCATCAGGTCGAGCACGTGGCGATGGAACTCGGGGAGTTCGTCGAGGAACAGCACGCCCTGGTGGGCGAGCGAGATCTCACCAGGACGTGGCTGCGGGCCGCCGCCAACCAGCGCCGCACCGGAAATGGAATGGTGCGGCGCCCGGAAGGGCCGTCGTGTCAGCAGGCCGCCGCCGGCCGGCAGCAGCCCCGCCACCGAATGGATGGCCGTGCAGTCCAGCGCTTCGTCGAAGGTGAGCGGCGGCAGAATCGTGGGCAGCCGCCGCGCGAGCATCGTCTTCCCGGCGCCGGGCGGGCCGCACATCAGCAGGTTGTGCCCCCCGGCCGCCGCGATTTCGAGCGCGCGACGGGGCGCGAGCTGGCCGCGCACGTCCACGAGGTCGGCATCGTCGTCCGGCGGCGGCGTAGGCGCCGCCCACGCCTCGAGCCGCGCCGATTCGGGCTGGTTCAACACGCCGACGGCTTCGGGCAGCGAGCGGACCGTGCACACCTGCAGCCCGGTCACGATCGACGCCTCGCCCGCGTTCTGCGGCGGCAGCACCAGACGCGAGAGCCCGAGACGCCTCGCGGCCACGGCGATCGGGAGCACACCGCGGATGGCGTTGATGCCGCCGTCGAGCGAGAGCTCGCCGAGCACCAGCGTGTCGTCGATCGCACGGCGCGCCACGTCGCCGTTCGTCGCCAGCAGACCGAGCGCGATCGGCAGGTCGAACGACGAGCCGCCCTTGCGCACGTCGGCCGGCGCCAGGTTCACGGTGATCCGGTGGTCGGGGAAGTGGTACCCGGAGTTCTTGATGGCGGCCCGGACGCGATCCCGGCTCTCACGTACCGTCGTGTCCGGCAGCCCCACCATGTTGAACACGGGAAGCCCGAACGACACGTCTACTTCGACAGAGACCGGGTAAGCCTCGATGCCGAACACCGCCGCGCTGCGCAGGCTGGCGAGCACGAACCCGTGTGCTGCAAACCGGGCGACCGGGCTCGTGGCGGCGAAATGACGACCGTTTTCGGTCGGAGGGTGCCGAAACGGCACGCCGCTCCGCGGGAGCGGAACGCAGAAACTGCGCGGCGGGGCTAGTCGGCCTGGCTGGAGCCCTTGACCGAATTCTTGGCGAGGATGGTGAGGCGCTGACCGACCTTGATGGTGTTGCCGCTCAGCTTGTTGCTCTGGCGCACCGCCGCGACCGAGGTGTTGTACCTCTGCGCGATGGAGAACAGCGTCTCGCCGCTCTTCACCCGGTGAACGACGCGCGTGGGCTCCGCGGCCGCCGCGTGCGACGCGGTGGTTCGCGACGCGGCCGCCCGGCGCGCGGGAGCCGGCGGCGCGACCGTGTCGGGACCGCCCCGGCCGGTGTCGCCCTTGTCGGCAGACGTGGTGTCTCCCTCGGCGTCACCCCGCTCGTTGGCCGCCAGCAGCAGCGTCGGCGCGCGCGGGATCACCAGCTGCTGGCCGGACGCGAGCGTCGAGCGCTCGGACAGGTAGTTGGCCTGCGCGAGGTCGGCGCGCTTCACCTTCAGTTTTCGCGCGATGGTGGCGATGGTCTCGCCCTTCCGCACGGTGTAGCGGTTCAGCGGCGCGAGCTCCTCGGGCGTCGACTGCGCCAGACGCGCGCTCAGCACTTCCGCCTTGCCCATCGGCACCGTCAGGTCGTAATCGGTCATCCGAACCGGCGTCGTCCACCGGCGGAGCTCCGGGTTCATGTCCTGGAGGACCTGTACGGGCACGTCGATCCATTCGGCAATCCGCCGCAGGTCGGCCGGCGCCGACAGACGCACCATGTCCTTGAGCGGCTCCGCCACCGGCGCCACCTCGAGCCCATATTGCACCGGGTTGCGCGCCACGATGATGGCGGCCAGGATGAGCGGCACGTAGTTGCGGGTTTCGCGCGGCAGGTAGCGGGAGCTCGCGGAAATGGTCCAGAAGTCGTCCTTGCCCGAGCGCTTCATCGAGCGTTGCACCCGGCCCGGCCCGCCGTTGTAGGACGCAAGTGCCAGGTGCCAGTCGCCGAACTGGTCGTACAGGGTCTTCAAGTACTTCGCGGCGGCACGCGTGGCTTTCTCCGGGTCGGCGCGCTCGTCGATGTACCAGTCGTGCTGAAGCCCGTTCTCGATGGCCGTGCCGCTCATGAACTGCCACACGCCGCGCGCTTTCGCCCGCGACAGGGCGCTCGGCTTGAAGGCGCTCTCGACCAGCGGGATGTAGGCCAGATCGAGTGGGAGCCCCTCGGCCCGGAACACCTCCTGGATCATCGGAAGGTAGCGGGCGCCGCGGCTGAGACCGTCCTCGAGGTATCCCTTCAGGCGGCCGCTGAAGAGCTCGACGTACGACAGCACCCGCGGGTTGCGGGGGATGTCGACGTCGTATTTGGTGGACTCGAAGCTGGTCTCGACGGTGCGGGCCGTTTCCGCCGTCGCACCGGTCGGTTCGGGAGCGTCGAGCAGCGTGTCGATGGCCGCCGGTTCGGACCGCTGCTCGGCAAAGCCGTCGCCTTCGGCCAAAGCCAGGATCTCGACCGCGCTGATGCGCTCCACGAGGCGATCGAAGTGCTCGCGCAGCCGTGCGTGGGCGCGCGGGCCGGCACTCCACTGCATGACCAGTTCGAGCGCGCGGTTGAACTCGGTACGGGCGGCTTCGAGATGGCCGTCCTGAATCTCGCGGCGGCCGGTTTCGAAGTGACGGTTCGATTCGGCGATGAGGGCGTCGATCGGATCGACGGCGGGAGGCGGCGCAGGTGCCGGGACGGGCGCCGGCGCTTCGGCGACGACCGCTGCGGGTGTGACCGGCGCCACGACCGCTGGCGTGGAATGCGACGCGCAGCCTGCGAGAAGCAGGCTCACACCGATGCACGCCGGGCCGCCCGCTCTCTGCATCCGGCTAACCTTAACACCCGGATCAGGGGTGGTCAAACTACCAGGGGAGCCCTGGTTTTTTGCGGCCGCGACCGCGACGATGCTGCCGGATGCGCAGGCGTGCGCTAGCGTGAAGTGCCGGGCCATCCGGCTTCGCGAAAGATTCGCGAGGCCTCTCCCGCGTCGCGTGCGGCGGGCGTGATGATCGTCTTTTCGCCGATCAGGATCTGCCGTCCTTCCTTGATCGCCGCACGCACGTCGTCTTCGCACACGAACGCCACCGGCGTAGGCGCTGAAGGCGCGGCGGGCGCTGGCGGCGCGCCGGGCACCGGCGCCGTCGGCTCCGCATCCGGTCGCGGGGCAGGCCGGAAGCCCTTCGACGCCAGGAACTGATCGACGCGCGCGGCAAGGGCTTCGGCGGGAATCGTCCGCACCGGCGGCGGCGATGGCGCCTTCGGCAGACTGTCGGGCTTGAACGGCGCGGGCGCCGAGGCCACCGGCGGCCGGAGGCCGTAGGCCAGGCGCTTGAGGTTGAGCAGGTGACGGGGCGAGATGTTGTCGGACGTGATGTTGCCGCCCCAGCCCCCGCAACCGAGCGTCATCGCCGGGTCGAGACCGGTCGTGAGACCGATCGACCCGTGCGTCGTCGGCGTGTTCACGCAGATGCGGAACGCCGGCTTCTTCAGGCCGAACTGCAGGATCACGTCCTCGTTCTGCGAATGGATCGACATGGTGTGCCCCATGCCGCCGTAGCGCAGGATCTGGATGCAGCGTTCGCACCCCTCGCGCCAGTCCTGCACCTCGTACCAGGACAGCACGGGACACAGCTTCTCGATCGAGAGGGGATAGTCGCGCCCGACACCGGCCAGCGGCGCGATGAGCGCGCGCGTACCCTCGGGCACCGTGATCCCGACCTTCTCAGCGATCAGCCGTGCCGTCTTGCCGACGAGCGCGGGGTTGGGGAGCCGCTGCGGCGTGACGAGCGCCGCCGCGAGCTTGTCCATCTCCTGAGCGTTCAGGAAGTAGCTGCCTTCGGCCTGGAACCTCCGGCGCGCCTCCTCGGCGACCGGCGCGTCCACGACGACGGAATTCGGCGACGAGCAGAGCACGCCGTTGTCGAACGTCTTGCCGAGCACGATGTCGCGCGCGGCCAGCGCCAGGTCGGCGCTGCGCTCGACATAGCACGGGGCATTGCCGGGCCCCACGCCATACGCCGGCTTACCGGCGCTGTACGCGGCGCGCACGAGCCCCATGCCGCCGGTCGCGAGGATCACCGCCACATCGCGGTGACGCATCAGCTCCTGCGTCCCCTCGAGCGTCATCGTCGTCATCCAGCCGATGCTGCCGGCGGGCGCACCGGCCGCCGCGGCCGCTTCGCTCATGACCTCGGCGACGCGCGTGATGCACTTCGCGGCGGACGGGTGCGGGCTGAGCACGATGGGGCAGCGCGCCTTGAGCGCGATCAGGATCTTGTAGATCGCCGTGGACGTCGGATTCGTGGACGGCACCACCGCGGCCACGACGCCGAATGGCTCGGCGATCTCGATGATCTTCTTGTCCTCGATGCGGTTGACGACGCCCACCGTGCGCATCGGCCGGATGAACTCGTACACGCGCTGCGAGGCGAAGAGGTTCTTCTGGACCTTGTCGGCTTCGACTCCGTAGCCGGTTTCATCGACAGCCAGCTTCGCCAGCGCACCGGCGTGCGGGGTGACGGCCGTCGCCATCGCCGTCACGATGGCGTCGATGCGCTCCTGCGACAGCTCGGCGAGCAGCGGCTGAGCCTGCTTGGCGGTCCGCGCCAGCGCGCGTGCGTTGGAGATGGAAGCGAGGTCGGTGTCGGCGGCGGCCGACGAATCCTTGGCGGCCAAAACGGAGCCCTGTTACGCCTTTGGAAGGAGGCGCTCCACTTCGGCGTGAGGCCGCGGGATGACGTGGACCGAGATGAGCTCGCCGACACGGCGTGCCGCGGCGGCCCCGGCATCGGTGGCAGCCTTGACGGCGCCGACATCGCCGCGTACCAGCACTGTTACGTACCCCGCACCGATGTATTCCTTGCCAACGAGCGCGACGTTGGCGGCCTTGACCATCGCGTCGGCGGCTTCCACCGATCCGATCAACCCGCGCGTTTCCACCATGCCCAACGCTTCAGACGCCATCGAGCCGCACTGTAGCAGAATTGCCGGCGCCGCCAAAGGCCGCGCAGTATCATTCCCAGCGATGCGGAGGCTCTCTCGAACAGCGATCGTGGTGGCTGCGTGCGTCGCGGCCGCGGCGTGCGGGCGCCGCGAGGACACGGCACCGCCCGTCGCGTCGATCGCCGTGTCGCTCAGCTCGCCGCGAGCCGAAGCAGGCGGTCCACTCACGGTCACCTACACGTTCAACGTCCCAGCGGGCGCCGCCGCGCTCCCGGCCGATCAGTGGGTGTTCGTGCACGCGCTCGACGATTCGAACGAGCTGCTCTGGACCGACGACCACGCCCCGGCGACGCCATCGCAGGACTGGCGTCCGGGGACGCCGGTGACTTATACGCGGACGATGTTCGTGCCGCGCAACACTCTGCCGGGCCGCGTGCGGTTCGAGGCCGGCGTCTTCTCGCGAGCCTCGGGCAGCCGCCTGCCGCTCGCCGGCCAGGACCGCGGCATGCGCGCCTACGAGGTGGCCTCGGTGACGGTGGGAACGGTGACCAACCCGGTGGTGGCGTCGGAGGGGTGGTACGACGCCGAAACAGGGGAGGCGCCGGGCCGGGAGTGGCGCTGGTCGCGCCGGGAAGGCCACCTCTCCTTTGCGACTCCCAAGACGCCGATCACCTTATATCTACAGATGGACCAACCAGTCGCCTCCCTTCCGGCGTCTCAAGCGGTGGAAGTGCGAGGCCCCTCGGGCGTGCTGGCGACCCTGACCATCCCGGCCGGTCCGCCGCAGGTGGCCAAGGTGCCGCTCACGCCGGAGCAGCTCGGCCCCGGGGAACGGGCGGACGTGACGGTCAAGGTCGACACCACGTTCGTCCCCGCCGCCACGCCGCAGCTGAAAAGCAGCGACACCCGGGAGCTGGGCATCCGGCTGCTGAACGCTTTCGTAGAGGCGAAGGGGATCTGACGGGCCTGCTGGCCCGTAAGCCCAGAGCCGACAAGGACTCTGGGGCTTCAGACTACAGGGCGTGGTGTCCTGTTTTTGTGCAAAACTGTCATCATGGAATTCCGGTGTAGGCTCGGAACGCCAGGCGGCGAGGTGATTGAAGGCATCTACATTGCCGACAACGAAGCCCGTCTGCGCCGGGAATTCGAAGAAAAGGGGCTCTTCGTCCTTTCTCTGCAGAGCCGGGGCGGCCTGGCCGGCCTGTCGCTCATCCCGAAACGGGTGGGCAAAATCGGGACACAGGAGTTTCTGGTCTTCAACCAAGAACTGGCCACGCTCCTCAAAGCGGGCATGCCTCTGGTCCAGTCGCTCGACATCCTCAGGCAGCGGGTCTCCAACCCGACGTTCAAAGCGGTCCTCGACAGCGTTCATGACAAGGTGAAAGCCGGGTCGGCGCTCTCGGATTCGTTCGCGGAACACGGCTCCCTCTTTCCGGCCGTCTATTCGGCGTCCCTCCTGGCGGGAGAGCGCAGCGGCAACCTGGAGCAGGTGATCCGACGCTACGTCGCGTACGAGAAGATCGTCGGCGCCGTCCGCCGGCGGACCATCTCCGCGCTCATCTATCCGGCCATTCTGGTCACGATGATGATCGTCCTCGTCGGCATCATCGTGATCAAGGTCGTGCCGTCGTTCTCGGAGTTCTACGCCAACTTCGGTCGCCAGCTCCCGTTGCAGACGCGCATCATCATCGGGATCTCGAACTTCGTGACGTCGAATCTCTTGCTGATCGTGCTGCTGGTCGTCGGTGGCGTCGTGGGGGTGGTGACGTGGGCCAGACGCCCGGGGCATGATGTGAAGCTCGACAAGGCGATTCTTCGCATCCCCTGGCTCGGCTCGGCCGCTCGCAAGTTCGCCACCTCGCAGGCGGCGCGCACGCTGGCGACGCTCCTCGGCGGCGGTATTCCGCTGGTGCAGGCGCTCGACATCTCCGCCAAATCGCTGAACAACCGTTATATGGCGGGGGAGCTCGAAGCGACGCAGCAGCGGGTGCAGGAAGGGCAGAGCTTTGCGGTGGCGATGGCCGAGCGCGGGGTCTTTCCCGATGTGGCCGTGAAGATGGTGGAGGTGGGCGAGTCCACCGGCGCCCTGCAGGAAATGCTCAACAGCCTCGCCGAGTTTTACGACGAGGAGATCGATACCGAGGTCGATCGGTTCATCAAGCTGATCGAACCAGCGCTCCTGGTGGTCATGGGCCTCGTCATCGCCGCGGTCGTGCTGGCGCTCTACATGCCGCTCTTCGAACTCGGCTCGCTGGCCTCGGGCACGTAGACACATGGCCACGTCGACCGATCCAGCCAAGCTCGTTTCGCCCCGTCCCGGCGAGCCGTCAGACGAGGTGGTCCGCGCCCGCAAGCTGGCCGAGCGGTACCGCCTCGAGTTCGTCGACATGGACGAGTTCCGGATCAACCAGGAGCTCTTCCGCGCCATCCCCGCCGATCTGATGCTGCGCTACGAGTTCGTGCCGTGCCGCAAGGACGGCAACGCGCTCGTGATCGTCGTCTCCGACCCGACGAACCTCCCGATGATCGACGAGGTGTCCGTCGTCCTGAAGATGCCGATCAAGGTGACGGTCGGCGCGCCGTCGGCCATCCAGTCGATTCTGAAGAAGAGCGAGAGCTCGCAGCGCGTCCTCGACAGCGCCAGCGAAGGGCTGCAGCTGCAGGTCCTCAAAGAGGACAAGACCGGCGACGACGACAGCATCACCGTCGAGCGCCTCACGAGCGACATCAGCCCGATCATCCGGCTGGTGGACTCGACGATCTACACCGCCATTCAACGGCGGGCGAGCGACATCCACATCGAGACGGCCGAGGACGCGGTGCTCATCAAGTACCGCATCGACGGCGTGCTGCAGCCGGCCATGCAGCCGATCGCGAAGCAGCACCACAGCTCGATCCTGTCGCGCGTGAAAGTGATGGCGGAACTCGACATCGCCGAGAAGCGCGTGCCGCAGGACGGCCGCTTCAAGGTGCGGATGCCCGGGAAGACCATCGACTTCCGCGTGTCGATCATGCCGAGCGTGCACGGCGAAGACGCGGTCATCCGCATCCTCGACAAAGAGTCGATCAGCGAAAAGTTCACCGAGCTGAGGCTCGACATCCTCGGCTTCCCCGAACAGGAGCTGAAGCGCTTCCGCAAGTACATCCGCGAGCCCTACGGGATGGTGCTCGTGACCGGGCCGACGGGGTCCGGCAAGACCACCACGCTCTATGCCGCGCTGTCCGAGATCAAAACGGTCGAGGACAAGATCGTCACCATCGAGGATCCCGTCGAATATCAGCTCAAGGGGATCACGCAGATTCCCATCAACGAGAAGAAGGGGCTGACGTTCGCGCGCGGCCTGCGTTCGATCCTGCGTCACGACCCCGACAAGATCATGGTGGGCGAGATCCGCGACCCGGAGACGGCGCAGATCGCCATCCAGTCGGCGCTCACCGGCCACCTGGTGTTCACCACCGTCCACGCCAACAACGTGGTCGACGTGCTGGGCCGCTTCCTGAACATGGGCGTCGAGCCTTATCAGTTCGTGTCCGCGCTCAACTGCGTGATGGCGCAGCGGCTGGTGCGGCTCACGTGCTCGCACTGCAAGCGGCCGGTTCGGGTCGATCCCAAGCTGCTCGAGGAATCAGGCCTCAACGCCTCGCTGGCGCAGACGCACCAGTTCTTCGAAGGCGCCGGCTGTATAGACTGCGGCGGCAGCGGGTTCAAGGGACGCACCGCCATCTGCGAGCTGCTCGACCTGTCGGACCGGATCCGCGAAATGATCCTGGCCCGGCGGCCCGCCTCGGAGGTCAAGAAGGCGGCTCACGAGGAGGGGATGCGCTTCCTTCGGGAGTCGGCCATCGAGAAGGTCCTCAAGGGCATGACCACCCTCAAGGAAATCAACAAAGTCACGTTCGTCGAGTAGCGCGCCGATAGAACAAAACGATGAGTATTTTCACCTCCTGGCTCGCCAGCCCACCGCCCGACGCCGCGCTCGAGCTGGCGCCGGACTCCGTGTCGGGGGCGGTGGTGTCGGCCCGCGGGTCGGACGCCACGGTCCAGAGCTTCGCGTTCGAGCCGCTGCCGGCCGGCGCCCTGGTGCCGTCGCTGACGGGGCAGAACGTGGTGGATCGCCCGGCGGTGGTGGCCGCCATCAAGGCGGTGATGGACCGCATCGGCCGCCCGAAAAAGGTGGCGCTGGTCGTGCCCGACCTGGCGACGCGCGTGTCGCTCGTCCGCTTCGATCAGCTGCCCGCCTCGCGCGAAGACCTCGACCAACTCATCCGCTGGCAGGTGAAGAAGTCGGCGCCGTTCCCGATCGAGGAGGCCAGCCTGACGTGGACGCCGGGCTCGCAGGCGATCGAGGGCGGACACGAGTTCGTCGTCGCACTGGCGCGTCGAGACGTGATCCGGGAATACGAATCTGCATGTGAGAGCGCGGGATTGCACGCCGGCCTGATCGATTTGTCTACGTTCAGCGTGGTGAACTGCTATCTTGCCGGCGGCCGCGTGCCGACGGGTGACTGGCTCGTAGTGCAGGTCCGATCCGACTACACCTCGATTGCCATCATGCGTGGCGGCGACGTGATCTTCTTCCGAAACAGAGGAGAAGGGGAGGGCGACGCGCTCGCCGATCTCGTGCACCAGACCACCATGTACTACCAGGACCGCCTCTCGGGGCAGGGGTTCACGCGCGTGCTGGTCGGCGGCACCGGCCGTCCGGGCGGCGATCTCGAGATGGCGCGCCGCGGGCTCGAAGAGCGCCTGGGAGTGCCGGTGGAAACCATCGACCCGACCCGCGTGGCCATGCTGACCGATCGCATCACCGTCACGCGCGACGTGATGGCGCGCCTGGCGCCTCTCGTCGGCATGATGCTGCGCACGCGGCAGGAAACGGCAGCCGCCTGAAATGCTGCGCACCAACCTTTCCACCCGCCCCTTCTACAACGTCCGCGCCGTCCGCGCGGTGCTGGGGCTGTTCGCGCTCGTGGTGGCGGCGCTCACCCTCTTCAACGTCGTGCAGCTGGTCAGCCTCAGCGCGCGGCAGCGCACGCTCAGCGCCGACGCCGTGCGCGCCGAGAACGAGGCGGCGCGCCTGCGCACCCAGGCGGCGGCGTTCCGCGCCCGCATCGACCCGCGCGAACTGGCCTCCGTATCGGCGGACGCCAAGGAAGCCAACGCCATCATCGATCGACGCGCGTTCTCGTGGACGACGCTGTTCTCGCAGTTCGAGCAGGCGCTGCCGCCCGACGTGCGCATCACCGCCGTCCAGCCGCGGCGTGAGCAGGACGGCAGCTTCGCCGTGAACATCGGCGTCCAGGCGCGGCGCGTCGAGGACGTCGAGGCGTTCATCGAGGCGCTCGAAGCGCGCACGCCGTTCAAGCAGGTGCTGGCAACCGAAGAGCAGACCGCCGACAACGGACTGATCGAAGCGATCATCGACGGCAAATACCGGCTGGAACGCCCGGGTGCGGCGGCCGCCCCGACGCCGGCGTCCAGCCCCGACGCCACGGCCACGGCCGCTGGAAAGCGAGCGGCGCGATGAGCACCACGCAGACCACGCTCGCTCGCCGCGTCTTCGCCGAGAACCGCAAGCCGATCATCTGGCTGGGCGCCGGGCTCGTGATCAACGTGCTCCTCTACGCCTTCGGCGTCTACCCGCTGTCGCAGCGCGTGGCCAACGTCTCGGAGCGCAACGACACCGCCGCGCGCGCGCTCGCCGCCGCGCGGCTCGAGAATCAGCAGGCGTCTGGCGCGCTCACCGGCAAGGACCAGGCGATCACCAAGCTCGCGAAGTTCTACACCGAGGTGCTGCCGCGCGATCTGGCCAGCGCCCGCCAGCTCACGCACCTGCGTCTGGCGCAGCTGGCGCGGATGCACAACCTGCGCTACGGCCGCGCCCAGTCCGAGCCGGTCATCGCAAAGGACAGCAAGCTCACGCAGCTGAAGGTGGAGCTGAACCTCGCCGGGACCTACGCCGGCGTGCGGGCTTTCCTGCACAGCCTGGAGACGGCACCGCAGTTCGTGGTCATCGACAACGTCGTGCTGGGCGAGAGCCAGGAGTCCCAGGACCGCGTGGAGCTGACGCTGGCCGTGTCTACGTACTACCGGAGCACGCCATGAGCGGGCTGCTGCGCCGCGAGGTGCTGATCCCGCTGCTCGTCGTGCTGCTCGGTGGCGGGGCGTACGTGGTGAACCCATGGTCGGCCGACCAGCCCGCGCCGGCGCGCCAGCAGGCCCCGGCCGCCGCGCGCGCCGCACAGGGTGCGGGGCCGGTGGCTGACGTGCGCCTCGATCTCCTGACGGCGTCTGGCGGCGATACGCCCACGGTGTCGCGCAATCCGTTCCGGTTCCAGGAGCGCGCGGTGCCAGTGGCCCGTCGCGCCGCGCCGCCGCGCCCCGAGTTCACGGCCCCGCCGGTCCCCACCGGCCCGCCACCGCCGCCACCGATCACGCTGCGGTTCATCGGTTTGATCGAAGCGCCGCCCCGCACGGGCCGCGTGGCCCTCTTGAGCGACGGCCGCGGTGGTCTGATGTACGGCCGTGAAGGCGACACCGTGGACGGCCGGTACCGGATGCTGCGCGTGGGGCTCGATTCAATCGAGATGGCGTACTTGGACGGGCGAGGACGTCAGACGATTCGACTGTCAGGACAATGATGCATTCACACACACGTCGTGCAGGGACGGCCACCGTCGTGCTGCTGGCCATGCTCGCGGCCGGCTGCGGGGCGGGCCGTACGTTCGGGAAGGGTGAGGAAGCGGCCCGCTCTGGCGATTGGGACGCCGCGGTCGAGTACTACCGCAAAGCCGTCCAAGCCGAGCCGAACCGACCCGATTACACGATCGCGCTCCAGCGCGCCATGATTGCGGCCTCGCAGCGCCACCTCGATGAGGCCCGCATCTTCGAAGCCCGCGGCCAGCTCGACGAGGCCCTGCGCGAGTACCGCCGCGCCAGTGAACTGGATCCGCCGAACCGCCAGGTGGCGGGCAAGGTGACGGAGATCGAGCACCGCATCCGGGATCAGGCCGAGGCCGCGCAGCCGCGATCCAACATCACCCAGCTGCGCGAGAACGCGCGCCAGACTACGCCGCCGCCGCTCTTCAACCTGACGACGGTGCTGCCCGGCATCCGCTTCACGAACGCCAGCCTGCGAGACATTCTGAGCTCGATCGGGATGTCGGCCGGAATCAACGTCACGTTCGACAACACCTTCCAGGACCGGCAGTACTCGGTCCAGATGGACAACTCGACGCTCGAGGAGGCGTTGTCGCAGATCACGGCGTCCAATCAGCTCTTCTACAAGGTGCAGTCGCCGCGCATCATCATCGTCGTGCCCGACAACGTGCAGAAGCGCGCGCAGTACGAAGAGCAGGTCATTCGCACGTTCTTCGTCTCGCACGCCGACGCGACAGAGCTGGCCCAGACGTTGAACACGGTCATCCGCGTCGGCGGCGGCCAGGTGGCACCGTCGATTTCGCCGAACAAGACCGCCAACACCATCGTGGTCCGCGCCACCACCGCGGTGATGGCGATCATCGAGCGCCTGATCGACGTCAACGACAACCCGCGCGCCGAGGTCCTGGTGGACGTTCAGATCCTCGAGGTCAACAAGCAGCGAACCAAGCAGTTCGGCCTCGACCTCGGCGACTACACGATCTCGACGGTCTTCTCGCCGGAAGCCGACCCGCGCGGCGGCACCGTCACCGGCGGCGGCACGTCGACGGGTAACGGGCAGACGGCCGGGACCGGAACCGTACTCGGAACGCGGCCGTTCAACGTCAACAGCGTGTCGCGCGGCATCAACACCGCGGACTTCTACGCCGCGGTACCGTCGGCCGCCGTCCGCTTCCTCGAGAGCGATACGGAGACGCGCCTGCTGGCCAAGACGCAGCTGCGTGGCGCCGAAGGGCAGAAGATGACGCTGAACCTCGGCGAGGAAGTACCGGTGCCGAGCACCACGTTCACCCCGGTGGCGCAGGGCGGGGCGGCGTTCAATCCGCTCACCTCGTTCAGCTACCGCAACGTCGGCGTCAACGTCGAGCTCACGCCGCGTGTGACCTACGAGGGCGACATCTCCGTCGAGCTCCTGGTCGAGAACGGGTCGCTGGGCAAGGGGCTCAACGTCGCGGGGCAGCAGCTCCCGTCGTTCAACACCCGGAAGGTCGTGACCAAGCTCCGGCTGCGTGACGGCGAATCGAACCTGCTCGCCGGCCTCCTGCAGGAAGACGAGCGGCGCTCGCTGCGCGGGTTTCCCACCTTGCTGCGGCTCCCTGTCATCAAGCAGCTGCTCTCGTCGAACGACAACACCATCGGCCAGACCGATATCGTGATGCTCATGACGCCCCGCATCGTGCGCACGCACGAGCTCACGCAGCAGGACGTCAACCCGATCTTCGTGGGCACGCAGCAGAACCTCGGGCTTCAGGGTCCGCCGCCGGTCATCATCCAGGAAGCCGTCCCGGCAGGGGCAGCGGCTCCGGCGGCGGCGGGCCAGGCACCCGCGGCGCCGGCGGGCGGCGCTGCACCCACACCCGCACCTCCGACGCCAGCAGCCCCCGGGGCCGCGGCCCCAGCAACACCGGCCGCCATCGTGGCCGCGCCGGCGGGCGCTCAGGTGGTCGTCTCGCCACCGTCGGCGGAGTTCCGCGTGGGGCAGGGACCGTACACGCTGCCGATCTCGGTGACCAACGCGACGCGGCTCTCATCGATGTCGCTGACGATCACGTTCAATCCTGCGGTGGTGCGCGTGCGCACCGTGCAGGAGGGCAGCTTCATGCGCTCGGGTGGCGTGCAGGCGACGTTCACCAACCGCGCGGACGCGACCGCCGGGCGCGTGGACATCGCCATCGTGCGTCCGGGTGACTCGACCGGCGTCGCCGGCACCGGGCTCCTGGCCGCGCTCATCCTCGACGCGATCGGACCGGGTCCGGCCAACCTCCAGGTGACGGGGACTGGCTCGGCGCCGGGGGGCGCGCCGATCGCGCTGCAGTTCATGCCCGTCACCGCGGTGACGGCCAAGTAGAGCATGCGCATGCTGTCCACACGGCTTCGTCAGCTCGCACGGCGGCCGGCCACCGAGGCCGGCGGCTACAGCTTCGTCGAGCTGCTCGTCGTCGTGAGCATCCTCTTCGTGCTGGCCTCGGCGGCGATGCCGATGGCCCAGGTGGCGTCGCAGCGGCAGCGCGAGATCGAGCTGCACCGCGACCTGCGGGAGATGCGGACGGCGATCGACAAGTTCAAGGACGCGGTGGACCAGGGACTGATCCCCTCCACCGAAGTGACACCGGGCAGCGAAGGCTATCCGGAAACGCTCCAGAAGCTCGTGGAGGGCGTGTCGGCGGCCGGCGATGCGTCGGGCCGCAAGCTCAAGTTCCTGCGCCGCATTCCCATCGATCCGATGACGGGGAAGCCGGAGTGGGGGATGCGCGCCTACCAGGACAAGCCCGATTCGACGAGCTGGGGCGGGCAGAACGTCTTCGACGTGTACAGCAAGAGCGAAGGGCAAGCGCTCGACGGCACGAAGTACAGGGACTGGTAACTGGTAAATGGACGAAGAGCAAGCCACGCCGGCACGTCCGTCTCGGATGTCAGGGTTCACCCTGATGGAGATGATGATCGTCATGGCGCTCATCGTCATCCTGGCGGGCATCGGGATGACGGTGTACGGGAACAGCGTGCAGCGGTCGAAAGAGGCGGTGCTCAAGGAAGACCTCTTCCGGATGCGCGACGCCATCGACCAGTACTACGCCGACAAGAACAAGTACCCGGGCAGCCTCGAAGATCTCGTGAGCGAGAAGTATCTGCGGGCCGTGCCGATCGATCCGTTCACGTCGAAGGCCGACAGCTGGCAGACCACGACCTCCGAGCCGGACCCGGGCAATCCGTCCCTCGAATCGGGGATCTCGAACGTGAAGAGCGGGTCTGAACAGACAGGACTGGACGGCACTCGCTACGCCGACTGGTAATTTCGACTGAGACTCACAATGCGCACAGGCACTCGACGATTTGCATCGACCGCTGGACTCGTGGCCCTCGGCCTCACCGCCGTGCTGGCCGTGGCCTGCGACACGGTTCCGCTGACCGCGCCCGGCAGCTCGACCGTCACGATCACGACCGCGCCCAGCGCGGACGGGAACACCCTCGTGACGGCGACCATTCTCGAGCCGGGCGGGACACCGGTGCAGGACGGCACGACAGTTCGTTTCACGTCGAGCCTGGGTCGGATGGACCCGGTCGAAGTGCAAACGAGAAACACCGTCGCCACGTCGAAGTTCATCTCGAACGGCGACTCGGGCGAAGCAACGATTACAGTGTCGTCCGGCAGCGCGACGGCCAACGTCAAGTTCAATATCGGCCTCGCGCTCATCGATTCGGTCACCGTTCGTTCGAGCGCCGGATCGGTCCCGGCCACCGGCGGCACGGTCACCGTCACCGCACGCGTCAACGCGACCGGCGGTGCTGCGGCCAGCGGCGTTCCGGTGACATTCAGCACGACTGCGGGCTCGCTGTCGTCCGGACGTGAGGTGACCGACGGTACCGGCGAAGCGTCGACACGGTTGACGACCGACGCCAACGCGACCGTCACGGCCACGGCCGGCACGAAATCCGGCACGGTGGCGATCCAGGCGCTCAACCCGGTCGCCACGCCAACGGTCACGCTCGCCGGGGTCGGCTCCACGGCCAACTCGGCCGGACAGCTCTTCACGTTCACCGCGACCGTCGCGAACAACGCGGCCGTGGGCTCGCCGACCAGATTCGAATGGGACTTTGGCGACGGCACCACGGCGACGACCAACGGTCCATCGATCGGGCACGTGTACTCGATGGAGCTCACGACCTATAACATCACCGTGCGAGCCGTGTTCGCCAACGGGACCGCGGTCTCCGCTCTGACTCAGATCATCACCGCGGACTTCCCGTAAGCCGAGGTCTGCGTTCCATGCGCACGCGCGCCATCGCCGCCGCCCCTCGCCGGTCCCGACGCGGGATCTCGGAGGACGGCTATGCGATGGCGGCGCTGCTCGTCGCGATGAGCGTGCTGGCGGTGTTCATGACCGTCGCGCTTCCGGTGTGGAACACGCAGGCCCAGCGCGAGAAGGAAGCCGAGCTCGTCTTCCGCGGCGAGCAGTACGCGCGGGCGGTCATGCTCTATCAGCGCAAGTTCGCCAACGCGCTGCCTCCCAGCGTCGACGTTCTGCTCAACGACCGCTATCTCCGCAAGAAGTACAAGGATCCGATCACCGGCGGCGACTTCCAGCTGCTGTCGGGCGCGTCGGCCCAGGCCAACGCCGGCGTGCCGGGGGGACA